>MDTG01398299.1_pt1 | contig 21518 bp, 20 predicted proteins | sample 811421 | NCBI WGS metagenome assembly MDTG01 (sample SAMN05326645, study PRJNA326480) | marine metagenome | isolation source: seawater | place: Pacific Ocean: South East | collected 2011 | reverse complement strand
GCCCGCCTATGTAGAACGCCTGCTGGAAGGGCTGGATCGCACCGCATTGGCTGAGGCCACTATCGCGTGGGATCCGGGCCATGGGGCAGCAGCAGCCGTAGTCGCCGAAGTGATCGCCGCCTGTAACGCTGACAAGCATGTGCTGCTTAATGGTGTTATAGACGGTACATTTCCCGGACACCATCCCGACCCTTCTGTGCCTGAGAATATGCAGGAGCTTGCCGAAGCCGTAACCGCTCATCAATGCACACTCGGTGTGGCATTTGATGGTGATGGCGACCGTTTGGGCGCGGTTGATAATGCCGGGAACCTGATTTCGCCCGATCACCTGCTTATGCTATTATCACGCGATGTGTTGAGCAAAGCGCCAGACAGCACCATTATCGCCGATGTCAAAACCAGCCAAAGCGTGTTCGATGACATTGCCCAGCATGGCGGCACACCATTAATGTGGAAAACGGGCCATTCACACATCAAGGCCAAAATGAAAGAAACCGGCGCCCGCTTTGCCGGTGAAGCCAGTGGCCATATCTTCTTTGCTGATCAGTATTATGGGTTTGACGACGGCATTTATGCCGCCCTGCGCCTGATCCAGTTTGCACATCAACTAGACCAGCCGCTCAGCGCCCTGATCGCCGCACTCCCTAGCAGCCTCAGCACTCCGGAGCTGCGCATTGAATGCGCCGATAACAAGAAATTTGGCGTTGTCGAAGCAATCGCACAGCGCTTAAGTGACGAAGGCGCCGATTTTTCGACCATTGACGGTATGCGCGTAAACCGCGAAGGTGGCTGGTGGCTTTTGCGGGCGTCCAACACCCAACCCGCGCTTGTAGCACGCTGCGAGGCAGAAGATCCCGTCGTATTGCAACAATTGAAGGATGAAATCACCGCCCTCCTGCATCCTTTCGGCCTGCGCTTATCTTAAACCCTATATCCCGTTTATACCACTTATGCGTGTTATGATTGCATTCTAAGGCAAAAAAGCGCATGCTATTTTTGAGCTAGTAGGGTGTTATGAAAGAATCTTTTGACCAGTTTGTGAAAGACACGGTCGACTGTTCGCGCGACCAGGATTTGTTTGATCGGTTTGTTGCATATCTGGAGCAAACCTATCAGGTGGATCTGATCAGCTATCACCTGCTTAGCACCAATCTGCAAGCTTTTGCCCGCGCCGATCATCCGATCTTTCATACATTCCCCGATGAATGGGTAAAGGTCTATCTGAATGACGATAAGTTTGAGATTGATCCGATTATCAAACTTGCGCGCACGCAAGGCGCGCCCTTCCATTGGTTTGACGTATCCAAATATTTAAGTCTGAGCGACGAGCAAAAACGTTATCTGAACGAACTAAAAAATGAAGGATTCGTAGATGGGCTAGCGGTGCCACTTTTTGGCCCGCAGCACGAGATTGGTTATATCGGCATTGGCAGCACAAAACGCAAGCTTGAGCTGAACGAAGCCGATTTGGATATGATTCACCATGCCTGTTACCAGTTCCATAATCGCTACCGCGAGATGGTGGACCGCGAACAACAAAAAGAACGCCCTAAACTGTCCCCGCGCGAGCGCGAAGTGTTGCACTGGGTGGCATTAGGCAAGAGCAACTCGGTCATCGCCGACATTTTGGAGATATCCGAACACACCGTCGACACGCTACTGCGACGCTCTTACCATAAACTGGATGTTTCCAACCGCATCGGCGCAGTGCTTAAAGGCGTCGGCTACGGCATCATCCACCCTGCCTAATAACGTATCTACGTGACATTACAACGCCGCGATATTTTGCTAGATTGGTTCATGTCGGAAGGGGGCATATAGCACTATCCTAGCTCTTAGACGCATATAACCAAACCGTTTACCTCTTCCGACAGCTCTCCCGCACTACTACCCTATTTCCTGCCTATGCTGAGTTAATGCGTGAATTTGCACGCAAAGCTTGCTAAAACTGGCGCGCATGCCATTTGCGCGCCCTTAGCTCAGCTGGATAGAGCAACGGCCTTCTAAGCCGTAGGTCGCAGGTTCGAATCCTGCAGGGCGCGCCACTCTTCAATTTTCGCACATTCTGCGAACCCATCAAACGGTTTTCTCAAGGAATAACAAAGGGTTTTTCCATTGAGCGTTAGGTTCGAAAATACGAAATTAACCAGCTTGTGTTTTCCTGCAACATCCGAATCTTTGAAGGCTTGGTAAGAGTTATTTGCTATATTTAACAAGCGAATAAGATTCTCCTTAAAGGCTTCGTCGGTTTTCTCTAACATCTCGATTCGACTGCGTATATCGGCCTGTTTATTGCGTAGCTGATTGCTTTTGCGCACATGGTCTTCTTTGCTAATAGCCTCATCCATTAACAGTTCTATGAGCTTATCAATTTTAGTGGTTGTACGCTCATAATCTTTATGCAGCTCGTTAATCTGGCGACCATGAAAATCTTTTTCGGCCTCATGAGTTTTACGAATATAAGTAATGACATCCTGTTTAACGGAGTCCTCAATCTGCAACTTAGCGAAAACGGCCTCCATTTGTGCCAGCACATCTTCCTCACGAACCCAAAGTTTTTTAGGTGCATTGTCAGGGTCAGTGGCAATCAGATATTTCCATTGCCCCTCCCCACCGTTCACATACTTCTTGGTTTTAATGTCGGTCTGTACGTTATTGCCTGTTACAGCGCATGTAATGAGGCCATTAAAAACATGCTCATGAACACGTGAAACATACCTCTTACGATTCTTGCCCTTAAGCACTGCCTGACACTGGTCAAATAGTGGTTTTGAGATAATCGGAGGGTAGATATGGGGATACATAGCGCCCGTTTTCTTCACCCGCATCATGCCATAGTAAAAAGGATTGTTCAATATCTCGTGAATGTGCGACTTGCTAAGATACCCCTGATTGCCACGACTATTGGTTAGTCCCCATTCTTTGGTAAGCTGCACAAGCTGCGGCACAGAATAATTGCCCGTTCCATATTCTTCGAATAGCTTACGAATCAGTATAGCCCGACTCTCATCAAGCAAGACTGTAGATTTTCGTTCTTCTAAGCGATGGTTAATATAGCCAATCGGGGCTTGGCTAATCCATTCACCATCATGTAGTTTCTGGCTAATGCTACGCTTTGCATTATCTCGCAATGTATCGGCATAATTTTGCGCCATCATCACCTGCATATTCCACATGGTACGGTCATTGGCATTTGAATTACTATGAATACAGTATCCCTCAGTATTAAAATGTAGCTCCAATTTATCTTTACGAACTAACTCATCAAGCAGCGGTACTTCTTTGAAACTACGCTGAACACGGTCAACCTTATCAGCCACCAACGCCACCTTACCTTTATATTTCTTGATGTATTTTATTACCTCATGAAATTTCTTACGGTCACCCGCTGTAGAAGATTCAACAATCTCAAAGACCTCTATCACTTCTAAGTTTTTACGCTGACAATACTCAAGCAATCTACGTTTTTGCGCAGACAGAGAAAAATTATCTTCTTGGTCTTTAGATGATACCCGCGCAAGAATTACGGCATTATTCGCTGGATTAACATTTGAACTATAATGATTCATCATCTTGTTTCTCATCAAATATAAGCGCTTGGTAAAACCCAATTAGTGTACGCGCTGCTTCATGCGCTTCAAGCTCATTGTCTGTTTGCACTGACAGTTTGGATACGATAGACTCATACACTTTTTCTGCGCCCCTCATGTCTGAGGCCGCATTCTCCCATGCTTCATGAAGCGTTAGCGATTTATCTGTATGTTTGCTGTCCATAACCCATAATATGCGGACAGATTTACAGAATGTCTTACGAGTGAATCATCACGATTCGGTCGGGGAAACCTAGTAGGCCATGCGCTCTAAGGCAGACCAATAATCGACGGTATATTCCCACTCAGGGTGTCTATGGCGATAATCAGCAAATTGCGAATACACCATCTCTTCAACCACATCACCTATGTTCTTTAAGTGTGACGGGACTTTAGGCTCTATCGTTTCATTAAAGCTACGCAGCAGCGTATCATTATCATTGCTGACACCTAATCGCTTCTGCAACATGTTGATGGCAAATTCACGAGGTATCACCTTGGGCTTTTGTTTAAGCTCTTTTACATATTCTATATTCACCAACCGCACTTGTTTACTCGCCAGCCATTCCAGAAAGGCCAGTGCCGATTCATCGCCTTCCAGCCATTCATGAATGCTTGACTCTATCAGTTTTTGGAGCTGATAGAGTTCATAGGCTGGGTACATTTGCGCTTTGCGCTTGGTGTTTCCTTTGATAGATGAAGTGATGTCATTAAGCAGCTTTTTTGCAGCTTCCTTCTCATCGACATTGGTGCTGAAATATGCCTGTGCTTTGATATGGTCAATATGCCGCTGTACAATCGGACAAGCCGCATACCGATGCGTAATGCGTATAAGGTGTGCAACCGCATCCCGCTCTAACCACGCTGCAATCAGCTCCTTGCAAGCCAGCTTTGCCCTAATACGCGGAAAATAATAAGACACGATTTTCAGGCCGAATTGGTGCAGTAGTTTGCGCTGCTCAACGGGGCTAAACTGAGTGACGACTTCTAAATCATCAACAAGAGTGATGAGTAATTCATCGGTGATATTTTCTGCGTCACCCATTACGCTGCCCATTATCAAATGAAGCCTGTCGATGTCATTAATTACTAGTGATTCATTGTTTAGCAACGATACACATTGCGCAGCTCTTTCCTCATCACTCTGTTTGCTTCTCACAACGGATACAATGGCATCATGCAGCTCAGGAAAATAATCCTGAACCAGCTCTAACCGTTCATCAATCGCCTGACCGCCCTTTGGTATCCCTAAGCGCATTATTCTTCGTCCCCTAAAGCAAACCTAGCTCTATGGTCGGGGAAAGCAGATGCAACCGTCATAAATGTTCCAAAATAGACTGGCTTTAGGGTGTAGCGGCGATGTTGAGGCGTACCACGATAGATTGTGCTTCGGTTGAAATAACGCAACATAGCTTGTAACGCTTGTTTCATAATATCATGTAATGAGCCTGTTGGAGGTGCATTGTGTACGGTTACATAGCCACGTGTCATACAGGCACTTAAAATACGCTCATAAGCCTGATTATATAGAAGGGAATCCACACCGTCAGAATGTTGAGTGTCGCGCTGATACGTTTGTAATAAAGCACTCTGTAGCGCAGATAAAAACTCTGCATATTCACTTATAGATATTGGCTCTTGTGATGTACGACCATCGCGTATGAAGTCGGGCAGTCTGCCAATCACTGTTCGTACGTCTTGAATGCCTGCGTTTAATGTTAGTCGCATAAACTCTTCAAAGCTATCAAATCGCTGTGCAAGTTGTTCCCGTGTAATACCTAGTGTTGTACGAAGTGTACGTCTTAAATAACGCACTTCCATGCGAATGCGATTATCCGTTTTAGCATAAACGCTAACCCGCACGAAATTCCGTAATTCTCCCGAGACAGACACATCATCATATTCCGAGCGATGACTTGGGCGATAATTCTCTTCTTCTCGTTCCGCTTCGGCCTGATAAAAGTTAGTGATATGGTCACGAAACAATCGTTCCCAGTAGGGTAGTGTTCCGTGCAAATATAGCTGAGCGTTGCGTACCGGTATGTCACTATAAACTTCTGCTTCTCGTACTACCCAATTATCGAGATTAAAGTCAGTGGTCATATGATTAGGGTTTTGTCTTACGGGTTCATTTATGCTGATTCCATTCTCCTCAGCGTAACGTAACCCTTCCATCGTGACTCTCACATTACCTGTGCTCATCATGGTGTTGATAATGTGCTCCATAACCTTGCGGATATACAGCATAGTTAGTTGCCAAGGAGTGCTCTGTGTAAATAGGTCAGTTGCCAGTCCAAAATGATTATCATTATGGCGCAACGATAATTGTGCCGCTTGTGCACCATAAGACGAATTAGCAGTGAGCACCGAATTTGGAGTAGCTTGCTCTAGCCGTTCATATGCTCCTGTTCCTTGAAACTCTTCCCTGCTATTTAGATGCGCAATAAAGCGGCTGGGGTTAAGTGTTAAGTCCATGCTCATGACGGCATTGCGAGTCCCAACTTTTTTGAGCGTAATTTTGCCGCTGTAAAGCAAATGCCGTTCAATGGTGATATTGATGTAGTTGTTAGTGGCACTGTTTGTGTTGCGGCTATTATTGGTTATACGAAACACACCACCAGCAAAACCATCACTTAAATTTGCTTTCAATATGTTAAAGCAATTCTGATTGGCTGCAGAAAATTCTATCTCGCTAATTTTTAGTATTATCTTGTCAAAGTGCGTGGTTCGCTCTGTGGGAAGCAGGTTGGTAAGATTGACCATACGCCGTTGGCGGGCAGGCTCATCAGAATTATCTGCACCTACGGTGCTATTAGTTTCTCTATTATCATTACACACTGACCTATTCCTATCCCCTGCATCTGAAACATACAGTTTACCCCTGTAGTAGAAATAAGCATTTTTATCAACTCTATCGGAGAAAAGTTGTACCGCGGTACAACTGAAAAAGCGGTGTAGCAAAAACCACCATTTATGGAATAGCGATAATAATTTGTACCGCGGTACAAATAAGCAACTTGAGGTGCACCAAAACTCATTCCATAAACAACGTTCAAAAAGAGCTTCTTTTCAATGAGTTATGGCGTATAATAGTTCTGTATTACAACAAGTTAGAGGTAATACAATGAAGATAGGATATATGAGGGTTTCTACCCAAGAGCAAAACTTAGACCTGCAAGCAGATGCATTAAGCGAAGCAGGGTGTGACAAAATCTTTAGTGATAAAGCGAGCGGTGCTAAGGAAGACCGAGTGGGATTAGCTGAGGCGTTAGAATATTTACGCGAAGGTGACGTGCTGGTGGTATGGCGGTTAGACCGACTCGCCCGCAGCTTCAAGCAATTGGTGCAAATCGTAACCGACCTCAAAGAGCGAGGCATCGGCTTTGTCTGTTTGCAGGAAGGCATCACCACCGAAACATCAACGGGACAATTGGTGTTTGGTATATTTGCCAGCCTTGCCGCATTTGAGCGAGAGTTAATTCGAGAACGGACTGCTGCTGGATTAGCCGCTGCCCGCGCACGTGGCAGAACAGGTGGAAGACCCAAAAGTCTAACCAACAAACAAGAAGAGTTGGTGAAGGTTCTGCATTCTGACCCATCGGTCAGTATATCTGCCATATGTCACCAACTGCAAATCAGCCGCTCAACACTCTACCGCGTTGTAAAGCAATAGTTTATACCGCGGTACAAATACGGGTACAAATCCCACGTTCAATACGCTATTCAGCTTTCTTTTTATGCAATTTGCAATTTGTACCGGTACAAAAAATTAACCGGCTGAAATATAATAATTACTATTCACATTCTCAATCAACAGCTCACATCATGTGAGTAGGTAGCGTTCCCAGTTTCGATTCCATTAGCACTGCTTTATCTTCATTATCGAAAGTGTAAAAAGCGATATTCATGTATTCCCGATACACACGCGCCTCTTTATATATATTGAGAATTTCTTTCTTCGCATCTGCCGCCGCTTGTAGTGCCATAATTTTATCACGAGTATTGGTTGCGCTTTCTGCTGCCGCAAAACACTGTCGTATGACCTCTTCCAGTGTAACCTGCGTAGAGGCTAATATAGATGGAATATGGGTGTTTTTAATTTCTTCCCGGCGAGCCGCCCTAATTTTTTTTCGCCAATTATAAATCGTCGCACGAGACACCCTGTAATGCTTAGCTATATCCGTTGCACTAACACCTCTTGCCATTAACACGCTTACTTCACATAACAGCTCATCCTGCTCTTCATTACGGTTATAACGATTAGGGTTTTTGCGCTGCCGCACACTCTTTCCCAATGCAACACCATCCTGTTGCTTACTTTCTTGTTTTGATGCGGCTCGTAATATGCTCATTGTGAGTCCAAAAAGTGTCAAAAATTTCTAACTTTATGATAATAACACTAAACACAACCAAAAGTCAAATAACCCATTGATTGACAATAAATTTTTTATATTTTTGCCATCATATTATAAAGCCATTGTCAACATTTACCCCTCACCTCTTTAGGCTATGACGTTGACATCAACTGACAATCATCCATACTCACCCGCATGAGTAGCGATGCTGCTCTAGGAGCTCAAAAACTCCTCTAGATGCGGTTAGTATCCGTTAGCGTACTCCTCGACTTTCTATGGTCGGGGAGGCATTGGTGCATGTCCAAGGCTAACCCCTAAAGACCAATGCGTACCTCATCTAGGGTATTTTTGACTCCCCGACTGCCAGTCATGGTGACTGGTAGCCTATGAACAGTAGGGGAACGACTAAATGAACGAAGAAACCACGATTAGTAATGCCGTATATTGTAGGGGGTGTGGTAACACAGTCCATCCTGAAGCACCGAATTGCCCTAAATGCGGCGCACCGCAAAAGCTCAGCAAGCAGCGCACACGAACCACCGCAATGATTCTGGCCTTTTTTCTAGGTGGATTCGGCGCACATCGTTTTTATCTGGGACAAAAATTCTGGGGCATTATGTACCTCTTACTGTTTTGGACATTCATACCCGCAATCCTAGCACTTATAGAGTTTTTCGGCTTTCTCATGATGACCGATGAACGTTTCGATAAACTGTATAATTAAGCAGGAGAAATATGATGCGCTATATAGCCCTTACCATAGCATTATGGATGCCGTTGACAGCCCTAGCCGAGAGTAGTGAGAAGTCTTGGGAAGCAAAATGCAGCACGAATGAGATGACCGATAAATATAGCTGCACGGTTACATACACCCACCATTTTACTAAAGACGATGAACTGACATATATCATTATATCTGCCGCAGAAGATGCCGTATTTGTCCGACAAAAAGATTTATACCCTCACCGCGATGTACAAATACGCATTGATAAACATAAATATCATGAGTCAAAACACTATATCGAAGGAACAGTTATATTTCCCCACAACAAGAAAATTATCGAAGAAATGAAAACGGGTGAAAGCATGAAAATTCGCTACGATGAATGGCCTCGCGGGCTTCCCAACACATTAGATGTCACCTTAAAAGGATTCGCCAAAGCATATAACGAGGCCTATGTTAAAGGAGAGTAAGGATGTAGCCGCAAACCCAACCGATGAAACCAAACCTACAGTAGCAGTTAAAGTATCAACCGCAGAAACGTCTGACTTAGGCACTCTGCTCCTTTGGGTAGGCTTGGGAATAGCCGCTTATGGACTATATAACCTATTCTATCCTGTATCAGAGCAACCCCAAGGAATGCTTCAAATTGCTAATTTACATAAGCTGTTTATCGGTTCTACACTCACTATAGTTGGAACAATGCTTTCACTGGCTGGGGCTAAAAGCTGTAAAATGATACACTAAAGGGTGCTGGACACGTGGCAATAGGGCAAGCAAGGAGGGAGAGCGATATTGTATCAGGTGCCAAACCTCTAAATGCACAATAGAGGCCTACCATTTTAGGCCACCTAACCGGCTGATATGAATAGACTTATCTTGCTTGAGCAGAGCAGGCGAAAAGAATCTTTAAAAGTCAAGAGCTTTGCTTTAAACTAATGTCAAACAAAAAACCATGCTGAGGCTTCTTCATGTACAACGTAGAGGAATATAATATATCTGCCTATTCTAGGCTATTCTCTTCTCGTATTATACAAGAGTTAGCTAAAACAGGGAAGTCGCCATTGCTAATGGAATTGGCACAAGAGACCGACCTCCTTGATAAGCTGCCTTCTGAATCTCAAGTGCGTGATATTTTTGAATATGCTTTTAGAATTTTAAGACTTAGAGACAATCGTCACGAGTATATTTATAAAGCAGTAATTACACAACGCATCCTCTTAGGAAAGCACTCTCTAAGAACGGCCTCAATGATAAATGAATTTCGGGTTGACGATTGTAAGGCTGATGTAGCCATCTTTAATGGTACGGCTACCGTTTATGAAATAAAATCGGAACGAGATTCGCTATCTCGGCTACAGAATCAGATTGATGCCTACAGAAAGTTTTTTGCGTCTGTGTATGTAATAGCAGGGGCGAATCATATTGATTCTATCTTGTCGAGTGTGCCAGACGATGTTGGGGTTTTATGTTTAAATAGTGATTATGGTATAAAAAATATAAGAGAGGCCACAGACTCGCCAGCGCGGACAGAATCACTAGTGATATATGATTCATTAAGAACCCAAGAAGCAAAAAACATCTTGTCTCGACTCAACATTTCGATTCCTGAAGTGCCTAATACCGAAATGCATTCCGCCATGCGAGACATATTTAGAACGCTTCCATCAGCAGAGGTGCATCTTGCAATGGTCGAGGTTATTAAAAAAAGCCGTGATTTATTGCCACTCTCCGAATTAGTAGAAGGGTTGCCAGACAGTCTTCATAGCGTTGTGTTATCAACTAAAATAAGGAAATGTGACCGTAATAAATTAATTGGCGCTCTAAACACTAACATTTACTATGCTCAAGAATGGATAAATTAATAAATGTATTTTCCTTATTTTCGTGGCAAGCAATATGAATTAATCACTATTCGTGAATCTGCAAGCCTCATTGCTAACGCAGGCTTCGTACCTATTATTGAGCCTGTGAAAGAATCTTTGAGCGGATTAGAAAAGGCGCTAGATGCTTTATGCGAAGCGAATGGAAAAGGTATAGTCATTATTAACCCCATCTACGGTGACCATAGTGCAAACGGACAAAACATAACCACCTTACTCAGCGACCAAATAGACAAATATAGCAATGTATCGGTAGGCATCTTGCTGACAGATAAAACCATTTTAGCGCATGTAGTAGAGTTGTACCACGCACACGCTAAAAATCACAGCATATCTCTAATTCACGCAGGTTTTAAAGACACTAAATCACTGACTGAGACAATACCCGCTCCCGCAAGTCATATCTTTTTTGAAACGTACTGCGGCAAGCTATATAGAAAACACTTTCAAGCGAATACTAGAGCTTTGTTGAGAGACGGCTTTAAAAAAAGACGTAATGCTGACCACCCAGATATTGAGGCATTTTCTGACCTTCATGTAACCTATTCAGAAGAAAATGTAGAAGGATTTGGTGATTTCTTAACAGTAGGTGATGACTATCAAGAGTCAGGTGGTCCCGCATATGCAATAGCGATACATTTAACATTCATCGATGATGAACAAGATGACGAAATGTATATTTATCATTTTAAATCTGAAAGAAAAAACTCTCCAAAAGACCCCGCAGGTAAATTTATGGAGGCGCTAGATTCAATGATACAAGAACTGAATAAACCAAACTGTAAGGTACTAGAAACCGAAGCAGTAGCAGAGTTTAGAGCATTACATCAACGCAGACATTTTCCGGGGCTTGGTTATGTAAAAAAGCTGTCCATGAAGCATCACATTGAAACCTTAGCGCACTACTTTAACCATAGCTGAGGTATAAATGACAAAATGCTGCGCCAATTGCTTTGATGATAGAGGGCTCCGCGTTTCCATAATACCAATGCGCTCTAGCGGTTCAGGAAAATGCTCTTATTGTGAAACTGAAAGTGTGACTCTTGTTGAGCCTAAGGAGCTAAATGAATACTTCAGTCTCGTTACAGCGATTTATCGGCCTGGCAATAACGGCAAAACACTTGTGGAATGGTTACGAGAAGATTGGTCGCTCTTTACACACCCCAAAATGGATGATGCTCATGCAAAAGAACTATTAGCTGATATTTTGGATGATGGAGAAATTGTACGTAAAAAATTCTCACCTTCTGAACTATGCAATACTGATAGCATGGAGAGTTGGTCGAGGCTAAAGAATGAACTTATGTATGAGAATAGGTTTTTTCCAGAGAATGACTTGAACGAAGAGCGGTTTGAGGAGTTACTTCAAAGGCTCGAATTGAATAGCACAGACATTTCTGCGAAGTGGTATAGGGCAAGAATACAGCCAGACGAGTCTACATTTAGCCTTGATGAAATGGGAGCACCGCCTAGACGGATATCATCTCATGGCAGGGCTAACCCTGCTGGCATACCCTATCTCTATTTAGGGTCAATACCAAATACGGCGGTCGCTGAAATTCGTCCTCATGCAGGAGAACTCGCTAGTGTAGCAAAATTTAATCTTAATTCCGATTTAAGGATAGTAGACCTAAAGAACCCAAGAGGTCTAGTGTCTCCCTTTCTTTTAAGTGATGAAAATGAAATAGCTTTATTACGTGGTGATATTGAGTTCTTAGAGCATCTAGGTAATGAGCTAACCCGCCCTGTCTTACCTAGGGCAGCAGCCATTGATTACATACCAAGTCAGTATGTATGCGAGTTTATAAAAAAATGTGGTTATGATGGGGTAATTTATAAAAGTTCTGTAAGTGAGGGTATAAACTTTGCTCTTTTCCAGCCAGAAAAAGCTACGCCAATAACTGTTGAAACGCATAATGTGACTAGTGTGAAAGTTGAAGTAGAGCGGTATTTAAGCGGGTGATAGCAACAATATACTACTTAAACCACCTTGCTAACTTCGAGTATTGAATAATCACCACCCTATGCTCTATACAGGTTCGGTATTGGTCAACCAGCTTGCGCCAATTTTATGAGCGGGCACCCGCCCGATGATAAAATGGATGGGCTCATGCTGATTTAACCTAGCGAAACCAATAAGGCGTTTCGTCTTTCCAATCGCTGAACCAGTATTTATCGTGCAGCCACTTAAAGGCCGCTTGCGAATATTTGCCCTTTTGCCTGTCACGAGTGCAACCATAACGGGTTACTTTTACCGCTCGGTGCAGCGCCTCTGGTATGGGTGAGTCTGAACCATTCCAGTAACGGCTAAAGATATTGATGTCTTTTGCCCATTCCAACACGCTCTTAGGAAGATAGGTGGTGGCTGCTCCGGCTGATGACAGGTGCCGGCTTTCTGTTTCATCGATTAACGCAAACGGAGGGAAAGCGTCTAAAGCGTCATCTTTATATGCTTTGTATTGCTCAGCCAAATTAGGAGACAACCCTCGATATATTGGGCTGTACAAGCTTCCTTGGGCTTTCCTCTGTCTTTCTTTCAAATCATAGACGCACCACCAGTTATTATCGTTATGATTATAGACATCAATCGCTTCCATACGTGACAATTGCTGTAAGTCTGCATCCCAGTACCGGGGGGAATAGTCCGCCGTATTCACATAAGGCTTTAAGCGCGGGTATTTCAACAGCACAAGCAGTGCCTCCCGGTGTTTAGCACTTGTGTCAGATGTGCTTAGGTATTTTTCCAAGTTAGGAGCTAAAGGACGAATATCCCTTGTCATATAATCAGGTGATTTTCGAATATATTCGACGATGCGTTTCGCCATAGCGTCAGCCGTCTCATATTGCGCAAGTAAAATCGCCCGAACCCATACAACTTGACTTAGTTCGATTTGGGCTTGCGTATCCAGTAAATCCGAGTGAGATAATTCAATCAGTGTTTTGACGGGTAGCAAGTTGAGAACGTCTGCCACCGGCGTGATGAAGTTTGCCTCTCTATAATAGCTGTTACCCTCAATTTCTTCGCCCCATCTGAGGATTTCAGCCAAGTCATCTGCAAGAATAAGCTTTAGCTCGTAATAGGGAGCCGTATTAAGGAAGCCCTTCTGGGCAACAACGGCATCTAACAATTTTTCTGCTTTATCACGCTTACCAGTGGTTATCCAATATTTAGCAGTATGAAAGGCTATACGGGGTGCATATTCATATTGATGTTCCAAGGCCGGGTACAGTATAGCTTCCACCTCTTCGTCTTTATCTTTATGCAGCATGAGGCGAACAGCGTGATGGAGTAAGGTGGGATACGCATATAAAGCTTCGTCGCCAGCCTTACCGTTTGTTACACTTTTCTGTATAGCAGCAAAGTCAGCGAGAATACTGTCAATCTGCGGGTGGGTATGTGGTAATCGCAGCATCACCGCAACAAGCCAGTGAAGTTTGCCTGTTGTGCGCCATTTTTCCAATGATTGCTCGATGAGGTCTTTTGAATGCTGGTAAGGGCAATAGTCGATGGAACGGCAATATTTTTTTTTCTCTTTGCCACAATATCGAGCGCAAGCGGGTGATTCCGTTTGAAGATATGACCAATGGATATTGTCGATATATTGACCTTCTCCGACGAAACTCCAAAGCCATTCGATAAAGTCTCGTTCTTGAGGTGTCGTTTTTTCATCAATAACCGGGCCATGATAAGCCAGATACTGCCAAGCCTCTCTATTCAGCTTCTGGAAGTTCTCAGCGAGCCATTTAGCGTCTTCTGCCGTTTGAATGGGTTTGATTAGGGGCTGGATAATCGTTCTGAACCGTTCGGCTTTATAGCTACTATCTTCAGACTTGAAAGCTAAAACCCCTAGTAAGTCGGCAGCATCTTGGTGAATAGCGGGTAGTTGCGGGGTTTTAAGGATGGTTTGCAGTTGGTCATATGCTTCTTGGGTTTTCTTAGCATACATCAATGTTCGGGCTATCATATAATGGGCTATCGGCACATGAGGAGAGTCAGGAGTATCGGAGATAATTGCTTGATAGCGTTTGAGTGCCTCCTCATAGTCTTTTGAATAAAAATAGGCAGACGCCATCTGATACGCTCTGTCCCATTGACGTAGTTGAACGACTCGTTTTGGTTGAACGACTCGTTTTGATTCGTTTGGAATAGACATAGATTTGGCGGGCAGCACAACTTCTTTAGCGCCACTGCAGTTTTGATAAACGTTATTTTGCGCCTGTACCCACTCTTTCACGTAAGGGTGCGGGGCTCCCAACTCTCTAATTCGCTTATCAAGCAGTTCAAGCGAGTGAAAAAAGTCACAGCTATACCCATAATGCTGGCTAGATGGAGCTATATCCAGGATACTGGCTACTTTCTTCGCCCATTCATCATCGTCATTATAGAGGTAGCGGTAATAACCACGATATGGCGTTTCAGCTAATTCATCCGGCATACCCAGCCCGTTCATCAAACGATAGGCGGCAACCCATATTTTGGCATGGGGCGATTGAATGTAGTCCAACTCTCCTTTAACCAACTCAGGCTTATAATAAGAAAGGGAGCTACCATACTGGCTAGCATGATTTTTGGTAGGAGGCCAAGCGGCTGCGTTGGAGGCAGATGTAACAATAATCAGTAGCCCCAGCCACAAATACATTTCAAACCTAGTGTTCAGCTTTCTTCTCATAGAACCAACATACTAAGAAGTATTAGATAGTAAAGACGAGGGTGAAACCTTATATGGTTAATCTTGAATGCTGAATTATAATGATCCTATCCTCCATACAGGTTCGCAACCGGTCAACTAGGTTGCGCCAGCATTATTTCTTTCGTGCTCTTTGAAAAGATCGGGCTAACATGTTTTCATCCAGCATATCGGGTAAGTCATATTTTTTGACCGCTTCACTAAATGCTTCTAAAAAATCATCAAGTTGTACCCATGTTTTCTCAGCCATGTGCAGAGGCCAATCATAGTATGTGCCATCTTCGCGTTGGGTGGTCTCAAGCAAGCGTTCAGTTGGTATAATATATTCAGGGGTATTTTCATCTTTATTGCTTTCTAAAGCGTCTTCAGTCAAAGTCCATTGGGTCATGATCTTTTCATCCTTATGCATAAAAAATAGCTCAATTATGTTTAAGATGTAGGCTCAGTTAATTCGCATTCAACCCATGCGCCTTAGAGCCTAACTTTTGTTTATACAGGTTTTCAATCGCCACAATCTCGCGCTGCGTAATATTACTAGGCAGCGTTTGCAATATCAAATAGCGGCAATGGCGCTGGGTAGCTGGCATCCGCATCCATAGTATTAATAACTGTTATGACCCACTATATTTAGTGTTTGCATTCGCGATTGATAATCATTATCATCTTGGTATGAACACAGATTGCCCCATATACATGCCCAAGCAACAGCTTATGCATCTGCTTTGCGCCTGCACCGATAGTGACTGCACCTGCATGGTGCTGCATTATCGTTTTTTCGACGAACATAACCGCCTGATGCGCGCATGGTTTACCATACAAAAACACACCCTCACCCACCTGCTGGCGGCCAGCCATAATGATCAGGTGGATCTAACGCACGACATCACCCCCATTGCCGTGCTGCCTGATGAATGCTCGGACGATATTGCAGGCTTGCTGGGGCTGCATGGCCAGAGCGACCAGCCCGTCACCCTGCATTAGCGCCACTTACACCGCACGCTATATATAACCGCTCACTTTTCCTGCTACGCATTTATGTATTTTGCAGTATTATGGTGATATGCACCCCACTTCTACCGATCTGTTCTCGTGGCTGTTTCTGGATCTGAACAGCTATTTTGCCAGCGTAGAGCAACAGCTGAACCCTGAGCTGCGCGGCAAACCAGTCGCCGTTGTGCCACTGGAGACCGATGCCACCTGCGCCATTGCCGCCAGTTATGAAGCCAAGAAGCATGGCGTGAAAACCGGCACCAAAATTTACGATGCCAAACGCATGTGCCCCGATTTGGTGTGCGTGCAGGCACGGCACGATGCCTATACCGAATTCCATCATAAAATTCTGGAAGAAGTAGAGCGGCACATTCCTATCACGGTTATTGCGTCTATCGACGAGGTGGGCTGCGAATTATGGCGCGGTCAGCAAACCGAAGCAGAGGCACGCGCCCTCGCATTACGTATCAAGCAGGGCATGGCGCGCAATGTGGGCGAGGCAATCACCTGCTCGATCGGCATTTCCAGCAATCGCTATCTGGCCAAAATCGCCACCGAAATGCAAAAGCCCGACGGGCTGATTGTGCTGCGCCCCGAAGAGTTACCTGCGCGTATTCATCATTTTGATCTGACCGATCTGACAGGCATTTCGAAAGGCTATTTGCGCCGTCTGCACCGCCACGGCATTCATACGGTAGAGCAGCTATTTGCATTGGAGCCAAAACATATGCGTCGCATTTGGGGCAGTGTCGGCGGCGAACGTTTCTGGTATGCGCTGCATGGCGTGCAATTGCCCGATCAGGAAACGCAGCGCCGCACGGTGGGGCATAGCCACATGCTCAGCCCCGAATGGCGACCACCCGACAAGGCCTATGTGGTGGCACAACGGCTCTTGCTGAAAGCGGCCAGCCGGTTGCGGCGGCTGGGCTATCTGGCAGGTGCGATGGATGTGAGCATTCGGCAGGAATATGGCGACCGTCTGCATGTGGATGCACGCTTCCGCCATGCCTGCGACAATGTCGCGCTCAAATCTGTACTACGCGAAAGCTGGGAGGCGATCATGCAACATAATCAGGGCCGACGCGTGAAAAAAGTGTCGATCACCCTGCATGGACTGATTCCTCAGGGTGCGCGCCAACCGGACCTGTTTGATCAGGAAGATGATAGCACCCAACGACGCGAGCAGGCATCTGTGGCGATGGATACGCTGAATGCCAAATATGGGCGCGACACAGTGGTGATGGGCTTCTTGCCACAAAATGACCACCCGTTTGCGGGCACCAAGATTGCCTTTACCCGGATCCCCGAGCGTGAAGAATTCCACGAATAGCCATAGGCGTAATACGCGCTGAATGCTAGGATGCGCCCATGTCGAATGAATATCACATATTATCGTTCCGCCCCGCTATCGACGCAGTCGATATGCCGCCGGTGCTGGAACAGTTAGCGCAGCAATTGGTGCGATCGGGCAAGCTGCGTATTCATGCCGACACGGTGCGCAATTTTGTGCCTTATTCTGGCTCTGACTTCGACAAAACCTTCAGTTGGCGCGAACTGAATGACCCGGCGCTTTATACCCGCACACGTGAACGCATTGCGCAAACCATTCCGCCCGCCCATGGCGAAGCCGGCATAGACGAAGTGGTTGAACGGCTGCGCAGCAAAATTCCGCCCAGCAAGCAGGTGGAAGAAAAACGTGAGATGCAGATTGCGCGGCTGGTGGTGCAGGCAGCGCACCCTGCCGTCATGCAATTATTGCTGATTGAGCAGGTAGATGTGTTTGTGTCTTATTCCCACACAGTAGGCGATTTGATGGCCATGCATTTTTGGGAAGATGTTGGCCAGAGTGGTGGCCTGCAATCCATCAGCGGCGATGGCACGGCGGTCTATGTGTCGTGCGCAGGCAATCCGTTTGTGAGTGGCGACAACAAAACCCACACCACCGATGGTTTTCCTGCCATGGCGCGATTGCTGGTAATTGCCGGGCAGGAATTGGGGCATTATGCCGATATATTACGCAATGCACGCGGGCAGCTGGTAGGCAGGCATTCGGCCACGCTTGGCCCATTACGCGCCAAGCCTGAGATGCGTCAAAATCGCGAGCAGGATTTGCAGCATGTGCAAGCGCTTATGCAGCAGATGCATCGATGCGGCATTTACCGCTTAGCACGCTTTGAGAAAGCAAAACATTTCTTCGCCGAAAAACGCAAAGGCTCGCCGATCTGGCTATGGTATTTCACGCTTACCCTTTTGTGGCGCGCGCTGGTTGGCCTGCACCGGCTACGGCTGCGCTCGCATTTCATCGGGCAGTTTCCAACGCGCCTCTACCCCTCTACCGATCTGGGCACCAATATGAGCCTGTGCGTAGCCGACATGCTGTTTAACCTTGCGCCCGACGCCGATGCATACCGCCGCCCTGACCCACGCGAAGAAGAAGCCATCATTTGTATTGAAGCACTGGCACGCGTGCCGCAACAGGCAGTCAAATGGGGGCATGCCACCACACGCGCCGCCTGGCCAAAACTCTATGTCATGTATTATGGCCAGGTCATTGAGGCCAACAAGCACGCCATTGCGCAGCGCACAGGCCGCGTTTATGAGCTGAAATTGCAGCCTGCACGCTGGGGAATGCGCCGCATATGGCATTTTTTACGCTATTATCGGCAGAATAAGCGCTATTTCCGTAATAAATAACGGTTTTATGGCCTATTCGTCATCAAGCTGTAACATAGGTTTGCTAGGGTATAGGTTGAGGAAACATTATGTGGTTTTTACTTTCAATGCTTGTCGCTGCACCTGCAGCAGGTTATTTCGGGGCTCAGTATATGAACCCGGAAGACCCAGCCGAAGCGGCCCGTCGTCAGGACTGGCTGTCAGGCATGCTGTTTGAGCGCATGGGCTTTGAAGGGGTTGGCATGTATAATATCGTGTCAATTTTTCTCAATCTTTTCTTACCCGAAGACCGTAAATTAGAGCCGATTGACAGTATCGATGACATGATGCGTCTGGCCGACAATAATGACGGCATTCGCCAGCGTATGGTACGCGAATTGGAAAATGACGTAGGCATGCCTCGCGATCTAGCTATTGCCATGACCGATCCCGCCAACCGTGACATTCTGGATGGTATTCTGGCCGCTGCCGGCATTGATGGCGACCAATTGAACGGTTTTGGCGACCTGCAAGAGCAATTATTCAGCCCTGCTACGCTGCGTTACATCCTCACCGATGATCGCGCGGCCGAGGTGGTGTTGCCTACATTGGTGCAAGACCCCGAGCAATTAGAAAATCTGATGAATCAACGCACCAGCATTGCACAAAATGACGCGGTACTGGGCGCTATTGCGGAAAGCCTGCGTGCAGGTGAACCGGTTACCGTAGAGTCGATTTCAAACAATCTTACCCCGGCCGAAAAAGTAGATGCGCTAATGCAAAGCCTGCTCGCGCCAGAAAGCGAAATGCTGAATGACGAGCAAAAAGTGCAGCTGGCCGAGAACCGTGAGGCAATCGAAACGTTTCTGCTGACTGTGTCGGATGATGGCACGCGCACCAATATTGAAATTCTGGAAGATTTCCGCGAAACTAACCCTGAACTGGCTGATACGCTCATCACACAAATTCTGAGCATGGCCGGCTCGCTGCAAAGCGAAGATGCGCAGCCCATGCAGCAAATAGGTACGCTGGTGCAGGCCATGAGCACGTTAGGCGCCACCGAAGAAGAAAAGGCGGCTGCTCAGGCTGCTTTCCAAACTATGGAATTTGATCAGATCGAATTGCCAGAAGACATTGCACAGACATTGGGCGTACAGGAAGTGGAGCTGGGCGAAGAAGGCACGCTGGACACATTGGTGAATACGGTAGCTAATAGCATTGGCACCGCCCCGGCATCGCCTGAGCGCTAGACCTAAGTTCCCACTATTTTTTCTTAAATATATCTTTCACGTTGTCGCGGATCGCCCGCACATCGTCTTCGATTTTCTTCAGTTCTTCTTTGGCAGCATCACGCTCTTTGCGAATGGCATTTTCGGCATTCTTCATATCTTGCTTCACTGCTTCCTGCGGAGTCGAAGGTGCAGGTTTTTCTTCGATTTCTGTCCCCGTATCTGTGCCTGATGCCACCCCTTCAAGGCATGAAATATCACTGTCAGTTACGCCCAGCTTGGTAAGCGTTTTGTCGCCTACTACGGCCACCAGCCCTACGCCAGAGGCTGTGCCCAGAATGACTTTACCAATACCCAGCAATGTACCAGCAGGGTCCAGAATCACTTGCGGGTTAACCCACCGACCACGCAACAGAAGCGGCGGCACAAAATCGGCCGTGCCGATAAAGTCCGAACGGGCTTTAAGTGTAATGTTCATGGTTTCCTGACTCAAATTCAGCACCCCATTGCCAGATACGCGCGCGCCGGGTGTATCGAATACAATCGCTTTGGATTTCGCGATGCCGTTCTCCAGCTGGAACGTGCTCACAAAGCAGGACACACCCACGTCTTCGTTGCCTGTATTACCACGCAACGCATCGACAAAATTGATGCCTGCGGTTAGGCCAGACGGCACATCAAATTCGGCATTGTTGAGCACCAAGGCTACTTCCCCTTCGGCACTGTCGAGCCAGCGATACAGATTATCGCCATAGCCCGTTGCATCGATATGCAGCTTGGCGGTGCCCTTTTGCATACGCGATTCACCTGTGGTTTGTTGCAGCAGGTCATTGATGTTTACATCTTTGGCATCCAGCAGAATCGCCATACTATTGGCGTTGGCGTCCATGACGACATTGCCATTAACCCAGCCCTTGCTGGTATTCATACCGAACGGGTCGACGCGCAGCGTGCCATCACGCAATGTGGCTTGCGCCTCAATATTCTCTAACGACGTTTTAGGTAGAACCAGCTTGGCAACCGCCAAAGTGATGTCGGCATTCAACGCTTTCATCCAGGCTTTCGGCAGCGGTGCGTTAGGAATCACACGGGTTTCGTCATCTGGCTTTGCAGGCGCCGTTGACTCTTGCGGCGCTGGCGCAGCATTACCACCGACCGCCAACTTAATGGTACCACCTTTAAGATCAGCCTGCAGATAGGGCACTTTCTTATTCAAACGCAGCGATGCATTACCTGTTAATGCCTGATTATCATAGGCCAGTTTAAGATTAGTCAGCTGGATTGCCTCCAGACTACCCCCCACATGTGCACTCAGCGATACTGGCTTATCCAGCGAAGGAGCCTCTGCCGTGAAGGCACGTAATAAGCTGCCATCCACCAACTCCGCGTTAAGCTGCAGGTCTGCATCTC
>MDTG01354407.1_pt1 | contig 21518 bp, 20 predicted proteins | sample 811421 | NCBI WGS metagenome assembly MDTG01 (sample SAMN05326645, study PRJNA326480) | marine metagenome | isolation source: seawater | place: Pacific Ocean: South East | collected 2011 | reverse complement strand
ATGAATTATTAAAGTTAGCATATGTCGGTATTGCATATCGTGAAAAATAAATAGCATTTAAATTTTTATTTGTGACAACTTTGATACAGTTTTTATCATTGAATTCATTTTTATTTGTAATTTTTCCTAAAAGATTAGTTACATTAATTCTTTTATTTTTTATCATAGGATTTAAAGCTTCATTTACCATATGAGAATTAATCATAGGCTCATCACCTTGTATCATGACAACTATATCGTAACTAACCTTGTTTATTTTTTCAATTTTTAATAAAGCTTCTGCACATCTTTCGCTAGCTCTTTGATGTTTTTTAGAAGTCATTACATTTTTTGCATTTATATTTTTACAATGTAACATTATCTCTTTATCGCAGGTAGCAATATATAATTCTGTTATAAGTTTATTTTTTTTAATATTATTATAAACATATTCAACCATAGGAATTCCATTAATTTTTTTTAAGGGCTTTCCTGGAAATCTGGAGCTACCCATTCTTGCTGGAATTATTCCTAAAATTTTCATTAAGATTTATATAAAATAGCTATCAAAGTATCACACAACCAGTTTTGTTTTAAATCTTTTTTATAATAATTATTAAGTTTTTTTGAAAACACTTTATCATATAATCCATAACCTCCTGGCTTACCTTCGTTTAACCAAACAATATGATTAGAAAGATCATATCTTTGCTCTGGAATAATTTCAAATTTAAATTTAAGTAAATTCAGTAAATATTTCAAACTTTTTTTATTAAAATACCAATGATGAACAACTGACCAATAAAAATTATTAAATTTCTTATTGTTATATAATTCTACTAATGGATCTGAGTAATTTGGTATTTCAAAAATCATTTTCCCATTCTTATTTAGTAATTTCATATATTGATTAATAAATTCAATCGGCTTTTCAATATGTTCTAAAACATAGTAATGAATAATTAAATCATATTTTATACCACTTTTCTTTACTTGATTAATATTTTTAAAACATTTGATATTATTTGCCTCAATGTAACTAATAAATGTACCTGAAGGATCAATTCCTGATACAGTCTGTTTTTCATTTTTTAATTTGTAAAGCATAAACCCTGACGAACAACCAACCTCTAATATTTTTAATTTTTTTTTAAGAAATGGTTGTAAAAAATTCATTCTTCTTTTAGCTTCTCTTTCACTAGATTTTACGTGTTGTTCAGGTCCATCCCAATTCATATCTTGACCTGCTCTCTTTGACATAAATTTTTCAAACTCTTTTTTATAAAATTTTTTTTCAATAATCTTATTTAGTTTTGGGTATAAATAAACTACATCACAGTTATCACATTTATAAAACTTTTGATTTTCATTTCCACCATATACCACATTGCCTTTTATAATATGATTTGATGTATCTTTTTTGCACAACAAACAACTCGAAGGTTTTCGTAATTTCATAGATTTATTTTAAATTTAATATTTATCCAATGAACCATTTTTAATAAACCTTGATCAATAGAAATAAATTTTTTTTTATTAAATATTTTTTTTAGATTTGAATTATTTGCATATATGCCTTTTTGATCACCTGGGGTATTTTCAGTTATTTTTGTAATATATTTTTTTTGTGTTTTTTTATTTATTTTTTGAAGAAGTTCTTTAACTGTTGTTTTTTTTCCAGTTCCTACATTAATAATCTTATTAAATGATTCTTTTTGATTTATACTTTTTATAAAAATTTCAGTAACATCATCAATATATATAAAATCTCTATACCTGTTGATCGAACCTTTCACTTGAATTACAGAATTATTGATTAATTGAGATAAATATATACTTACCATTCCTTGCTTCATATTTGTCAAATTTTGATTTGGTCCATAAACATTAAATAGTCTTAATACAGTCCAATTAATTCCATAATTTGAAAATAATTTAATATAGTTTTCACTTGCTAATTTTGAGATTCCATAAAATGATAATGGATTACATGGATTATTTTCTTTTATCGGTTTATCTAACGTACTTCCATATACACTCATTGAACTCGCATAAATAAATCTATTACAATTATTCTTTATTAAAAAATTTAGAAGATTTAAAACTGATTGTGTGTTTTTTTTAAGATCATTAATAGGATTATTAAAACTGATTTCACCAGAAGATTGTCCAGCAATATGAATTATTGCAGAAAATTTAATTTTTTTAATTTTTTTAAATATATTTTGATTTTCGCATTTCCCACTTATCAATTTAATTTTTTTTGGTAAATTTTTTTTATTTCCAGTGCTAAAATCATCTATAGTCCATACATTATGTCCTAAACTAATTAATTTTTTAGATATATGTGATCCAATAAATCCTGCAGATCCTGTAACTAAATAATTATTTTTTATCATAGAAAGGATTAACAAGATATTTTCTTAAAATATATGAATCTAAGGAATAACCTATTATTGAAAAACCCTGTTTGATATAGTTTTCTACTTCTTTTTTATCAGGTTCAATTACATGAATACCACATGCAATTTTTTTCTTTTTACATTTATTTATAATTTTACTAATAGCATTTAAATAAGTTTTATTTTTAAATTGTCCTGGCACTTTTAAAGTTGATGACAAATCATAAGGACCAATAAAAATTCCATCTAAGTATTTAAAATTAATTATTTCGTCTATGTTATCAATACCTTTTTTTGTTTCAATTTGAGCTATTAAAATTGGTTTTGTTGTTCCTCTATGGTATTCACCAAAGTGTTCACCATAATTATTTGACCTATTGAAACCCACTCCTCTTTTACCATTTGGCATAAAGGAAATCTGATTGTAAATGTCTTTAAGTTGAGTAGAATTTTCAATTGAGGGAATAATAAAGCCTGAAAAACCAATTTCTAAATATAATTTTAAATTTGTATAATCTGGAGAGAAAGACCTAATTAAAGGGACGCTATTATTTACCTCTATAGATCTTAGAATATCAATTAATTTTTCAGCATTAAAAATAGAGTGTTCAATATCAACCACAATCCAATCAAAGCCATTATTAGCTATTATTTCAACAGAATTAGAATTAGATATTTGGACCCATGTTCCAACTGAAACTTTATTTTTTTTTATATTAGATCTTAATAAGTTTAGTTTGTATAATCTTTGTTTTAAATTCATTATAAATTTATAGTATATCTGTTGTTATAACATTCTATGATATGTTAATATGATATATATATCATGAGAAACCATAAATACAGTACATATAAAAAAATTGATCAAATTGATGAAATTGTAATATTTTCTTACAAGACTTTCAAAGATACAAGAGGTAATTTTTATGAAATATATAAAAAAAGTGAAATAAATTTTTTAAATTATAAATTTAATATTAAACAAATAAATAGTTCATTATCTAAAAAAAATGTTATTAGAGGTCTTCATTTACAAGTTAATCCAAAAATGTCTAAAATAATGAGATTAATTAAAGGTAAAGCAATATTTTTTGCTTTTGATGTTTCGAAAAAAAATAAAAAAAATAAAATACACACTAAACTAGTGAATGAAAATGATCCTATACATATCTGGGCTCCATATTACTATGCTAGAGGTTTTTTATCATTATCAAATAATACTATGATTGAGTATTTATGTGATGCAGAATACAACCCATTTAATGAACATACTATTAATATTTTTGACAATGATATAAATCATGGCTTAAAAAATAAAAAATATATTTTATCTAATAAAGATTTAAATGCACAAAGTATCAAACAATTTAGAGAAAAGAATATAATAAGAATTTAAATTAAATAAGTTTTAATTTTGTTTGGAAAAGGTCTTATTATTTTACCTTTAAAACCATTTTTTTTTAATGAATTAATAATTTCTTTTTCAAAATTCCATGCAAGAACAACAATAATATCTGGTTTTGTTTTTAAACCATCTTTTAAACTTACAATTGGAATAGAATTCTTTGGAGTAAATTTTTTATGTTTTAGAGGGTTATTATCAATAATTAATTTAATATCACTAACTGAAATATCGCAAAAATTTATAAATGTTTGAGCTCTAGCTGAAGCACCGTAACCAATAATTTTTTTTGATTTATAATTATTTAAAATTTTTAAAAAATTTATCTTATGATCAATGACATCCTTTTCAAATTTTTTCCATTTTGTAATTTTATTTACACCAATTTTTTTTTCTAAATTTATTTGTTTATAATAATTAGTAGATTTTAATTTGTTTTTATTTTTAGAAAAACATACACATAAAGACCCCCCATTCATAGGAGAGGTAAAAACATCAAAGATATATAAATTATAAATAGATAGTAATTTATTTATAGATAGAAGAGAGAAATAATTTAGATGTTCATGATATATTGAATCATATTGTAATTTATTTAATATTGTATGAGCTGAATGAAATTCAATAAAGCCATATCCATAGTTATCTAGTATATTTTTAATTCCTTCCATAACTGAATGCAAATCAGAAACATGTGGGATAACATTTCTTGCAAAAATTACTTTAGCTTTTCCATATTTTTTTTTTATTTTAATTGAAGTTTTTAGATCCCAAAAATTATTAATTGTATTAATATTATTTTTATTAGCTTCATTTGTTAAATTTTTTGCAGGATCTACACCTAATACGTTCAAATATTTTTTCTTAATTAAACCATTTAAAAAAGTACCGTCATTAGATCCAACCTCTATAATTAAATCTTTATAATTAGATTTTGAAATATTAATTATTTTCTTTAAAAATATATTGGCGTATTTTTGGACTAATTCAGAAGTTCCAGTTACCCAAAAATAATTTTTAAATAATAAATCTTTATCAACAGTCTCACTTATTTGAACATTAGAACAACATTTACAATAAAATAAAGTTAATGGATATTTTGTTATTTTATTTGATATTTTTTTTTTAAACAAGTTAGACGGTGGATGCAAACCAAGATCAAGAATTTTTACTAATTGATTTTTTTTTGTAATCCTACAATTAAGATCTTTTTTCATAAAATTACTATATATTTAATAATTATAATAATTTTTAAACCATTTGATAAAATTTTTTATTCCATCTTCAATTTGAATTTTTGGTTTAAACATAATTTTCTTATTTATTTTTGTTATTTTCGCATGGGTTTTAAAAATATCACCTTTTTGAAGAGCTAAATAATTTTTTTTAGATTTCTTATCTAAAGTTTTTTCAATAAGTTCAATAAAATGGGATAATTTTTTTGGATTATTGCTACCTATATTAAATATATTGTAAGGTATCTTCTTTTTACTAGGCTTTGTTATCAATTTAGAAATTGCTACTACAACATCATCAATATATGTAAAATCTCTAACATGATTACCATTATTATATATATCAATCTTTTTATTATTAAGAATTTTTTCAGTAAATTTAAATAATGACATATCTGGTCTACCAAATGGGCCATAGACAGTAAAAAACCTCAAACCTGTAACAGGTAAGTTATAAACACTTGCATAACTGTATGAAATTATTTCATTACTTTTTTTAGTTGCTCCATAAAAATTTATTGGTTTACTAGTACTAAGATTTTCATCAAGAGGATATTTATTTGAGGCACCATATACGGAGCTAGAAGATGCATAGATAAAATGTTTAATTTTATTTAATCTAGATAATTCAATCATATTAAAAAAACCTAGCATATTACTTTGAAAGTATATGTCTGGATTTGAGATTGAATACCTTACTCCAGCTTGTGCAGCAAGATGTATTACAAATTCAATTTTGTTTTTATCAAATATTTTTTTAAGATCATTAAATTTACTAATATCTGTTCTATTAAAAAAAAAATTATTAAATTTATTTAAATTTTTTAATCTATTTTTTTTTAATTGAACATCATAGTAATTATTTAGATTATCTAATCCAAAGATAAAAATTCCTTTATTTTTTAATAAATGATAGCATAAATGATAGCCTATAAAACCAGCACAACCAGTAATTAATATATTTATTGTATTTTTATTTTTAGATTTCATAGACTAATTTTAAAGATGTTTATTTTTTTATCATTTAAGATAATATATTACAATTAAGTATTACTAATTTTAATATGCAATTTAAAGAAAATTAGTCTATGTACTCTGAAATAAAATGATTAAAAAATTTTCTTATTTTTTATATAAAATATTAACTTTATTAGATAAAGGTTTTAATTATTTAACTAAAAGAAGTATTTTAATTTATTTTAAAGAATTTTTTTTGAAAGATTCGTATAAAAATATAAATATATTAGATAAAAATATTAATTTTTTTACACCTAATGAAATTACAGAATGGAGAGTTAAAACTTTTTTTACTAAAGAACCTGAAACAATTGAATGGATAGATGGTTTCAAAAATAAAAAAAATCTTATTTTTTGGGATATTGGAGCAAATGTAGGACTTTATTCAATATATAATTCGCTCAAAAATACTAATTCAACAACAATCTCGTTTGAACCCTCTAGCTCGAACTTAAGAGTCCTAACAAGAAATATATCAATAAATAATCTAGAAGATAAAATTAAAGTTTTTCCATTACCACTTACAAATAAGAAAAATAAATTTTTAATAATGAAGGAAAGAGATTTTGTAGAAGGTGGGGCGTTAAATTCTTTTGGTGAAGATTTTGATTTCGAAGGTAAAAGTTTCACAGGTAATATGAAATATAGTTTAATAGGTACAACAATAGACTATCTAATTGAAAAAAATATACTTGAAATTCCTGACCATATAAAGATTGATGTTGATGGTATAGAGCATTTAATTTTAGATGGAGGAAAAAAGATTTTAAAAAATAAGAAAATTATGAGTATGTCTATAGAAATAAACGAAAATTTTAAAGAACAATTTAGTAAGGTTATGGAAATAATGCATGAATGTGGTTTTAGAAAACTTCATAAAAAACATAACTCAGAAACAAAAGAAGTATATTTTAAAGGTAGTAAATTTAATCAAAGTTATAATTATATTTTTATAAGATAAAATAATTATATATAATTATTTAATTTTTTATTAAAGTCACAAAAATTTTTAATATAAAATATTTTATTTTTAAAATTTGAAACCTTATTATATTTATTTTTGAAAAGTATAAATTTTATATTGTTATTATTTGAAGTTTTATAATCTATTTCAGAGTCCCCGATAAAAAAAATGTTTTTATTGTTAAAATTTTTATTTTTAATTATTCTTTTAATATGATTATTTTTATTCAAAGGAGATCCATAAATTTTGATAAAATATTTATCTAAACAAAAAATTTTAATAATTTTTTTAATTTCATTTGTAGGTGTACCAGTGGATATATAAAAATGATATTTTTTATGATTTCTTTTTAAAAAGTTTTTAAGACATGTAGATAAAGGCATTGATACTATTTTATTCAACACAATTTCTCCAAAAGTTTCAGATAATTTTTTTAATTTATTTTTATTAAGATTTATATCAAAAAAAAATTTATGTAATATTTTAAATTTTTCAAATCTTGACATACCTAAATTTTTTTTATGGAAATTTTCAATATATTTTAATTGGTCATTATTTAAACCTAAATTTTTATAAACTTTTTTGAATGCTAATGTTTTAGTTTGGTTTGATTGGACAAAGACACCATCAAAATCAAAAATAATAATCTTTTTCATTAATTATTTTTTATATACTTTATACAATCAAGTAGCCCTTCTCCTAAATCAACAAAATCTTCAGGAATTATTTGTTTAGCAACTTTTTCATTATATGAATAAGGTGTTATTGCATAATGATCAGAATTTTTCTTTTTCTTATAAATTAATTTAATTTCATTATTAAAAATTTCACTTATCATAGTTAATAAATCTTTTATTTTTATCTGATCAATTCCTTTTATTATTATAAAATCATTTTTATATTTTTCTTCATTAATTACTTTAAAACATAAATTTACGGCGTCATTTATATGGATATAATTCCTTATTTCATTACCATCTCCATATCTTATTATTTTTTTGTTTTTAATTGCATCATTTAAGATATTATTTATCCAATTAAATTTATTAGCGCCTGGTCCATAAATTGAACCAAATCTTAATATTGAAAAGTTAATTTTTTTAGTTTTAGAATATTCTTCTATGATTTTTTCACAACATAGCTTACTAATTTTATAAAAACCACCTTTTTGACTATAAATGTAAATTGAACTTGCAAAAACGAATCTTTTAAGTTTTTTTGAATTAGTAAGTAAATCAAGTATATTTGATGTACCTAGAATATTATTTTTTATACATTCAAGTGGATTAGAATTACTTTCTTCAATATCTGCCATCCCTGCAAAGTGGTATACATAATCTATTTTGTTAATGATTGTTTTTAAATTATTAGTTTTAATTAAATCACCTTTTATATATTCTTGATTTAAATTAATTTTTTTTGGTTTTGACTTATCATAAATAATAACTTTATAACCTTTTGAAGAAAGGTGATTGGATAATTTATTACCAAGAAACCCTGATCCACCAGTAACTAAAAAAGTGATTTTATTATTTTTAATAGTCATATTAATTATCTATAATATTTGTTAATTCCATAAAAGGTTTATTAATTTTTTTAGCGTATTTTTGACAAAAGATATTTTTGATATTTTGAGTTTTTTCAGAAAACCACCAAATATCAATATTTTTATGTATCTTATTAATTTTTTTTGCTGCCTCAATAGGATTATAAAATAATATTTCTGCATCTATTAACATCTTAAAATCATCTTCATTTTCATAATTATTTTTCCAGTATTCTTTTTTATAAAAAATTATTGTAGGTATATTATGATACATGGATTCTAGCATAGTTGTTTGATTATATGTGCAAATACACAATGAAGAGTTAAATAATTGATCAAAATAATTACTTTTGATATCAATTTTAATTTCAGGAAATTTATCTTGTATTCTTTCTTTCCAAAACCATCCTCTATTGTCGCCTTTTGTTTTAATAATAAGATTATTAAATATATTTTCATTTATATTAGATAAAAATTTGAATAAATCATTAATACTATTTTCAACTTGTGGACCTTGTGGTATGCTATGTAATGTGTAAGAGTATCTTGGCAACCCCAGAGTGGGAATAAAAATATGTCCATTTTTGTTATATTTATATTTTTTATTATAAATTTTCAAAAAACCTAAATTTACAATTTTTTTATTATCACTTTCCCATCCCCAATTTATAAATTTATCGCATACACTTAACTCATGCTGTTGATTAAAAAATATTTTAGAAATACCATATCCACCTCCATGCTGATAAATAATTAAATTTGATCTATTATTTTCTTTCTGAAAAGCTGTCCAAAACATGAATGAATCATCAGATCTTATACCTAATGCAGATGTAAAAATTTTTTCAACTTTAAAAGTATTCAATATTTTTAATCTTTTTTTCATAATTTTAAAGCCTTCCAAATAAATTGTGGGGATTAAATTTATAATCAGTTTATTTAAACATTCTTCAAATTCATTTTTATGAGATTGAAATTTTATTTTGTTTCTGATTTTTGGATCAAAATTTATATCCAAATTAATCTTATCAAAATTGTATAATAATTTAAAATTAGAATCTTCGTTAATTAATTTTTTTTCAATAGTTTTATCAATTGAAGATTTATAAACCATTCTTTTATAATTTTTTTTAAATTTAAATAAATAGATTAAATCTAAAATATTTATTAATTTTTTTTTAATATCTTGAATATAATTTTTTTTGTTATTACCAGAATGTGGATCTTCTATTATTTCATATTCAATATTCGAGTAATGCTTAATAATAATTGAAAAAATATAATGATTAAATTTATCAGTAGTCATTAAATTATGAAAATCTAATAAATTTTTTGGAATAATTGATTCTAATTTATAATTAATTATTTTAGTTTGAGAATTATTAAATTTTTTTTCAAATATTTTTATATTTTCATATCTATCAAAAATAATACTTATAAACCATCCCAACCAAGGACCTAAAATAATTTCCCAGAAATTTTGAGAATAATCAGTATCATTATAAGTATTTAGAATTTTAGATAGATCTCTAATTTTTAATTTATATACTTTATCTAAATATTTAGTGTCTCTCTCAAATTTAGATATATCGTCCCAGTGATATGCTAGATAATTGTTTACTTTGTTTTTTTTAACATAGTTTAAACACCATTTACCGAGATAATAATTATTTTTTTTGTATAAGTTAATTTGATCGAATGTAGTGACAAGATTAATTTTTTTTTGAGGCATTAATAAATTAAATTATTCTTTAATAGAATTTTGTATATTTTATTAATTTCATCATTATTAACTTTTATTTTTTTACTAATATGAAATAAATTGTTTTTACCATCACTATATTGTAAAAAATTTAAAATTCTTTTAGAAAAAACATTAATTGATTTGTCACTAATTTTTGGGTAAAGATTTTTTTTTCCTAATTTTGGTTCACAAAAAGTTTTAGTAATAGGAATTATTGATTTATCTATGTTTAGTAAAACCTTTTTAAGTAAATACATACTTTCATTTATTCCCTTCAAAGAAATATATTCAAAATTATCATCACTGGTGTGATATTCTTTATATTTTCCATAAAGCGATCTTGTAACCGTTGCTATTGGTAGATCAATTCCATAAGAATTATATTGTCGTTCATCACTACGTATTTCATTAAAAGAATATTCATTATATTTAATATTTAATTCTTTATATGTCTCTTTTAAAACTTTGTCTGAAATGGTGTTATTATATTTTGAAAATATACATGAATAATTTTTGGTATCTCCTAAACATGTTAAATTATATCCAGCAATTACATTTTTTTTTAATTTTTTAATATTTTTATGGATATAAGCTATTGAACCAATAGTTTCAGGAATAAATAAAAATCTAATAGAATAATTATTATTCTTTTTTTTAAAAAAGTTTATTAATGACATAGAAATTATAGGGCCTGACAATTCATTATTAGCCATTTGTGGATGGCAGATATATGTTGATATTAAAATTTCTTTTTTGGATTTTCCTTTTATATAATATTCTGCATAGTGCATTCTTCCATTTTTATTGAAATTACTATCAATACAAACTTCAAAAAAATCGTTTTTATTATATTTTTTAATTATATTATCCTTTTCATAATCTGAAACACAGAATCCCCAATAACTTTTATAGTATGATGTAACATAAGGAATCACATCAGGTTGATTTTTAAGAGTGTGTAAGTGAGCAATTAGTTTATCTCTTCTAATTTTTTTCCTAATTGGAATAGAGTAACCAACTAAATGTAAATTGTTGTTATTAAAATCTATAATTTTTTTCTTAAATTTATCGATAACATATGCTTTTTTTACATTCCATTCTTTTGGTATTTCCCAATTGTATACTTTTTGTGTAGATTTAAATGATTTAATTTTTAAATTTGTTTCAATTTTTTTAAAGATTTTTAAAGTTTCTTTGTTTCCATTGCCTGTCAAACTTCTATTAATTTTAAAAAGTCTATTTTTAGCTAAATTATACAAAAAAGATGTGTGATTATTCATTATGTAAAATTTTCTTTAAATATTTCTCAGGATTATGCAATTTTTTACTGAATCTATTCATAAAGAATATTCTATTTTTTTGGACTATTTTTGAATACCACCATTTATCAATACTATTCCAATTATTATTTATAAAATCTGTTGCTTCTTCAATATTTGAAAAACAAATATTGGCTTCTAATAGTTTATCGTAATATTTCATTGAAAAATATCTTACTGGTTCAAGAGAGAAGTTATGAATCATGATCACAGGTATATTAAAATTTAAACATTCAAGAAATGGAGTTCCATCATGATCTACTATTATCAATTTTGATTGTTTATAATGGTAATTTATATTTGGATTTAGTGCAAAATTAATCTTAGGAAATGCATCTTTCCACCTTTCCTTTTCACAAGCCCAATCATAATATCCTGGGCTAGGCCTAAGCAGAAAGTTTTTTTTTATTTCAGGTGTAAATTTTTGGTAAATTTTTTTTGAATTTTCATGATATGTCAACCATTGAGAAGATGATATATTGGAAAATAAATATTTAAAATATTTTCCAGTAGTGAATGTAACTAAAAGTAATTTTTCTTTTTTATTTCTAATTAATTTTTTATTATAATTCTTAACATTACCAAATTTAATTATCTTATTTTTAAATCTTTTATTTGTCCATCCCCAAGAAAAATAATAATCTGATATTTTAAGTTCATGGTTTTCAAATGAATTTACTTTCATTGTTCCATATGATGCTCCATGTTGGCATATAACTAGTTTTGTACCATTCATCTGACATTTTGCTGCCCAATGTTTAAAATTTTCAGATATTACATGTGCTGTAGAAGTAAATATGATTTTTGGATACGCAGTTAAATTATTTTTTTTTAAATAATTATCAAAAAAATGATAATCTTCTATAAAACTATTTGGTATTAATTTAGGTACTATTATTGAACAAAAATTTAAAAAATCGTCTTTATCTTTTAAATTAAAAATTAATTTGTCTCTTATAATATTATTATTTTTACTTCCTGAATGAGTTTCAATAGGAAATTGTCTGTTTATATAAATCTGCCAAAAACTTAATCCAATTTTTAATTCAGTTATTAAATCAAAACTAGAATTTATAAAAATAATTTTTGGATTTGAAAAAAAATTTATAATAATTTTTTTGAAAATTTTTTTAAAATTTTTAATTATTCCTGTTCTTTTTTTATTAGATAGATTTGAAATAACTGCAAATTTTCTTCTAATTGTATAGTTTTTATTATAGTTTTTTCTTTCAAATTTTAAATCTTTAAATTTTAAAATTTCTGAAAAAATAAAATGATTCCAAATATCATTAGTTGAGCACCCTTGTTTAAAATGCTGGCTATTAAAAGGTATCATTTCATTATGATCAATATTTAAACAATAAGAATTAACTATATGATATTTTTTATAAGCTAAATTAACTGTTTCCCATCTGTCAAATAATAAAGAAATAAAGCTATGAAGCCATGGATTCAATAATATTCTCCAATATTGAAGTGGATAATTCTTATCATGTATTAAATTGAGTTTAGATGAAATTTTTACTAAAATTTCCTCATATATTTTATCTATATAGATAGAGTCTTTGAAAAATTTGTTTTTATTATTCCAATGATAATCAATTATTTTATAATTAATATTTTTAAGACGATTATCTTTATAATTTATACACCAATTACCAGCAAATAAATTTGTATGATCTTTGTTATAACTCCAGCTTTCTTCTAAAGAAGTTGAGGAAAATACAAATTTTTCCATTAATTCTAGAAAGAATGATCAGCAGAAACTGCTCCAAATTTAGAGATATGAAGATGATTACAAATAAAATTAGAATTTTTTATTTTTATTATATACCAAATAATTTCAGTATTTTTTTGTTTAATTAATGAATTATAAGTTTTCAATAAATTGTTTACATTTATGTTTAAAGAATTAGGTGAGATACTATTGAAATTTTTATTAATCAAAAGTTTATCATTGCTATAAATTTTTAAGTTAAATTTACCTTTCTGATTATCTTCAATCTGTCTATTATAATGAGTTAACATGATATAAGAGTCAAATCCATCACCAATAATCAATGGCCCCCAAAATGTTGATTTATTTATATTTTTTTCAAAATTTAATAACATTGAAGAGCTGATATTGCTACCCAATCGATTTTTTCTGTAATTCATTCCAAAAGTAAAACGAGAAGGGTATTTTTTGTTTATAGATTTTAAGTTTAAGCAATAACTTTTATTAAGTTTTTCATTTTCTTTGAGATAGCTATTAATATTTATAGTTCTAGATGTTTTTTCTTCTCTCTTTAATTCAAATATATTTTTAATTATTTTTCTTTTTTTTGTTTTATTATCAGTAATTTCTAAATCAGCACTAAGCTTAGTTTTACTATAAATTGGATAAAATACTAAATCCAAATTAGTATTTTTAACAATATTAAATGGCAAGTAACATTTGTATGTTTTTTTATTTTTTAAATCATAATTTAGATAGTCTTTTGTTTTAGAGCAATCATAATAGGAATGTGTTACAGAGGAAAATTTTAAATCAGTTGAATAAGTTCCAACCATGATTCTATTAAAAACATTTTTAGTGGGTGAAATAACTTTGCAAAAACCTTTTTTACCCAACAAAAAATTTATGGATATATATTTTCTTATATCTAAATAAATAACTTGATATTTATTTAAATAATTTAAAGTAACTGATTTTTTAATTTTATTACCTTTGTTATTTATTATTAAAATTTCAATTTTATTTTTTTTTAGATCTAGTGGACCATTTATAAAAGTCAAAAAACTAAAATGAGATTTGTCATAATAGATATCAAATCCTGTTTGAAGATCATTTAAACTATTATTAGTTAAAGAGTCAGTAATATTATTAAAAGTTCTTTGATTAGAATGCACAGAGGAAAAGCCATTTTTAGTTTCATAAAAAACTTGTAAAGCTGGAAAAGAATATTTTAGATCTTTAGTTGAAAAAAATTCAAATTCGAAAGTTCCTTTATAATTAAAAATTTTTAATCTTGTTAATATTTTTTTTAGATCAAATATGTAAGAGAAGTTTATAATTTGAATATGATCTCTGAATATAGTTATACCTAACTCATCTCTTATTGTATAAAGTAGTCCAATATCATTATTATTATTCTTGAGTTTCCAATAATTTAAAAAACTAATCTTAGAGTTAATATTTCTATTATACTCTACATAAAATATAGCTGAAGCCTTAAAAGTTGGGATATAATTTAAATTTTTATAATCACCTCTTTTTGCTAATTCAAAAATTAAAGATGAATTTTTATATGAATTTATTTTTTTTTTGATTACATTTTTTAAAATGATTTTTTTTTTATATTTCTTAGCTGTGCCTGTGAGATCTAATGTCATAAGGTGAGTGTTTCCTATTCCTTAATAATATAAGCTGAAGGAGTAATTGCCCACGAAATAGTTTTTATTTTAATATTTTGGTTACTAAAATATTCATCAACAGCATTTGATTCTCCATAAGTTCTTAATGCATATTCATCAAGTACAATTATCCCGCCTTTGGTAACTAATGGATATAAATTTTTAAGCGCATGTAAAGTACCTTCATAATTATCAACATCTAAAATCAACATAGATATTCTAAAACCTAAGTTATTTTTTACATATTTTTTTGTAGATATTTTTACATCCCCAGCAATTAAATCTACATTTTCAAGTCCTACTTTTTTTAAATTTTGTAAAATAGTATTTGGATCAGATCCAAAAACTGAAGAATCAAGGTGTTCATCAATTGTATCATTATCAATTTTATATTTTGATGAATGTTTCTTTTTTTGACCAAAAAAATCAAATCCAATCACTCTTTGTATAGAGTGAGGTTTAAAAATTTGTAGAAGTTTAGAGTATAAATATACTCCGCTTCCACTGTGAACTCCACATTCGACAATATCTCCTGGAATTTCCATTATCATTTTGAATAATTCATACTTTGTTAAAATTTTTTGTAATCTATCAATCTCAGAGTTTGCTAGAAAACTATCATATGATTTCATACTTTGCTCTAATGATGGTTTCGCAAAACCTTTTTTTATAGCTAAAGTATCATTAATATCTTCTGTGATTTGTTTATTTTTTTTAAGCATTTTTGATTTGAGTAAATATTTTTAATATATTATATCAAATTTACAAGTAAAACAAACGTATATTAATTTAAACATTCAAAATAGATAAATATTAAAGTTTATACAATTTGTTTTTTGGTATTTTATAAATTAAAAATAACTATATATAAATGTAACCTAACAAATTTTATGCTTAAAAATAAATCAATATTAGTAACTGGTGGAACAGGTTCTTTTGGAAAAAGATTTATTTCAAAAATTATTAAATTTAAACCAAAAAAAATAATAATTTATAGCAGAGATGAAATGAAACAGTATGATCTCCAAAAAGAATGGCCAGTAACTGATAAAAATCCTTTTAGATACTTCATAGGTGATATTAGAGATATTGAAAGATTAAAAATTGCAATGGAAAATGTTGATTATGTAATACATGCTGCAGCACTTAAGCATGTACCCTTAGCAGAATACAACCCTTTCGAGGCTATAAAAACAAATATTATTGGTGCACAGAATGTAATAGATGCTGCATTACATAACAACGTAAAAAAGATTATTGCTTTAAGTACAGATAAAGCTGCAGCTCCAATCAATCTTTATGGCGCAACTAAGCTAGCATCTGATAAACTCTTTATAGCGGCAAATAATTATAGGGGTAATAAAAAGATAAAATTTTCAGTTGTAAGATATGGTAATGTGCTTGGAAGTAGAGGGTCAGTTATACCTTTCTTTCTTAGTTTAAAAAATAAAGATTATTTTCCAGTTACAGATAAAAGAATGACTAGGTTTAACATAACATTAGATCAGGGAGTTGATTTTGTTATTTCTAGTTTATATAAAATGTGGGGTGGTGAAATATTTGTCCCTAAAATACCTTCATATAAAATTACTGACATATTAAGAGCTATAAATAGTAAAGCAAAAATAAAAAATATAGGAATAAGACCAGGAGAAAAGCTTCATGAATATATGATAACTAAAGATGATTCAATAAATACTGTTGAGTTTAAAAAGTATTTTGTTATTTTACCACCCTCTAAATTATGGAATGTAAATAAATTTTTAAAAAAAGATATTACAGATATAGGTAAATTTAAAAAATATGGATTTGAATATAATAGCCTAGATAACAAACAATTTTTATCAGTGGAAATATTAAAAAAACTTATTAAAGAGTTAGTTAAGTGAACATAATCAATTATACAAAACAATATTTAGATAAAGAAGATAAAAAAATTATTTTAGAAGTTTTAAACTCAAGTAATTTAACCCAAGGTAAATATGTAAATAAATTTGAAAATAACCTAAAAAAATATTTCAATTCTAAATTTTGTACGGCAGTATCAAGTGGTACAGCAGGATTACACTTAGTAAGCAAAGCTCTTGGTTGGGATAATAAAGATTACATTGTCACAACACCAATTACCTTTATTGCGTCAGCAAATTCAATTGAATACTCAAATGCAAATACTTTGCTATGCGATATTGAAGATAAATATAACACATTAGACCCAAATAAATTAGAGGATCTAATTAAAAAAAATATTAAAAAAAATAGAAGAATTCGTGCAATTATTGCGGTAGATTATGGAGGAATGTTATGCGATTGGAATGCGCTAAAATTTATTTCTAATAAATATAATATTATTTTAATTAATGATAATTGTCATGCTCTTGGGTCCAGATATAATAATAATAAAAGTTATGCGCTTAATTATGCACATATAGTTGTTCAAAGTTTTCATCCTGCAAAAAATATTACCACTGGAGAAGGTGGTGCAGTTTTGACAAATATTAAAAAAATAAATGATAAAATTAGATCTTTTAGAACTCACGGTATAGATTATTTAAAAAAAAGAAAATATAATTGGGATTATTCTATAAGTGAAATTGGATACAATTATAGGATTACAGATATCCAATGCGCATTAGGTATAAGTCAATTAAAAAAAATTAATAAATTTACAAAAAAGAGAAATGAAATAGCAAAAATTTATAATAAGAAAATTAATAATGAATTAATCAAGACTCCTTTTTCTAAAAAAAAGGTTTATAATTCTTTTAATCTATATCCAATAAAAATAAATTTTAAAAAAACTAAAATAAATAAATTAGAAATGTATAATTTATTTAAAAAAAACAAAATAAATTTACAAGTTCATTATAAACCAATTCATTTTTATGAATATTATAAAAAAAAATATAAGTTTAGTGAAAATTCTTTTCCAATATCAAAAAAATTCTATGATAGTGTTTTTTCATTTCCAATATACTATGATTTGTCAAGTAATAATCAAAATAGAGTTATTAATATATTAAATAAAATTATTTAAATTAATTTTTTTTATATATTTCAGATCACTGTAATTATCTAAATCAAATACCTCATCTTTTTCAAGTATTATTGGAATTGAATTATTTGAAATTGGTTCTATCTCGTTTTCAAAAGCTGTAGATCTTCCAAAATAAAATTGACCTGCATCATGATAATATTTTTGAAAATCTTGAGTTCTTTTTTTTATATTATCTGGCCACGTTGTCTTAATTATATTATTTTTAAATGTAAAAGCTCGCTGAATAGGATGGTTATACTCTGTGATTGTTATTACATATGATTTTTTTTTATTTTTATTTAATAGTTGAAATGCTTTTCTAACATATTTTACATTTAATAATAATGATGTGGGATAAACACAACATACATATTTAAAATTAATATTTTTTTTCTTGTACCAATATATAGCATGTTTAACTACTTTACTTGCTCTAGTATTATCATCGGATAAATTTTTAGGTCTAAGAAAAGGAGTTTGAGCTCCATATCGGTTTGAAATATCTATAATTTTTGATGAATCTGTTGAAACAACAATTTTATCAAATAAGTTACATTTAATTAGTTTTTTTATAACATAATAAATTATTGGCTTATTATTAACTTTAATTATATTCTTGTTTTTAATTCTTTTACTTCCAATTCTTGCAGGAATAATTGCTAAATTCATAATTTTTTCAACAAAAACCAGGTAAGGTTATCTTGAGGATATTTGTAATCATTCTTATATAAAAAACCATAATCAACTAAATTTAAATTGTACTCGTTAAGCATTTCGCCTGCAAAATCTCTTTTGAAAAGTTTATTTTTGAATTTTCTATAATTAATTTTTATAGGAGTTGGGTTAAAATATTCTACAAGTAATATATATTGATTAGAAAGTTCATAAATTTGTTTATAATATTTTTTTAATTCACGCGGATCTATATGAATTAAAACACCTTTAGTAAAAACTAAATCATATCTTTTGCTAATCTTAAAATTTTTGAATGTTCCTAAATAATTTTTTGATATTTTCTTTTTATTAAGAATTTCTATAGATTTTTTGTTGATATCAATACCATTTAGTTTAATTTTAGGTGCAATTTTGTTAATAGCTTGCAAATTCAAACCAATATTACAACCTACTTCAAAGACACTATCAATTTTTAAAAAATATTTTTTCAGTTTTTTAAAGAAAGCTATATTTGAATTTAATATGTTTTCATCATTATTTCTGTATATATAATTATTTCCAAAATTACCCTTCCAAAATTTTTCTTGCTCATTCATTTTATGATCTTTTTAATTTAAGTATCCACTCTTTTTTATTATTTAAATAAAAAATTTCTTTGTTAACAAAATTATCTATTATAATATTATATTCTTCTAGAGATATGTTTAAGTAATTACAGAACTTTGTGATATTTTTTGGATTAACTTTCCCATCAATTTTTCTTACTATTTTTAATGCTTCTTGTCTTGAAATTAATTTTTCTCTAATCATAATATTAAGTTGATCTGTAGCTCTACCATAGCCATATTTTAAATATTTTATAGACTCTCTTATATCAATAAACTCCATATCACAATTTTCTTCTGTCATAAAAGATCCGTATTGTGGCTTCTCAAGATTCTTCCAACCATATTTTTTTTTTACAAATTTAGTATGCTCTACTGGTGTCCATTTAAAAAAGTGTCCATAAAAAATTGCTTTAATATTATTTTTTTCTATTAATTCATCATCTGGATAAAATAGAATTTTAATATCATCTTTTTTTGTATCTTCATCTATCATATCTTCTTCTCTGTACCCTCTCATACCTCCAAATTCTTGGCGCCATCTTTTGTTCATAACCATATTATCTCTAGAATATTTAGGACCCCCATATTCAAAAATTGGATTTTCACCATATATTATTAATGGAATTTTGAACTTTACAGCTATATGAATTGGTATCGTAAATATGCCTACATGATTAACCCAATAAGGATCACCTATAGTTTCAAAGCCTTTATAAACAAATTTTTTTACTATATTTGGATTCAAGGTAAAATGTATATGGTCTACGCCAATTGATTTTAAAACCTCCAAGTTATGAGTACCTATATCTGATTGATCAAATTGATCAAAGGTAACAGCTAAAACTCGTAATCCATGAATTACCTTCATAGCATGGGTTTGCCATGTACTATCCTTGCCGCCACTTACAGGAACAATACAATCATATTCTCTTAATTTAGTGGATTGAAGTGTTTCTTCAATAATTTGATTAAATTCTTTTGATCTTTCATTCCAATTTAAATCACTTTGGCTATTTGAATGTTTTCTTTTAGCAGAGTTGCAAGCATCACATATATCATCTTTATCAAAATAAATATCAGGTTTAGTATTTGGGAATAAACAATTTTTACAATATTTAATCATTTCATTCTTATAGATACTTTATTATTTTTTAAATATTCTTTTATTGAAATAATTGTTTCACCTATCCAGAAAAAAATACTACCTGCAGCTACAGCTTCTGCACCTGCATTAAATGCTTTTAAAAAATCTTCTTTTGATCCACAGCCACCCATAGTAATTACTGGCACATTACTAATTTTAGTAATAATTTCAATAAAGTTAATATCAAATCCTTTCATCGTACCGTCTAAATCGACAAAATTAATTAAAATTTCACCTGCGCCTAATTTTTCAATTTCTTTTATTTCAATTAATGGGTCTAGTGGATTTTTATTTTCTAAATTTTTTATCATAAACGGTATATTATTTTTTCTAATTATATCCATACAAACAACAACTGATTGATTACCAAAATATTTTGCAATTTGTTCAATAACTTTTCTATTTTCAAAATAAGACGTTTTAATTACTATTTTATCCGCCCCACTTTCAAATAGTCTTTTTGCATTATCTAAATTTCTAATTCCACCTCCAACAGTCAGAGGCATATTGCAAAATTTACTTATTTCATAAATATTTGAATAGTTTATTTTATTATTATCATAAGCATCAATATCTAAAATAAACATTTCATCTGCAAATCTTTTTGAAAAAACTTTTGTAGTAGATATAAAATCTCCTACAATTCTATGTTCATCAAATTGAATTGATTTTACTATAGAACTTCCCTTAATAAGTAATGCTGGGATTATTCTTTTTTTTAACATTTTATAAATTATAAAAATTTTTTAATAACTTTAACCCAGGTTCTTGACTTTTTTCTGGATGAAATTGAAAGCCATAAATTTTGTTTTTCTGTATTGCGCCAATATAATTTTCACCTGAATAATTAAAATTCATTGTTTTAGCCTGTCGATCATTTACATTTATTGAATAACTATGAACAAAATAATAATTTGACTCTATATCAATAGAATTAAATAAATTGATGTTAATTTTTTTTTCAAAATTATTCCAACCTACGTGAGGAAGTTTTATTTTCCTATTTTTATCCATTTTATCAACAGTTCCTGTAATAAGATCTAAACCTTTTGT
>MDTG01068436.1_pt1 | contig 21518 bp, 24 predicted proteins | sample 811421 | NCBI WGS metagenome assembly MDTG01 (sample SAMN05326645, study PRJNA326480) | marine metagenome | isolation source: seawater | place: Pacific Ocean: South East | collected 2011 | reverse complement strand
TAGGCTGATGAGATTACATTTATTCAGTACTAATTGACACACCAGCGAGTTCAAAGGCGGCCAGACATTCGCTGCCTAACGGGTTCCGCACATGGTTGACCTTGACCAACCAACTCTCACCTCGAAAGTTCCTGGAAAGGAAGGCGATAAAGCGCCCCGTGCACTTATTTCAGTATATGATAAAACTGGAGTCACTGCATTGGCCACCGCATTGACTGCAATGGGCTGGAAAATACTCTCAACAGGAGGCACAGCTCGGTTATTGCGAGAAAACGGAGTAGATGTTACAGATGTCACAGAGGTCACTGGACATCCAGAAGTATTCAATGGTAGAGTGAAGACACTTCATCCAGCGATTCATGCCGCCATCCTCGCTCGAGGCAACAATTCAGACGACATGGCAACTCTCGAAGAGTTGGGATATCCAAGAATAGATTTGGTTGCAGTCAATCTGTATCCTTTTGAAGAAGTAGCAGCAAAAGAACCACCTGTTAGTGAAGCGGAATTGATAGAAATGATCGATATTGGAGGGCCCACTCTTGTACGGGCCTCAGCAAAGTCTCACCAAGATGTCCTCATTGTCACAAACCCATTAGATTACAACGATATTCTTGAAACAATACAGGAAGCAGGTGGCGACCCAAGCGCAATCGATTTAGCAACACGTCAAAGGTTAGCACTTACAGCATATCAACGAACAGCAGCCTATGATGTTGCACTGGCCAACACATTGGCCAACCGCCTTGAGTCACTTGAACACCCTGCCTCCGCAGTTTTGCCTGAGAAATTACTCATTTCGGGAGGGGTGAGAAACCCCTTGAGATATGGCGAAAATCCACATCAACCTGCGGCATTTTACCCGGCAAATGTCGTTGGAGAATCACCAAATGGCCTAGCTGCAGCAGTGCAACACGGAGGAAAGGCACTTTCATTCAACAATTATTTGGATTTAGATGCAGCCCTTCGTTTCTGCCGTTCGCACATTGGCTCTGATTGGAGTGATTGGCCACATTGTTGTGTAATCATCAAACACACCAACGCATGTGGGGTTGCAATTTCAACAAACCAAGTATCTGCTTGGGATGATGCATTAGCGAGCGACCCAGAATCCGCCTTTGGTTGTGTTATTGCATTCAACACACCAGTGTCTAAAGCAACCGCTGAAAAGATTGGAAATCATTTCGTCGAGTGCATAATTGCACCTGATTATGAAGATGGGGCTTTGGAGATATTATCTCTGAAAAAAAACCGCAGAATGCTCACATTGGAGGGAATGACATCATTGGATATGCAAACACATTTCCGCCAAATTGACGGAGGTTGGCTTGCCCAAACTGAAGGTGCACCAGTAATTGACTGGTCCGAAGTGAAATGTGTAACGACAACCCAAGCTGATCCAAATCAAATTGACTTGGCGAGATTTGGTGTTGCAGTTTGCGCCCAGGTAAAGAGCAATTGTGTTATTTTCATCCAACCAACTCCAACAGGCTTTGCAACAGTAGGCATCGGCCCAGGGCAAACAAGCAGGGTAGAGGCAGTGCGGATTGCTGCCCGTCGCGCTGGCGAGAGAGCGAAGGGTGCGATGATGGTATCAGACGCATTCTTCCCCTTCCGTGATGGCATTGACACCAGCCATGAAATTGGCATTACAGCAGTTGTCCAACCAGGAGGGAGCATCCGAGATCAAGAAGTCATTGATGCTGCAAACGAACACCAAATGACCATGCTATTCACGGGCACACGATTATTCAGGCATTAGTGATTATATGAATTGGAAACACATAATTTCTTCAGGTACAGGCACAGGAGCAATATTAGCAATATTCATCCTTCTTGTATTCGTCCTTTCAGAACTCGACCCCGGCTCGTTTGCAGGATTATGTGGTGGTTTTCTTGCATTATCAGCACTATCAGCCATAATTATCAATAAGATATCGAATATTATGGAGTGGCCAGAAGTCAACCTAAAGATTCTCATCCCCATAGGATTTTTTACATCGGTAATACCTCTTCTCGGGCCTATTTTCGGACTACCAAACACTAACCCAATTACATTGGCCACAGTTGTTGCCCTTGGAGCAGTCGGAGGCGCATTCTGGAGCCTTCCTTTTGTTGGCTGGAACTATTGGAAAAACCGCGAAAAAGAAGATTAAGTGACAACATCACGAGTTTTTACACGTATCGAAACATACAGAATTCCACTTAATCCCACGAACAGAATTGTGATGGCACCTAGTGCATACTGATCCGCCCCCGTCCAAGAAGATGGATTGAGCAGAACTCCTTCTCCTTTAGTTGAGACAAACCAAACGAAATATGCAGAGATTGTAGACATCAAACCAATCATCATCATAATGATTATTTTTACATGGAAGGGAAGTGTTTTTCCCGTTGCGTAATAATCAAACAATTTTTCCCCAAAAAACCGATTGGTCAAAGTATATCTAAACAATTTTTCATTCGAAAGAGAAAACAGGAAGGCCGCTGGAACAGCCCAAGATACGGTTGGCCACCCGGGCACGACAACACCAATTCCTGCAAATATCAAAAACAGACAACCAATTGCCAGATAGATTCTCGATTTGAAACGATTACTCGCAACTGAATAACACTCTACAACCTCGTCGATTGTTTGTAAACGCCCATTCACACTCCGCGGACTTCGGGCTTAAACATCATACTTCTCATTGGGCCAAGCCTCATCAGTTGAGTCCACTTGCCAGTAATGATGGCAATGCGACAGGGGTCCCCAGAAAACCCGCTTCGCACAGCGGTCTTGATTTCAGGCTCTGGCTCAGGGATGGAAGCCTTAATTCTTCACCAAAAGAATCCAAATTGTACACATCGAACAGAATTAGTAATTTCCAACATCGCAGGAGTAGCGGGATTAGAGAAGGCGGAAAGGCACAATGTAAAATCAATGGCAATAGAATTGAACACATCAATTACAGATAAAAAATCGAGGCGTGAAACACACGAGAAAGCAATCATGAAAGCTCTTTCCATCCATGGAATTGAGCTCGTAATCCTTTCAGGATACATGCGAATCCTATCCCCCCAATTTGTTAGAAAGTGGAGAGGGAGGTTGTTGAACATCCACCCATCCCTGTTACCAAAATATCCTGGGGCACATGCCCATCGGGATGCACTCGCAGATGGTGCAAAGATTACTGGATGTACGGTGCATTTTGTTGATGAAGGGATGGACACCGGCCAGATTATTGCCCAAAGCCAACTTGAAATAAAACCAGATGACGATGAGAAATCATTGTCGGAACGAGTTAAAATTCTAGAGCATGAACTGTATCCAAGCGTAATTGATGATGTTGCAACTGGGAAATTCAGCGCAAGTCAGATTGGGAATTGACATTCCTAAACCCACCATTTTCATCAAAGTTGATAATTTTGTAGGGCACCCCTCTCATAACATCCTTGAGGGCCATTTCCGACGAAAATCGCTGCAATGCAGATAGTACAGGATCTACTTTAACAAGTGACAGTAATGGTTGCAATTGTTTACCCTTTGGCATAACCACATCATCACAACTCTCACTCAATCTTTCAAAAACTTGAGAGTTAATCCAAGGGACATCGCATGGTGCTAATTGTAATCTCTCAACACCCAAATCTTGGCACATTTTCAGCCCAGAAGTGAGGCCAGAACGTGCCCCCCTTTCCAAAACCGTATCGAGAACACATTCTACGTCTGTGAGGTGACCGAGGACAGCTAACACTTCCTGCCGCTGGAACATATCTCTGACTGCAATATAGATTGGCCTGCAACCCGCATCCCTGAGTGCATGGGCTACTCGGACAATCATGGCCACCCCATCAACGAGAACGGTTGCTTTGTTCCTACCCATCCTAGAAGACGCCCCGCCTGCCAGAATTAATGCTGGATGCATGATAACCACTAATCTAAGCGATTCAATTCATTCATCGCATTTTCTAACTCATTCATCAAAGCCTTAGCACGCGCTAGAAGCGCCCGCTGGTCCCTACGATTTGCAGCATTCGGCAACCATTCTAATAATTGCTGAATATCAGCAGCATCTCGTTCAACAGTCCATCTTAGAACCTGCTCAAGAACAGGGTCATCCGCTTCTAAGAAACGCTCAACCATATCACTGCCGTAAACCAGACAAACCTTAGCCTTCTCTCATGAAATACACATTTGATCGCGAATACGGACCAATAATGAATCACCGTCAGGGTACGAGATATCATTGAAAGAATCCAGCAATTTCTGCGATAATTTGGGCCTACCGCTGCGAATCCATATGGCATGTTGAGTAAGTAATGCTAGATGGGCGTGAGCCGTACTTCGTTGGCACCATAGAATAAAACGCCCTTCACTGGGAATTGGATGCCCTGCACGAAGACATTCCTGTATTGACAGGAGTAAAGCTTCAGCAGTTTCAGTAGAACCAATCATTTCTTCTAACATAGTCCAAACATCTTCAATATCAGAGACGTTTGCAAGTAACAAGGCCGCCAAAGCAACATCTTCTCGCCCATGTCTCTTCCACAACTTGGGAATCAAGTCGGTAAGAACAGCAGATGTTGTATTTGTCAATAGCCATGAACAAATTCTTCGAAGAACATCATCAGGAGTACCTAGATGGAATGAGTACCCACCAGAACTCCCCAATCGATCAGTATGAGACTTTGCAATTAGTGCAGGTACACCAATTGGATAGGTTTGCCGGAGAACATCAAGCAACTTCTTTGACCTAAGATGAATTTTGGTAGGTTGGGATGAAAACCAATCATCCAAAGGGTCACTCATTGTCAGTCTTATTGCCCCCTTCGGGTAATATTGATAGAATCCGATTGAATAAACCATCTACGATATCCTTGGCTTGTTCAACTCCCTTTTCAACAACCTGGCGAACATTTTTTTCCACGTGCTCCTCCAATTCTGCATGGACCCCATTCATCACTTCCTCGCTCTCTTCCTCAGTAATTTCGAATAGGTATCTGAGGTATGCCACCACTAGATATTCATCTTCACTAATACTGGCATTTAGGTATGCAGTTTGGAACATTCCAGAGTAAACCCTTAAGCAATCCTCCTTACTGATTTCACTCCCCCCTTCCAATTTTTCACCATCCACAATCGCATCATAAACGCGCTTTGGCACATCTTCAGGAAGGCCCAATAGACCAGCCAATTTTATGACAAGACGCTTCTCTTCCCTTGTAATTTCACCATCTCTCAGAACGATTGAAACCACACCTTGGAACGCGCCAATGTCGGTAATAGCGGTAGAGGGCACGACCTCGGAGACATACTTCCTCCTCATAGCGGTTCGCCCACACCAGCAACGAGAATAAATCCACAATATCATCCAATGCCTTCATGAAGGAGGGGCGATTCGGAGTGATTACAGGAATCCCTGTCACGTTCCCAGGACTTCGGTCCTTTTCCCGTGAATACGCGCGATGAGACCCCTCTTAGAGGGTTAGAGTGCCTTGAGAGACCTGTGTAAACAAGGAAGTAGAAAAAATGAGCGATCAGAAAGCGAAATATATGATTCACGCAACCATCAAGGCAGATGGCACCATACAGCGAAAAGACGTTGTTGGAGCCGTTTTCGGCCAGACGGAAGGACTTCTCGGAGAGGAACTCCAGTTGCGTAAATTACAACGAACCGGACGAATTGGACACGTAGATGTCAACCTGAACTCAAACAAAGGCAAAGTATCAGGAGAAATTCTTCTCCCAAGTAGCCTTGATCAAGTATCAACAGCAGTCGTGGGTGCAGCCTTGGAGACAATCGAGCGCATTGGACCCTGTAAGGCAACAATCAAGATTACAGCTATTGAGAATATTCACAGCGTGAAGAGAGACACGGTAATTGACCGTGCAAAACACCTTCTTCTCAGCATAGTAAATGAGAGTTCTAATGACAGCAAGAGCATTCTTGATGAAGTGCGAAGTGTACTAACACTTGGTACAGAAACAAACATTGCCGGAATGACTTGCGGACCAAATGCAAAGGAAAGTGAGGCCCTCATTATTGTCGAAGGCCGAAACGATGTGCGGAATTTACTGAAAATGGGTATTAAGAACTCAATTGCAACCATGGGCGCCAACGTCAAAGACGAATTGATTGAATTAGCAAAAAGCAAGAGCACCGTTACAGCGTTTTGTGATGGGGATCGAGGCGGGAAGTTATTGTTGATGGAACTCTCAGGAGCGCTCGGCAAATCACTGACACATGTCGCATTGGCACCAGAGTCAAGAGAAGTCGAGCACCTTGAGGGGAAAGTCATAACAAAATGCCTCAACCAAAAAGAGGCTGCTGCCAAAGCTATTAGCAAGATTAAGACTCAACTTGAAGCAGATGATGATTCAGGTAGCACATCAGGAAATGACAAACCAGCACAAATTCCTGATGAAGTTAAGGACTGGTCAGCACACATGGCAGATTTGAAGAAGAATCATGGCATATTAATTTTAGACGACGGTTCAACATCTGATCCTGTTGGCGCCAGTAAATTGGCTGCTTTTGCAGAAGACATTGAAGGAGCCCAGTGCCTCATTTTCAATGGCAAGGTGTCGGAGAGGATGATTGAGATTGCAGAGTTGGGAGCCATCCCAAATGTAATCGGTAGCACACTAGGAGCAAAGGGCTCGAATGGTGTAGCGACTTATGCAATGAACGATCTTGAGTAACCTCCACCCCATCGGGGTGACAAAGATAACCTTGTCCACACTCCGGTGTAGCATGCAACCCCAAGCAATGGCACCAGCGCCAGCAATGCTCCCCGCATCTGCTGAGGCGCCACTTCCACCCACTCCGAAGAATTCAAACAGTGTAATGATAATTCACACAGCACTAATTTTTGTGGCTATAATTTTATCTTCAACGGGTTTGCTTACTGATTCATGGAGCGTTGAAGAAACATCCCAAACCACCGATTTCCTTGGCCAAGAAATCACAGTGACCACCGAATCAAAGGTGGGTCTTGATGACATGTCTGCAACAATTTGCACCAATGGCGAATGCGAAACAATGGTCATGGATCTATCGGACGCATATGAAAATTGTACGAAACAGGCATCAGACCTCGAACTCAATTCATCAGCCACCGAAGACTTGTGTGGCACGGCTGGAGATATGGCAAGCGCCGGATTCACCGGCACCCTCTTCATCGCTCTCGGAATCATAGTTTTGATTATTACATTGGTTGCGACTTTCATGGAGACGCGCGGGACCTTCCTCCCTTTCTCTCAATTTTACCCCTTTGTTGGCGCGGCCCTGCCTCTTATCGGCTCAGTGACGTGGTTTATGATGATGCCAGAACCACCCGAAGGATCCGATCCAAGTATGGGGTATAGCATTTGGTTGGTTATTTTGAGCACAGTTCTAGTTGTAGGAGCCGGAGCATATTCGATGTATACTGACCCACCCTCCCGCACCCAATCGTCTCCTAAAATGAGCCAGAGAACCCCAGGATTGGGGGCGAGAACCCTTGCTACAGACTCAGATGCACGAGAGTTTGTACTTAGAGAAACAGCCTTAGGAAATCAAACAATTTCAATAGTAGAAGATGGAAATCTGTTTCGCCTTACTAGGGCGACAAGAGTGGACAATGATATACACAGTGAGGATTTATTCATGACTCGAATGAACGCTCTTTGTGGTTTCACACATTCTCGGTTTGATTGGTTAGATACAACCCGATATTTATGGAATATTATGGGCCTGACAGGCTTTATCCTAACACTCGTAGCATATGAGAACGCATCATTGATATTTTATGCAAATTGGTTCATTCTCATATTTGCAATAGGGACAATTCTCTCAATGCTCCAATTCGCCGATCCCGAACTGATTACCTTTGAGACCAATACCGGCAAACACCGAATGTTAATCTATCGCGCAGGCTCTAATCGAGCACTAACAAATGCCAGCATGGACCTCATCGATTCAACGATGAGAGATGTCCTCCGAGGCGAAGAGATAGACCCATCTGCATTGAACGCAGTTGCAGATTCGATTGAAGCAGAGATGGCAGAAGCCCGCAAAGCCGCCGAAGAAGCAGCAGCGGCACAACAGGCGGCTTTGTTACAGGCCCAAGCAATGGCCCAAGCCCAAGCGGAAATGCAAGCACAAATGCAAGCGCAAGCCCAAGCTCTAGCTCAAGCACAGGCACAACTCCAAGCACAACAAGCTGCGCAACAAATCGCACCTGCGGCAACCCCCCCTCTCGCACAACCCCAACCTAGTGGAGTATCACCACCCCCCACACCTGCTCAAGTGATCCCGATGCCCCCAGTCACCAACCCCCCGACACCTGCAATGGCACCCGTTCCAGCACCTATTCCACCACCACCAGCTCCCGCAATGGCACCCGTTCCAGCACCTATTCCACCACCACCGGCAATAGGCGGCATGCCCACACCTCCGCCCCCAATCGGAGCCGAAATACCACTACCTCCATCCGCAGCAGCAGACATTTTACTTCCTGCTGAAAATTTGACACCTCCTCCTGAGGTGCCAACAGAAGCGACACCGCGTGACGACTCGATGTCTGAAGGAGAGAAAGAGAACCTCCTCACTGATTTGAGTGAGAATTAAACTTCCACTGCGATTTCCGACTTCACAAGTGCACTAGGTAACATGACAGACCTCTCTAGACGTGTTAGTGCGTTCGACAAACCCTCAACATCGTCATGTGTTGGCAAAATGTATTGATCTGAATTCAAAGGAATCATCAAACCAGGGCCAGGGATGTCTTGCAACCGTTCCCCTAGCACCACAGCATCCTTCAATAAGCCCGCACCACCAGATTCACGCCTCCTCGCCAACCTTTCACCAGTCCATTTTTCCAATTTCTTCGCTATAGTTTCCAATTTGCCCCATAACAATTGGTGTTTTGCACTATCTCCCCTTTCTAGAAGCATAGCTAACCGAACCAATCTCTGTACACGAACATCTAATGGTGGTCGCAACATTTTCTCCAAATCTTCGTTTTTCTCAATCCCCAAAAGTGAGGACAGTCTCTTACTATCACTAATTGGGATTGCATCCTTCTGAGGTACTACAACAGATTTTGAACCAATCTCTGACTTGATGACTTTAGTAACCTTTTCGCGAGTAATTTTTTTCTTAGGAGAATTCGATTTCGCCACCGAATTTACACCACCACCTCCCTTTTGAGAAATAGACTCAACAACTGATTGGGCCACAGCCAATACTTTTGCCTCCGAATCATTTCTTGACAAACCTTCAGTCACAGCAGAGGGAGAAACAACCTCCTTTTTATCCGCAGGGATTAACACTGGAAGACGCTTTTCAATGATGGCTTTAGGCTGATTGGGCTCAAATCCATTGAACACAAAATTCGGGTCTGAAGCATCGCTTTCTTCGGACAATTGCAGCATAATTTCTTGATAATCATGGTCTATCAATGCCAATTTTTCTGGACGCATTAAGTCGGCAAGAACCTTTTCTGCCAAACGAACATTAAGTCCCCAAGGCAAGCCAGAAAGCCGCCTAACACGACTTTTTTGCACATCCATACTTTCCCTTATACTCGGCAAATCCAATCCCAGTTTCACAGGATCACTGACCAGCATCTCATACAACCCTGCAACATCCCAACCAACTTGCCGCCATTGTTCAAATTCTTCTTCAAGCTTGTCACTCACTTGCCCCATTCTATTATCAATAATCTGTGACCGTCTTTCCAGTCCAAAAGACGCCGACAACTCACCTTTACTTTCAATCTCAGAAACGGCCCTTTCATATTCAGCCAAATCAAGAGCCCCAGAATCTAATTCATTCGGCCATAATGAAGCCAATTCACCCCTCGCCCTGTCAAGGAAATCACGGTGCCGATGGACCCTCATCATCGCAATAGTTAGCCATTCTTCCGCATCTTGTACAGTGGAAAAACCTGCATTGCTATGCCTCAAATCCTCTAACCATTTTGAGACCTCCATCTTTCCTTTAATCGAAGTATCCAATTCTTCTAATTTTTCAATTAATGGCATAATAACATCCATTAGGTTTTGATGTTCATCTAATTCTTCAAGAACCGCTCGCGGCTCAGTTTCAACGAAAGAGACCCATTTTTCAACATCGATTCCATATGATGACCAAACATCCAATTTAGCCTTACAAGACTCTCTAGCACTTTCTGTCTTTGCCACCAAGCCTTGTAGTAGAACATCCAAACTTTCAATCGCATCTAAGTGGCCCCGAGTTCTTTCAGCTAATTTCCTAAACTCAGGCCATTGCAATAGATGAATTTCCATTTGCATCCAAATACCATGAGTGTCCTCAATTTTCTTTGCTATACCTGGCATTTGAGCCTCCCATCTCAACATTTCACTAGGGAGAAGAGGGAGGTCTACAGCGAGCTGAAAGCCTTGAACCTTCCAACTAGAAAAGCGCTGTTCAACCACCTGCAATCTGTTTTCAAGGTCAGCAGAATTGGAAGAAATTTCAAGACTCACCGATACTAGATTGTCTTCGTCTACAGACTCCTGTGCGACAGTTAATGCTCCAAGCAACCGCTCCGCAATTTCCGCACTAAATGGCCGAATTTCTGTTTCAACACGTCGTTGACATTGACCCAATAACTGATCAAGTTCACGCAACCTTTCTGCCTCAGTAAATCTTTGACGAGTATTACCTTTGAAAATCGAGGAAGTGTCCCAACCCCGTTGCTCGAGCATCTCAACCATCCCATGAAGGGCCTCCGATCTTTGGACTCCCCTCCGTTCGATTTCATCAATGACTGGAGAGATTTCTCGCATGGGGGCCACTTCTTCAATCATGGAAACAATTCTTGGGGATGCTAGAACGATTTCATCATCGACAGAATCCAAGCGTTCAAGAATACGTGCAAGTTCAACAGAACGCCCTTCATCAGACCACTTGATTTTTGATCGCTCAGCGACGATAACCCAAGGGCGGTGTTTACGAAGAAGACCGCTTAACTCAATATCCACAGAAGAGGCTTGCTTTGGGTCGGAGAGCAAAGAAAGAAAACGCGACCTCTCACTTTGTCTATGCTCGGGCAAATCAAGAACTTTGGCTCTAACATTGGCTGCATATTCAACTTGTTGTTCTAGCAATAACATACGTTCACTTGCCAACTCACCAGTTGGCAAATCAACATCGAAACCCCGTTTGCGTAGCGCATCAATTCTCGCCTCGAACCGCTCTGGATCAGCCGACAACTACCCCGCCTCAACCCTCCCACCATCTCAAGGCTCTTCAATGTCCGGCCAATTCCGCACCTCAAAATCACTTTAGAAAACGGCACCTCACCCCTTTAGGGGTGCGAACTACTCAAAAGGTGTGGAAGTCGGCTCCATCCAATGGAACCCGTCACAATCGGACTGACACTATTCTTTGCAGCAGCCTCCGGTGCTGTAATTTGGTGGCTTGCACAGGCAGAAATAGGACTTCGTAAACTAAGAGAAGATTTTGAAACAGCGCATTCGGAAACGGCTCAATTGATGAAATCACTAAATGCTCAAACGGAGGAATTGGCAGATAGTGCAAAGGCACTACAGAGAGCACACCCTGGCCTTGCAGGGATCATTGAAGCACACAGAACACTCGATTACTTGCAGAATACTTTGGCTGGAGAAGGCGATGGTGATGCGGTAAAAGCAGCCGCATCCAACACTCTTTCAGCAGTCAAAGGCCTCCTAGCCACTAGAAGTGGTGATGGCGACATCGAGGACGCCACCCCTGCTGACGCGGGCCTTCTAAACCTCGTTACAAGGGTTCTGCAAACAATGGAACAATTAGAACTCAAAATTAGCGATTTAAATCTCAGCAATTTAGAAGCACGACGTTTTGGAGAAATCGTATTTTTGGCAGGAGACAGAACTTGGGCAGCAGCATGTTACGAATATGCACTTGAGAAGGCTCCACGCGAAGTATCCACACTTCGTAGCCTGAGTCGCCTCAACAGGGAATCAGGGAATGAAGAAAAGTTGAGAACCAATTTAGAGAATCTACTGGAATCAACACCTGATGACCCAGAACTATTACGGGAACACGCCAGAATCCTCACCAAGGCAGGAGATGCAGCAGCTGAGAAGGGCTTGCGCAGATTGGAAGCAATGGGCATAGAAACTGCAGAAGACAAATCGATGTTGGCAAGTCTTGCTGCCCGCGCAGGAGATACTGATGGAGCACTTCAACAGATAGAGGCAGCAATTGCAAGTAACCCAACTGGTGAAGACTGGTTAAGAAAAGCCGAGCTCCACCTTGCTCGAAATGAAAGAGGCCTTGGGATTACAGCAGTTGATGAAGCCATAGCATTAGATCGCCAATCGGGCCCAGCATGGTCCATCCGAGCCCAACTCCTAACCGGCGAATCAGGTCGCACAGAAGAGGCTCTCAAAGCAGCAGTACACGCAGTTGCTCTTGGGGAACCCCTACAACTCCTCAAGGCAGAGTTGCTTGAACGCTTAGGTCGCGGAGAAGAAGCCAAAAAGTCGCTTGAGGATTCACTGGAGAAGCATCCAGAAAACCCAGAAATACGTGCACAATTGGTCCTATTCCACCATCAAATTGGCGACCCAGAATCTGCATTCCAAATATTGGCAGAAGCACCAATTGAAGCATGGGAGGGCCCCGCACTCCATCTACAAAAGGGTAGATTGATATTAGCGGAAGCAGATAGGTATCGAGATGGAACGGGAGAAAAAGATAGGGAACTTTTGGCAGAAGCAGATTTGGCATTTGAAGCAGCTCTTGAAGCCGACAGAGAAAATGGCATTGGGTGGCTTGGTAAAGCGAGAATTCAAAGAATGTTGAAAGATAATTCTGAAGCCCAAATCTCCCTCGCAAGAGCACGTAGATTGTTACCTGACGAACCTTTGATTGCTGCTGAAGAAGCATTACTGGCTTTGGATGGAAACGATATTGAGGCAGCAGCAAGGTTAATTTCCGAAGCACACGTTCTTGAGCGAGAATCTCCAGTTATTGACTATGTAAAGGGAGTAATAGCGGCTAGACGCGGAGACCTCAATGAAGCGAAGAGGCTGTTTGATGTTGTACTTGCGGACGACCCACACCATGTCCGTGCCCGCCTTAACCGGTGTACAACACTCATGATGGAGCAAGATTATCATTCAGCATTGGATGATGTACAAACACTTCTAGATGCTCATCCCGAACTCGATTTGGCAAAATTACGCCGAGGCGAGATTATGATGTCCTTAGGGGAGTGGGCTGAAGCAGAATCAAACTTCAGAGAGGTCCTCGATAAGCACGAAAAGAATCCGCATGCATTAATCCAACTCGGAGCAGCACTCGTAGCACAAGATCGCCTGACAGAAGCAGAACAACCACTCAATGAAGCGATCCGTTTGGATGGCGACTCATCAGAAGGTTGGTATCAACGGGGTCTACTTTACATCGCCTTTGGACAATTCGACTGCGCACTCTCAGATTTCGAAACAGCAGCTTTGAAGGACAAACATCACCTAAACGCATTGCTTCGAATTGCAGCAATTCACCATGAAAATAAGGATTGGGAATTGGCTGAAATTGCTTGGAGGAACGTCCTAGACGTGGAACCCGATAACAGGGTCGCTAGACGCCGAATTCAAGACGCTTTCGATGGCCAAACAGTCGTCAAGAAAGCCGCCGTACTTTCCTCTACCAGTGGTATTACTATCGCCGATGAGATTGAGGTAACTGAAGTTGAAGTTGTAGAAGAGTCAATTGTTACAGAAATAGAGGAGGTTGAAACCATTATTGAAAATGAAACCCCTCAACAAACCACGGTGAAACCAAGAGGGACTGCAATGGATTGGGCTGATGCAATTGATCTGTACATCAAAGAACACGGAGGCGTGGTTAACCAGGACTTCAAACGCCTTGGCTTAATTCCAGAAGATATCACCTCTGGTGAGCGTGCTCGCCTCAATGAAGAACTATCGGACAGCTTCACAAAGCATAAGGTAAACAATTTCCGAGTATTCTATTGCTCACCTTCGATTATTGAACCCGACGAAGTCAAAGCACAATATGAGAAAAGCCAAAATCAAGAAGATCCGGAATTGGCGCAAGAAGATTTTGAGTTTGGATTCGGCAATCTTTGAAGGTGAAGTTCAAGCAACGAACCCTTCTCACAAGGTATATGAGTAGAGGATTGGAACCTGGAGATACCGCAACCGACTTCGAATTGCCAAATGCAAATTCACAAGAACCGGAATATGCTAACTTAGAGAAAATGATGACAGATGTTGGTTGCGTGGTCGTATTCACCTGCAACCATTGCCCCTATGTAATTGGCAATGAAACACGAATAGAGGCGATTGCTGATAGGGCTAGACAAGAGGGCCTTGGTTTTGTAGGGATTAATTCCAACGACCCAGACAATTATCCCACAGATAATTGGGAGCACATGGTCAAACGAGCCGAAACAATGTCTTACCCTTATCTTCACGATATAACCCAAGAAGTTGCAACCTCTTGGGGTGCGGAACGAACCCCAGAATTCTATTTGCTAAACGGCCAAGGAGTGGTAGTATATCGAGGGCGCCTCGACGACTCCCCCAAAGACCCAACTCTCGCCACTACCAGTGAACTTTCCGACGCAATAGATGCCTTACTCTCCAACGAAAAACCCTCAGTATCACGCACAGACAGTATCGGATGCTCAGTCAAGTGGAAGGTGTGAAATTGCGACTTGGCATCCCCGCCAGAATATTTGCTACAATGCTGAAATTCTTACCTGGCCGTGTAGGCGACAGAATGTGGAAATGGTGGTACCAACGTCTTGCTAAAGCCAAAGCATGGGGTGAGTTTGGTTTCATGAACTATGGCTTCATCGATGACGATCAACCCACTTTAGAAGCCGATGACGAATCAGACCGCCTCTTTATCCAACTTTACCACATGAATATACGCGACATCGAATTAAATGGAAAGCAAGTCCTTGAAGTCGGCTCCGGCAGGGGCGGTGGTGCGAATTGGATTGCTCGAACATACGATCCAAAGTCATTGACTGCCATGGATTATTCTGCGGCCGCTGTCAAATTGTGCTCAAGAATGTATGGCCGCCAGAAGAACCTAACATTCATCGAAGGAAATGCAATGAAATTACCCTTCGAGGATAATTCATTTGACGTAGTATACAATGTGGAGTCCAGTCACTGCTACAGCGATATGGACGCCTTTGTCGATGAAGTCCATCGGGTATTGAAACCAGGTGGGCACTTCGCTTGGACAGATTTCCGCGACGCGAAAACAATTGAAGGAATTCGCAATAAATTCTCATCTTCTGAATTTGAAATTCTGAAAGACGCTGACATTACAAAAGAGGTCCTCGCCGCCTTGGATGAGATTAGCGATGACAAACAATCCAGAATCCAGAAGGGCACCGGCCGCATCATCCGTCGCAGTTTTGAGACGTTTGCAGGAGTACGGGGCACACCAGTTTACGAAGCATTTACCAAGGGCGAATTGGGCTATTACAGGTGCCTTTTGCGAAAGTAAAAATGCATGAAATCAGTATTGCTCAAGCACAAGCTCAGTAGTTGTACTTGCGATTTCAGCAGGTGCTGCCAACCACATCCGATCCAACAACTCTCTCAAACTAACCGTATCATCAACATGAACGACTGCAACTAAATCGGCTTCCCCACTGATTTCGTAAACTGACTCGACACCCTTCCAATTAGCGAACTCTCCAGCCAAACTTCCGATTTCAACACCAGGTCCTACTTTCATTCTCACAAGTGCGGTTAAACCGATACCAGTTTCTCTAATTGTATATCCTCGAATAATACCTTCTTCCTCTAACCTTCGAACTCTTGTCCGAATAGTTCTTTCAGATACTCCAACCACCTTTGCCAGATCAACGTAAGCTTGTCTACTATTACCTCGAAGGGCTGTGAGGATTGCACGATCGGTCTCATCAACATTCGCCATGTTCGACGAGCCGCAATCCTCCATTATGAACCCTACGAATATCCCCTTTTCGGTAAAAACCCAATTTTTTCCACGAAAAGTGGTAAAAAAGACCCAAAACCAAGAAATCGTGCTATTGATAGGTGCTAGACGTTTCCGATGACCGTGTCGACCGAATCCTCGTACTCAAACGAAAGATTTCAAGACTTTTTGGACTCAATTTCATCAACTCCAATGGATAAGAAATTTTACGAGTGGTATAACATTGAAGTTGCAGCTGCAATTGATGGCTGTACGATTCATAATCATGAAATTAACACAGAGTCCGGAGCATCTCTTATTTTCCTCAACAAAAGTGCAGTATTATGTGTGCCTAAGAAGGGACAAATCGCCCACTACCCTCGACATCTTTTGCACTGCTTCGTAGATGATTTCCGCAGGAATGGAGAAAGTGACGATGGCTTGGTTATGCGTGCTGAATTATTCAGTATTTCACCAAGTGAGGAACAATTAGCTTGGGAGGTCAAATGCAGATCTGAAAGGGACGTTCCAGGGGTCCAATCGAGCGTGTCACGTTGGTTGCAATGGTTGAATGAATGACAGCGTCACATTGACAGTGTGCCTACTCTTCGCCACGATAGAGAGACATGTCACATTACATCAGCGGCCTCGCCGCACGTATGATTCTTGATAGTCGAGGCAATCCGACAGTGGAGGTTGATTGCTACGTCGATGGGAGATTGGCCGGCCGTGCAGCCGTTCCCAGTGGTGCGAGCACAGGTAGCCATGAAGCAGTAGAACTCCGAGATGGAGATATGAATCGTTGGCTCGGGAAAGGGGTTGACGGAGCAGTAACTAACGTAATAGAGAAAATCCAAGAAGCCTTAGTCGGACTTCCAGTTGACAATCAACACGTGATTGATGAAGTCATGCTTGAAATGGATACAACAGGCAACAAATCAAATATCGGTGCAAACGCGACACTAGGTGCAAGTTTAGCATGTCTTCACGCGGGTTCAAATGTTCACCAAATGCCGCTTTGGAGGTATGTTGGAGGACTGTCGGGGGGGAGTCTACCAGTTCCATTAATGAACATCCTAAATGGAGGTGCACATGCAACATCCAACGTCGACGTGCAAGAGTTCATGGTAGTACCTCATGGATTCGATCACTTCCCTGAAGCACTTCGTGCTGGAGTTGAAACATATCACTCACTCAAATCTGTGCTAAAGGACAAAGGTCTGCTTGGAGGAGTTGGTGACGAAGGTGGATTTGCACCAAATCTGCCCAAGAACGAAGAAGGTTTGGCATTACTTGTCCAAGCAATAGAGCAAGCAGGGTATTCTCCTGGTGAACAAATGTCAATCGCACTCGATGTTGCTGCTCAAGAATTCCACCATGCAGACGGCTATCACATCGATGGACGAATCATAGGTGGTGCTGAACTTGGTGAAATGTATAGCAGTTGGCTTGATGATTATCCAATAGTATCGATTGAGGATGCCTTTGGAGAGGATGATTGGCTTAGTTGGTCAAGATTCACAAAGAGTGAAGGACACAGGGTCCAAGTAGTTGGCGATGATCTATTTGTCACCAACATCGGTCGTTTGGCAGAAGGGATTGAGATGGGTGCAGCGAATGCAATTCTCATCAAACCCAATCAAATAGGGACTGTTACTGAAACGCTTGAATGTATTGACATGGCGAAAGAAAACGGCATGGGTACAGTGATTTCGCATCGTTCAGGTGAAACTAGTGATGATACGATTGCAGATATTGCAGTGGGTACACGTGCAGGACAAATCAAGACAGGCGCCCCTGCACGAAGCGATCGTACAGCCAAATACAATCAACTGTTGAGGATAGCAGAGGAATGTGAGGAATATACACAGCTCTATTGAGCCAACCAGTCCTTCAATCGACCAATTCCTTCTCTAATCACATCCTCTTCTGTAGCATAGGATAGTCGAATATAACCCTCTCCACCTGGTAGAGAATCTAATGGGATAACTTGCACCAATGCTTCATCCATGGCTCTTTGAGCGAATGTAGTACCATCCATACCGGTGCCTCTGACATCAACCATGACGTAGAATGCCCCCTCAGGTTCACTCGCCACAAGCGAGGGGATATGTTCGAGCAATTCCAATATCAACCCCCTTCTTCGAATATATTCTCCTCTAAATTGGTTTACAGCACTCCAATCCTTAGCAGCCAACTCGGCGGCCGGCATTAGGAATGAAGGAATGTGCGAACAAGTATTTCCTTGCAATCGACCAACAACTTTCGCAACAGATGTAGGTGCCGCAAACACACCAATTCGCCATCCAGTCATTGCATGTGTTTTACTTGGACCACTGACAGTAAGGGTTCTTTCAAAACCACCCAGAATCGATGCAGGTGAAACATGCTCAGTCTCATTCCAAATTAATTCAGTATAGATTTCATCCGAAATAATCCACAGATCATGCTCAATTGCTAATTTGACAATGCCAATCATTTCATCAGGAGTATATACTGCACCAGTTGGATTGTTAGGACTATTGACAACAATCGCAGTCGTTTTTTCGGTGATTGCTGCACGTACTCTGTCCAAATTAGGATGGAAACGAGGAGCATCGCACTGGACAAAAATTGGTTTTGCGCCCACCAATTCGACTTGTTCAGCATGTGTTGGCCAACAAGGAGCCAGCAAAATCACCTCATCATTTTCTTTGGCAGCCACCATGAAAGCATAGAGTAAAGCCTGCTTGGCACCCGGTGTGATGACAATTCCCTCATCATCGACAGGGATCTTCCAACGACGGCGGAGGTGTGAAGCCCATGCTGTGCATAGGTTCTCTCGCCCTTCTCCCCTTGTGTAATGGGTATCGCCATCCAATAGCGCTTTTTTTGCAACTTCTGAAATATTCGTTGGAGTATCAAATCCCGGCTCACCTACAGTGAGACGAATAACACCTTCAGGAGGAGGTGAAAGAAACGCCTTGAACCCCCCTCGGAGATTAGTGAGACGCTCTGGGATGTCTGGCAAATTACCACCCATGTCCTACCGAAGGGACAACATTCGGAATTGACCTTCAGCCTTGAAGATGCTGCTTTGTAATATACGATATTGGGCATTACACCAGATTCGAATAACTAACAGCAGCCTCATCCGTCCAATGTGCCAAAGGGCCACTAGCAGCAATTCGACAATCCTCAATCCGAACACTCACACTTTCTTGAAACTCCGTTTTGACTAAATGATCATATCCGAGAACCAGAGCACAATCAAGAATTCCAGACACAAAACCGAGTGTAGTTTTGTCGGTTTCAGACCAATATGCATCTCGAGGGTGAGTGTGAACCCAAAGCCGTAATGGAAGTTGAGAACCAATAGGGGGGGCCAACTTAACCCGCCCAATAGTCCCAATATCTACCCAAACTAAACGACGGGAATCGAATAAAACACTGACTTCCCTTTTCAATTTATCAGCCAAATGCCACAAATCTTCCCACATATTATTCACAGCATAGTATGCGACACTCTCGATTATTGCAGCGGGCCTTGAAGTAGAGAAAATCAAACTCTCTTCAATATCAAATTGCGAATGCAATTTTGGTTGAACAGGTCCACGCGGCTCAGGGTCTACACTCATTTTCTCACCTCAGGGTACGGCAACTCACCCATGTGCGCTGAGTAAATCCGACCAACAGGGACATTGGCTTCTCTGAGCCATTGTATAACCCATTGAGCACCATGTGCGGCGGCCAATGCAAACCCGAACTGAATGTTCCCAATTTCTACAGCCCCTTCTAATTGACAACTAGCCGATTGACCCCCCTCTAATTCAGGTAGAGAACATAGTATGTGATAATCATCGACACAACTCCACATCACAAAACCATCTGCCCGTGCACGTAAATCCAACCACTGAGAAGCATTTTTGTGAACCGATTTTCGTGGTTTTTCACGATCTACTGCAACAATGACTAGGTGATATTCACCGAGTGCGAAGTCATCAGAAAAATCCCTTTTCATCGTAATCACATCTAGCCCTGTATCTTCTAGAAGTGAAGAAATATTCATCCAGTTCACTAACGCATCAACCTTAGATTTACCAATATCATCATCAGAAAAGAATTGATGGGGCAGATTTCTTTCTTCGACGATGTCTCCATCCATTATAGTCAACGACACATCTTTTTTCAAGCCAGATTTAGTAATGGCTTTTATTACAAAAATCGCAAGTAAACCACCAATTCCCCCCGCGCCAATTAGTAGTATTTTTCTTTGCATTCTATCTCCCTCAGAAGTTTGTATGATCATATCATAAATTGTAAATTTCGGTACACACCCGCCCAGCAGGCGGGGTGTACCTGTAATCTTCTCAACCGTTTTGGTTGGTGTGTTTTATGGCCGAAACCCATTATTGACCGCCAACAAGCGGGGACACGATTCTAACATTCTCTGCAGATGATAGAGATGCTTCATCAACTTGACCAGGTGTCACCATAGTCCCGTCAACATACACCCAAGATCCAGAAGAGTTCCCTTGAATTATTTCGACCGTTTCAGCCGGATTCAAGAGCTTCTGTGAATGTCCCGTTTTGTCGGAAATCTGTACCTTAATTTGATGCATAGATGTTCCTCCAATATTTTTGACCTCGTCTACGAGCCGAGTCCGGTCCTCACCGGCATAGTCATTGAAAAGGACCGTCACGCCCCTTCCTCCTCTTGTGTCCAATCCATTAGATTGGTTTGAAAGCGTCTGATAAATCGCTGCATCGTATCGGTTAATTGTCCATTATCTTGGTAAGGAGGGTTACCAATAGCTCTACGCCACAAATGCTCAATGTTGACATTTCTTCTACGCATTCTTTCCGGAGTGCCGAAAACATGCCGACCTAATGTATTGATATGGCGTGCTGAATTTGTATCGTCGTACAGAGATAGTACAAGGGTGACTAAAATATCTCCAAAAACAACATTATGAGCGCCAACTGGATCAATGCATATGAACTCTAACTTTTCATCCAATTCGCGAAAGACAGCATAGTTTGGTGTGTGGCGTTTAGGCTTAATTCTGTAGACGTTCCCCGACGCACCAATTACTTCGATATATCCATCCATTATGGTGGCCCTCTCATTCAAATCGCCAACGACTTCTTGGACAAATTGAAACGATCTGGCCCATGCAGGAGGATTCCTAGCAACAAATTCATCTTCCCCGATTAGCCAGATGAAAATTGCAGTAGTCAATTTGTTTTTGACATCCTTTCCAAAAACCCCTAGCATGATTTTGGTAACATGCTCCTGGATATGCATTCCTTTGGGGAATCGAACTAGCCCGGCATCTTTGAGTTGGTTTTCAACTCCCAACACTTCCCCTTGACTAACAGATCGAGACTTCACACGATTGAGGTGTAAGATACCAATACCCAAATTATCCAAAGCCGAGATCCAGCCAATATCAGAAACAGGTCCCAGATATGGAAAACCCATGTCGAAAATATGCCTCCGATTCAACCAATTCCCCCCATTTCTACTGCGCAAATCATGAAAAATCTCCCTCATATCTGATAATTCTTCAATCGAAAAACTGCTTGAAGGCCTGACCCAGGAGGGTTTTT
>MDTG01163462.1_pt1 | contig 21519 bp, 16 predicted proteins | sample 811421 | NCBI WGS metagenome assembly MDTG01 (sample SAMN05326645, study PRJNA326480) | marine metagenome | isolation source: seawater | place: Pacific Ocean: South East | collected 2011 | reverse complement strand
AGCAAAGATAACACAGGTTTTCACGAAGCGCTGTCAGGAACGTTGCATTCATTTGAAGAATTTACGCGCGAAAGGCCCTTTCTGGAATATTCGATGCGAAGATTCCTAAATCCTATAGAGTAACGCTTCTACCGTCTTTACAAGCTGATTTGTAAACGGCTTCGGCGATGCGAATATCGCGCAGTCCCATTTCTCCCGGAGTCTTGAAAGACGTTTCACCGGCCTGGATTGCGGTAGCGAAGGCTTCCAGAAGGTCCGCTTGCTGAAGTGTTTGCGGCAAGACGATCTCCTTGTTGTTGTGGAATAGAAGTTTCGGGTTGGCATTGCCCCGTCCTGACTGGCCAAAGACGCTTCCGCGCTCGCCGGGCATGATTTCGATCTTCCCATTCGGTCCGACGGTCGAGCATTCGTGAAAGGAATGGCTGTAGCTCGCCCGGCAGAGAGCCTGAAAGCCGTCATCGAACATCAATTCGTAGCTCATGGTCTCCTCGACGCCTTCCGGAAAAATCTCGGGATGGCGGGTGGCTGCAAACCCTCGAACCGATACCGGTTCCTTCCCGGTTAAGTAGCATGCCGCCTGGATCGGGTAGACTCCGGTATCGAAGAGGGCACCGCCCCCGGTCATGACCGGGTCGAGAAGCCATTTCTTAATCTTGTCTTTGTTAGGCCCGGTTAGCCCGTTGTAGTAGCCCCAAGAGAATTCGTAGTTGCCATTGGTGAGGTCTCCGACGGCGCCACTAGCCAGCAGCTCGGTTGCTTTGACATGGTGAGGCTCCCAGTGGAGCCGGTAGTTGACTCCGAGCAGAACGCCCGCCTTTTTCGCGGCCTCGATCATAGCTTGGCAATCCTTGCTGGATGTAGCCATGGGCTTTTCGACCATCACATGCTTTCCGGCCTTGGCAGCTTTTATAGCGAATTCGGCGTGCATCGAGTTTGGCAAGGCAATGTGGACGAGATCGATCCGATCATCATTTGCGATCTTTTCGATCGTGTCGTAGGTGTAGATGGCATCCTTGTCGAAACCATATTGTTCCGACCAGGCTTTTCCTTTGGTATCGGGATGCCCCGTAACCACGCCAGCAATACGAACATTGCTTGTCGAAGCAATTTCCGGGGCGATATTATTGGTGGCATACCCGCCCAAGCCGATAATCGCTAAACCCAGCTTCTTCTGCGGAGCATGGTAGGCGCCATACACAAACGAGGGAGCGATTGAAGTTGCCAGAATGGCAGCCAGGCCTGAGCCAGAAGCCTTAATATAGGCGCGACGAGTTGTATACATGATGATTAAAGTGTGAAGAGATCTTTAAGAAGGATCAACCATGCGGAAGACCGCTGAGCGAGTTGTAATAAAAGGTGTTTTCCGATCAGAGCCACCAAATTCAATGGCTGTCGGTTTGATAGGCATACGGATTTCGGCAAAAATTTCACCCTTAGGAGATACGAGAAAAACGGAGTCGGAGGCGGTTACCCAGAGATTACCTTTCCAGTCGAATTTTATGCCGTCCAGGCGATCCTGCGGTAGTTCAACAAAGACGGATCTGGCTCCCAGACGGCCTTTGAAGATTTTCCATTTGAAAACTTTATTGGTCGTCGTATCGGAGGCTAGAACGTATTTCTCATCTGGAGTGAATGCTATGCCGTTGGGTTTATCTAGGGATGCATCCATCGATTGAACTGATCCATCTCCCAAATCGATTCGAAATATATGTTGTGCAGCAAGTTCCTTGGTTTCTTGAGGACGAGACTTGAAAAGATAATCGGGATCCGTAAACCACACCGATCCATCAGAGTGAATCGTCAGGTCATTTGGCCGATTGAACAACTTTCCCTTGAAACGATTAGCAACCAGCGAAATGGACCCATCCGTTTCGTACCGCACAATCCGACGCGTGGTTTGCTCGGCTACGATAAAAGTCCCCGGTTTGTCTGGAGCTGGTTTGAAGGCACTGGCTTCATTACTGGGATTCTTCAGCTCAATCGCGCCAGTATTTTCACGCCAAATGTAAGCGATGTTTGTGTGCACCGCTCCATACATAAGATAGCCACCCTCGTTGTCATCCACCCAAAGCGGTCCTTCGCATCCATCGTAGTCACCAGCGATTTTTTCGAGCACCAATTTCTCGCTGACTGGCGACGTTCGAGACGACTCAACTACACGCTCAATGGCATCAGCACTGACCTTTGAACCACCCCATGACAAGCAACTTAGGCTAAGTACACCGATGGAAATGTTTGAGGAACAAAACATGATATATTGAATACGCCCTGCCCGAAAGGCCCATAAATTTCTAAACATTTGGATCCTCCCTTGAATTTACAGGCCAGGCTGGCCTCCCGGGACGGTAATCAAAATAATCAAAAGCCGCGACTGGTCCAAAATCCGTTATGTCGTAAGCAGCAAGCCCGATCATGGTACCAGTGAAGCCACAAGCAGGTGCCGGATCCACGATTTCCGCCTCCTCGTCACTAAGGATAAGAATAGACACTTCCGGTCCGATGGAATTCCAGGAATCATCTCCACCGACAGCATACCGAAACTGCAAAAGGCGTCCGTCGCAATCCGCTCCCAGACGCACTGGAAGACTAGCCGCTATGGGCATCGTGGCCAGCTTGGTGGTCTCCCTGTACGCACCGCCCTTGGCATAAAGAACTAAACAGTTGCCCGCGTCATTTTCCCATTGCTTGGCCAGCCAGAAGAATCGCCTGGAATCATAGTAGCAGGTCAAGCCTGCCAGCTGTTCGACAGAGACTGGATTATAATCCATATGGGTCTCCACGGAGAAACTATGATCCTGGAGACGACGGGCAATTATGGCGATATCATCCCGGCTATCCAGAAAACTCGGAGTTCCCTTTAACAACAACCAACCTGGACGAGTTCGCAGGTCAACGAGGTGATCAATCGGCCGCCGGAGGGTATTCCAATAGGAAAGCAAGTGACTGTCCTCAAACGGATCGATATCGGGAAGCTCATCCACGAGCGACTTGGGAAGGCCAAAATCTGGGATCTCCAACAGTGGGGACCGACTCTCCAGCCGAAGCCAACCGTCTTCTCCCCATTGGCCCCGAACCAGAAAAGTTTCACGACCCAACACACTATGCCGGTCAATCGGGCGGCTGGCCAGGTAGACCACAGCAACCTGCCCATTCGGTATATCCACGATATCCCCGTGTCCGGCGCGCTGAATCGGATTCTCAGAATCATCGGCAGCCGTTAAAACCGGATTTTCCGGATGTACTTCATAAGGCCCTGTGATACCCCGCGATCGGGCCATTGTCATCATATGCCCATACTCCGTACCACCTTCTGCAACAATCAGGTGATAATAGTCACCGTGCCGGTGCAGCTTGGAGCCTTCGGGGATCACACTCTGCTCCCTCAGGAAAATGTTCCGAGAACAGCCCACCAGTCGTTTCTCCTGAGGATCGTACTCCTGCAACAACACGCCCGCATGCCCGACAAATCCAGTCGTCTTCAATTGCTGCGTATTCGTCAGCCACTTTCGTCCATCCACATCATGAAACAACGAGGGATCATTTCCGGTTGCGTTCAAGTAGACCGGCTCACTCCAGGGTCCACGTGGATCTTTAGCCGTAGTCAGGAAATTTCGGCATTCATAGGTATGATAACGCGTCCCAGAGGTGATTGAGAAGACCAGCCAGAACAATCCGTCAGCATGTGAAAGACAGGGAGCCCAGACACCCCCGCTGTCATCTATTCTGCGTAGGTCACAAAACGCCGGTTCCGTCAGCCCGTAGGAATACAACTCCCAATGCGCCAGATCCCGGCTTCGGTAGATCGGCACACCAGGCCACCACTGAAAACTCGAGGTTGCACAATAAAACCAATCCCCAGCCCGGCAAATCGAGGGATCCGGGTTGAATCCGGGAATCGCCGGGTTTTTTATATCACTCGTTATCTCTACTGAATTAGGTTTCATAAGCTTCATACATTAATTATTTTTCTAGCATCCAACACGCTATGTTTTTGCTGCATTTCGAAATATTTCCCCAGCCGTTCGACTCATGGTATATAGATTGTAGAAGCAGACCCTGAAGGTTCTCACAGCTGCTGATGCACAGATCGTCCAGCATGGCCTTCCGCACGGTCAGACCGACCTTCCATTAGCTGCGGCGAAACTGAAAACACTGAGTCCAATCAGCTCATCCGTCAGAAATTTATGATGTCATTGTTAATAGTCATCCAAACACTCCTTCTTCAATCATCCGGATTATCTCTTCGTCGGTGTAGCCGAGTTCCAGTGCTACGTCCTGGTTATGTTCACCCAAGCACGGCGGAAAGTCCTTCAGCCGGGGCGGCGTGCTCGCCAGACGCACCGGTGTTCCCAGCAGTTTCAGTTCGCCCGTTTGGGCATCATTCATGGAAACAACCATATTGTTGGCGGCAATCTGCGGGTCGCGGGCGGCATCTTCAAAGCTGTTGATGCGAGCGCACAGCACCCCATTAGTTTCCAGCTCAAGCATCCATTCATCCGTCGTCTTATACAGGAACGCCTCTGCTAAAAGCGCGTTGAGCTGGTTCCTGTTTTCCATCTGCAACTCTTCAGTACTGAAGGCCGGTTTTTCAGACAGATCGCCAATTCCCAATGCCGTGGAAATATCCTTCAGTGCATTTTTTGAAAACACGGGAGAGATTTCTATAAACCCATCCAGCGTATGGAATGCTTTGTTGATGGCAGCCTCTGTGCCACCCACCGCCGCCGGACGGTCGATTTTTTCGGCATTCAAACGAGACGCCGCATCCCAGGCGTGGGCATGAAAAGCCACGCTGAGCAGGTCGGTGGAAACATACTGCCCTTCTCCCGTTTGAAGTTTATGCACCAGTGCCGTAAGAATGCCGATCATCAAATTCAGGCCGGCTGGGTAATCAATGCTGATTCCTCCGGGAACCGGAGCCTTGTCTTCATCGTAAAAAGTGAACCATCCGCCCTCGGCACGCGCCATCATGTCGTGACCGGCTCGACCGCGTTCAGCATTAGGCCCCGTGTCGCCCCAGCCGTTTGAGGTTGCATAAACGAGCGAGAGATTAATTACCTTCAGGTCGTCGTATCCAAGTCCTAGTTTTTCCATGACGCCCTGGCGGAAATTGTGAACCAGCACATCGGACTCTTTGACTAGCTTGCGGATGATCTCCTTGCCGGCCTCTTGCTTCATATCGACCGTAATCGAGCGCTTATTGCGGTTGAGGTTGGCAAACGGGAGAGAGACATCCTTTACAAACGGCCCCCAGGCCCGGCTCCAGTCTCCGCTTCCCGGGCGTTCCACTTTGATAACATCCGCACCATAGTCAGCCAGTATCTGGGTACCGACCGGACCTTGATACACATGACTAAAGTCAAGGATGCGAATCCCTTCCAATGCGTTTTTTGCGATCATTGCTTCTTCCCTTTTTTTGTAAGAAAGTCGTGCAGACGTTGCTTCGTATCCGAATCCTGCAAACAGTTGATAGAACGAAAGGCTTCCACGGCGGCATTTTCGTCGCGGGCCGCCCGTTTCTGATTATTCAAAATAGTTTTGAACTGGCTGAGCGCGTTGGTGTTGTTGCCCACAACCGCTTCCGTAAAACCAAATAGTTCCGCATCGAGATCCTCTTTGCTTCCTGCAAAATCAATCAGCCCGATTTCAACCGCTTTGGTCGCGCCGATCATTTTACCGCTGTAATAATAATACTTAGCTTTCGGGACACCAATCCGGCCAGTCAAACGACGCGTGCCGCCCCAACCGGGAATAAAACCCAATCCCGCTTCGGACTGCGCCAGTTTGGCCGACTCCGAAGCGAAGATCGGATCGCATGCCATCGCCAGTTCCAGGCCGCCGCCCATAGCATACCCTTCCACCACTGCCACCACCGGCATCGGCAGATCTTCAAGCATATTGAAAACCCGATGTCCCTGCATCACCCACGGCACAATGGTCTGTTCATCCGTATTCTGGAGCACGTTTAGATTGGCACCCACGCAGAAGAAGCGATCGGACGCGCTGCGTACCAACACGATCCGCGGAGCTTCAGTGCGCAGCTTTGCGATGCACTGTTCCAGCTCGTCCATCACCGCAGCATCGAGCGTCGGCGGTTTGCCTTCCGGTGCTACTAGCAGCAAAGTTCCGACGCCGTCTTCGATCTTATATTGGATCCGTGTTGTATTCATGACTATTTTCCATTCAGAGGCAAAACTGCTTCACTCACCACCACGGTTGGCGCTTACCGAGGCTGAATAGCACACTCTTCTCTTCCGTGTACTCTTCAACCGCCCGGCTGCCGAGTTCACGTCCCAGGCCACTCTGCTTGTAGCCGCCGAACGACAGTTCCGGATGCCCTTCAAGCCATGTATTCACCCAGACGGTTCCCGCCCGCAGTTGGCGCGCGGCGTTCATCGCCTGGTTATAATCGTTAGTGAAAATACCGGAGGAGAGACCGAAGTCTGTCCTGTTCGCAATAGCGATGGCTTCATCCAGCGTTTTGAAACGAACGATGGAAAGAACCGGCCCAAACACCTCCTCCGTGGCCACCGAAGAATCCGAAGGAACATGATCGAGAATGGTTACTTCAAGAAAACGCCCCTTCTCAGTTTCCACTTGCCTGCCACCCATGCAGACAGTGGCGCCTGCTTCACGACCGGCCTGTACATATCCGAGAATTTTCTGTTCCTGTGCTTCATTGATAATCGCACCCAATTTGGAATCCTCTTCCATCGGTTCGCCGACCTTCAGTCCCTCAGCAAACGTAGTCAGCTGCTCGACAAAACGATCTGCGATTCCTTCCTGCACCAATATACGGCTACTGGCGTTGCAGCATTCGCCCATGTTAAAGAAGGCACCCAGACGAGCGGCATCGACTACCGATTCTAGATCGGCATCATCCATCACAATCATCGGATTTTTTCCGCCCAGTTCCAGGCAGACCTTTTTCAGGTTGCAGGCTGCGGTCGCCGCAATCGCCTTGCCGACATTCGTCGAACCGGTGAACGAAATCATCTCGATGTCTTTGTGTTCGCACAGGGCTTGCCCCACTGGAGAACCATAGCCGGTCACCACATTGAACACGCCGTCTGGCAGATCGCACTCCTTCAGGACTTCCGCTAAAACCAGCGTAGTGGCCGAAGTCAATTCAGACGGTTTAATAACAGCGGAACAGCCGGCAGCCAACGCATAAGGGGCCTTCTGGCTGGCGATCAGCAGCGGGAAGTTCCACGGCGTAATAAAGCCGGCCACTCCGATTGGTTCACGCAGAGTCATGGATACCGTTCCTGTGCCTAGCGTATTACAGCTTTCGCCGTAGAGATGACGACACAGAGCTGCAGCGTGCTTCCACAATCCAGCCGCCCACTCCACCTCAAAACCGGCCTGGCTCAGCGGCTTTCCACTTTCCAGGGTTTCCAGCAGCGCCAGCTCGTCCTTGAGTTCGATCAAGCGATCAGCTACGGCATATAGCACTGCCGAACGTTCCGCGCCCGAAATGCTCGCCCATACGCCGGAATCAAAAGATTCCTTGGCCGCACCGACAGCTCGGTCAACATCCTCTGCAGCGCCTTCCGCTACCAGTGTCACCGGACAATCATGCGCCGGACTGATTCGAGTTATGTAACGACCGCTTGCAGAAGCGGTTGAATTTCCGTTAATCCACAAATTAAACTGTCTAGGCTTCTCAGGAACTTTCATACTTACCTCTTTATTGATTGTTATCATTTTATATAAAATTTCTACACATCTCTAGGCACCGATTGCTCAGCCTTCGGTAATTATTGCGCTATTTTAAGTTTTAACGCGCCTTCGGGTTTCTTCGGAAAACCTCTACTTTCTAGGCTCTCATTGAACTGATACACTCGTTCAAGCTTCAAAGGCGTTCTTGGAAAAACCTTAAACCAGTCACCATTCAACGCCGCTCGACCTACCGGATGGTCGAGGTCTTTTAAGCAGACGTTGCGAAGCTCATCCGCAATAGCTTTTTCTTCCGTAATGAGATTTTTATGCTCTCGTGGGTCCTTATTGAGATTGAACAGGAGCTCACCCCCACCGTTCGCATGGAAAATATATTTCCATTCATCACGAATGGCCATCATGCGGAAATTCAGATCTCCAGGAGCACTAGTGTAACCAAAATAGTATTTTCTGGGTTTGGCCTCGCCCTGAATGATACCGAGAATATCCACTCCGTCACGCAATTCCTGATTTCCCGAAGCCGTCGTTGCAATTCCAAATAGATCAGCCAACCCCATCAGTGTATCACTCTTTGTGTTCCCTTTGAGCTTTTTCGGCCAACTGATAAGCATTGGAATTTTTGTAGACTCCTCAAAGAAGTTCTCTTTCTGCACAGCACGATGATCATATAAAAACTCACCGTGATCAGAAAAGAAACAGATTATAGTATTATCTGCATCTGGACTTGCCTCAACGGCATCAAGAATACGACCAACACAATTATCGATATAAGTGATTTCCCCATAATACCGCGCTCTCAATTTTCGAACCTCGGGATTACTCATTTCTTCTGCAAAAACAAAATATAGATTCCATTTTACCCGTTCATCCATGAAATCGATCTCCTCCGGGCCAAATATTGGATCGCGCATCTGATCAGGGTCATACATCCGGTTATAAGGGATGGGCGGTGCTAGTGGTGGATGCGGACCAATAAAGGATACAAAACCAAAATAGGGTTTGCCCCTAGAGACATTAATTTGTTCGACTGCCCTATCCGCGCACCAACGCTCAATCGTCAACTCGGCCGGAAGCGGACTCATTTGCGGTTCATAATACATTTCGGTTCGCTCGCCATGGTATTGCTCGATAAATTCATATTCCGTGAATTGCTTCAGATACTCTGTATAGGCATCATCGGGGGCACGAAATTCTTCACCTCGCAAATAAACATCATAACCGATATCCGTGTCCGGATACTGTGTGTGAAATTTTCCAATCCCAAAAGTACGATATCCATGCGAAGCCATAACTTTCGCGAGATAAGGGCCACAACGTTCTTCCAAGTTCTGTGGCAACTCTTCGGGGACATGGGCAGTGACATTCTGAAAATAGGCAGTATTCAAAGGAACTCGTCCAGTTCTCATGACATAACGTGCAGGGACACAAACTGGAGATTCCGAATATGCTCGCGTCATGGCAACCCCACGCTCAACCAATCGGTCCAGGTTAGGTGTATAAATCTCATTATTGCCTAGGCTGGCTATCGTATCAAAGCGTTGTTGATCCGTAGAGATGAAAAGAATATTGGGCCTTTCATCTGATTCAGCTCGCAGCAGACTGATCATTGAAAGCAATGCTAAAATTGATATAATGGAAGTATTATTATAATATTTCATTTAATTTTTGAAGTGAGACCCAGGCTTATACAGCATTGGATATTCGTTCTTTGGGATATATTTTTTCAGTCTCTCAACCTGCTTTTTATATATTGCATTTCCTGCTAGGTTCACAAAACAATTCGGGTCATTCTCGATATCATACAATTCTTCATCTCCATTGTCATACGAACTAAAGCGCCATTTTCTGTCTCTCACCGAATGATTTCCGATGGAAACTGTAGTTAATACTGGTGTGTTCCACTCAAACTTCGAATATTTAAGCAATACAGATAAATCTCTTCCATCTAGTTTTTCGCTGATTGGTAAGTCAGCTAAACCAACAAGGGTAGGGTATAAGTCTATTAAACCGACTGGATCGCTTGCTACTTTTCCTTTTAATATATCCTTTCCTGCAAAAATTAAGGGTACTTTTGTTGATTCTTCCCACAAATCGAACTTCCCAATTACTCTTTTTTCTCCCACATGATAACCATGGTCACTCCATAAAACGATGATAGTATTATCAGCATATTTACTTTTTTCGAGATTATCCAACAGCAGTCCTATACAATAATCGGCAAAGCTCACAGACGCCAAATAAGCCTGGGTTATTTGCTTCCATTGATCATTCTTTTCCACCCATTCAAACCGGTGGAAATTCCAGCCGAAAGAATTATGGTCAACCTGCCCACCACTATTTTTCTTTAAAATGTTTTCAGATAGGTCTTCCAAATCATTTGATTTAGTGGCGGGTAACTGAATACCATCTAGAGGATACATATCAAAAAACTCTTGAGGAGCGTAAAATGGCAGATGTGGCCTATATAAACCCAAAGCCAAAAAGAACGGATTGGATTGCTCTTCATTAAAGACCGTTTTATTAGCCCAATTTACCGACTCCATATCTGGCATTTTTTCAATTCCGTCAGAAAAAACACCCCAGTCGAAAAGTGGATCAATCGTAGCTGAGAGTTCATCATCACAAGAAAGTCTATCATCTTTTTTCAAAGAAGGGCCATACTCACCCGAATTTCTATTCCCTCCTGCTGACACTGACCAAGAAGTTGGATAATCTGGATTCATGTGAAAGACTTTTCCTACTGCATATGTGGTATATCCACTTTCTTTAAAATATTGTGGCAATGTTACCGACTCTTTCAATACTGGTGATTCTCTGAAATTAGTCTTTAAGTAATAAATACCAGTATTGTGGGGATATTTACCTGTTAATACTGAAGTTCGGGACGGATTACATAAAGGAATTTGGCAATGTGCATTGGTAAATAAAACACCCCTTTTTGCTAGCCTATCAATATTGGGAGTTTTGGCCTGGGGGTGCCCCCCAAGAGGCCCAATCCAATCGTTTAGATCATCTACCGAGATGAAGAGAATATTAGGCCGGTCATCTGATTCGGCTCTCAGAAAACTGGTTATTAGGAACAATACTAAAAGTGATATAAAGGTAATAGGTTTATTGTTTTTCATTTTTGGTATTCTTTCATTTTGATCTGGTACTTATATTGAAGAGTTCAGCTATCTTGCGAAAACCCAATTAAATCGGGGCTAGCGTTCCTCACAAATCTCAACCAGCGCCACCGCGTAACAGGGCAGTTTTAGTTCCATATTCAGTTGCCCCTTTTCCACCCGGTCGTAGCGAATGGAAGCCACATCCAGTTCGGCCAACTTTTCATATGCTGCCTCCCGACTGTGCCAGTATGCGATATGCTCGCTCTTGAGGAGGGCGTGTGCCGGATCCGGCTGGTCCATGGACTGGTAGTAGTCCGAATCGTTAATGCCGTAGGCAGCACGGTCCGTTTCCCACTTGGGCCAGAAATCTGCATGATTCTCATCCACTCTCCAAATCGTAGTACTCACCTTGCCATCGAAAGGCAGTTTGCTAAGGTCCAGCTTCAGGGTCTCTGTCGGATTCGGGTTGTTGAAATTCGGGGCGTGGTTGAAGGCCAGGATACGAACGGTTTTCTCATCGCTGGAGAGGCTTGCCACGATCTCGCTAGTAGCAGTTCCGGTACCCTGCACATGTATTCTTCTGTCTTCCGACATACGGTCGATCAGCCGAATCGCATTTGTTGCGGCCAATTCAGGACCTCTGAAGAGACCACTGCTCCGGGAAATAGGCCACCGCGACCAGAGAACGACTTGATTATCCAGCATTTTCTTAAAGGACAAGGCTGTCCAGCTTGCGTCAAAAGAACCCCCGAATGCCAACCCATGCCAGAGCCACTTACCGTCCGTCCCATAAACCAGTCCTCCTTCACTGACTTCGATCGGAATGGATTCGAAACCATATTGATCTAAAACAGCACGTGTCCTGCTGATCTTATCACCAAAATTATTAACAGCGGCATTACCCTCGATCGTCCTTTTTTCGCCATCGCCCATACGATCCAGCGTCGCGAGCACATTATCAGTGCCCTGAAGTTCAGGCCAATACTCCTTCACATAAGTCAGATCAACAGCCGACAGGTCATACTGGGAGACGGCAAAAAAATCGAGACGACTGCCGCACTGTCCGGTAGCATAATTTACTCCTTCGGCACAATGGGCAAAAAACAATTCCGGTTCCCAGTAGCCATTATTGACCATCATAGCGTGCGAACCCACTGGGCCGCAATATTCACCTAAAACTTGTTCCAAGGCAAAAACGGAATAATCATAGAGTTTTAGAAACTCAATCGCCGTAGACTCAGGCGTTTCGTCATTTGCCTGGAACCAGGTTTTATTGTCAAACTCGGTACCGATGTACCAGCGCCATTGCCCAACCTCATCTATACTGAAAGCATCCACCATGGCAGTCACTAGTGCTGCTATATAATCTGCATACACTTGATAATCGTCTGGCGGACGAACATTGACTCGAAACCAGTCAATCTTAGGATTTTTAGAATACTTTACCGGAACATTGTGCAACTTCAAACAAGGTTTAATACCCTGCCTTAACATATTTCGACAGGCCCGAACCAACGGTGAAAAGTCGTAATCATCCAACACCGTACGGTCGCCGGGATTTTTGAATAGATCTCGATCTAGTTCACTTCCAGCGGTATCAATCTCCATGCGCGAATGGCCTTTGTAGCCACCGCCGGAGGCAATATACACTTGAGCCTCCTCCAGCCATGGATAAGTGTCTCTTAACCAGTTTTCCGGCATGGACTCCGCATCCTGATGAAAAAAGGTTTCGTCTGCAGATGTCCCGTTGTAGTGCCAGAGGCTGACATTGCTGAAGCGATTGCCAATAGCATCCTCTTCAAATTTAGATACATCAACCCTGAATACATTTTCAGAACCATGAATGTGTGTGGCAGCTACTACAGCAACCGTTCCGCTGCATAAAGATCGCAGTATGTATTTTACTATAAAATTTGATTTCATCTTAATAATAATTTAGAGAGTTAGCTGTTTAGACGACGCTCAGATAGTTCTTTAGTAATTATCTGTTCTTTAGTAGCATCAAGCGGATAAAGAATTAGTACTCCGGTTGCCGCCAAAGCAAATAGGGCCGGTATCCAGCTCATAAGATCTACGATGCTGGACAAGCTTTCTGCGGATTGCTCAACATTCGGAATATAACCAAAAAAAGCCAAAATCCACCCGCAAAATGCCCCTCCGAAAGTCATGCCTAATTTCAAGGCACTGGTCCCTGAAGCAAAGATCAAACCGGTGGTCCTTCTTTGAAAATACCACTCGCCGTAATCCGCAGTATCCGCATACATTGAAAACATAAGCGGCATCATCAGACCACTGAAAAACATGGCAAATACCTGCATTGAAAAAATTAATGCAATCGACTCAGTTCCGGCAAAATAAAACACGGCATAACCTAAACTTATAAATAGATTAACAAATATATATGAACGACGTTTATCACCAAAGAATCGTATAATATTTTTTGTTAATACAATCCCAACCATGGCTGATGCGGTACCCACAGCGAGAAAGCTGGATACCAACCCCTGATCTCCTATGTAATAGGTAAAATAGTAAATTGCAATTGCGTTCTTTATAGAAATAGCAACCAGAGAAAGGGTACCTGCAACAGCGATGATTAACCAGGGCTTATTTCGGAACAGGTAACCCATATCGGAACGGACTGAACTTTTCCTTTTTTCCTTTACCGGCTGTACCCGCTCTCGCGTGGCCTTAAATGCAAAATAGAAAAGCAGGCCCGCCATAACTCCGTAAATCGTCATAGCGCCGACATAACCAAACTGCTTGTTTCCGCCTCCAATAAAGGCTACCAGTGCTAATATAGACAATTGCGGAACGAAGTTCCCTGTAAACGAGCCGATGTAGCGAAAAGTCGCTAGTGTGGTACGCTCCGAAGGCGACGGACTCATCACCCCCATTAATGCTGCATAGGGGAGATTAATCGCGGTATAGACCATTCCCACCACCGAGTAGGTAACGAACGCGTAGACCAGTTTGAAATTTTCACTTCCGTCCGGAATCGTAAATACCAATATCCCGGAAATGATCATTGGGCCGATCATCCAGATGAGCCACGGGCGATACTTGCCATGCCGAGTTTGCGTACGGTCCGCTACCAGTCCCATAAGCGGATCATTGATCGTATCCCAAAATCTTGTCACCAGGAGCAGTGTGGAAACAGCCGCTATTGGCAATCCGGCGACATCCGTATAAAAGAACATTAAGAACTGCCCAAACACAACCCAGTACATGGAACAGGCGAAATCACCTGAGGCATAGCCTGTACGTTCTATGAAAGATAATGGTTTGCCTGTAGAACTACTTTTCATATAATATTTCTTGCCTGATTTATCCGACATTTCTTCATTGTTGTTATATTAAATCCGGGCGAATATTCCCACGAACCCAAAAATTCGAATACTTCTCATCAGATTCATAGAAGATCCGTTTCCTTAGTAAGTAGAAGATCTGCGAAGCATTGCTGAGGACTATTTATCCCAATCGTTTGCGTGCGTACACAACATTCAATCCATGTGGAAAACTTCTTTCAAACCGATCGCCACCGGCGTTCCGTCCGGATTGTACTCCATAATATCCGCCATGTAGGCCCACCACTTCTTGACGATCTCGGTTTGAGGCAATTGATCAGCAGTGTGGTCATCTGTCAGATTCTGCACTGCGAAAAGGGTCAGTGTCTCCTCATCGAAGAATATCGAATAATCGGATACGCCCGCTTTCGAAAGCTCCGTCGACAACTTCGGCCAAATTTCATCGTGCCGCTTCTTATACTCCGCCTCAAAGCCCGCGTTAAGTTTCATCTTAAACGCATTTCTTTTCATAAATATCAGTTACAATTTTCTTAATCCGCAGATGAAGCAGATAAACAGATTCCGTTAAACCTCATCATCATCATCCGATTCATCTGTTATTATGTGCTCTCCTTCATCTACTAGAATCGACGATAATTTGTAGGTCGGCGTTTCGAAGAAAGAACGGCGAGAGGGCTTTATTTTGTGCAGGCTTTAAACGTTCATCAAACTTTGCTTGTAATCAAAATTTATGCCGCCTGAAAAAACCTTCAGCGGATTACATCCGCTGAAGGTTGATCACTACTACTCAAAAAAGCTGGCTAGCCCGAATGAATTAGAACCTCCAACGCATGCCTGCGTATACCTGCTGCCGAGGGCCGGGTATCATGGCTCCTCTGAAATAGAACTCATCGGTAAGGTTCTTTACGGAAAACTCGACAGTGGCATTTGTTTCCGGAATCGGATACCACATATTAAGATTAAACACCGTATAGCCAGGGTGGCGCAATGCCCACAAGTTGTTGTTGTCGGGAAAGGGAGCCACTTCGCCACGATTGATGAATCCCAGAGTAACACCGGCACCTTGATGTTCTCCCTTTGGCACCCTGTAGGTAAAGGCGCCGCTAAAGGCAGTTTCATATCCGCCGTCACCAGCGGGATTGCCCTCCAACCAGGGACTCGCCACATGGTTCACTATGGCTGTGTCCTGATCTACGTACTGGAAAAAGAGCGTGGCTCCTTCGAAGGGATAATAGAATGCCTCAAATTCAAGGCCTTTCGAAGATTCTGCTCCGGAGAGGACTAATTCGCCTCCTAGATTGGGATCACTTCGAAGGATATTTTCCTGATCGATATCAAAATAGGAAACAGAGGCGACAAACTTCCGATCCATAGCTGAGAAGCGAAGACCTCCCTCGACGCCGCTACCTGCCTTCGGTTCGTACGGGTATCTGTTAAAATCCTTGGTTTCGGTATAGCCGAAAAAAGCGGTGACATAGTCGTTTTCCTTACGGACAAGCTCATAGGTGCCCCCCGCCATGTAGGTATTCAGACTTTGCTTATCGCCTCCAAATTGGTCTGTCTGGTTACCTCGATTGTCGTATCGAGTACCGCGTAAGACATAGTTCTCACCTGCTAATGAGTACGAGCGTCTCGTGCCGAGGACGATATTTCCCCTGTCGCCGGCGAAGTACGTGTTGCTTATCGCCCAGAGCCCGGCTCGCTCGGAGTGCACTATTTGGTCCTCCCAGTTATTCTGCTCATAATCTTCCTTGAACGTCGAGAAGCCCCAGTCTGGGTGATTCGGGTCCGTAGGCGGATTTACGATATTGAGAGTGTTGCCCCTCGGGGGTGTGGATTGTCCGCAGCACCCAATATCCCAAAAAATCATATTATCCTGGTCAAACAAGGCGTAATTTCCTCCTGTTACGATGCTGCCATGCATGTCGCCTTGCCCTCCCCACTCAATATTGAAATCGGCCTGTATGGATTCTGTTGTACGATACTTGTCCTGATACCAGTTTCCTACCCGAATGTCGGGATTTGTAATATTTCCCGAGTCGTCATAATTCGGGCCACCCATCAGGAAACGGGTCCATCGTTCTTCATCAAACCACGTTTTTCGATGGGCCACTTTCATGCTCACGGACTCGTTGAATTGGTGTTTCAACGTTGTCGTTGACCACCAAGTCTTAACCGCCCGATCAGCGTTCGGTCCGGGAACATTGAAGTTTTCGGGAACGCCCGGCGCCAAGCCGACGGCGACGTTGCGGGGAGCTAAATCCGGATTGGCCGGCTGGGCTGTTCCGCCAATCGTCGGAAAGCGCTCGTCAAAAGGTTTCCAGTCCGGCGTATTTTGGTATATCAACTGGAACTCGACGCTAGTCTTGTTTGAAGGATGCCAGGAGATCTGGGGCATGAGCGTATCAAGGGTCATTTCCCCGAACAGTAGGTCTGACACCTCTTTGTTACGAGCGCCAGAGAGCCGATAGCGCCATTTTTTTTCTTCATCGAATGAGCCGGTAACATCTCCCTCTATCCGGTATGAACCATTGCTTCCGTAGAGGGCTCGGATGTGTCCACTTTCTTCCAAACTTGTCTTTTTCGTACTAAGATTTATTGCACCGCCTGGGGAACCCACGCCATAGATCGTGCCAGCTGGTCCCTTTGCAATGTCAATGCGCTCGGTTATGATGTTGTCCATCTTTATATCCGTACCCCAATCGAGGTTGTCTACCTGGAAGGACGCGCGAAATCCGCGGATGGACACAGCGGATTGTTGAAAACGGAAACGCTCGGCACCCCCGTATTGGATGGCCTCGTCGCTGCCAAACGCATTGACGTCGTCAAGCAAATCGTTGGTCAGAGTAGTGATCTTTAGTGGAATACGCGTTAGAGGAATAGATATGCGAGTCCCCGATACGGATTCCTGAGCTAGATAATTTAGCGAGTTGGACTCGTTAACTTCGAATGGCGAGAGCTCATAGACGGTTTCGTCTCCTGACTCTTCTTGGGCGGATAGGTTGGGAGAGCTCGCAACCGCGATGGCAAGCAGCCCTTTGAAGAAGCCGCCGATTGTTTTTTTATTTTCGTTCATTGGTGTAGTATCTACAGGGTTTGAATAACCGAATGCATTTTCTGCGATTGCGGTTTTCCTTATTGTATACACGCCAGATTTCTCATGTTGAAATACGGCGAGCGAGGTACCTGCCAACATGAGATCGAAAACTTCGTGGGAAACATACTCGCCTTGTACGGCGGGCGTTTTCACTTTGCGCAATAGGCGACCTGGAAACACTATATCCGCATCCGCTTGACGTGCTGCTTCCTTCAGAGTGCTTGTCGCTTTCCCCTCGGGTACGTTGAAGTTTACGGTCTTCATTTGAATCTCCTCCGTATTGGAGAAGACCTGACAGATGAAGCACGCAATCAACGAACATAAAACGCCCCACCGCTCTAGGCGGCGCAGACGAATCCGAGGATTTGAAGTTTGAGTCATTTATTATCATCAAAATGCGAGCTTCACATTCTGAAACGAATTACGATATGAGATTAACTAGATGTTTTTTGAGAAAATTAATTACATATAAATTCAATAGCAGAGGATTCGCAAGCGAAGCGTAACGATTGAAAACTGTAGGACGGGTCGCTGACCCGTCGACCCATACAAGACTGTCGCCTCAGCGAGACGACCTACATCTGATCTTGCAGGACAGAGTGCTATAAGCATTTCACAGTGAATCGTTAGCCTTCTTCAAGAGCATTCGACCCCGGCTATCTATTTCGGTATCGATGCCGAAAGAAACCTCTAATATATCTGCGAAATAATCCATGTTATCAATACGCAAGGTCGCCACGATAGGCAGTTCTTCTAGCTCCGAGTCAACGATCACCAGCTCGATCGAGCTACGTTGGTTAATTTGATCCACCGCATCAGCTAGGGGAATCGAGTCGAATTCCAATCGGTACTTCCAATCAAGTTCTTCCAGGATTTGCCCTGCGTCAGCATGCTCCACGACTGGCTCTGGAAACTCGCTCTGCAGAATGACCCTAGAACGTTGCCCCGCGACCAAACTCTCGACAATCGGAGCCAACTCGCTTGCCGCTTCGCGAAAGGAGGACATTGTCGGATTCGTATCCAATCTCACCTTGCCCTCGGTAACGAGGACTTCCACCTCGCTCTCGGACACGCGCACATTAAAGGCGGTACCGATGGCCCGTACTTCAATGCCTTTGGCAGTAACGATGAAGGGTCGATTCTTGTCTTTAGCGACAGTGAAGAGAGCCTCACTCGATACCAACTCGACCCGCCGTTCCTTCGGCGTGAAATTCACCACCATCGCCGCGCCGCTATTCATCTCCACGACCGATCCATCCGAAAACTCGTGGCTTTCGTAAGTGCTAGCAACAAAATGCTGGCGGTCCAAATTTTGGAGCCCCAGTTGTTCGGGCAACCACAAAAACGCTCCGAGGGCCAAGGCTGCCGCAATGCCCCCCAGCCAGATGAATCGATAAAGGTTGTGTCGGTCCTTAAGCAAATCGCGATGCGGCTTTTCGCTGTGCTCCGGAGCCCACTCGGCCAAGGTATCCATGCGTCCCCAAAGCTCCTGATACTTGACGTAGGCCTCGCTGTGAGACGGGTCCGCTGCGAGCCACTCGAAAAAGGCGTCCTGGTCGGAAGGGGAAAACCCGCTAAACTTTCGAGCCACCCATTGGGTCGCTTCGCTTTCGATGCGCTTTTCGCGCGTAAATGCCGATTCTTTCTTTTTCATCTTAAAAATCTCCCATTAATCACTCCCGTGATATTTAACAAACTCCATACACTTCGCTAACCCCGTGGCAACATGGGCAGCAACCGTGTGGTTGGATATGTCCAACTCTTTCCCTATATCCTTATGACTCATTCCATAAACCTTCGCCAAGGTAAACACCTGTCGGCACCGCTCGGGCAGTTTCTGAATAGCCTTTGTCAGTAACTCGCGTTCATGGTTTCGCGCAACCGTTTCTTCGATATGCTCTGAGTCGTCCAACACTTCCATCGCCTCGTCGTCCCACAAGGAGCCGCAGGCGGTTAGTTTGTTGCGACGAACGCGATCGATCGCCATGTTGCGAGCAACCGCATAGAAAAAGGCTTTAGGCGCCTTGAGCGGTTTCTTTCGATTCTCCTTCAGGACGCGCAAAAGCGACTCCTGCACGATATCGTCCACTTCGATTTCATTTCGGTAGCGGCTTCTCAACCAACCACGCAGCATCGGCTCGTGAGGAGCTAAGTTCTCCTCGTACCAACATGCTTGATCTGAATATTCCGGGGGCATTGCTTGTGTTAGGGGTTATAATTAGATGTGCCAAGGAAGTCGATTGTTAACGAGTTCGCGTTCGAGGCATTTCTCAGATCTACCTTGTTAGATGAGGGCTTCTCGAAGATCCTGAGCTGGGTCGAAGGGACAGCCTGTTTCTTCACAGGCAAGATGCCTGTGCTACCCTTGATTGGGATGATTTGTCGCTCAATTAACATCGGGCTGCTCTTGTTTTTTGATGAGATACACTCCTGATTTTTGATGCTTTACCGCGGCAAGCGTCGAATCTCGAAGCATCAAAGTGAAGGCTTCGCTGGGAGTATAGTCTCCCTTGATCGCCCGAGTCTTCACTCCTTTCACGATATCCGCCGAAAAAACGATATCCACTCCGCCTTGTCTCGCGGCTTGTCGAAGGGTACGAGCCGCATTGCCCACCTTCATCTTGAAAGGCTTTTTCGCTTCCTTCGCGCTCTCCTCTGTGATCGAGGCTCCCCCTAGCGACACAGCGGCCCACACAGGCAACCCGCGTCGCAAAAACTCCCGACGGCCAATTCTCATTCTCAAAATAACTTTTCATTCTCCGCCATTGCCAAATTCGTTCACGAGAACCCCTAACTTCCCTGAGACGAACAACCCCCACCATTTTAACTAGAGGTTTTTTCAAAAAAAATTGCCCCCCTACTTCGTTAGATTCAAATTAGGGCGAAGACGTCCCGACCTACCTCACAAGATGATCAAATTAACGCGGCAGGCCGGGACGTCCTTGCCCTACCCATTAGACCGAATCCTTCCTGCGGAAATGTCCTTCGTTCAATATTGAACGGGAACTTGAAAGCTTCCTTTTGAAAGATTATCAAAAGCATTCTATCACACTAACGGGGAGGGGGTCGCGGGGGAGGAGCACATCGCAATTTATATTCATCAACTGCCCCCAGAAAAAATTGTCCCTCAAAGGGCTTCGGAAGCTATTCTTAACCCAGTCTTCCCCTAGCCTTAGCTAAGGCGTTTGGTTTTGGAGTACCCCTCTTAAAAGGTGGCTGTATGTGTCTGTATTGGCTAGATCTCACGCGCTTGTGGTTCAACCAATCCACGGAATTTCTAACTTGAGAGTACAAAATCAACCTACAGCCTTCCCTCCGTATCAAATCGGAACAATTGAATTTCCTATCAACAAACCGTATCCTTTTTTAGACTGATGCGAAATTCTGGAGTATATTGTATCAGGATGCTTGAGTCTTAGCTGCCCCTCCAAGCTTTTTCGAAAAATATCCGTCACGCTTTCACTCTATTCAGAATTCAGAATCCAGCCTTACACTTCCCCAGCGAACAGCGAAGCGACATTTCAAACTGATAGTAATTTCGGCGGGAGCTTGCGATACAGACTTCCATGCCCTTTAGTTGTCGCATTTAGCATAGATTCTGTCGCGCGTTCTTCATAATCTATGATAGAATCAAGCCTTATTCGTAGGGCCAAAGGTTTTCCCGCCTCGCGTTTCTCTACTTCTCGGGACAACTGGTTTCAGAAAAACTCATGCAGGCAAAAATCTTCCTCTCCACATTAGGCTGCTCACTCCTCCTCCAGCCTTCATCCATCAGCCAGGGTTCTGCCCAGGTGCTTCGGCAAACTCAGGATCGACCAAACATCCTCTTTGTTGCCATTGATGATTTTAATGACTGGGGGCCCACTCAGTTGGACGGAGCACCATTCGAGGTGGATACCCCAAACTTCGATGCGCTGGCAGATCGGGGTATTCTTTTCACCAATGCCCATTGCAATGCCCCGTCATGCAACCCGTCTCGCACTTCAATCATGTCGGGGCTACATCCCGCGTCGACCGGCGTATACGCCAACGGACATGACTGGCTGGCTAATGAGCGATTCGATGACATCCTTCTGCTCCCAGAGTATTTTCAAAGATATGGCTACACGACGCTGGGAGGAGGAAAAATCTATCACGCCAATCAGGGAAATGACTTCAATCGCGAAGGACTTTTCTCGCCCAGAGGGTGGGATGATTTCTTTCCGTCTTTTAACTTCCAATTGCCGGTGCCGAGCATGCCAGATATCAAGCCCAAGCGCGGTGAAGGGAATTTCAATTGGGGCGGAACCGGTAAACCGCTCGAGGATATGGGGGACCACAAGGTCGT
>MDTG01387984.1_pt1 | contig 21521 bp, 17 predicted proteins | sample 811421 | NCBI WGS metagenome assembly MDTG01 (sample SAMN05326645, study PRJNA326480) | marine metagenome | isolation source: seawater | place: Pacific Ocean: South East | collected 2011 | reverse complement strand
CTCAATAGATGAGATGATCTCAAAGCCGATATCCTCCAACTCATGTATTAGCTCATCTAAAACAATAAACCTTCTATAGTGTCCTTCTACTTTTTCAGTATGGCTTAGAATATCTCCCTTTCTGTATAGCGGATCGCCAACGGACCTACACTCTATAAATATTTTGCCTTCCTCCTTCAAAACATTGAAAGACTCTTTGAGTACAGTCTCTTCCTCCTCTTTTGACATTGAATGAAGAACAAATCGAGAGTAAACGACATCGAAAGAATTCTGATCATACTCTAACTCAGAAAGTGTCCCCGAGCGAAAATCAGCATCAACATCTGAATGCTCATCCATGCAGAAATTAATTGCTTCACTTGACCTATCAAAAGCAGAAACATAATTCCCTGAGCTAGCAAAAAATCTAGTATCTCTTCCATTGCCGCATCCCATTTCGAGTATCTTGCTGTCATTACTTATTTTGGATTTAACTTCTAAAGCAAATGGAGAGGGTTCACTTGGAGCAATACCGGACTTGTAAAATTTATTCCAATGCTTTGTTCTACCTTTGTCACCAGGAACTCTTTCTTTTTGCATCTGTTCTTTGAAAAACTTCACAATCTTAGCTGCGGTTTCTGCAGGAGAAGGACCTCCATAATTCTCTAGAGTCAAATCCATATTGCTAGGCACGTCATAAAGATCATCATTTGGTTCTTTTGTCTGATAGATCCTTTTTGTTTCAGCATCTCGCTTAATTCTAATATCAGGAGGAACATCTAACATTATTTGTATTGAATTGGTTATGTTGTCTCTAACCCAATCGTGAATTTCTTGGAACATTGATATCGAAGATATTATTACAACATAACCTTGTGCTGCTAAATGGCTGCATAGTCTAAAATAGACTGTGGCTGCTTCTACCCTCTGAGCCCTTTCATAACCCCATGTGTTACCAAAGATGCCTCTCAAATCATCGCCATCTAGAAAAACAGTCTTGCAACCTTCTTTCTGAAGGGAAAAGTTTACTTTTCTAGATACTGTTGTCTTTCCCGAGGACGAGAAACCAGTGATCCATATTAAACCGTTCATATTTTTTGGTTCTAATTTCATAATTTTTTTCCTCTAAATTATTAAGACAAACTCATCAGAAATCCAATGAGAGGGAGTTAATAAGTTGTAGTTTTGTGACATATTACTATAGAAGTTTTCAATAAAAACTAATTATTCTGATGTGAGTCTCTGAAATCCTTCTTGAGCAATGGGAGATTCTAAAATAGCTGCTTGGTCGGTGTTAGCGATTATTTCAAATACTTTGCCCACAGCAGAATCGTATTTCTCTATATCAGTATCTGAATGTGACAAAGAAGGTTTAAATTGCCTAAATCCAAGGAAGCCCTCTTGAAGCATTTCCACGACAAACCTTGTATTCATCTCTTGGCTTTTCTCATCGTTAAATGAGAAATTAGCGAGCGATGGTAAGCCAGAAATGGAAATATCTAGATGATTCTCTTTTGCACGCTTTTCCCAAACCTTTTTTGTCGCTTCTCCTATTCTTATAATGTGTTTATCTGCATCTGAATCAATATATTTTTCAATTGTTGCAAGTGCTGCAACAGGACCAATTCTATCAGTCCAATTTGTGCTTGAAATAAAAGTCTTTTGAGAGGCTTCCATTGTCTCCTTATTTCCAATTACAGCTGCCATTGCATAACCATTAGCCATTGATTTAGCGAATACAGCAATGTCTGGATAGATTTTATAATTTCTATGGATACCTCCTACGCACATTCTGAAACCACTGGTAATCTCATCAAATATCAAAACAGAACCAATTTCATCAGCTAAGTCCCTTAGTTTTTTTATATATTGTTCTGGAGCATCATCACCTCGAGCAGGCTCGATTACTATTGCTGCAATATTGTTTTCATTGCCGGAAATTTTTTCCTTCAAAGAATCAATATCATTAAAATGGAAAGGGATTGCAGTCCCTTTTAAAGACCTTGGAACACCCCTTGGCTCAAGGCCAGGCATAAGCTGTCCATCCAATGCATCGTCATCAGATAAGTTCGCGGCTAAATACCAATCTGTCCAACCGTGATAACCACTAAAAAGGACTGTATCTCTTCCCGTTTTGGCCCTCGCTATTCTGACTGCAATTGACATAGCTTCACCGCCGCTTCTACAAAATCTTACCCTATCAAACCATGGGTGAAGATCTATAAGCTTCTCTGCTAGTTCAACTTCTTCAGGGCAGTTTAGAGTACTATTAACTCCTTTTTTAATTGCATCCATGACTCTAGCGTCAACATAATCATCTGAATAACCTAATATACAGGCGCCAACTGCCATTATTGACATATCAATAAACTCGTTTCCATCAAGATCCCACACCCTTGATCCCTTAGCCTTAGAAAAATAAGATGGCCATAGATCTGGAGCAAATAATTCTGGTCTTTTTGATAGTAATTGGGTCCCGCCAGGTATTATTGACTTGCCCCTCTTATAAAGTTTCTGCCCATTACTATTCTTTAGTTGATCGAAATTAAACTTTTTCATTTTTCGTCCTCTAATAGAGACTTTAAGTAACCTTCATTCCTTAAAATATCGCTATTAATTTTTTTTAATTCACTCTTAATTGAAAGCAGATTTAAAATATCGCTTGTAAGAAATACTTTATCCTCTCGGTATAGTTCATTATATATCTCGGATAGGAATTCATAGTCCCTTTGCTCATCCATTGTCCATCTTTGATGTTCTAACCCCCAGAATAATTCTACTTCACCCAACTTAAAATTATTTTCAGTCTTCAACATAAAAGGGACAACATGCTCCCTATCAGATTTCAATGTTGCTTTCTCACTTGTAATCTTAAGTGCATGAGCATTGATTGCTGTGCAATCTAAGCCATCAGGAAATTCACCGCTTAATCCAATGCAATCAAAATCTCCACAAAGATACGAGGAAAGAATTGCATCAATAACGATGGGATCTAAAACAGGGCAATCAGCAGTAATCCTAAGAACACAGTCAGCATTGAATTTAATCGCAGCTTGATTAAATCTATCTAGAACATCATCCAGACTACCCCTGAATGAATGAATATTATTTTCACTACAAAATTTTACTACTGGATCATCAGAAGGATCAATTGAAGTGGCCACTACTATCTCATCGATTAATTTTGATGCACTTAATCTTTCCCATATTCTGTATAAAGCTGGCTTTCCAGCAAGAGGCAACATAACTTTACCAGGAAGTCTACTTGAGCTCATTCTAGCTTGAATTATTGCTACAATCTTTTTCATAGCCAGTTTGAGGGATTGATTAGCATCTCATCTTGACTCATCAAATAGTCTGGAAAAACAAATCCTGATTCAGGATTAATCATGCAGATTTCATCAAGCTGTTCAGCGTTGTCAATTCCTATAACTACTTTGTCAATATCATCTATATTCATAGCATAATTTAAGCATGCATTCAGAGGAGAGATTTGATGTTCGTCCAACCATGAATACCATTTACTGAAATGCGATGACCATTTTTTAAATTGATCAGGTAAATCCACCTGCTTCATTAATAGAAGACCCTGCAAAAAAATTGATCGGACGTGCACTTCAATATCAAGACTTTTTAGCCTTTCCATCCATCCGCTGGTTAACAATCTTCTATCCATTATATTCAATGGGGCCTGAATAATATCTATCTTTAAAATACTTATCAGCTCCTCTAACTCATCAGGTGAGTATACTGAAACACCAATCTTCTTGATTTTACCCTCTTCTCTATACTGATTTAATCCATGGATTAACTCTTGACCAATGTCGTTATTGATTAGATCTTTTGGATTATGCAAGAGAAGTCCAAAAATACTATCTACCTGTAAATTTTTAAAGGATTCATTTATCTTTTTATTTAACCATTCTCTTATTTCCTCTTTACGGCCATTAAAAGCTGGAAGCTTGCTAATAACCTTGCTTTCACCAAGACCTATGATGCCAATAATTTTCTCACTATCACCATAATTTAATGCTGTATCAAAGGTATCGATATTGTTTTTACTGGCTATATCAAAAATCTTCTTCACCTCATCTAGATCTGGTTTACCAATATTATTTGCAATACCGTAATCCATGCCAATTTGAGCAGTTCCTATTGCAATTTTACTTTTTGTCATAACGCATCTCTGAGACTTTGAATGACAAATTCCTGATCTTTGTGGGTTAACTTTGGATAAATTGGAAGCGAAATTGCTCTTGAGGCATAAGATTCAGCATTCTTGCAATGTCCCTGCTTAAATCCAATTCGCTTGTAATATGGTTGAAGGTAGATTGGCATATAGTGAAGGTTAACGCCAATACCTTTATTTCTTAGTTGCTTAAAGATCTTTTCATGATAAGACTCATCAGATGACTCCTCTAAGAGAATCACGAATAAATGAAAAGACGAGTAAAACGAATCATTTCTTTGAGGTAACTGAATATTTATGTCTGATAAGGATTCAAAATAAATTCCTGCAATCTCATTCCTTCTCCTAACAAATGATTTAATTCTCTCAGATTGGGTAATGCCAAGAGATGCCTGAATATCTGTCATCCTGTAGTTGAACCCCAATAGTTGTTGCTCGTAATACCATGGCTGAATGGATTCTTTCTTCTCAAGTATTTTTTCGTCTCTGGTTATTCCATGGGTCCTGAGCAGATTCATTTTTTGATTGAGAATATCGCAATTAGTGAGCGCCATGCCTCCTTCGCCAGTCGTCATGATTTTGACTGGATGAAAACTAAAAACAGTAATATCAGACCATTTACATGATCCAATCGGCTCACCATTAATTTCTGAGCCAATGGCATGAGACGCATCTTCTATAACATCAAATCCATATTTGACTGATAACTCCTTAATCTTCATCATGTCGCAGGGGTAGCCAGCGAAGTGCACTGGTATAAGAACCTTTGGGAGTGTTTTGGTTTTCTTTGCTTCAACTAATTTTTGCTCAAGAAGATTAATCGAGATGTTATAGGAATCTATGTCGATATCTACAAAATCCACCTCTGAGCCACAATAAAGAGCACAATTAGATGAAGCAACGAAAGAATTGGCAGTGGTCCAAACAACATCACCCTCTTGAACACCAAGAGCAAGACATGCAATATGCAAAGCACTAGTTGCTGAATTAACTGCAATCGCATGATTTGATTTAAATAACCCTCTCATAAGATCTTCAAATTCATTTATCTTTGACCCTTGGGTAATAAATTCACTCTTGAGCACATTAACTACGCCCTCGATATCGCTATCAGAAATGTCTTGTCTCCCATAGGGGATATATTTATTTTTTTCTACCATAATTTATCTTCAGGATTCCTAAAGTAGGCCTTAAAAATACTCATTGCCTCTTCTTCTGTATAAGTTTCGTCAGATACTCCTGGCCAACTATTAACATCTTTATCATAGACTAAAGCAGGCCAATTAGACTCTAGTGATACCGGTATAAAATCCCAACCCAAATGAATCAATGCGGCAGCTCTATGCTTCCCTCCCACTATATGAAATACCCAGTCATTATTCATGATCAAGAAATATCCTCTTGGGAATCCCTCTGGGATAATATATCCATTTTTTTTGATTGAATTTAAAGAATGATCTAATCGAGATATTTCCAACTGAAGTTTATCATTGCTAACTGGACCCCATGCTTGATTTCCATCTTTTTTAGACAAACCATGTTCACCTTTTTGACTAATTGAAGTTCTCCAGACCCAAGGTAATGAGTGGGGTGATTTTGAGCTTGAAAAATCCAGAAAATGTTGTTGAAAAATATTTTTTGGTTGATGAGAATCATAGAATTCTTTCAAATCAGATTTTCCATTTGCATAGTAACGAAGAAAATGATTCTGCTTATAATTAAAGGCTAGGCCACCACTATATCTGACTCGATCCTTAGAAATATTTATCGGATCTGGGCCTACTCTGTAATAAAACTTATCAAGATTGATATTGTCACTATTTTTTGGTCTGTCATAAATATAGTTCTCCCTATTTTTTTCTCTAGCTCTATATTTATTGACAAGGAAGTCCATGAGCATTGGTGGCAATAACGCAAAAAGAAGTTTTTTTAACTTGTGATCTAGTCTCATAAAAATAGTTTTATGGAAATCAATTAATAAGGTTTAAAGTCCTCTTTCAAATTATCTGTAATAATTTTCCTAATATCTTCGATAGACAACCTACTAGTATTGCTTTCTGAATTATATGAAAAGCCATATTCAACTTTCTGTGCATTAAATTTCTTCTTAAAATGATCAACATTTTTATGGTCATTCGTTTGAAGAATGGCGTAATAATCACCTAAGTCGTAAGTGGTAAAACTATCACTCACAGTTATCATTTCTTCATGAAGTTTCTCTCCAGGCCTTATGCCGATAATATTCTTTTTACAACTTGGGCCGATTGCCTCTGCAACATCCATGATTGTATAAGAAGGTATTTTGGGTACAAAAATTTCTCCTCCCATTGAATTCTCTATTGACCAATAAACCATGTCTACAGCTTCACTGAGAAGTATATTAAACCTAGTCATTTCCTCATGAGTAATGTTCAATACTCCACTTTTGGCTTTTTCAACAAATATTGGTATCACCGAACCTCTTGAAGCAAATACATTTCCATATCTAACGATTGATAGTTTTAGCTCTCTAGAGCCTTTATAGTTATTTGCAGCAACAAATAATTTATCGCTGCATAATTTTGTAGCGCCATATAAGTTAATGGGGGCTGCAGCCTTGTCAGTTGAAAGTGCGATTACCTTCTCAACCCCAGCATCTATTGAAGCTTCAATGATATTCTCAGCACCGATTATATTTGTCCTAATAAATTCTGTAGGATTATACTCTGCAGCAGGAACTTGTTTTAATGCAGCAGCATGAATAATAATATCAACCCCCTCGAAAGCCCTTCTAAGCCTAGCTTTATCTCTAATATCACCTAAAAAATATCTTATCGATGGGTAGTCACTCACAGATATTTCTTCTGACATCTCGAATTGTTTTAATTCATCTCTACTAAATACAACAAGTCTTTTTATTTTTGGAAATCTAGATAAGGTTTCTCTAATAAAAGCCTTACCAAAACTTCCTGTTCCTCCTGTAACTAAAACTGATTTTCCATTTAACATAATAAACTCCTAATTAGTGGCTCAATTCGCACTTGATCAATCTGAAACCTGAACCATTTCTCTAAAAACATCACTACTATTCATAAGCTCTTGATACTCGCCACCGCCAGTAATCTTCCCGTTCTCTAAAATGAATATTTGGTCACATTTTTTAACTGTAGTAATTCTGTGAGCAACAATAATTACAGTTTTCTTTTCTCCGACATTATGCAAAGCATCCATTACAGCTTGCTCAGTAATATTATCAAGAGAACTTGTGGCTTCATCAAAAACTAAAACTTCAGGATCATAGTAGAGAGCTCTCGCAATACCTATTCTTTGTCTTTGTCCTCCAGAGAGTCTGACTCCCCTTTCCCCAATTTTAGTCTCATAACTATTTGGCAAGCCTTCTACAAATTCATGAAGATTCGCAATCCTAGCTGCACGTTGGACAAGCTCATAGTCTATTTTGGATGTTTCCAATCCGAAAGCAATATTCTCTGCTATTGAATTATCTGTAAGATAGATTTGTTGAGGTACATAACCAATTGTGCTCTGCCATGAGAGCAGGTTTTCATTATTGATTTCTTTCCCATCAACAAGCAAAGAGCCTGTACTTGGTTTGAGAAGGCCCAGAATAATATCTATTGCTGTTGATTTACCCGAACCTGTGCTTCCCACAATACCAATCTTAGACATAACATTAATCTTAATGTTCACACTATCCAATGCTTTTCTGTCTGCATTTTGATATTGAAAAGATATATCCTTAAGTTGCAAATGATTATTCATCCCTAATGGCTTAGCTTTGTTTAGAGAAAAGGTATGATCATGACGTGATTCAATACTACTAAAATCATCGTAAAGAATATCTAACGCTGGTATGGAAAAGCGAATCTGTACCAGCTGAGCATATACTTGCTGGAGCGAAGGCATTAGCCTATAAGCTGCAAGGGTGAATAGAGCTATAAGCGGTAAAGTTTCATCCAAATTCTTATTCTGAGACATAAGAAAAAGTATCAAAAAAATCATTCCTCCGAATGCAACAGCCTCAAGAGCAAATCTGGGCATTTGCCCTGCAATATGCTGAGTAGCAGTGTGTGATGCAAACCTTTTTGCAGGACTATCAAATCGATCAATTAGTAAGCCCTCTAGGCCAAATATTTTTATATCTTTTATTCCCCCAAATCCTTCCTGAATGATCTTAAATCTTTCTTGATTAGCTGCAACTCTATCCTCTCCTATGTGACTTAATTTTTTCCTAAGATAGAGAAAAATAAGGATATATGATCCACCAAGACCTACGCCTGTGAATAAAGCAATATAAATATCTGTAAAAATCAATAAAGTAATCATAGAGATTGAAACTGCAAGATGGGAAGTAAATCTTAGTAATGGAAGCAAGCATCCTGTGATTACAGCATTCACCTCTGATAAAACAGTTTTTCCTAGGTCTGCACTATGTTTATCTAGAAACCAGCTATATGGTTGCTGAAGATAGCTACTCACAAGCTGACAACTAAGGGAATAATTCTGATTAGCAGCAAACTTTTCATATGCATATGTAGTTAGAGCTTTGAATAAGATAGAGAAGAGCAGAGCTACTAAGACAACCATACCGAGGAAGAATAGAAATCCATCAGAATCAAGATTCTCAACTTCAGCTTTCTCAAATCCAAGCATATTGTGAAGTTCACTTAGAATCGGATTTGTTAGTATCACTTCTGGATTAGTAAGCACTGCAATGAATGGAGCAATTGAAGCCACTCCAATAACATCAAAAACAGCCATGAATAGAATCATAAATAAAAGAATCAGTGCATTTTTTCTCTCCTCAAATGAGAGTAAATGGTAAAGCTTTCTAAACATTGATTTCATAAAATATTTTCAAATCTACCTATAATAATTTCTCAATTTCTTTAAATAATAGACCATCCCTATCCTTATCAGATAGAGTTGGGTTTGATGATGGCCATTCAATTCCAATTTCACTATCGTTCCACAAAAGGCAATATTCATCCTGGGGATAATAGTAATCTGTACATTTGTATTCAAAGTCTGCAAAGTCACTGATGACAAAGAATCCATGAGCTAAGCCTGGAGGAATCCAGAACTGATAATTATTATCTTCAGATAAAATAATTGAATCCCATGATTTATATGTACTCGAATCTAATCTCAGATCTACAACTACATCAAGCACTGTCCCTTTTGTAACTCTCACAAGCTTACCTTGAGGTTTTTTTAACTGAAAGTGAAGGCCTCTCAGAATATTTACATGTGACCTAGATCTATTATCTTGAACAAAAGATATGTCTTCCCCTAAGTATTCAGAATATCTCTCTAGATTATATATTTCCTGGAATGACCCTCTAGAGTCCTCAAAGATATCAGGCTCGAATATTGCAGTACCGTCTAATTTTCCATGCTGAACTTTCATTTATAGATCATGACTAATAATAATTTTATCTAAATAATCAGAGTACTCATTTGATGAAAATTTACCCCTCTGGATTTTAAGTGCTTCAATGTCTATCCAATTGTTATCCAAAGCAATGTTTTCTAGACAAGCCCAAATCTTGCCGTCCTTTTGAATAGACTGAATGAAGAATCCCGCTTCAATTAATGACTCATATGTTCCTGTATCAATCCATTTGACATCTTTCGATAGTATTTCAACTTCGAGCATACCTTTTTCCAGATATGCCTCATTTAAATCTGTTATCTCTAGCTCTCCCCTTGCAGAATAACTTAATGATTTTGCAATATTGACCACATTATTGTCATAAAAGTAAAGTCCTGTTATTGCTAGCTTTGAAACTGTGTTTTCAGGTTTTTCTACAATTGATATTGGGTTATTCTCATTATCTAGAGTCACAACACCAAATCTCTCAGGGTCTTCTACCTCTGTAGCAAAAACTCTTGCCCCACTAGAGATACCTGAAGCTTTCTTCAAACTTGTTTTTATCGAATTTCCATGAAAAATATTATCTCCAAGTATCAAACAGACTGACTCATTTGAAATAAATTCTTCTCCAATTAAAAAGGCCTCTGCAATTCCCTTTGGCTCATTCTGAATTGCATATGAAATATTAATTCCCCACTGTTGGCCATTGCTGAGCAATCTTTCAAAACTTTCCTGATCCTGCGGAGTTGTTATGATTAAAATGTCCCTGATTCCAGCTAGCATCATGATAGAGAGAGGGTAATAAATCATCGGCTTATCGTAGACCGGAAGAAGTTGTTTAGAAATACTGAATGTAATTGGATGAAGTCTAGAACCAGCACCTCCAGCTAGTATTATTCCCTTCATTTTATTAACCCCTTCCTATCCAGTAAATATGATCCGTCAAGTATATTGGTCCACCAGGATTTATTACTTAAATACCATTGAATCGTCTTTCGCAATCCTGTCTCAAAAGTTTCTTCAGGAAACCAGCCTAGATTCTGATTTATTTTTGTTGCATCTATTGCATATCTAAAATCATGTCCTGGCCTATCCTCAACAAAACTTATTAAGTCAGAATATGAGGAATTATCATAGAGGGGGAGAAGCTCATCCAATGTTTTACAGATTGAGGTAACAACGTCTAAATTAGTGTGCTCATTCATACCTCCAATATTATATGTTTGTCCAATTCCTCCATTAAAAAGAACAGTAATAAGAGCTTTTGCATGATCTTCAACAAATAACCAGTCTCTTATTTGTGAGCCATCACCATATATAGGCAATTGATTTCCCTCGATCGCATTTAAAATAGTTACTGGTATTAACTTTTCTGGAAATTGGAATGGGCCATAATTATTTGAACAGTTTGTAATTATCACTGGAAGAGAATAAGTCTTTTGCCATGCTCTTACTAGATGGTCAGAACAAGCTTTGGATGCCGAATAAGGCGAGCTTGGATCATAAGGTGTATCCTCTGTAAATAAATCTGTTTTTTCTGAGTTTTTTCCTAAATCCCCATAAACTTCATCGGTAGAAATATGGTGAAATCTAAAATCTTTTCTTTTTGTTTCAGAATATTTATCCGTAACTGATCTTGAGCACTGCAGAAGGTTATAAGTGCCAATTATATTGGTATCAATAAACACATCTGAACTTTCAATGGATCTATCAACATGACTTTCAGCAGCCAAATGCATTATACAGTCAGGCTGAAACTCTTCCATAACAGTATTTAATTCATCTCTATTACATATATCAATCTTTCTGAATTGATATCTATCACTATCCTCTATCTCTGAGAGAGATTCTAAGTTGCCTGCATAAGTTAAGTTATCAATATTAATGACTTGGTGACTTGTATTTTTGATTATCTCCCTTACGACTGCAGATCCTATAAAACCTGCTCCTCCTGTAATAATTATCTTCATGACTTCATTGCATATTTTGGATACATTCTTTAAGTGAGTCTTTCCAATCTGGTATCTCTATATTGAAATAGTCTCTTATTTTAGATGTGTTTAATGCACTATATTGAGGTCTCTTGGCAGGTGCATTATAAGCATGTGTTTTAATTGGTTTGAGAAGACTGATATCAGCATTGATACACTTGAATATTTCGCATGCAAATTCATACCAAGACGTTATACCTAGATTACTATAATGAAATAAAGAGTTCTTACTGGCAGCGTGACTAAAATTATCAGATGAAATCAATTTCAAAACAGCATCAGCTAGATCTCTTGCATATGTTGGTGATCCTTTCTGATCATCTACAATATTAAGCCTTTTATTTTCAGATGATTTCGAAATTATGGTCCTTACAAAATTATTGCTCATCGATGAATATAGCCAACTAGTCCTAATTACAATAGATTTCAGAGTTGAATTAATTACTAGATTTTCTCCCAATAATTTTGACTCTCCATAAGCGGTTTGGGGATCTGTTTTGTCTTCCTCTATGTATGGAGAGTTAGTATTTCCTGAAAACACATAATCAGTACTAAAATGCACTAGAGTTGAATTAGTATCATTGGCGATTTTCGTGATATTTTTTAGTGAAAAACCATTAATAAGCATAGCCTTTTCACTTTCTTCCTCAGCTAAATCAACTTTCGTATATGCAGAACAATTAATAATGATGTTTTTACATCCATCATACAGATATGCAGAGATGTCATTGTCTTTGGTAACATCAAATTTTTCCTTTGATAGAAAATTAAAACTCATGCCTTGTAAATATTGATTAGATAATTCTTGAAATTCTTTTCCAAGCTGACCAGAAGAGCCAAGAATAATAAGATTAAGTTCCTTATTCATTTGAAAAATATTTTTTGAGAAGCAGAGTGTTTTATATATTCAGTTTTTCAACAAACTTATCTTTAAATTCTTTATATAGAATGAGAATTATACTCGTCACTAAACCGACAATAATTCCAATTATTAGTCCTATCAGTTTTTTGGGTGTAAACTTATTTCTTGGAACTACTGCTGGATCAATCACACTAATCGCATATTCCTTTGAGACATTTGCCATCATATTATTAGTTTTTTGATCCAAGATAAGCTTATATAAAACATTTTGCTGTGTAACAAGATTAGTATTTCCTACTTCTATTTCAAGAAATTCTAGACTGCTTTCAGTTTGAGCAATGGCTTTCTTTCTCAAATGATCATCTAATTCTTTAATGAGCTTGTTTAGCCATTCAGCTGCATAAATTGGATTTTCATTTTCTAGATTAACTCTTATGACGGGCGTTCTTTTATTATAATCTACAGTGATCATATTGCTGACCTGATTGACACCTCCCCATAGGCTCGGTGGTGTATTTGTGTCCCAACTCTGAGATTCAGAATCCCAATAGTCTTCGTATAATTTTGGCATCAGATTATTTTTTTCAATAAACTGTTCTAGAAAGATTCTAGATTGAAGCGTTGCAATAATGGTTTCGGTCTTACTTGCAGCTTGACCACTCGGTAAAGAGATACCAGCCAAGCCAGCCAATCCTGATAAAGCGTCCAATCCGGCCCCTCCAGATCCTCCAGATGAATTATTCTCATTATTAACCATAATTAGTGAAGCCTGATAAGTAGGAGTGATTAAGAAAAGAATAATGACAGTTAAGACAGCGATCGATGAAACGGTAATAAAGATCAACCTGAAATGGCCTAGAAGGATATCAATTATATCAATAAGACTTACTGAATCAGTATTTTGTTTTTCTGTTTGATCTACCATTTCATGATGTCCCTTTAGAAGCTCTTAACAGCTGCTGCTGCTATTGCCATTTGGTAAACTATTTGAGTTATTTCAGTTGTAGCTTGCAGACCAGAGAAGCTTGCAACTTTTATAGGAATAACGATCGTATCGCCTGGTTCAAGATCGCTATTGTTTCTGAAGAAACCCCCTCCTACCTGAGTTGGAGATACAATTGATCCATCTGCTTTAATTATGTATCTATTATCTTGATCTGCAAACTCAGTGATGCCACCGCTCATTCTGATGTACTCATTGATTGATATATCATCATTGAAAATGTGAGCATTCGGAGCAAAAACTTCGCCAATAACTGATATCGATTGTCTTCTTTTTGGAATGATTATTCTGTCTCCATCTTCTAATAAGAGGTCTTCATCACTTCCATCCAATATTGATTCTAGATCGATAACTAGTCTTCCAATTACTTCGCCATCATTTACACTCTTCTCTAGCAAGCTATTAAGTTCCGCAATATAGCCAGCACTAAATGCAGTTTGTCCAACATTCTTTGTTTGACTTGCAATTAATATCTTTCTGCGGAGTTCGGATTGAGCTTGGCTAAGCCTTTGTAGTTCTGAATCCTTCAGTGACTTTCGCTCAAATATTGCAGCTTTAATCGAAGCCCCTGACTTGAGGCCGCCAGCTCTTTGAATTAGGTTTCTAAGAGATTCATTCTTAGAAATTGGAAAGTCGCCAGGAAAAAATACCTCGCCAGAAACACTTACCATTTCTCTTTCAACTGGTATTTTTTTGACATTGATAAGGTCTCCAGGTATCAATTCGATTTTCATAATACTAGGGTCTAATATGCCGGCCTTTGTATTTGTTGTTATTACTTGCTTCTCACCTATATCACTTCTGAGCATCTCAATATCAGTTGTATAAGTTGCATCCTTGAGTCCTCCTGCTGCTTTTATTGCATCAAAAATAGACATGCCTCCGGATAGTGGATAATCCCCTGGAAAATAAACATTACCTGAAACTGAGAAAAGCCTCTGTTGCTTCTCGGGCATAGATTGTCTCTTGACTAAGTCTATTAATGGCTCAAGAAGTTGTTTTCTGCATAAGGATGTAATGCTTATTTTATTGCTGGAATTATCTTGATCTGCAAACATAGTTTGCATTTGAATCATTGGGTCTATTTTCTCATCATCTTGAGGCATTACAGGTTGAGATAAAATATCTTCTATTGATAATTTTTCCCCACTGGCATCTAGCCCTCTAGTCTCAATCAAGGGCTTTGCAAGCCTTTCAGGGATTGTACAATATTGATATATCTTATATTCGTAGAATCTATTATTAGTAACTTTCTCGATACTTAAGTCTATGCCTATTTTAATTTGCGATTTAGGTAGGTTGGTTTGCATGCCTGATTGATAGCCCTGAGGTAAGGTTGGTGGGGCATATGAAGGATCTGTAATGTTCATATGCTGCTCATTAGTCAAAACATTCAGCTGCTCTTGAGAGAGTGACTCTTCATCTATTAGGCTTGCTTTAATGAGATCAGTTGACAAAAACCTTGGGAAGAAAATTAATTCGTCTTGCTCTTGAAGAATGAAATTTGCTTCAGATGAATTATCATCGAATAATTCTTCTAAATCAATCTGGAAAACCTCTAAATCACCATCAGAATTCTTGCTTCTTTTCAGAAGTGCGTATCTCATATCTGTCATTGGAAGGAGGTCATTTTCTGATTTGATAATATCCGAAACCCTCATTCCTTCATTCCAAGAATAAAACCCTGGTTTCTTTGAGTGACCCGTAACAAGTATCGCTTTTTGCATCTTATTTGAAATGGGAAAGATTTTAACTAAATCACCATTGGTTAAATTAATAGTCGAACGGTCAGTGTTGGCTGTGAATGAAAGTAATTCATATCCATTTTTTAAATTACTAATTCTTTCGATATCAATGGACTCAGAATTTGCTTTTGCCTTAGTTCCACCAGCTAGTTTTATTAAGTCCTCGAGCGATTCGTTATCTTTAATCTCATAAACAGCGGGTCTATTTACTTCCCCATCTATACCAACCATCTTCTTTACAGGTGGGATGAAAATAACATCATTGGACATGAGTCTTGAGTCTTTTGAATTATTTCCTTCCAAGAGAAGTTCGTATAAGTCAAATCTTGATATCAATTGGCCATTTCTTCTATGCTCTATATTTCTAAGGGATCCAGAAGTTTGAACGCCCCCACTTGCAAAAATGGCATTTGTGAGTGTTGAGAAAGAGCCTATTGTGTATACACCTGGCTGATAGGCTTCTCCTGTTATGAAAACATTTATTGATCCCAATGAACCTAGCGTTACACTTACAGAAGTACCCAAAAGCTGCTCGCTTACTAGGGTCATTATGATTTCTTTAGTTTCACCATATGTTAAACCTGCTACTGTTACAGGTCCTATATCGGGAACGAAAACCTGGCCCTCACGGTTAACCTGAAGGATAAGTCTACTTGATTTGTTACCATAAAAAACTAAGAAGAGACTATCTCCTGGGGTTAAATTGTAATCAGGCGGAACTGGAATATTTGCCAGTTGGGAAAAAGTTGAAGGAGCTGTGTCAAAAAAGTCATAACCAAAGTACTTTAGTGGTTTTTCGAAAGATTTGGGCTCCGGCGCATTGACAAAATCAGTTTGACCTTGATATCCAAAATCCTCTGCATTATTCAAAAGTTCAGATTTTTTATTTAGTTGATTATTAATATTTTCGTCGCCAAGTAATTCGGATTCAGTACCTTGTGTTCTCTCATCAGAAACACTGCTATTGAGTGTCTGAGCTAATCCGCCTAGTGTGTTCATATCTATCTGTGAATGAGCATTTGTTGCTACAAGAGCAATGAATAATTGCAACGTTATAGTAGTAAATATTTTTTTATGTAACTTAATAATGGTCATGTTTTCTTCTATTCTTGAGTTTCTCCAAAACCAATGGAGCATTTATTATCTATGAGTAATTCATTGTAAACGAGTAGATTTACACCAAGTAGCCAATTAATCAAATTCTTTTTTTAACTTTTCAATCTCAATCTTCAACATTTCAAATTCTCTAACCTTATTCTCAAGAAATAACTTGGCTAGTTTTGATTTATTGGTGATCCCTTCTGGTGTGAGTTTATATGCATATCCGATTTTATTATTTGATCTTCTAAAGTTATTTAGTTTTACAAAACCTCTGTCTACCAATGCTCTAAGAACATAATTTGTTTTTCCAAGACTTATGCCTAGTTCTTTAGACATCTCTCTCTGAGAGATATTAGGATTCGTTTCAAGTATCTTTAAAACTCTATACTGGATATCTGACATTATTTTATTTCTTTATAGCTACCGCACAGTTATTTCATAACTGCAGTAGTTTCTTTGAATGTATAATTATTGCGTTCATTAGTTGAACATATACATAATACAGTATGTTCATCATTTGAACAGTTAATTTTATTAAAATAATATTACGGAAAATTCAGATTAAGAATATTAATCTAATTGGAATATTATTGGATCAACATCAATTTTTATGTCATTACTGAGAAAATTCATCAATATTATGACCCTATCACTACTCTTGTAAGAAAGTAATTTAGCTGTATTTCCTTCAAAAGGTCCTGACTTGATAGTTACATCATCCCCAATACTTAGCTCACTCTTTCTAATTTGTTTCTTAACTACTCCATTATCATCAGCTAATAAAATAATTTCATTGATAAATTTTGTGTCGATTATTGAATAATTATTTGCAAACTTTACGATATTAGATACGCCACGCGTATTATTCACTTTATGAATTGGATCGCCTATTTGATAGTTTATAAACATATATCGCGGAAACATGGCCTCAATTTTGACTGGCTCTTTAGAACCCATGATATAAAGATGTATCATTGGAAGGAATACAGAAAAACCCAGCCGCTCTAGATTATTTTTTGCTAAATTCTCTTGTTTTGGCTTTGTGTAAACCAGACTCCAAATATCTTTCTCATTATGGCTATTTTCCATCATAGTAGCTATTCATAAAAGAGAGAAAATCTATGCTATTTTCACTCTCGATTTGAGCTTGTCTTTCAATAGACTTGCTCTTTTCAAGCTCAAAAAGGTTCCAATTCTCATTTTCACCTATTTTTTTATTTAGAAAGTGGTTCTTAGACATAATGCCAATTTCTCTGCCAAAATCATTTAGGGTTAGATTTGATTCCAAAATTTCTTTCAATATTATTGACGAAGGCGTCTTATCTGGGTTGTAAATCATTTCAGTGAATCTCTCAATCTCCTGTTCATCATAGTCAAGAGTGCAATATAATCTTTTAATCTGATCAATAATATTTATCGCCCATGACGCCATATCTTCTTCAGTCCCATCTTTCATCAATTTCAGTCCTGGCTTTCTTCCTGATATAGAGACTTTTCTCTCATTTAATTTATTCTCTCTAATACTATCCAAATTATTGAAAGGACTTGGAGATAAAGCACAATAAAGGATTAGTGCCTTAATAAACTCTAATGATGAATGATCGACTCCAGTTATCGAAAAAGGATCGATGTCTACTGATCTAATTTCGAGGTAATCAATACCATTATTTAAGAGATTATCGCTATTTCTCCTCATTTGAGTTGACAAACTCTTAGGTCTTATAACACCGTAATACTCATCTTCAATTAGAAGTTTGCCTTTTATAATTGCTGGCTGAATGTCATTATGAGACGCATTAGGATTTGGGTCACACATTGCTGATTGAGAGATTGCTCTAATATTTTCCACATACTCGCCAATATCATTCATCAGTACATGAAAATTTGATTGTTCTGAGTTTTGATATCCAATATCACTCATCCTGAATGACGTTGCATAGGGCATGAATAAATAATCTTTATTTTCCTCAAAAGACTTTTGATTAGCTTTATGTTTTTTTGAGAAGAATGGTGATGCTCCCAAAAGAAATAAAACTAACCAATTAATACGTTGGAAATTTCTTATGACTCTGAAATATATATAACTCCTAAAATCCTTTGAATAGCCAACTCCCATGTATTTACTTAGATCAACTAAGAATTCCTCGCTAAATGAATAATTGAAGTGAACACCTGATATTGCCTGTATCATTTTTCCATATTTAATCGATAAACCTTTGCGATATACCTCTTTGAATTTTGCCTGGTTTGAAATTCCAAATGAAGCGATTTCTAACTCACTCTCCTCAAAAACTGGGGGCATGCTAAGTGGCCAAAGATACTCATTTTCTAGCTTTTTATAGGCAAAATGGTGGGATGATTCAAGAAATTTAAAAGTACTATCAGTATCATTAGGTGGTGTTACAAACTCGATCTGGCTTTCTGCAAAATCAGTTGTAAAGAAACTATTGCAGAGTGATGAACCAAAGAAATAATCATGAGGAATTTTTGAAATTTTATTATTTTCATCAAGTCTAATAGACTCCTTTTCTAGACCAGATAAGCTTTTTTTCAGACTTTCAGAGTGATTGATAGTGGTCTTACTTTCTAATGCAGGAAGTAGATTGATAAGTGGATCGTATTCTATCTTTTTCACAGACCTAGTATAGATTCATAAGTCCATATTGAACAAACTAATTTCTTGATATTGGTTTTGTACTTAATCCACCGAAAATCTTTTTAAAAGACCATTCTTTCTTTCTTAAAACATCTACCTCATCTGGTGCATTCATCGCTAAATCATATAATCTAGCGCCAGATTCTGCTTTTTGGCCAGCATCTTTAGTTAATGGACTCCATGAGTATCCGGTCTTCTTCCTTGTTGTGCTTTGAATGTAAAAAAGATCCATTGGTAATTCAAAATATATCCACTTATTAAAACTTCCCTCACCAACACAGTCTGCATCACAGTCGGTTAGAGCAACCTTTGCACCTACTCTTGCACCGCTATCAAACCTTCTAGAAACATCGATATCTACACCCTTATCACCACCTAGGAACTTTCCAGCTGAAGCCTTAAATCTCATGTCATAAAATGGAAGGTCATAGTAAAAAGATAAAAAACTCTGAACTGTTTCATATTTCTGAAATCCTAGCTTTCCATCAAAATCCCTTTGTTTTAACCAGTGAGCATCGAGCCCAACTGCCCAATGCTTTGAATCAGGTATATATAAAATCTCTCCACCAACTCCTCCAAACATCCATTCAAGATAACCAGCAGAAACTTTTGCTTTAAGATTTCTATTAATATCAAAAAGATAATCGTACGCTAACCTTCTTATTCCAGACGTCCCTTCAGTCAAATATAGTCTTCTATCTTGTCTGACATGATGTAAATCTCCATCAGGCACATGATATGTGTATTCATCAAAATTATTATCAATATCTATTCCAATATCAGCTGTAAGATACATTCCTTTCCTTATGGAATATTCAGCATGAATTAATGCTTCAATTTGCCAAAAGAAGAATCTTATCTGATGCTGCAATGTGCCAGCTAAATTTGGTTTTATGTTCCAATAGAAATTGGGATATAGATATTCATTTTCGACAAATATAGACTCTTCGCCAGTTGTGTCAGGATTATTCCAAGACCAATCACTCTCGGTGATTATTCCTCGCTGTGCAATGTTGAACAAATGATCTCTTTCAATCGTAGCCCTCAAAGTTTCTGTTCCCTGATCGATATTAATCACTGTTAACATATCGATATTTTTTGGTGCATTGTTTGCCAAAACTCTGCTGGCAAGATCAATGGCATATATAGGCCTTCTAAATCTTCCTTGACTTATTTCTACTATTAGCTCATTTTCATTAAAAATTAAGTTGTGTGTTACTAATCCTTCATTACCAAGTTGCCACATGATTAACTCGGATAGATATTTCTTCCACTCAGGGGTTAAAGCACTATATTCCTTATAATCTCTATAACTCAGAGTCTCTTGATATGGCTCGTATAATGGAGCACCTATGTCATTGAGACTTGAATGAACTGAAAAGTTTGCAAAAAATGTATTGCCTCTAACAAGTCCAAGTGAGATATCAACATTGTCTCTATTGCCCATTTCTAATCTATAGTTGAGTGCTGCATTAATTCTGCTATCAATTAGGAATGGATGGCCTTCTTTGTCATAGTAAGTTCGTCCGAATTCTTCCCTTGAATAGTCAGTGGGATCATATTCTAATTTCAATGATAAATTAGGAATTGGGGTGTAGTACTCTAACCCACCAAATAATGAAGCTGTCGGACCACTAAACAAGCGTCCTATGTTCAATGCTCCTCCAAGTCTTGTTGACCCTCCTCTTCTTTCATGACCATCAATAATCTTTGAGAAAGGATTCGTCATAGTAAATGCAGATTCACTCTCTTTACCAGGCCTGACCATGCCTCCCCCTAGTCTTCCAAAACCCATTCCAAATGTAAAATCAACATTATTAAACCGCTTATTTGCAACAATATACTCAGATGCATAATAGGCTGTTCCACCAAAATCGTTAAATCCAATCGCAATAGCTGGAAAAGTATCAGTCTCCTCAAATAGCCGAATCTTAAGATCAATACCCTTATCTTTCCAAGTTTGATCATCAATTACATTATTGTAAGGTTTATGAGTACCTTCAGTATATTTTACAGCTGCTTCTAGCCATGGGAAGAATTGCATTTTCCCATAGATTCTATTGAAAGGAACCTCAGTAGAAACTCCAAACCCAAACTCTCCATCAACATCAACTCTCGCAGTTGGAATCTGGATAAGACCTACTGTTCCATGAGTAGTATTAGAAAGGGGATACTTATCCTGAGCATACATAGGAAGTGCTAATAAAAACGACAGAAATAAAAGCAGAAGTCTCATAGCTCTTATTATGAACTATAAGACTTCAATTTATTAAGTCGAAACTACTCTTTAACTAAAAATAGTTAGTTACTCTCTATCTTTACCCAGTCGTACCAGTGGTAGTTGTGGTTGTAGTCGTAGAGGTTGTCGTACCAGTGGTAGTTGATGTACCCGTGGTAGTTGCAGTACCTGTGGTAGTTGCAGTACCTGTGGTAGTTGCAGTACCTGTGGTAGTTGCGGTACCTGTGGTACCTGTGGTAGCTGTTGTAGTAGTTGTAGCAGGCGTTGGCGTCGGCGTTGGCGTCGGCGTCGGCGTTGGCGTCGGCGTTGGCGTTGGCGTTGGCGTTGGCGTCGGCGTTGGCGTTGGCGTTGGCGTTGGTGGTATTGTTCTTGTTCTTGTTAT
>MDTG01445764.1_pt1 | contig 21523 bp, 20 predicted proteins | sample 811421 | NCBI WGS metagenome assembly MDTG01 (sample SAMN05326645, study PRJNA326480) | marine metagenome | isolation source: seawater | place: Pacific Ocean: South East | collected 2011 | reverse complement strand
CCCGAGTGGTGGAATTGGTAGACACAAGGGACTTAAAATCCCTCGATAGAAATATCGTGCCGGTTCAAGTCCGGCCTCGGGTACCATTTTATTTAAGTATATTATGATATTAGTTTATAAATTACTGAGGTAACTTTATAAATTTATTATAAAAATTCAACAATAGTAAGTTAAGCTATTAGTGTTAATTATCAATCAACTATGCAAGAAAAATATAGCAATCAAGATCAAAACATTATCAGCGATGAAATTAATCTTCTAGAAATATTTGATGTTCTTATTGAAGGTAAGTGGTTAATAATATCTGTGAACTCTTTTGTATTATTAATTGCAGTTATCTATAGTTTTTTCTTGCCTAATATGTATGAAGCTGAGGCTATACTAGTTCCCTCTGATCAGTCAAATAAAATAAATGGAGCTATGAGTAGTTATAGTGGCCTTGCTGGTCTTGCAGGAATAAGCTTGCCAAGTCAGGGAAGTGATAATAACTCTGTAAAGGCTATCAAGAAAGTTGCTTCACTTAGTTTTTTTGAAACTAATATTATGCCAAACATCTTCCTTCCAGATTTGATGGCTTTAAAGTCTTGGAATTATAAAGAGAATAAACTTCTTTATGATGAAACCGCTTATGATTCAACATCGAATGCTTGGATCAGAAAATTTACTTATCCAAAAACTCAAGTACCTAGCGCTCAAGAAAGTTTTGAAGTATTTAAAAATAATATGAAGATAGTTGAAGATAGCAAGACAGGCTTTGTGACTTTTAAAATAAAACATCAATCTCCTTTTATAGCTAAAGAATGGGTTGATGTAATTGTTAGAGAATTGAATACTTTTTACAGACAAAAAGATAAAGCAGAGGCTCAAAGAGCTGTTAATTACCTTAATATGCAAATTGCGATGACTAATCTCTCTGAAATAAAGCTAGTTATAGCGGAGCTTCTTCAACAAGAAACTCAAAAGTTAACTCTTATTGAAGCTAATCAGTTTTATGTTCTAGATTATATTGATCCTCCTGCAGTAATGGAAAAGAGATCTGAGCCTAAAAGATTAACTATTTGGATTTTTGCTACCATATTAGGATGCATGTTAGGTATTGTAATAACTCTGGTAAGATATTATGGATTTAAGCATAAAGAGTTTTAAAACATTGTTTTTAAGACGGTTAATATTTTTAAATTCAATAATGGATAGTTAGAAATGATTAAAGCTGTAATAATTGCTGGCGGATCAGGTACAAGATTATGGCCTCTTTCTCGAGCAGGCCATCCAAAACAATTCTTAGCTCTTGATGGAGAAAACACAATGCTTCAAGCAACTATGAACCGTCTTGATGGTCTGGACATAGATTCTTCTCTAACTATTTGTAATGAGGAGCACAGGTTCTTTGTAGCAGAGCAGCTTCGTCAAATTGATAAGCTAGATTCAATAATTTTAGAACCTGCATCCAGAAATACTGCGCCTGCTATTGCATTGGCTGCAATTATATCTGATGACGACCCATTGCTTTTAGTATTGCCAGCTGACCATGTTATAAAAGATAATAAAGCTTTTACTGAATCTGTTAGAAGTGCAATACCTCTTGCTGAAAAAGGAAAACTTGTAACATTTGGAGTAGTTCCTGACATAGCTCATACTGGCTATGGATATATTAAGAAAGGAGGCCAGATAGATAAAGGTTTTATTGTTGATAAATTCATAGAAAAGCCAACTAAAGATTTAGCTGAAGAATATATTAGTTCAAGAGATTATCTTTGGAATAGTGGGATGTTCCTCTTTAAAGCAAGTCGTTATTTAGAAGAATTAAAAAAATTCAGTCCAGCTATTTTTAATGCTTGTAAATCTTCAATAGTTGATTTGGAGTCTGATCTAGATTTTTTGCGAATTAATAAAGAAATTTTTTTAAAGTGTCCTGATGATTCTATAGATTATGCTGTAATGGAAAAAACCTCAGATGGTGTTGTTGTTCCAATGGATGCTGGTTGGAGTGATATAGGTTCTTGGTCATCTCTTTGGGACATTAGCTCTAAAGATTCATCTGGCAATGTTATTCAAGGAGATGTTTTGGTGCATGATTCCAACAATTCTTTTTTAAGAACTGATGATAAGCTTATAGCTGCTGTTGGAGTTAGTGATTTAGTAATTATATCTACCAAAGATTCAGTAATGGTTGCAAGTAAAGATAAAGTGCAAGATACAAAAATTATGGTGGAAAAATTAAAAAATCTTGAGCGAACTGAATGGAAGCTCAACCGAGAAGTATATCGTCCATGGGGAAAGTATGACTCTGTTGATAATGGTGATGAATATCAGGTAAAACGATTAACAGTCAATCCAGGTGCCAAGCTAAGTGTTCAAATGCATTATCACCGTTCTGAGCACTGGGTTGTAGTATCAGGTGTGGCTAGAGTGCATTACGGCAATAAGTCTCTTGATCTTAATGTAAATGAATCAACATATCATGGTAAAGAGGTTATTCATGCTCTGGAAAATCCTGGCGACATTCCTTTAGAGTTAATCGAAGTTCAAGTTGGAAATTACCTAGGTGAAGATGATATTGTTCGCTTTGAGGATAAATATGGAAGAATCAATTGATAATATATTATAATAATAAGCTAAAGGGATAAATTTTATAGTGAATAAAAAAGCATTAATTGCTGGCATCACAGGTCAAGATGGATCTTATTTAGCTGAGTTTCTTTTAGAGAAAGGATATGAAGTTCATGGTATTAAGCGTCGAGCATCTTCTTTAAATACGCAGAGAATAGATCATATATATGAAGATCCTCATTCTCTAGACCAGAAATTCGTTCTTCATTATGGCGACCTCACGGATTCTTCAAACCTCACACGTATCTTGGCAGAAATTCAGCCAGACGAAGTATACAATCTTGCAGCTCAATCACATGTAGCTGTAAGTTTTGATACGCCTGAATATACTGCTGATGTAGATGCTATGGGGACATTACGTTTGTTGGAAGCCATTAGATTTTTAGGCCTAGAGAAAAAAACTAAATTCTATCAGGCATCCACTTCTGAGCTTTATGGCCTAGTGCAAGAAATTCCTCAAAAAGAAACAACTCCTTTTTACCCAAGAAGCCCCTATGCAGTAGCTAAGCTTTATGCGTATTGGATTACTGTTAACTATCGAGAAGCATATGGAATTTATGCATGCAATGGTATTCTTTTTAATCATGAATCGCCTCGCCGAGGTGAAACATTTGTAACCCGTAAAATTACCCGAGGACTTTGTAATATTGCTCAAGGCTTAGAAAATTGCTTATATATGGGCAATATGGATGCACTTCGTGATTGGGGTCATGCAAAGGATTATGTCAAGATGCAATGGATGATGCTTCAACAAGACATTCCCGAAGATTTTGTAATAGCTACAGGAATTCAATATTCTGTTAGACAGTTTATAGAATGGACTGCTGCAGAGCTTGGAATTGAGCTTGAATTTGAGGGAAATGAAGAAAATGAAACTGGCACCGTAAAAAAAATTGTTGGAAATAAAGCACCAGAAGTCAAAGTAGGCGATATTATTATAAAAGTTGATTCTAGATATTATAGACCAGCTGAAGTTGAAACCTTGTTAGGAGATCCCTCGAAAGCAAAAGATAAGTTAGGCTGGATTCCAGAAATTACGGCAAAAGATATGTGTGCTGAAATGGTTAAGTATGATTTGAGGGAATCAAAACGCATTAAGCTTTTAAAGGCACATGGGTATGATGCTCCTTTGCAACTAGAGGATTAATTTATTATGTCTAAGGTTTTTGTTGCTGGTCATAATGGAATGGTCGGTGCAGCAATTTGTCGTCAGTTATCCAATTGCAATGTGGATATTACCACTGCAAATCGCGATAAAGTAGATCTTACTGATCAAAGTCAGGTTAGGAGCTTTTTTAAAGATAATAATTTTGATCAAGTTTATCTTGCTGCTGCAAAAGTAGGTGGAATATTTGCAAATGATACTTATCCAGCTGAGTTTATTTATGAAAATTTAATGATTCAAAATAATGTAATTCATCAAAGTTTTTTAAGTAATGTAAAAAAACTTATTTTTTTAGGCTCATCTTGTATATATCCAAAACTATCTAAACAGCCAATGGTTGAAGAAGCTCTACTCACAGGAAATTTAGAGCCTACAAATGAACCATATGCTATAGCCAAGATTGCAGGAATAAAAATGTGCGAAAGTTACAATAGACAATATGATGTTGACTACAGAAGTATAATGCCGACAAATTTATATGGTCCCGGAGATAACTATCATCCAGAAAATAGTCACGTAATACCTGCTCTTATTCGTCGTTTTCACGAAGCTAAAGAGAGAGATGATGATGAGGTAGTTGTATGGGGTTCAGGTGCGGCAATGAGAGAATTTTTACATGTTGACGATATGGCATCTGCTGCACTTCATATTATGAACCTAGATATTTCTCAATATAAGAAACATACTTCACCAATGCTTTCTCATCTAAATATAGGTACAGGTATCGACTGCAGCATAAAAGAGTTAACCGAAACTATTGCAGAGATTGTAGATTTTAATGGTCACATTAAATGGGATTTAACAAAGCCTGATGGTTCTCCTCGAAAGTTAATGAATAGTGAAAAACTGAATAATTTAGGTTGGCAACCAAATTTTTCCTTAAAGGATGGCTTAATAGATGCATATGATTGGTATGAAGCCAACCTTTCTAAAGCTAGACATTAATTAACGAATCTTTAAGTCTTAAAGAGCTATAATTTTTTTATTTTTAAAGGAGCTAAACTCAGTGAAATTTCAAAAAAAAGTTCTTTTAATGGGAGGAATAGGTAATAAATTATTTCAATTAGCTCGAGCAGTTGAGCTCCAAGAAAAAAATATAATTGTTGAGTTAGTCTACATTGATCCAAAAATGACAAAATTTTATAAGTTGAGTGGACATACCATTCACCCCGAGTGGATTGATATTCCATTTCTTAGTGGGATATTTAATATACATATTAGGCCAATTACTTTTATTGAATTTATACAGTTAGTTATAAAATTTTTTACTAAAAAGGTAGGACTGTCTGATGACTTTAATATAAATCTTTATGATGTTTTAGAAAAGCGAGGTGAGATTTCTTGGGATGTTGGATATTTTCAATCAAAAAATCATTTAAGCTTGAGTACATTAAATAAAGTTGCAGATGAATTGATAAAAATCTTGAATATTAAGAAAAAAAACTCTAAAGAATTAACTCTTCATATTAGAGGGGGCGATTTTGATACAAAAAACCGTATTCAAAAAAAGCAGATGGAAGCAATCATATTATTGTGCCAATCGCTTATGCTTAATTTAATTGTAGTAACTAACGATAATGTATTTTCAAAAAAACTTTTAGGAGAAACACTTTATAAATTTTATAAAGGAAAATCAGCTTACGATGATTTTATAAAATTAGCATCATCAAGTAATCTTTATTTATCTAATTCAACATTTGCCTTTTGGGCGGCTATGATCGCAATCAGATCACACAGTGCCAAGATTTATCTACCTAATAACTGGCCCTATTCAGATTTCATTAAAGAAAGTGAGTAATGATAATTAAAGACCTTTTCAGAAATTCTATTAGAATATATCTAGTTGCTTTTTTTACATCATTTCTGGGATTGATTTCTCAAGTGTTAATAGCAAGAACTTATGGAGCTTCAAGTGTTATTGATGCTTACTTGGCATCAATTGCTATTCCAGTTTTTCTTACTTCATTCATAACATCAGCCTGTTCCTATGGACTTATACCTAGATTGACAGAGTATCAAAATAATCAAGAAGAGTTTATACACTTTACTAAGTCTATTTTATTTCTGGGTGTTCTTGTAGCTGTTTTTTATATGTTTATGTTTTTTTTGAGTCCTATTCAGGCAGCATATTACAAAAACTTTATAGATATAGATGAACAGACACTACTAGTCCTTTTTCAAATAGGTTGGCTGATTGGAATAGCTCAAATATTTGTCTCAATAAACTCATCTATACTAAATGCAAAATCATTTTATGCATTAAGCACTAGCTTTGCGTCCTTTCCTTACATTGGAATAATTATTTCGTTGGCTTTATTAAATCAAAACCAAAGTATTTTAAATCTTTCATATGGTTTATTAATAGGAACTATACTCGCAGTTATAACAAGCTCCTTTTTTTTAAGCAAAGAATTATTCACTAAAACTGATAACTTTTTAATTAATCCTACTAAATACATAATTGAAATTTCTAACACAAGCATAAAAGCAGTAGCAATGGCGAGTATCTTTACTTCATACATGATTATAGATGCTTATTGGGCGCCGAGGTTGGGTGATGGGATTTTGGCAACTCTTGGATATTCTCAAAGAGTAATAGGTACTCTTGGAGCAATTTCAATTATGGCTATCTATGTTATAACTGGAAGAGAGGCGCAGTCTGAACTTTCTTCTAAAGGAATGAGCGCTTTCAGAGAATTATCTAAATCATTTATTAAACTATCATTCATCCTGAGCACAGCTTTAGCTATTTTCCTTTTTTTATTTATTGAAAATATTATAGAGTTATTGTTCGAATCAAAGAATTTTAAAAAACAGGACATAATATCTTTAGCAAAAACAATTAAATTTATGCTTCCAGGTATGATCTGCATGCTAGTTTCGACTATTCTTCTTAAATTAATCTTATGTTTAAAAAATAGCTTTCAATTCGCGCTAGGATTGGGTTTTTGTTGGCCCGCTTTATATTTTTCTGGGATCTTTTTTTTAAATGAATTTGCATTAACTGGTATAGCTATAAGCTACTCTGTTGCATGGTTTGTTATAGTTTTGATTTTGTTGATTAACATTTTAGTTCGTACCAGAGAAAAAGTATTAAATAATATGACAACTGTATAACATCATTCAATTTTGTATAATTAGTATTGCCTTTAATAACTAAAAGAGAATATAAAATTAAAATAACTCTTAAACGGAAATATTAGATATGACTATTGATAAAAACTTTACAGATTCCATTAGCGTCTATAAATTTGGAAAAAATGCAATTAAGCAAAAAATATTTCAAAAAATGACAGCTAAAGCATTTCCCATCTTTTTAAGAGGCGGAGATACTATAACAACTGACCCCAGTATATTCGGTTACCATGAAAAGCCCCTAGTCTCGTTTATAACTCATTTAACTGAAGAAGGATTAAACGATTTTTTAATTGATATTGGAGCAAATATAGGGCTCATCTCTTGCCAATGTGGAAATTTATTCAGCGAAGTTCATATGTTTGAGCCTAATCCTATCATTTTAAAAGTTTTAGAAGCTAATTCAATGTTGAGTATTAAATCCAAATATGTAATCCATCCATATGCTCTTTCGGACCATGAAGGTTTTGCTGAGTTAACTATTCCCAAAAAAAATTGGGGAGGAGCACATATTGATGATGAACTAAATTCATATAGTGAGACAGTCCTATTAAGTAAAGATAATTACAAAGAAAAAGATAAAGAAAATTATTTTAATTTACAAATCAAAGTTAAGGATGTCGAGAAAGGGCTTAAAGAATTATTTGATGATTTAAACCATAAAAATCTTACAAAAGGTGTTATTAAAATTGATATTGAGGGATATGAGGATCTTGTTTTGAAAGCTCTTGCTAAGACAATACCTCTTAATTTTGAATTGCTTATAATATCAGAATGCTGGGGCGATACTAATACTGAAAAAAGCCTAAATATAAAAAATGCGTTTAGGAATAGATCCGAGATTGGAAAGTTTTCACCTTTCAAGGACTGGTGGTCAAATTGGAGATGGATCAAGATAATTCAGTTATTTTTGAGAGGATCATATGGATTTTCTGCAAGGTTTGGTGATAAAGCTGGTAAACATGGCGATGATATTATTTGGGTAAAAAATAAGTAAAAACTTTTATATATTAAATAATTAATGAATATACCTTTAAAAGATTTTAGACTTCTTGCTTTTACTTTTTCAATGTTACCGTTATTTTTTGGAATAATTGATGTTTTAAATAGTCGCTCCTCGCAATACCCCTTTGCTTTATCAAAATACGTCAATTTAACAAATTCTGAGGCAGCTCAAGGTTTACTTCAGAGTATGGTTTTTTCTATTGTAGCTTTTTTAACATGTTGGTTTTTCATGCGAAGCTGGTATAAAGATACGCCCCAAATTAGACGTTTTAATCCTCATGTCATTCTTAAAGTAAATAACCTAGTTAAGTATTTTATTACGCTTATTATCATTTATAAAATATTTACAATAATTCAAATAGGACTATTAGAATTTGCGTTAATGGCAAGAATAGGAGCTATATCTTTAGGACATGGATTGTATTTCATTTTACTTATGTTTCCATTTATTTTAGCTTACGATATCTCCTTAAATGGATTTACCTGGTCTAATAGATTATTTTTAATTGCACTAATATTTCTTAATTTAATTACTGGCTTTAGACTTTTATTGGTAACAGGAATGCTAATAATATTATTTTTTAATTGGCGCCTATTTTTGAAGATTAATAAATTAAAAATTGCAACAGCTGGTATTTTTTTTATAGCACTTTTGCTCGGTTATGAAATTGCGCGCGGCGTTATTTTGGAATCAAATGGAGAATTCTCTGCATTAAGATCCTCTTTAGACTCACTTAACAGAACACAACCTGTTAACGTTTTGCAGTTAATAAGAGATATGGATACATCACCTCCTATCTATGGAGTGCTAAAACTTTGGACTGATCCGCCTGTGATTGTGCTTGAAAGCCTTGGAATAAGTTTTGGAAGCGCTATAGATACTCAATTTAATCTGCATAGGATATCTACACCACTATTTTCAGACTTCTTGGCATGGAGGGGGACTTGGAGTTATACCCCTTCAGGTTTTTCAATCTCTATTGTGCCTTATTCGTACCTGTATGGAAGAGAATTAGGAATTATTATTTTTGCAATATTTTATGGTTTTTTTATTGCTGGGGGTTGCAAATTAATTTCTTCCAACATTTATGAATGGAAACTTTTAGGCTCTGCATTATTGGTATCTTCATTAATGTGTAATGAGTCCGTTGCTGAATCATCCAAATCACTTATTTTTTTTCTAATATTTATCATGATTATGTTTTTTGTAGTTATAATGATGCAAACAAACCGTCTTGCTTTTCTTATTGGAATAAAAAATGGTATTTCAGAGACTTTGTATAGATGAAAAATTGCGTGATAATTTTCGAACTTAATAATATGGATTATTTAATATGAGTGATACTTTTAAAGCAGCAGTCCTTTTTGAACTCAATAAACCTTTGGAGATAGTAGATCTATATCATAAGGATCCATCAGATGGAGAGGTAAAAATTAAGATGATTACTTCTGGTCTTTGTGGTGCTCAGGTAAATGAAATGAGTGGCAAGAAGGGTGATGATAAATATTTACCACACCTTATGGGGCATGAGGGTTATGGTGAAGTCGTAGGAGTTGGAAAAGATGTGACCACAGTAAAAGCTGGAGATCATGTGATACTCCACTGGCGTCCAGGAAACGGTATCAGTACTTTTGGAACCAAATATCAAAGTGTGGATTTTGGTCCTATTGGCGCAGGTCCAGTTACTACTTTTGCGGAATTTACAATTATTTCAGAAAATAGATGTTCAGTAATTGAACCAGATGCCTCTATAGCTGAGGCTTTACCTCTACTGGGTTGCGCTATATCTACAGCTTATGGTGCAGTAGTTAAAGAGGCTAAAGTAGAAGTTGATAATGATGTTCTTATATATGGTGCTGGGGGTCTTGGAATGGCTCTACTATTTTGGTGTAAATTACTCGGGATAAAAAATATCACAGTTGTGGATATTCATGATGGAAAAAGGCCTCAAATAGAAGATTTTGGAGGCACCTTTATTAATGCATCAGTTCCTTTGAATGAGAAAATGTATGATGTAATTTTTGAAACTAGTGGAGTTGTAAAAAATGTTGAAGACAGCCTTAGAGTAGCAAAAAAATCAGCTAAGATTATCCTTATTGGTCAAACAAGACTAAATGCGCCGGTCACCTTTAGTAATTTTTTACATTTTTATGATGAAATAACAATGATTGCCTCAGCTGGGGGAAGATTCGATCCCGATGAAGATATGGAAAAAATTTATTCTTTATGTAAACAAAATGTAGATTTATTCAATAGTCTGGTCTCTCAAACTATAAATTTAGATCAAGTTAATGAGGGTTTTGATTTAATGAAAGCTGAAAATACAAAACGAATTATTATAAATTTTTAGGTAAATATTTATGACTTTAAAATCACAAGTTACAAAATCAGAAAATAACATAGCTGCTCAGAATTGGAGTTATGAATCAGCTATACGAATGATGAGTAAGATACGAACAGCTGAAATGTTCATTCGTGATACTTTTTGGGATGAAAAAATCTTTTCATTTTTACATCTCTCTATTGGTCAAGAAGCAAGTGCGGTAGGTGTGGCATCTGCACTAGGACCTTCAGATTTAATGCTTGGGAATCATAGATCACATGCTCACTATCTCTCAAAAGGCGGCGATTTAGAAAAAATGATATATGAAGTATTTGGAGATCAAAGAGGTTGCTGTAAAGGTTTTGGAGGGTCAATGCATATGCTTGACAGATCTGTTGGATTTACAGGTTCAACTCCAATTTTAGGAAGTATCCCATCAATAGCTGTAGGTCAGGCTTTTGCAAGTCAACAATCTAAAATTGATAATGTTACTGTAGTATTTCTTGGAGATGGTGCAGCTGAAGAAGGGGCATTTATGGAATCAATAAATTTGGCAGCCAATAAAAAATGCTCAATAATTTTTGTTATCGAGGATAATAAATATGCTGTTAACTCATCAGATTTTGATCGTAAATCTGAACATTACTCTCATAAATCAATTTTTGAAGGCTTAGGAGCAGTATATCTTCGTGAAAATGGACAAAAAGTTAAGCAGGTATATGAATCATCTCTTAGAGCTGTAGATGCAGCTAAAAAAGGTCGTCCAGTTGTTCTTCATTTAGATACAGTCAGACGGCATGCTCATAGCGGACCTATTTTAGAAACTAAAACTGAGGATTACAGGATTAACGATACTATAGAACAGCGTGATGATAATGACTGTATAAAGTATGCAGTTGCAGATGCTGTAACCAATGGTTTTGATTTATCTGAAGTTGAGAGTTGGATAGAGGATGAAGAGAAAAAAACACTTAAATTTGTAAAAAAAGTTAAGGATACTATAGAGGTAAGAAGTTTTGATTAGTTATACGGATGCAATTGCTGAAGCACATAGAGCTGGTTTAGAAGACAACCTTAAATCTTATATCATTGGACTCGGTGTAAATTACCCTAACGGTGCCGATGGAACCACTAAGGGACTTGCTGAAAAGTATCCCAATAGAGTCTTGGATTGTCCTGTTTCTGAAAAAGCAGTCACAGGTATGTGCGTCGGAATGGCATCAATGGGCTACAATCCGATTGTACATCATGGACGCGTTGAATTTGCTTTGCTAGCAATGGATGAGATTCTTACTCAAGCTGCGAAATGGAATTATATGTTTGGTGGTGATTACCCATGTCACTTCTCCGCAAGATTTAATATTGGAAGGCAATGGGGCAATGGTCCACAACATACTTCTTCTTATAATTCGCTTTTTGCCAATACTCCTGGTTTGAATGTTCTTTGGCCAAGTAGACCAAATGAAGCATATATATTTACAAGAGCTATGCATTCATCTGTCTCGCCTTCATTGCATATGGAGCATAGGTGGTTATTTAAGACTCAGGATACTTTACTTGAGAATATACCTCATGGGGATATTCCTACTGCTTCAGTTTATGGTGATTGTTCAGACGTTGTTATATTAACATATGGAGATGGCTTAGTAGAGGCTTTAAAGGTAAGGGACTCAGTCACTGATATGAATGTCTCCGTCATTTGCCTTACAGCCTTTATCGACGATAGGTCGCTAGATAAAAAAATCTTAAATTTAATTAAAAGCTCCAAATCTTTATTTATTTTGGATACTAGCAATTATGAATATGGACTTTTACAAAGCGTAGTGGGCAACCTAGCTCAACAAGAATCTTTACCAAGCGAACTAGAGATATTTGCTCCTCCTTTTATACCAGTTGCTACAGCAGCTAAACTCGTTAAACAATATTATCCAATATGCCCTACTATAGTTAAATTTTTAAGAGATAAAGGAAGAACTAAGATAGAAGCTGATGAATATTCTTTTGATGAAATAAATCTACCTCCAGCATATGATTTCACAAATAACGCACCGGATCTAATGATATGGAAATCATTATTTAATGATTGATAAGATTAAGCACGCAATAATATTTGGTGCGAATGGTGACTTAGGATCAGCCTTTGCCAAAATATTAATACCCAATTCACATAAAGTCACTTTGGTAGCTAGAGATATAGAAAAAGTTAACCATATTTTTTTAGACGATAAAAAGACAGAATTTTTGCAATATTCTTTCCCAGAAGATACATCAAAACTAAGTGATTATATAAATTCACTAACACAACCAATTGATTTTTGTGTAAATGCAATTGGAAGTTATAGTAAAACAGAAGATATTCTAAATAAAAAACACTTTGAACAAGTTATTGATTCAAACTTCAGTGTTTTGCAAAACATTCTTAAAGAAATAAGTCCTCAGATTTGTAGTAGAGGAAAGTTTATTAATATCAGTTCAATAGCATCACATTCTGGTAGCTCGGACGAAAATGCTTATGCATCTTCTAAGATTTTAGTTGATAAATTAATGTCGTCTCTAAGATTTACTGATACATTTAGTAAAGTGAAAACACTTAATGTTAGACCAGGAGCTATTAAAAGCAAGATGACATTGGGAAGAGCTAACAGTGAATTTTTCATTGATCCTGATGAATTAGCTGAGTTATGCATTAATACAATATGTCATGGCTCTAGTTTAACTGTTCCAACGATAGATGTTTTTAGGAGTAATTAAAGTCTTTTTCTGGATAACATTTGTCCTCAAGGTTTCAATTTTTTATAATTAATTTATCATCTGATTGTAGAATTTAATTATCTATTTTTAAAAGGTATCAAATGGAGCATTTATTAGGAATTTCATCAACAAAAAAAGTTTTAGTTGTTGGCGATGCTATGCTTGATAAATATACTTTTGGATCTGTAGATCGAATCTCACCTGAAGCTCCAGTTCCGATTTTAAAAGTTAAAAAACATGAAACTCGTCTTGGCGGGGCAGCAAATGTAGCTGCCAATATAGCTGCTGTAGGCGTTGGAGTTTCTTTACTTAGTCTTTGTGGGGATGATGGTGCGGCAGATATTTTACTAAAAGAAATTAAGAAAGCTGATATTGATTCTCAATTAATTAAATCAGGCAATATAAGCACAATAGTTAAAAAGAGGTTATTAGCTCAGCAACAACAGCTAATGAGGATCGATCATGAGAATGAAAAAGATACAAAAGCCGCACAGGACTTATTTAAAAGGTTTCTTGAAATCTTTCTTGATTATGATTTAGTTGTACTGTCAGATTATGGAAAAGGAGCATTAATTGATCATCAGTCTTATATAGAAAATTGCAATAAAAATAATATAGCTATTTTAGTCGACCCTAAAGGAGGTAATTTTAATCGCTATGCCAATTCAACAATAATAACTCCAAATTTAAGAGAGTTTGAAGAAATTGTTGGCAGCTCTTCTAATGATGATGAATTTTTAAGCAAGGCTAAAAAATTAAAAGATAAGTTAAGCCTAACCTATTTAATGGTTACCCTAGGTGCTGATGGTGTTTTTGTATTAGATAATCAAAATAAATCTCATAGAATGTTGTCTGAAGCTAAACAAGTTTTTGATGTTAGCGGAGCAGGGGATACTGTTATTGCTGTTTTAGCAGCATTAATTGCTAGTGGATATAAAGTGGTACAAGCTCTTGATATAGCTAATATTGCTGCGGGTCTAGCAGTTGGTAAGGTTGGTACCTCAGTTGTAACATACCAAGAAATTTTAAATAGTCTTAATAAAAAAGAGCGCGTAAAGCAGCCTTTATATGATATCGACGAACTATTGCCATTAATTATAAAAGATAAGTCAGATAATAAGAAAATTGTTATGACAAATGGTTGTTTTGATATTTTACATGCCGGCCATGTGACCTATCTAGAAGAAGCAGCAAAATTAGGAGATGTTCTTGTAGTAGCTATTAATACAGATGCATCTGTAAAAAGGTTAAAAGGTAAGTCAAGACCAGTTAATTCACTTAAAAGTCGCGCTAGGGTTATAGCAGGACTTCAGGCTGTTGATTATATTATTAGCTTTGATGAAGATACACCAAAGAAAATATATGAATTAACTTTACCTGATATTTTAGTTAAAGGCTCTGATTATAAGGATAATGAGATTATTGGTGCAGATGCTGTAATAAAAAATGGCGGCTCAGTTGTATTAATAGATTTTGTTGAGGGATACTCAACAACTGAAATTATTAAAAAAATCAATGATACTTAAAAATAAAGTATAAAACCGTGATAAAAATTTCATATTTAACAATTGCTCGATTTGTTAATATAATTTTGATAAGTTTTCAGCAAACTTTTTTAAGTGCGTTCGTATTTTTTTGTTTTCGAAGTCCTAAAAAAACATTTAAGCGTCATGAAGGAAATATTCTTGTCATGAAAACAGGTGGTCTTGGAGATTTCCTGTTTGGGTTTCCTGCTATAAATATTTTAAAAAAAGAATGTCCTACTGCAAGTATAACTTTACTTACACAAATAGCTTTCTCTGGTCAGCATTTAAAAAATCTTTCAGCTAATAACCTTGAAAGCCTTCCTTGGTTAAAATTAACAGAGACGTATTTTGATGAAACTTTTGTCATCAAAGGTCTCTCAATTAAAGAAATTTTAAAACTTAGGAAAGTTTTGAAAGAAAAAAAAATTTCATCAATAATATATATGACCACTCCTGGCGAACCCTTTTTATCTATAATGAAAAAACTTTTATTTTTTAAAGCAATAAGTAGTTCTAGACTATCAATATTTGGATGGAAACAAAATTTCAGTACAGCATTCTTTAGGAAGTACCATGATGTATGGGGCCTCAGCCAGCATAAAATTAATGGCCCTTTAAAGGCTGTAAAACATTTTCTGGGTTATCAACCCAAGATTAGTAGCCGTGATTTTAAATTAATAGAATTGCCCAGTTTTAAAGATAATTTGAAGTTAGTTGCTTTTAAAAATGACTTTGAGTCTTACGATGGATATATAGTTATTTGTCCAGGTTCTTCTGCAAGTTGGAAGAACTGGGGCAAGTTTAAATATAAAGAGCTTTGCAGAAAATTAATTCCAGTCTTGCAAGAGATGAATATTGCATTGATTATGGCAGGTCCACAATCTGATCGTCCTCTTGCAGATTTAATATCTCAAGGGCTTCATACATATAATATTTGTGGAGATTTTTCTATTCCAGAGTTTTCTACAATTTTTCGAAATTCACATTGTGTTGTTACTACTGACGGAGGATTAGCTCATTTAGCTGCTTTTTCTGATGCGCGTTTAGTATCATTAAGCAATGGCGGTGAGGAGGATGGAGTGGTATCACCTATTGGCAATCGTGTAACAGAACTCAGAAATGCCATAAGTTGTGCGCCATGTTTTGGAATGGATCATTGTCCATTAGAGCATTCTAGGTGTGTGAAAGATATAAAAGTTGAGGATGTATTTAAAGTGGTTCAGTCTATAATCCAAAAAAGCAACTATAATATAATGGAATATAAAAACCTATAGCTACATAGCGCAAGGAGATGCTCATGGAATCATTGTTTAAAAAAAATCTAAATGAACATTTAGATGTAATAGAGCGTTTAAATATGCTAGATGCCAAAGTTTCTGAAGCAATTGATTTAATAACGTCATCACTCAAAGATAAAAAAAAGTTGATGATTTGCGGTAATGGTGGTTCAGCTGCAGATGCCCAACACCTTGCAGCAGAATTCACTGGCAGGTTTATTAAAGACAGAATTCCACTAGCTGCGCTCGCTCTCACAACTGATTCATCTGCCTTAACATGCATATCAAATGATTATTCATACAAAGAAGTTTTTAGTCGACAACTTTTAGCGCTTGCTAAAGCAGGTGACTGCCTATTAGCAATTTCTACTTCAGGAAACTCAGAAAATGTACTCGCAGCCGTAGAAGAGGCAAATCGAATTGGAGTTAAAACAATCGGATTGCTGGGTCGGGATGGCGGGAATCTAATAAAAGTATGTAACATGAGCATAGTTGTTCCAAGCGAGGTTACAGCAAGAATTCAAGAAGCTCATATTCTTATAGGACATACTATTTGTGGGGGTGTTGAGATTAATATGGGAGTAGTAAAATAGAGAGCTCAATAAAGAAGCTCCTTTTATTTTAAAATTTAACCAAAGAATGAGGTTGTAAAAAATGATTATAGTAACTGGTGGTGCAGGCTTTATTGGATCAAATATAGTGCATGGTCTGAATGATCGCGGAATAAAAGACATCATGATAGTTGATGATTTAACTCAGGGGCAAAAAATGCACAATCTCTCAGATTTAGATTTTATTGACTATATTGATGTCGATGAGTTTTTAAATTTTCTGTCTAACAAGAAATCATCTAATGATATTAAAGCGATTTTTCATCAAGGCGCTTGTTCTTCTACTGACGAATGGGATGGAAAATACTTGATGAGGAATAATTTTAGCTACTCAAAGTCTTTATTAGAATGGTCAAATGAAAATAATACACAATTTATTTATGCCTCATCAGCATCAGTATACGGAAATGGCACAAATGGGTTTCGAGAATCAAGAGAATGTGAACATCCAATCAATATGTATGCCTTTTCAAAGTTTCAATTTGATCAGTATGTTAGAGCAAAGCAAAAAAAGATTAAAACTCAAGTTGCAGGGCTTAGGTATTTTAATGTTTATGGCCCTAGAGAAAATTTTAAAGGCTCTCAGTCAAGTACAGCTTTTCATTTTTACAATCAAGTAAATAAAGATGGATTACTTAAGCTTTTTAAGGGTACTGATGGATACATAGATGGAATGCAGATGCGAGATTTTATTTATGTTAAAGATTGCATTAAGGTAAATCTATGGTTACTAGATAATCCGAATATTAGTGGTACTTTTAATGTAGGAACAGGTGAGGCGAGGACGTTTAATGATATGGGCAATGCTGTAATCGCATCTATGGGTAAAGGAAAAATTGAATATATTGAGTTTCCAAAGCACCTTGAAGGAAGTTATCAAAATTATACTCAAGCTGATATGTCTGCACTCAGAAGAGTTGGCTATAAAGATTCTTTCTTCAAATTGGAAGATGGTGTTGCAGATTACATAAAATACTTAAATAAATGTGAATTTTTGTAAATATTTAATAACGGAGTTTTAATTAATGATTAAAAAGTCTTTAATAGTTTTCGGAGGTTCATCAAAGAGTCTAAGTTTAATTAAAGAACTAAATCCTGTTAGAGTGTATTGGCAGGATGAGATTTCCAATAAAAAAAAATATGTAGACGCCTTAAATAGTATAGACCATCAATTAAATGACATTATTTGTGTAAATTGGCCATTCATAACCCCTGAAGCAGATTTGGTTAATGGGAACATATACACCATTCATGAAAGTCTATTACCTGGTTTTTCTGGCTGCGCTCCGGTCAATTGGTCAATTATAGAGGGATCATCTCTTTTTGGAATAACGCTTTTTCGTCAATCTAAGGAAGTAGATGCCGGCCATATTTTATTTCGTGATGGATTTTATATGAACAATGCAAATGCTACCGCAGTGTTTAAACGTATGGAAATCTGTTATGAAAAATGTGCTAGATTTATTTATGAAAATAACTTACAAAAGTGTAAAAAACTTCTTAATTTTGGAAACCGCTCATACTACTTCAAGAGGACCCCTGCAGAAAACGTTATTCAGGAGGGTTTTGATCCTGATCGACTAGTTAATTTGTTTCTTTCTACAACGTCAGATTACCCGTTGATATATGAATCATTAAAAGAAAGGTATAGGATTTACTCTATCCAGATTTTTAATGATATTGTTGATTATCTGCCTCTAGGAAAGCCTCCTTCTAATGCTATTAAGATTGATTTTTATAACAGAAGTTTTATTTTATTTGGAGAAAAATTAGATGATTAATAATGTTCCTTTTTTTGATCGCAAGTACTCTGAGAATACGGAAAATCAACTTGTGGGCATTCTGCGTAATGGCTTCCTAACTAGTGGCAAAGTGGGAATGCATGTAGAAGATTTACTGGAGTCATATTTTGATATTTCAGGCGCTGCATTAATGAATAGTTGGACTAATGGGGCTGTAGTTGCATTATCATGCATGGGTATTGGAGAAGGCGATGAAGTTATAGTCCCTGCCATGACCTTTGTAGCTACTGCGTCATCAGTCAAATGTGTTAATGCTAAGCCTATCTTATGTGATGTTTGTCCAGAAACGGGAAATATTTCATGGGAGTTTATACAGCCTAAGCTAACTGATAATACAAAAGCAATTTTTGTAGTGCATATGTATGGCCTTATGATGGACGTTAAGCTAATAAGGGACTCTCTTGACGAAATTGGTAGGCAGGATGTTGAGATTATTGAAGATGCAGCTCATTGTTTTGAAGGCGAGTTTGACAACTACAAACCTGGAAAATACTCTAAGTGTGCAATATTTTCATTTTATGCAACTAAGAATATTTCTTGCGGAGAGGGTGGTGCCGTAATAAGCTCAGATAAAGAATTTATTGATGCTTGTAAAGTATCAAGATTGCATGGTATGACAGGTACTGCTTATGATCGTTATACCTCCAAAGAATTTCGTCATTATGATGTAAAAACATTTGGATATAAGGCCAACCTTCCTGATCTTTTGGCATGCATGCTTCCAGATCAAATTCTTGATTGTGATTCTCTATTGATGCTTAGAGAAGACGCAGCTCAAACTTATTTAAAACTATTAACTCCATTAGTTGAAAATGGTCATTTAAGACTTCAAGAGTATGATAAAAATCGTGCTAAGCATGCTAGGCACTTATTTCCAATTTTTGTTAAAAGTCAACCGCGCGATGTTGTTATAAATAAATTAAATAAAGCAGGCATAGGTGTTGCAGTTAATTTTCGTTCCTTAACGGATTTAACCGAATACAGATCAAACACTTGTCAGAATTCAGAAAAATGGGGCTCAGAATGTATAAGTTTGCCGTTCTTTCCAGATATTTCAGAAGAACAAATAAGATATGTTGTGAAGGAATTAACTATAGCTTTGTCTGACTAATCATTTAAATTTTTGCATAGAGATATCATGAAACCACTAGTAACAGTCATAACCCCAGTTTTTAATGGAGAGGCATACATAAAAGAAACTATAGATTCGGTTTTAAATCAATCATTTTTAGATTTTGAATATATTATTATTGATGATTGTTCTACTGATACTACTCCAGAAATATTGGAAAAATATGCGATGCTAGATTCTCGAATTTCAGTGATACGGAATGTTATAAATTCAGGACCATTAGTGAGTCGAAATAACGCAATTGACATATCTAAAGCCGACTATGTAGCCTTTATCGACGCTGATGATGTTTGGGTTTCACATAAATTAGAAAGGCAAATAGCATTCATGAAAAAAAGTTCTTGTGCTTTTAGCTACACTGATTTTGCTATTTTTACTGGATCTAAAATAGAGTCTTTAAAAAGTGTTAAATGCGTTGATGCTTATTATCTTGCAACTTTATTCTCCGAATCTGGGATAGCTTTAAGTAGTGTGGTTTTTAAGAGGGATAGTGATAATTTAATACGATTTGCAAATACAGGCCCTTATACTGAAGGAGATCTTTATTTAAAACTAATTGCTATTTATGGATGTGGATTAAGGCTTCCTGAAGAGTTACTAAAGTACAGGCAACATAATTCATCTATGTCTAAAAATAAAATACAAATGTTTAATACAATTTTCCACTTTTACAATCAAAAACTTAAATTTAATAGAGTTGTAAGTTTTATGATTACATTTGGGATAGGCTTTAGGTCACTTTCACGGCAAATAAAAAAATATTTTCTTTAATTAAACTGGAGTATTATATAAAAATGAAAAATATACTCATTACTGGAGCTGCGGGTTTTGTAGGATCTCATGTGTTTGATCTTATGGTAGAGCGCTTTCCAGAATCAAAAATAACAGTAGTAGATAAGATGACATACGCAGCGTCCCATATGAATATCCCTATGTGTTTTAATAATGATTCTAAATATAACTTAATTGTTGGTGATTTATCTGACTATCAATTTACAATTGATGTTGTCAAAGGTATGGACCTTGTTGTGCATTTAGCAGCTGAAAGCCATGTAAGTAGGTCATTTGATAATTCCCTGCAATTTTCAAAATCCAACGTGCTGGGGACTCATGCTTTAATTGAGGCCTGTCGTATACATGGAATTGAACGCATGATTCATGTAAGTACTGATGAGGTGTATGGCGAAAAAGATGAGGGATGTTTTGTCGAAACTGATGTCTTATCACCTACCAATCCGTATTCAGCAACTAAAGCTGCTGGAGATATGATTATTAATAGTTACATAAAGTCTTTTTCTGCACCCATTGTAACCGTGCGTGCTAATAATATTTATGGCACAAGACAATATCCTGAAAAGATTATACCTAGGTTTATATTGCGCGCTCTTAATGGTATGCCTTTAACCTTGCATGGAGACGGTTCTAATTTAAGGCACTATTTATCTGCTATTGATTTCGCAGAAGCCATATACCTGCTAATTAAAAAAGGTGAAATTGGTGAGGTCTATAATATCGCATCAGATCAAGAGTTTTCTAATAAGGAGATGGCTGATCTGATTAAGATGGGTATTGGGAATGAGTCAGTTAAGATTACTTGCGTAAATGATAGGCCATTTAATGATTCTCGTTACGCTGTAGATGATTCAAAAATACGAAATCTAGGCTGGACATGTAGTAGAAATTTAAAAGATGATTTGCCGGACATTATAGACTGGTATAGTAAGAACTATGGCAGATGGAGCTCTTCGGTTTGGTGCGATTAGTCTATATGAAAATGTTTGATCGACTATAATATTGGCCTTTAGGAACATCAAAAGTGGTGAATAAAGCAGCTTTTCTTGATCGAGATGGTGTTATTAATGAGGACACAGGCTATATTGGATCTTGGTCAGAATTTATTTTAATAGATGGTGTTTTGGATGCACTTTTCATATTGCAAAATGCAAATTACAAGTTAATTATAGTGACCAATCAGTCTGGAATAGCTAGAGGGTTTTATTCTGAAGAGCAATACCAAATTTTGAGTAAGAAAATTTTAGATTTTTTTTCAAGCAATGGAATCAAGATAGCCAAAATATATCATTGTCCGCATCACCCAGCGTCTAAAGAAAATGGCATATCTGATATGTGTGAATGCCGAAAGCCTAAGCCAGGCATGTTACTTCAAGCAAAACAGGATTTTGAT
>MDTG01408600.1_pt1 | contig 21524 bp, 12 predicted proteins | sample 811421 | NCBI WGS metagenome assembly MDTG01 (sample SAMN05326645, study PRJNA326480) | marine metagenome | isolation source: seawater | place: Pacific Ocean: South East | collected 2011 | reverse complement strand
TACCCTGACCGGTCGCCGTGCCGGCGCCGAGGTTCACGGTCACAGCCGCTGCGGCGGCGGCATAGCTGACGGTGTCGGTGCCGTCGCCGCCGTCGAGGGTGTTGTCACCGGCATCGCCGGTCAGCGTGTCGTCGAAATCGGTGCCGATCAGGTTTTCGATCGAGGTCAGCGTATCCTGTTCGGTGCCGATGGTGGCGGTGCCGGTGGTGAGGTCGGCGACCACGGCGGCTGCGGCGCCGGCATAGCTGGCGGTGTCGAGGCCGTCGCCGCCGTCGAGCGCGTCGTTGCCGGCGCCGCCGGCCAGGATGTCGTCGCCCAGGCCGCCGGCGAGGCTGTTGTCGCCGGCATCGCCGGTCAGGATGTCGTTGCCGCTGCCGCCGATCAGGTTCTCGATCGAGGTCAGGGTATCGCCGACGCTGTTGGGGCCGCCCAGCGTGACGGTAAGGTCGGTGGTGAAGGCCTGGTAGCTGACGGTGTCGGTGCCGGTGTGGCCGTCGATGAGACTGGCGCCGGCGCCGCTGACGATGATGTCGTCACCCTGGCCGCCGATCGCGTTCTCGATATCGATCAGCTGGTCGCCCTCGCTGCTGCTGCCCGCGGCCAGGTCGATGGTGAGACCGGTGGTCTGTTCGATATAGCTGGCAGTGTCGCTGCCGGCACCGCCTTCCAGGCGGTCGGCGCCGTTGCCGCCGCGCAGCAGGTCGTCTCCGGCGCCGCCGCGCAGGATGTCGTCGCCATCGGCGCCGGCCAGACGGTCGTCGCCGTCGCCGCCGTCGAAGGTGTTGGCGATGCTGGTGCCGTTCAGGACGTCGTCGCCACTGCCGCCGATCAGACCTTCGATCGAGGAGAAGAGGTCTTCATTGCCTTGGGTCTCGCCCAGATTGACCGTAACGCCGGTGGTGCGGTCTTCATAGCTGGCGGTGTCGAAACCGTCGCCGCCGATCAGGGCATCCTGGCCCAGCCCGCCGATCAACCGGTCGTCGCCTGTGCTGCCGCTCAAACGGTTCTCGCCGTCGGTGCCGATGATCACATCGTCGAAGGCCGTGCCGGTGGCGTTCTCGATCGAGATCAACTGGTCCTGGTCCGAGGTGGTGCCGCCGGCCAGATCGATGGTCATGAAGCTCTGTGCATCGGTCGCCACGAAGGTGTCGATACCGTCGCCGCCGTCGATCCGGTCGGCGCCCGCACCGCCATAAAGGACGTCGTCGCCGAGTCCGCCCCGAAGGTCGTCGTCGCCGTCGTAGCCGGCCAGAAGATTCGCCGCGTCATCACCGATGACGACATCGTCGAAGCTGCTGCCGTAGACGTTCTCGATCGAGCTGTAGCTGTCGCCGGTCGCCGTGCCGGCCGTGCCGGTACCGGTGGCGAGATCGACCGCGATGCCGCCGGCGGCGTCGCGGTAATAAACCCCGTCGATGCCCGCGCCGCCGATGAAGGTCTCGCTGCCGGCGGCATCGATCAGCAGGTCGTCACCATCGCCGCCGTCGAGCCGGGCACCGTCGATGGCCAGGATGACGTCGTTCTGCGCGCTGCCGATCACCGCCTCGACATTGGAGAGCTGATCGATCGGCGCGCCGGCGGTGAAGCCGGCGAAATTGCCGGCACCGGCCTGGCCGGTGGTGAGGTCGATGCGCATATCGGCCGAGGCGGCGGCATAGCTGACCGTGTCGAAGCCCGCGCCACCGTCGATGACATTGACGCCGGCCGTGCCGCTGAGCGTGTCGTCGAAGGCCGAGCCGGTGACGTTTTCGATCGAGATCAGCGTATCGGCGCCGTCGCCGGATGCTTCGCCCGCCTCCAGATCCACGGTCACGGCGCCTGTGGCATCGGCATAGCTGACGGTGTCGGTGCCGGCGCCGCCGTCGAGGATGTTGTCGCCGGCATTGCCGCCGAGCGTGTCATCGAAGGCCGAGCCGGTGACGTTTTCGATGGCGATCAGCGTGTCGCTGCCGTCGCCGGTTGCCGTGCCCGCGGCGAGGCTGACGGAGACAGCCGCGGCCGCCGCGGCATAGCTGACGGTGTCGATGCCGTCGCCGCCATCCAGGGTGTTGGCGCCGGCATCGCCGGCAAGCGTGTCGTCGAAGGCGGAACCGATGAGGTTCTCGATCCCGGTCAGGCTGTCGGTGCCATCGGCACCGGTGACGGTACCCGTGCCGAGATCCGCCGTCACGGCGCCGGTTGCGCCAGCGTAGCTGACGGTGTCGCTGCCGTCGCCGCCGTCGAGGACGTTGTTCCCGGCATCGCCGCTGAGCATGTCGTCGAAGGCCGAGCCGATGACGTTTTCGATCGCGATCAGCGTGTCGGTGCCGTCGCCGGTTGCGGTTCCCGCGGCCAGATCGACCGTCACCGCGGCTGCGGCTGCGGCATAGCTGACCGTGTCGAGGCCCTGACCGCCGTCGAGGATGTTGTTCCCGTCCGTTCCACCGAGCGTGTCGTCGAAGGCCGAGCCGGTGACGTTTTCGATCGAGGTCAGCATGTCGGCGCCGTCGCCGGTTGCCGTGCCTGCGGCCAGATCGACCGTCACCGCGGTGGCGGCCGCGGCATAGCTGACCGTGTCGATGCCGTCGCCGCCGTCCAGCCGGTTCGCACCGCCATCGCCGGCCAGCAGGTCGTCGAAATCGGAACCGATGACGTTTTCGATCGCGGTCAGGCTGTCGGTTCCGCCGCTGCCGTCATCCGCGCTGCCGGCGGCGAGGTCGACCGAGACCGCCGCCGCGGCGGTGGCATAGCTGACGGTGTCGGTGCCGTCGCCGCCGTCAATGCTGTCGTTGCCGAGGCCGCCGGTGAAGCTGTTGGCACCGGCATCGCCGGTCAGGCTGTCGTCGAAATCGGAGCCGACCAGGTTTTCGATCGCGATCAGCGTGTCCTGTTCGGTGCCGCTGGTGGCGGTGCCGGTTGAGAGGTTCGCGGTCACGGCCGCGGCGGCTGCGGCATAGCTGGCGGTGTCGATGCCGTCGCCGCCGTCGAGCGTGTCGTCGCCCGCGCCGCCGGCCAGCAGGTCGTTGCCGCCCAGACCGCGGATGACATTGGCCCCGGCCGAGCCGGTGAGGATGTCGTCGAAGGCCGTGCCGGTCAGGTTCTCGATCGAGATCAGCGTGTCGCCATCGGGGTTGGCGCCGGTTTCGAGATCGACCGCGACGCCGCTGTCGCGGCCGTCATAGCTGACCGTGTCGAGCCCATCGCCACCATCGAGGATATCGGCGCCCGCACCGCCGTTCAGCGTGTCGTCGCCGGCGCCGCCGGCCAGGTTGTTGTCCTGATCGTCACCGGTCAGGCTGTCATTGCCGCTGCCGGCGATGACGACCTCGATGTCGATCAGCGTATCGCCATCCGGCCCGGTGCCGCTGGCGAGATCGATGGTGAGATTGCCGGTCTCGCTGCTGTAATCGGCCGTATCGACGCCCGCGCCGCCGTCGAGGGTGTCGGCGCCGGCGCCGCCCGCCAGGATGTCGTCGCCATCGCCGCCGTCGAGCCGGTTGTCCCCGGCATCGCCGGTGAGGGTGTCGTTGCCGCTGCCGCCGCGCACGCCCTCGATCGAGATGAATGTGTCGCTGTCCGGATTGGCTCCGGTGGCAAGGTTCACCATGACCGGGCCGGTGCGATCGGCATAGTCGGCAAGGTCGATACCGTCGCCGCCGTCCAGGGTGTCGCGGCCGAGCCCGCCCTGAAGCAGGTCGTCGCCGGCACCGCCGGTCAGGCGATTGTTGCCGGTATTGCCGATCAGCAGATCGTCATGGGCGCTGCCGGTGAGGTTTTCGATGCCGACAAGCACGTCGCCGACCGCTTCGTCATCCGGGGCCGTGCCGATGCCACCCGACACCAGGCTGACGGAAACGCCCGCGGCCGCATCGGCATAGCTGGCGGTGTCGGATCCCGAGCCGCCTTCCAGCCGGTCGGCGCCGCGGCCGCCTATCAGGATATCGGAGCCGGCGCCGCCGATGAGAACGTCGTCGCCATCACGGCCCTCGACGATGTCATTGCCGCTACCGCCGTCGATGGTGTCGGACTGATTGCTGCCGGCGATGATGTCTGCGTGATAGGAGCCGATGATCGCTTCGATGCCCGAGTACTGGTCACCCGCCGCGTCTCCGCCCGATCCACCGGAGATCAGGTCGACATGTACGCCGCTGGTCGCCCCGCCGTAGTCTGCCGTGTCAAAACCACTGCCGCCTTCGAGACTGTCCGCGCCAGCGCCACCTGCGAGAACGTCATCGCCGTCACCACCGGTCAGCTCGTCATCGCCATCGCCACCGTCGAGGGTGTCGTCGCCATCCCGGCCTTCGAGCCTGTTGTCGCCCGCATCGCCGATGAGCGTATCGGCCCCCGACCCGCCGATAACGCCCTCAATCCCGGTCAGCAGATCGCCATCCGGGTTCTCCCCATCCAGTTCGACGGTCAGATCATCGCTGCGGTCGGCATAGCTGACCATGTCGAAACCGTCGCCGCCCGCCAGTTCGTCCGCGCCATAGCCGCCGTCGAGAATGTCGTCGCCGGCGCCGCCGATCAGGATGTCGTCATTGTCGCTGCCGGTCAGGCGGTCATTGCCCGCACCGCCTTCCAGGCCCTCGATCGAGATCAGGGTGTCGCCGTCGGGAACGGTGCCGCCGAGCGTGGCTTCGATCCCCTCGGTGCGGTCGGCATAGCTGGCGATGTCGAGACCCGCCCCGCCATCGAGCGTGTCGGCACCGAGGCCGCCGCGCAGCACATCGTTGCCGTCGCCGCCCGCAAGCGTGTTGACGCCGTCATCGCCGATCAGCGTGTCGTTGCCGCTGCCGCCGGTGAGGTTCTCGATACCGGTCAGGCTGTCGCCACCCGTGGCGGTGCCCTGGGTGAGGTCGGCGGTGATGTTGGTGGTGCTGTCGGCATAGCTGGCGGTGTCGGTGCCGTCCCCGCCGATGAGGGTATCGGCACCGAGACCACCGCGCAGAAGGTCGTCCCCCGCGCCGCCCGTGAGGACGTTGTCGCCGTCATCGCCGCCGAGCTGGTCGTTGCCGCTGCCGCCGGTCAGGTTTTCGATGCTGCTGAAGCTGTCACCGTCGGAGGCCGTGCCGGTCGCGAGATCGGCAATGACGGTGGTGGTCCGCTCGGCGTAATCGGCGGTATCGGTACCGTCGCCGCCCGCGAGTGTGTCGGCACCCAGGCCGCCGCGCAGCACGTCGTCGCCATCGCCGCCGATGAGCGTGTTGGCGCCGTCATCGCCGGTCAGGCTGTCGTTGCCGCTGCCGCCGGTCAGATTTTCGATGCTGCTGAAGCTGTCGCCGTCGGGGGCCGTACCGGTTGCGAGGTTGGCGACCACGGTGGTGGTGCGCTCGCCGTAATCGGCGGTATCGGTACCATCGCCCCCCGCGAGTGTGTCGGCACCCAGGCCGCCGCGCAGCACGTCGTCGCCGTCGCCGCCCGAAAGCGTGTTGATGCCGTCATCGCCGGTCAGGACATCGTTGCCGCCGCCACCGGTCAGGTTTTCGATGCCGATGAACACGTCATCGTCGGTGTTGAGACCGGTCGCGAGATCCGCCGTGACCGAGGTGGTGCGACCGGCATAGCTGGCGGTATCGATACCGTCACCGCCGTCGAGCGTATCGGCGCCGAGGCCGCCACGCAGGATGTCGTCGCCGGCGCCGCCCGAGAGCGTGTTGGCGCCGTCATCGCCGCCGAGCACGTCGTCATGGGCGGAGCCTTCCAGGTTCTCGATACCGACCAGCACATCGCCTTCGGCATCGCCCCCCGCACCGATGACGGCCTCGGCGACGGTGACCGTCGCGCCGCCGGCAAAGCCGGCCCAGCTTCCCTCGATCGTCTGGCGGTTGGCCAGATCGACCGTCACCCCCGCTGCCGAGCCGGCGTAAGAGGCCGTGTCGGCATCCTCGGCAGGGTCGTAGAGATCGGTGGTGTCGGCGGGCAGGGCCAGCTCGCCGCCGACGATCAGATCCGCACCGGCGCCGCCGGCGAGGGTATCGTTGCCCATGCCGCCTTCAAGGAAATCCGCCCCGGCGCCGGCATCGATGATGTCGTCGCCTTCGCCGCCGAGGATGCTGTCGTCACCCTGGTCGCCGTAGACGGTGTCGTTGCCGTCTCCGGCCTCGATCTCGTCGGCGCCGTCGCCGCCGTAAATCGTATCGTCCCCGGCTTCCCCGAGGAGGCGATCATCGCCTGTACCACCATCTATGATGTCGTTACCCGCACGGCCCCTGAGCGTGTCGTCGCCACCCAGGCCCAGAAGGGTGTCGTCGCCGGACGTGCCGTTGATGATGTTGTTCGCATCGGTACCGGTGTAGGTCGCCATGCCGCCGTTCCCTCGCCTGCGGGGCACATGATGCGGGCATGTTGATGTGTGTCTGGATGGTCAGTCAACTACAAGGAAAGATGGAAATTTTACGTTAATACCAATGGTGTTAAAAATGCGCTGACAGATCAAACAGGTGATCATGTCATGGTTAACGAGAGTTTAATGAACTTTTTGCGCGGAATGGGATGCGGCAGCGCGCACGCCCGGTTCTGATGGTGCGCAGACAGGAAGACGGCCCGCGGCTGATGACAACCGCGGGCCGCCGGGTCTGCGCTGCCTGCCGAAGGTCAGAGCAGGAAGGCGTCGGCCGAGAAGTCCGCCACGGGCAGGGCGACCTCGAAGAGGAAGTTGCTCGTCCCATCACCGTCGGTGTCAATGCCGACGCTGGTATAGCCGGCATTGACGGAGGCAGTGATGCGCACTTCGCCGGCCGTGCCCGTATACGCGCCGCTGCCGATATAGGTCATCGTCTCGTGAGCGCTGGTTGACGGATCGATATCGAAGGTGGAGAGGTCGATCCGGTCGCCGGCGGCGATATCGAGATCCATGATCCGGTCACGCGAACTGGTGCCGGCGTTGCTGTCGGTGAGTGACTGGAACACGAAGCGGTCGGCACCGTCGCCGCCGGTCATGATGTCGCGTCCTGAACCGCCGATCAGGACATCGTCGCCGTCACCGCCCGACAGCGTGTCATTGCCGGTGTTGCCGAGCAGAATGTCGTCGCCATTGCCGCCCGCCAGCAGATCATCTCCGGAATAGCCGTCAAGCTGGTTGTTGCCGCCATCGCCGGTGACGGTGTCGTTCTCGGTGCCGGCGATCACGTTTTCGATCGAGATCAGCGTGTCGTCATGCGGCGCAGTGCCGGTTGAGAGGTCGATGGTCAGATCGACATGCTGTTCGACATAGCTGATGGTGTCAGTGCCCGCGCCGCCATCCAGTGTGTCGGCGCCGTTGCCGCCGCGCAGCAGATCGTCGCCATTGCCGCCGGTCAGAACGTCGTCACCATCCGCACCGGCCAGCCGATCATTTCCGTCACCACCGATAAAGATGTTGTCGATGCTGGTGCCGTTGAAGATGTCGTCGCCGCTGCCGCCGATCAGCCCTTCGATCGAGGCGAAGCGATCTTCGTTGCCTTCAGTGGCGCCCAGGAAGACGGTGACGCCCGTCGTGCGGTCCTGATAACTGGCGAAGTCGAAGCCGTCGCCGCCGATCAGGGCATCTTCACCCAGGCCACCGATCAGGATGTCGTCGCCGCCGCTGCCGCTCAGGCGATTGTCGCCGGCATCGCCGATGATGGTGTCGTTGAAGGTGGTGCCGGTGACGTTCTCGATGGAGGTGAGGGTGTCCTGGTCCGAAGTGGTACCGCTGGCAAGGTCGATGGTCATGCCGGCAGTGGCATCGGTTGCCACGAAGGTATCGGTGCCGTCGCCGCCGTCAATCTGATCGACGCCTGCGCCACCATAGATGATGTCGTCGCCAAGCCCGCCGCTGATCGTATCGTCACCGGCATAACCGACCAGCGTGTTCGCGCCGTCATTGCCCGTGATCACGTCGTCGAACTGGCTGCCGTAGAGGTTTTCGATGCCGGTATAGATGTCGCCATTCGCCTCACCGGCCGTGCCCATGCCCGTGGCAAGACTGGCCGTCACGCCACTTGCAGCCTCGAGGTAGGCGACCCCGTCCAGGCCCTCATTGCCGATGAGCGTGTCGCTGCCGGCCGAACTGATCAGGATGTCGTTGCCGCGGCCACCGTCGATCCGGGCACCGTCGATCGAGAAGATGACGTCGTTATGGTCGCTGCCGAGGATGGCTTCGACATTCTGAAGCTGATCGACCGGCGTGCCGGTGGAGAATCCCGCATAATTCCCTTCACCCGCCTGCCCGGTGGTGAGGTCGATGCGCATGCCGGCGCCGGCGCCGAAGAAGCTGACGGTATCGAAACCGGCGCCGCCATCGATGGTGTCCGCACCATCACGACCGTTCAGGAAGTCGTCGCCGAGACCGCCGTTCAGCGTGTCGTCGCCGGCGCCGCCGTCCAGCACATTGGCGCCGGCATCACCGGTGAGGGCGTCGTCGCCCCAACCCCCGGTCAGGCTCTCGATCGAGATGAACGTGTCTCCGTCCGTATTGGCACCCGTCGCGAGGTTGGCCGTGACGGTGGTGGTGCGGTCGGAGTAGCTGACGGTGTCGACGCCGTCACCGCCGTCGAGGGTGTCTGCACCCAGGCCGCCGTCGAGGATGTTGTTGAGGTCATTGCCGGTCAATTGGTCGGCGCCCGCACCACCGATCAGATTCTCGATGGAGATGAAGATGTCGCCGTCGCTATTGGCGCCGGTTGCGAGATTGGCGGTGACGGGTTCCAGATCGGTGCGGTAGGCATAGCTCACATAGTCGTTGCCGTCGCCGCCATCCAGTTTGTCTTGGCCCTTACCACCGTCGAGGACATTGTCATAGGCGTTGCCGGTCAACTCATCGTTGGCGTCACCGCCGATCACACCTTCGATCGAGGTCAGTTGGTCACCATCGCTGGTGGTGCCGATGGATATACCGGTCACGGGGTCTACGGTCAGGGTGACGGTGACCTTGGTTTGCCGGGTCGTGGAGGGATTGCCGTAAAGATCTGTGAAGGTGAGGGTGTCGAAGCCGTCGCCACCATTGATTATGTCGGCCCCAAATCCGCCATCAATGATATTTGCCCCACCATCGCCAATAATGGTGTCGTCGCCGCTGCCGCCGATGGCGCCTTCGACATTGGTGAACTGGTCGCCGTCGGAGGCCGTGCCGGCGGCGAGGTCGATGGTCAGGCTGGTCGTATAATCGGCGTAGCTGACCCGGTCATAGCCGGTGCCGCCGTCGATCACATCGGCACCGGCGCCACCCACGAGGATGTCGTCTCCGTCGCCGCCATCGAGGATGTCGGTGCCGCTGCCGGCGGTAATCCTGTCATTGCCGGCGCCGCCGTCGAAGGTGTCGTTGCCGCCACCGCCGGTGATCACGTCCTGGCCCTCGAGGCCATAGAAGGTTTCGTTCGCGGTGGTGCCGGTCAGCGTGTCATTGCCTGCCGTGCCGATGATATCGGTCAAGGTCGATCTCCCCATCACATCTTCGCAGCGCGGCCCCAGGCTTCGGCGGTCGCGCTTCCTCGTGCCGTCGGTATGCAGATCCTGATATGTGATCGGGGGGGCGGTCAATCATACGATGATCAAGATCGAATGACGCGATCGTATGTTATGAAATTCTGACGGAGATTCAGCCGGATGCGATTTTTATGGTGAAGATATGATGAATGCCCGCAGCCGGTTTACTTGATCCCCGCCCGCATGAACGACTGCACGAAGGCCCGCTGGAAGATCAGGAAAGCGATCAGCAGAGGGGCGGCCGACAGCAGGGTGGCGGCGGTGATGATCGACCAGTCGATGCCCTGATCGGTGGAGGCGAAGACGGCGAGCCCCACGGTCAGCGGCCGGGTTTCGACCGAGCGCGCCACGACCAGCGGCCAGAGGAAATTGTTCCAGTGGTGGCTGATCGACACCAGGCCATAGGCGACATAGACCGGCTTCGCCAGCGGGATATACACCCGGCGGAGCAGGCCGGGCAGGCTGCAGCCTTCAAGCCGCGCGGCGTCGTCCAGCTCTTTCGGGATGGTCATGAAGGTCTGGCGGAGCAGGAAGATGCCGAAGGCCGAAGAGACATAGGGAATGGCGATGCCGGTGATGGTGTCGACCAGGCTAAGCTTCTCGAGCGTTGCGTAGTTCTGCACGATCAGCACGTCGGGCATGATGGTCAGCTGGACCAGCACGCCCAGGAACAGCAGGTTGCGGCCCGGAAACCGCAGCCGTGCGAAGGCGAAGGCGGCCAGCGTGCCGATCACCAGCTGGGCGGCCAGCGTGCCGGTCACCAGCATCACGGTGTTCAGCATGTAGCGCGGGAAGGGGGCCGCTTCCCAGGCTGCACGGAAATTGTCGAGGGTGAGCGGCGCCGTCAGGTCGAAGCGGGTGGCATAGGCGCCGGGGTGGAAGGCGGTCCAGACCGCATAGAGCAGGGGCGCCGCCCAGATGAAGGCGAGCAGCCAGGCGCCGAGGTCGACCAGCCGGGGCAGGCGGGCGACCAGCCGGGGCAGGCGGGTGGCAGGTCCGGCCGGGACGCGGGACGAGGGCGGGGGCGTGGTCGCGGTCATCGATAATGCACCTTCCGGTCGAGCAGCACGAACTGGCCGATGCCCACCAGCGCCAGAATGATCAGCAGCACCACCGAGATCGCGGCCGCATAGCCCGTATCCCAGAATCGGAAGCCGGTTTCATAGACATAGAGCAGCAGCAGCATGGTGGCGTTGTCGGGGCCGCCGCGGGTCATGATCATCACATGATCGACCATGCGGCAGGCATTGATGATGGCGTTGACCAGCACGAACAGCGTGGTGGGCGCGACCAGCGGCCAGATCACCCGCCGGAACCGCGACCAGGGACCGGCGCCTTCCAGCGTTGCCGCCTCGATCAGCTGGGGCGGGATCTGGGTGAGGGCGGCCAGGTAGAAGATCATGAAAAAGCCGGCCTCCTTCCAGATCGCCACCACGATCACCGCACCCAGCGCCGTTTCCTGCTGGCCCAGCCAGTTGGTGGCGCCGAAGCCCGCAAGCCCGGTCAGCTGATCGAGCAGACCGTAGGAGGGGGTGTAGAAGAACAGCCAGATATTCGCGACCGCGATCATCGGCAGCACGGTGGGCGTGAAGAAGGCGAGCCGGGCGAGGCCGCGGCCGCGGATCTTCGACGACACCAGCATCGCCATGCCGAGCGAGATCAGGATGGTGGCGGGCACGGTGCAGAGGGCGAAGATCAGATTGTTCCAGAGTGCCTTCAGGAAGGCCGGATCGTCGAGCAGCCAGAGATAATGGTCGAGGCCGATGAATTTCGACGGCCGCGCCCCCTTGGGTGTGGAATAGAGCGCCGTGACGAAGGTCTGCACCGCCGGCACGTGGGTGAAGGCGGCGAGCAGGACGACCGCCGGCAGCAGCATCAGGCTGGCGGGCAGAAGATGGGTGCGGCGGAAGGTCATCGGCGGCGATCCGGTGGCGGTCGAAAAACGGAGCCGGCCCGGCCCCTGCGCGCAGGCAGGGGCCGGGCCCGCGGGACGGCAGCTCAGCGATAGGGGCGGAGGATGCGGGTGGCTTCGGCCTGGGCCGCCTCCAGCGCCGGCTTCGGCTCGGCGGCACCGGTCAGCACCGCCTGCAGCGCGTTGTTGAGGGCGGTGGTCACGCGCTGGTTTTCATGCGTCGACAGCTCGGCGACCGCATAGTCCAGCTGGTCGCGGGCGACCGCGGCGGCCGGGAAGCCCTTCACATAATCCTGCATCGCCGGGGTCTGCCAGGCATCGGGACGCACGGCGACATAGCCCGTGTCGATGCCCCATTGTGCAGCGCGCTCGGGCGTGCTCATCCAGGTGACGAAGGTCGCGGCGGCCGCCTTCTGGGCGTCGGTGGCGCTGGAGAAGACGTAGAAATTGCCGCCGCCGGTGGGCGAGCCACGGCGTGCCTTGGCCGGCAGCATGCCGACACCGAAGTCAAAGGGCGCATTCTTGCGGATATTGGTCAGGTTGCCGGTGGTGGTCCAGATCATCGCCGCCTTGCCTTCGAAGAAGTCGCGCGGCGTGGTGCCCCATTCCACGATGCCGGGGGCGTGGATCTTCTCCTTGGCCGACAGGTCGCGCCAGAAGGTCAGCGCCTCGACCACCTTCGGGTCGTCGTAATGGGTGACGGTGCCGTCATCGCTGGCCAGTTCGACGTCGTTCTGGGTGGTCAGCGCCTGGAACAGCCAGTAGGGGAAGCCCGAGGACGGGATCTGCACGCCCCAGCGGGTGACATTGCCCGAGGCGTCGGTGCGGGTCAGCTTGTGGCCCATGGCCACGTATTCGTCCCAGCTGTCGGGGCCCTTTTCGGGGTTGAGACCGGCCTCGCGGAAGGCCTCCTTGTTCCAGAAGGCGACGATGGTGGAGCGCTGGAAGGGGATGCCCCAGGTCTTGCCGCCGGCCTGGCTGTTGGCCATGAAGGCCGGATAGAATTTGGACGGCAGGGCCTTCTGGGCGTCGGTGGCGGCGATGTCGTCGAAGGCGACGATCGCGCCCTCGTCGATCAGCGTGTACATGTCGGTCGACAGCATCACCGCGACCTCGGGCGCATCGCCGCCCTTGAAGGCGGTCAGCGCCTTGGTGACCGTGTCCTGATAGCTGCCCGAATAGATCGGGTTGACGTCGATCTCGGGATGTTCGGCTTCGAAGGCCGCGACATAGCCGTCGATGATCTTGGTGATCGGCCCGCCGACGGCGACCGGGTAGTAGAAGTCGAGCGTGGTCTTGTCTGCGGCAAAGGCGCTGCCGGCGACCATGGTCGAGGCCAGCAGGGCGGCAGCCAGCGTGCCGGTGACGGTGCGGAACATGGGTGCGGTTCTCCGGTGAGCAGGCAGGATCAGGGTCTGAGCAGGTCGGCCGCGGTGCCGGCCGGCGGGTCGACGCGCCGGCCGGTGGCAGCGTCGAAGACGTGCAGCCGGCCGGGTGCGATGGAGAGCGCCACGGCGGTGCCGGGCGCGATGGCATGGTGGCCCGGAACCCGGGCGGTGAGACGGCCGGCGCCCGGTGCGTAGCCGTCGAGATCGATGCCGAGGATCGCATCCGCCCCCAGATATTCACGCTCGGCGACCCGGCCGGCCAGGGCATCGGCGGCGGCGACCAGTGTGTCGAGCGGGGTGGGGCAGATGTCTTCGGCCCGTGCCCCGGCCAGCAGGCCGGGCGCCCGGGCCGGGCTGATGAGCCCGATCGGCGGCTGGCCGATGAAGCGGGCGGCGAAGACGGTTTCGGGGCGGTCGTAGAGCCGGTCGGGCCGGGCGGCCTGTTCGATGCGGCCGCCATTCATCAGCACCACCTGATCGGCCATGCTCATTGCTTCGGCCTGATCATGGGTGACATAGACCATGGTCAGGCCCAGGCGCTGCTGCAGGGCGCGGATCTCTCGCCGCATCTCGGCCCGGAGCCGGGCATCGAGATTGGACAGCGGCTCGTCCATCAGGCAGAGCGGCGCCCGGGCGACCAGCGCGCGGGCCAGCGCCACACGCTGCTGCTGCCCGCCCGAGAGCTGAGAGGGTCGGCGGTCGAGCAGCTGGCCGAGACCCAGAAGATCGGCCGCTTCGGCCAGACGCTTGCGACGTTCCGCGGCGGGAACCCCGCGTACCTCCAGCCCGAACAGGATGTTGCGGGCGACATCCAGATGCGGGAACAGGGCATAGGACTGGAACACCATGGCCAGGCCACGGGCCGCCGGCCCGTCGCGGGTGACGTCGCGGCCGCCGATCAGCACCCGGCCCTCGTCGGGCTGGTCCAGGCCGGCGATGATCCGCAGCGTGGTCGACTTGCCGCAGCCCGAGGGGCCGAGCAGCACCAGCATCTCGCCCGGCTCTGCCCGGACCGACACGCCGTCGAGTGCGGTCACCCCCGCCCAGCGGCGGGTGATGCCGTCGAGATCAAGGCCGATACCGGTGGGGGAGGGCTGAGGCGCTGTCATGCGGCGGTCTCCGCGGCGGTGACGATCACGCGGGTGCCGGCAGTGTCGAGCAGCCGGGCGAGCGCCGGCGGCAGGGCCGCATCGGTGACCAGAAGATGGGCGTCCTCGATCCGTCCGCCGCTGGCGCTGGCGGCGCGGCCGAATTTGGTGGCATCGGCGATCAGCACCCGCTGACGGCAATGGGCCATGATAGCCTGACGGGCGATCACCTCGTCAGGGGTGAAGTCGAGCAGGGTGCCGTCGGGATCGATGCCGCCCGCACCGGCGATACCGAAATCGACCCGATAGGCGGCGAAGACCCGTGCGGCCGCCTCTCCGGTGACGCCGCGATCGCTGAGCCGGCCGCCTGCAATGGTCACGTCCATCCGGGGCGTTTCTGAGAGCAGGGCGGCAATGGCGACATTGTTGGTGATGACGGTGAAGGCGGCCTCCCGCTCCGCCAGCGCGCGGGCGACCTGTTCGGGCGTGGTGCCGATGCCGAGCGAGACCGAGGCGCCGTCGGGGATGAGTGCCGCCACGGCGCGCCCGATCCGGCGCTTGGCATCCAGGTTCAGAACCTGACGGGTGCCATAGGCGATGTTGCGGTCGGGCCAGGCCGCCCCGCCATGCATGCGCTTCAGCCGGCCGTCATCGGACAGCGCGTTGACGTCGCGGCGGATGGTCTGGGGCGTCACCCGGAAACGGGCGGCCAGCGCGTCGATGCCGGCATAGCCGGTCTCGCGGACGAGCGACAGGATTTCGGTGCGGCGGCGGGTCGTGTTCATGGGCCTGATCCTGTCCGCGCCACGTCATCGGTTCAAAGGAAGGTTCGGTTTTCATTTGATGACGGTTCGGCGACGAGAGACCGTTCGTTCGCGCAAAAGATGCTTTTCGAATGAACGGTCGTTGGCTCAGGCAAATCGACACTGGCCGTCGAACGGGGTTGGGGATAGAAGCTTCATTTGATCCACGGGCAGGCAATCTGCGACACTGAGGCGGCCGGCTTCCCCGCATGCCGCGACGCCCGACGGGCATGGGCCACCCGATGGAAAACGGGTCAGGCCCGGTTGGATACGGGCCAGGAACGAGACAGGGACGAAGGCGATCTTATCCATGGACAGACGAGCCGGTTCATCCGACACGAGCGGGGCAGCGCGTCCGCCCCAGCGCGAGCTGCCGGTGGCCATCCGCGAAGGCCGGCTGGCCGATGCCGCTGCGGCGACCCGTGTGGGGGTTGCCGCGTGGGAAAAGGGGCCCGGCAGCGTGCTGCCGTCGTCGGCCCGTGCGCCGATGGCCGACGGCAAGATGCTGGAGACGCTGCTGCGCCAGACACCCGGGCGGATCCTGGTCGCCGATGTCGGCGGTCATGTTCTGGGCCTGGCGGTCGGCGATGCGGATGGCGAACAGCTGACCGATCTCTGGGTCGATCCGCGCGCCTGGGGGCGGGGGCTGGGCAGCCGCCTGCTGGCCGCCTTCGAACAGGCGGCCGGAGAGCGCGGCCGCAAGCGGATCGTGATCGACGTTCTGGAAGGCGACGAACGGGGGCTGGGCTTCTGCCGCCGTCGCGGCTATCAGGCGGTCGGCCGGTCGACCGTCCGCGACCGGGATCTGCACATGATGATCGGCAAGATCCGCCTGGAGAAGCGCCTGGCCTGAGCCGGGCGCGCCGACGGCCGAGCCGGGTGACTGTTGCTAGAATGTGTCACCCGGGACTGCACGTGTATCGGGTAAACCGCGGTTGATCGCCGTTTACACGCCGTTTACATCAATCCGCTATGACGAGAGCGTGACACCCCCCGAAATGCGGGGGCCGGGTGGCAGCGCCGCCCGTGCACCTCGCGAGTGTGAGTACGCTCTGACCATGATCAATGTCGGATCGATCCGCGGCCGCCGGAGCCGCCGCCCTGCTTCCCGTCTGCCTGCTTCCCGTCTGACCGCGGCCCTGGTGGCCGGCACCGCCCTGGCGGGCGGGCTGGCCGCCCTGGTGCCCGCCGGCCCCGCCCGCGCCGACCAGCCGGGCGGCATCATGAATTCGGTGGACATGATCGGCGCCCGCGCGCTTTGGGAGCGCGGCATCACCGGTCAGGGTACCGTGGTGGTGGTGATCGACAGCGGCGTCGAGACCAGCCATCCCTTCCTTGAGGGCAAGGTGGTCGACGAGGCCTGCGTCGGCATTTCAGCCGGTGGCCAGACCGGTGATTGCGGCGGCGGTGCCGATTTTGCGACCGGCGAGGGGACGGCGACCCCCGATTATGACGATCCGGACGCCAATCACGGCACCCATGTCGCCGGCACGATCGCCGGCAACAATGGCGAGGCCTATGGCGTGGCGCCCGATGCGAAGATCGCGGCGATCCTGATCAAGAGCCCGGATGGCGGGGACGAGGAAGACGGCTGCGGCGAGGGCGACCCCGACTGCACCGGCGCGCTCAATGACGGCCTGACCCGTGCCTATTCCCACGTGATGGAGCTGGCGCAGCAGTACCGGGTCGTTGCGGTGAATATGAGCCTGGGGGCCGGTGAATATTCCGGCGTCTGCGACGAGCAGACCCCCGGCGGTGCGGCACTTTCCGAAGCCTTCCAGACGGCCCAGGCCTCGGGCATCGCCAATGTCGTGGCCTCGGGCAACGAGTACCACACCACCACCGTCTCGACGCCCGCCTGCCTGACCGGGGCCATTCCGGTGGGCGCGGTGGACAGCGACGAGATCATCGCCGTGTTCTCGAACCAGTCGGAACTGGTGGAGTTGATGGCGCCGGGCGTCGGGATCGTCTCGTCGGTGTTCAACGGCGAATATGACGAGATGGACGGCACCTCGATGGCGACGCCGCATGTGGCGGGCGCGATCGCGCTGCTGGCCTCGGCCTCTCCCGGTGCCTCGGTCAACGAGATCTATCAGGCCCTGGCGCTGACCGGCAAAGAGGTCACCTATGACGATGCGACCCTGACCGAGCGGGTGGACGAGCAGGGCCAGCCTCTGCCCGAGAAGCTGGTTTTCCGCCTGATCCAGGTCGACAAGGCGGCCTTCCTGCTGATCGCGAGCCGGGCCGACGCCATGACGCTGGCGGCGACCTCCGACCGCGGCCGGGTGATGGGCACGACCTTCCGGAACCTGGTCGGCGAGGATTTCGCCACCGATCCGCTGACCGTTTATCGCGCGCTCGACGTGGTCGGCCGCTCGGGCATGGACGGCGCGCTGTCGCAGCTCAGCCCCGACCGCAACACCGCCACCGCCGAGGCGACGCTGGCCCTGCTGGGCGAGATCGGCCGGACGGTGTCGGCACGCCTCGGCGCCGTGCGCCAGGGCGGTGCGGGCGTGACCGCAGCCATGGATGCGCCGCGCCAGTTCGCGGCCGCCGCCACCGTGATGGCCGATGTAACCTCGGGCAGTTCCAGCCTGGCCTCGCTCGCCCGCCTGCCGGGCATGGAGGGTGGTGAGACCGGCGGCTGGGTGCGCGGTTTCGGCCAGTGGCTGGATCGGGACGCGACGGCAGAGCGCTATGGCTATCGGGCGAGCGGCGGCGGTGTGATCGCCGGTATCGACACCATCGTCGGCGAGGGCTGGCGGGTCGGCGGCTTCACCGCCTATGGCCGCAGCAGCACGAAGACCGATGGCGGCCTGGGCGAGGGCACGGCGGATCTGGCCACCCTCGGCGTCTATGGCGGCTATACCAAGGATCGCTACCACCTGGATGGGTCGCTCTCGGTCGGCTATGGCTGGAGCGAGACCGACCGCGTGATCGCCCTGCCGGGCCTGCTGCGCACCGCGAAGGGTGAGACCGAGGGTCTGACCGTGCAGAGCCGGATCGCGCTGGGCGCCACCTACGACGTCTCCGGCTGGTCGGTCGGTCCCGAGGCCTGGGTCGGCTATACCGGCCTGCAGCAGAAGGGCTATACCGAAACCGGCGCCGGCAGCCTGAATGCGCGGGTCGACGAGCTGTGGCTGGGCGAGGTCGGCACCGGCCTCGGCGTCACGGTCGGCCGCGGCTTCGACCTGGGTGGCCCGGTGCTGATGCCGGCGGTGACGCTGGGCATGGGCTATCGCAGCCCCACCGGTGACGACAGCATGACCGGCGTGCTGGGCGGCACGGCGGCGGGTGCCTACAACCTGGATCTGGCGCGCGAGAACGAGCTGACCTTCGACCCCGTGGTCGAGGCGGTGCTGGCGGTCGACGGGTCGACCAGCGCCTATGCTTCGTGGCGTGGCCGCTTTGGCGACGGCGTCGCCGACCAGGCCGGTACGGTGGGCGTGCGCATCACCTGGTGATCGCGGACGTTCAGCGACGACGACAAGACGAAGGGCCGGACGAGCGATCGTCCGGCCCTTCGTTCTGAGTGATCCGGTGGCAGGCCGTCAGGCGGTCTGGCGGGCGCGCATGTCGAGCACGGTCAGCCGGCCGTTTTCGGTAACCGCGGCCAGCCAGTCGCCATCGTCGCTGATCGCGATATCGACGACCGGGCTGCCCGAGGGTTCGGTGATCGGCGCACCGGTGCCGGCCCCCGGCACCGCCACCACCAGCCCGTGATCATAGCCGATCATCAGGGTCGGCGATTTCGGATGCCAGAGCACCGCCGTCACCCCCGTGCCATAGGGCTGGGGGATTTCGGTCGGGGCCTTGCCTTCGGGGCCGGTGCGGCCGGCAAAGGACCAGACGATCACGTTCGACGAGCCGCTGGTCGCCAGCATCCGGCCATTGGGCGTGAAGGCGAGGCTGCGCACCTTGGTGTCATAGCCGGCCATGCGCAGCTTGTGGCCATCGGCCAGGCGCCAGGCATTCAGGGTGGAATCGCCGGTGGCGGCGACCAGCCAGTCGCCATCGGGCGAGATCCGCCCGCCGATCAGCTGACCCTCGACCGGCAGCCGTTTGGGCGACTTGCCGAACGAGGCCGTCCACCAGAGCGTCACCCCGTCGCCATGGACCACGGCCAGCCGCTTGCCCTTGGGATGGAAATCCAGCCCGGTGACGGTGCGCGGATGATCGTCGCCATCGCCGGTGATCCGGCCCTGGCGGTCGATCAGCACCACGCGCTTGCCCGCCGCCGCCGCGCGGAGGCCGCCCTGAGGCGACGTCGCCACGGCTTCCACCCAGCGCCGCCCCAGCTCTGCCAGCACGGTGACGCTGCCCTCGGCCGAGACCGAGGTGACCTTGCCGTCATCACCGCCGGTCAGGAAGGCGCCGGCGCCGATGTCGCGGGCGAAGGACAGCACCTGGCCCTTGTGGGCCTGAACCGCCGAGCCCAGGGTGAAGCCGTCATTGCGCCGGAAGATCCGCACACTGCCGTCGCCCAGCGCCACGGCCAGGGCTTCACCCTTGCGATCGAAGGCGAGACCCACGGCCGGGGCGTCGAGATCCTCGCTGCGCCGGCGCGATGCCAGGCGGCTGAAATAGCTGTCGGGTGCGGGGGTATCAAGCAACGTTGCCATCGAACCCCCGCTTCAGCTCGGCGGCATCCAGGTCGCGGCCGATCATCACCAGACGGCTGCGCCGGGTCTCGCCCTCCGCCCAGGGGCGGTCGAGCGTGCCTTCCGAGATCATGTGCACGCCCTGCAGCACGAAGCGCCGGTTCTGCCCGGCGAAGTTCAGGATGCCCTTGAAGCGCAGGATGTCCTGCCCCCTGGTCATCAGCAGCATGCTGAGCCAGCTTTCGAACAGCGTCTTGTCGAGCGGCTGGTCGGTGGTCAGCGACAGGCTGGAGATCGACAGGTCGTGGTCGTGGGCCAGCACGCCGGGTGTCGCGGGGGCGTGATCGTGGTCATGATCATGGTGGTCATGCCCGTGATCGTGCCCATGATCATGATCGTGATGATGGTGGTGGCCGTCGCCCTCGGTCAGGAAGTCCGGCTCCAGCGCCAGCGCCCGCTTCAGGTCGAAGGCGCCGCGGCCGAGGATGGCATCCAGGGCCACATTGCTGCGCTCGGTGCGGTGGATCTGCGCCAGCGGGTTCAGCCGGCGGATGGTGGCTTCCACCCGCGCCAGCGTGTCGGCATCGACCAGATCGGTCTTGTTCAGCACGATGATGTCGGCGAAGGCGACCTGCTGGGCCGCTTCCGGCGCATCGACCAGGCGCTTTTCAAGGTTCAGCGCGTCGACCACCGTCACCACGCCGTCCAGCTGGGTGCGGCTGGCGATGTCGCGGTCCAGGAAGAAGGTCTGGGCGACCGGTGCGGGTTCGGCAAGGCCGGTGGTCTCGATCAGAATGCCGTCCAGATTGCCCGAGCGCTTGAGCAGAGCGCCAACGATCCGGATCAGATCGCCGCGCACCGTGCAGCACAGGCAGCCATTGTTCATGGTGAAGACTTCCTCGTCCGCGTCCACGACGAGGTCGCCGTCGATGCCGATCTCGCCGAACTCGTTGACGATGACGGCATATTTGCGGCCGTGCTGTTCGGTCAGGATGCGGTTGAGCAGCGTGGTCTTGCCGGCACCCAGGTAACCGGTGAGCACGGTGACGGGAATCTTTTCCATGAGGTCCTCGGACGGGAGGGAATGGTTCAGGCGTCGGATATGGCAGGTCCGGAGTGGCGCGCCAAGAGCCGGGTGCGCGTCGGGGGCAAAAGCATAGCACCCGTGCGGGGGCCGTATACAACCGGCTTGTGATCCGTGCCGGCCGGGAGCTTGCGGCTGCGACGAAACCCGACATCGACGAAACCCCGCCGTGCAGCGTATGTTTCCCGAAGATCGTCACCTTCGGGAGCATCAGGATGACCGACACCCGCAGCACGCGCCGGATCGCCCCTCGCGCAGCCCTGGTTCTTGGCGCCGCCCTGGTTTCTGGTGCCATGCTGTCCGGTGCGCCGGCCCCGGCGGCAGCGGCAGCGGCAACCACGACATCGGCGCCGGCGGCAGCGGTGCTCCAGACCCCCGATTTCGTGGCACAGCTGGGCTATGTGGAAGGCCATCTGCGGGTCGGCGGCGCGCTTTACGCCGATGGCCGGCGCGAGGAGGCCCTGGTTCATTTCCGCCACCCGGCGGCGCATATCTATCCGCTGATCGCACCGTCGATCGCAGCCCGCGGCATCGCCGGCTTCGATACCGAACTGGATGCGGTGCGCGCGGCGGCCGAAGCCCAAAAGCCTGCGGCCGAGGTTTCGGCGGCGATCGACGCGGTGATGGCGAAGCTGAAGGCGGCCGCCGGTTCGGTGCCGGTCGAAGAGCGCCGCGACATCCATACCGGGCTTAAGGTCGCGAGTCTGATGCTCGACACCATCGCCGCCGAATACGGCCAGGCGATCAGCGGCGGGCGGATCACCAATGCTGCCGGCTATCAGGACAGTCTGGGCTTCATGCAGGTGGTGATCGGCATCCTGCGCCAGGCCCAGCTGCGTTTTCAGCAGGCCGATCCCGATCGCTGGAAGGCGGTGGCGGGCGATCTGCGCCAGCTGGCCCGGGCCTGGCCGTCGCTGGTGCCGCCGGCCGAGCCGGCGCTGTCGGCCGGCGAGGTCGAGGCGCTGACCTCGCGCCTGCGCCTGGCACTCGACGGGTTCTGAGGGCCCGGATGAAGACCGCTCATCGCGACGACAGCCGGCCCAGGGCCCGCCGGCGGCCGAAACGGCGCCCCTGGCTGGCGCTTGCCGCCATTCTGGTGCCGCTGGCGGCCGCGGCGGTGCTGGCGCTGGTCCGCAGCCTGCCCTGAGTCGATCAGCCTGAGCCGGGCAGCCTGAGCCGGGCAGCCTGAGCCGGTCAGCCGGCGGCTTCGGCCGCCAGCCAGATC
>MDTG01218605.1_pt1 | contig 21529 bp, 18 predicted proteins | sample 811421 | NCBI WGS metagenome assembly MDTG01 (sample SAMN05326645, study PRJNA326480) | marine metagenome | isolation source: seawater | place: Pacific Ocean: South East | collected 2011 | reverse complement strand
TTATCAGAGTTCATAATATCTTCTAATTTGTTGTTTTTTTCATTTCCATTTCTTGTTTTTAAAAACGGCCGTAATATCCATATTATGAATAAAATTAAAACTAAAAAAAGAATAACGCGAACCATGAAAAGATACTTTCTATTTTTGGTGAAGCACTACAGGGAGTTTACCTTACTACTTTTGAAAAACATATTCTACTTCTTCCCAACAGTCAGTAGGAAAAATCCATAATATTTCTAAATCTTCCTTACCAGTATTTTTCAATCCATGAGCAACATTTTTAGGAATATATACAAAACTATCTTTATAAAGCTTCTTTGAATTTGAAGATGAGAGGAGCACTCCTTCACCCTGTCGAATGATATATACTTCCTGAGGTGAATGGTGATGTAGGGGGAGTTTTTCTCCTGGGGGCAGAACTAATACTCCGCAAGAAAGCCCGTGGCTTATCATTTGGGTGCTGTCTACCATATATTTCCATTTGAATTTACAATGGCCTTTATTTTCATTCCAAGCTTTTTCTCTCAGGTGGGAAACAACAATTTTTTCTTCTTTCATATTGATTATCTTTTTACTAACGAGTTGAAAACATTGCCATAGCTACCATCTCTTTCCGTTCGTTTGGATATCTATCTTTTATATTTTTTATTTCGCTAACTGTAATTTCGGTTATTTCCAAAAATTGGTCTGCATTCTGTGTGACAAATATATACAGCTCATTTTACTCATCATCGTTATTCGGCGAACTTTTTATATTTTTTTTAATTAAGAATAATTCTTTTGTAGTACCCACTTCATTTAAAATCAAAAACATTCACGATAATGTTTAATACATAAAAAAGCATTTACAACTGTCTTATACATGTTGATTTAAGGTTTGGAAATAGTGATAGTAAATGATCTTTCTCTATCGAACGCATTTATTTTGAAAGGTGCATATTGTGCAATGATTTTCTAAAACTTTTCAGCACATAATTTAATTTCAGTGAGTTGACACGCTTTAGATTTTTTAAATCGTTCTATAACCACTCACAAAACAGAAACTCAAAGCACTTTCATGATTATTAACTATTCCTTTGAATGTTACCAGTTTTGTTTTCGAAAAGAGAAACTTGTAGCCAAAGTCTTTTTTGACACCTAACTGTGTATTGATGGTTCACAAAACCCTTCCATCTGACAAAATTATCGATGAAATGTAGATACTATTTTTGCTTTTTTATTTATTTTTAAAAAGCAATTTATTAGCATTATGTATCAACGGGAATCGGACTGCAAATTTGGCTTATGCAACACTAGTAAGAAAGAAGTTTTTGAATAAAAGCTAAGAAAAAGAGTTTCTTAACCCTATAAAGTGGTATAACGCTTAAATTAAATTATTAGTATCATCCCACTTATACCATTGGCAGTTATAATGTTAGTAAGATATATGATTTATGGGAATGATAAGGTTAATTAGCACAATTTTTTTCTTAATTACAGTCGGGATAATGCTATCGTTATATAACCCTCTTGATCGAGCCAATCTTGTAAGTATAAGAAATAGTATTTTTTCATTGCCTTACAGTGTAGAAAATATGGGAAAAATTAAATCTAAAACCATAAATAAAAAATTTTTATCCGAAGCGTTCAAACCTTATAAAAATCTAGCTACATTTGACGATTTTTTTGAATACAGGAGGTTACGATTTTTGATTAAAGAAAATTTTTCAGGTGGTGTGCTTTTCAAAGACATTTTGAGTCATTGCTTTCGTGAAAACAATAAATACATCTGTGGTTGTAGCGATATTTCTGAGGTGATCATAGCCTTCTGCAAACTTAAAGGGGAAAGATGTTTTGAAATTATAAAGGGTAGTTCACACTCTTTTATTTATAATTTGTCAAGAAATGTGACAATTGATCTATTCTATGGCTATTTATTTTATGGCACTCCAGACGAATTAATTCAATATGCTAGAAAGGGAGAACTAGAATTCACCTACAAATTCGTAGATTTAGGACAAAGCGTGCTAATCAGCGAGTTAGAAGATATTATGGATTTGAATACGGAATATTCAAATAACGAGGATGTAGTTGCTTTTCTCAAAAAAACTAAAGAGTATAAAAACAGATTTTATCCATCAATAAAAAAAAATTGGAACGAGCTAATTATTAATGTACTGGAAGATCCCAGCAAACTAAGCTTGCAATTCGGACACTACTCTTGGAAAGGTAATGAAAGATTATTTCCAATCGTAGAATTTTCAAAATTATTTGGTAAGAACACTCAAATGATTTTCAAAGATGTTTTTGGCAGATTAATTCTTAGGTTTATCTAAATTGATACATAAACTAAGCTTAGGCTTTTGCACATAAAATATTTTTTTAATTATAGTAAAATTATCTTGCTGGTCTTTAGTCCAAAACGTATGCAAGGAGAAAAGTTTATCCAAGTCTACTAAAATGAGAAAGTTTAGGAAACACTTTGATGTGTAATACTTTTCGGTCTGCCCTTCTTACGATTTTCGAGTTATAGTAGTGGAGGAGGGGGTGGGACCTTCATCAGGTCCAGTATGATGCTTCTGGTTCAACTCCCTGGGCAAGTCCGTAAAACAATTCAGTCACATTTTTTTAACTTAACGCCAAAAATGCATGCTATTTTTGTTAAGAGCGTTAATGCGCTTTTTGTAAATAGTTATTAGCATATGGTTAAGTTCGTGTACCGATTAACTCAAACTTCAACCCACACTTTGAGAACTCATAAATAAAGGAGTGCTTTATAGGTTTTTTGTAGCATTTCTAATGCTTTCAAAAAGAAAGCTTGTTGCTTCGTCGACGTAACTCTGTACTTGAAATCCCTTCTGTCCTTGGAAAAATAACGAGTTCGCATGCTGAGATTTTATTGGAGTTATCGTCGCCATGCACAAGAATATCAATGTTATTTTTAGCAATGTACGCATCGTCTAATAACCAGTTTGATGGTATTACTTCTGAAACGTATTTTATCGAAAGTAATATTTCCTTACGTTCCTCGAAACTAAGCTCGGGCTTGTAACCCTTTTTTGCATAGATCTCGTCATCTGTTGTTAGTGCAACTATTACTTGACCGAGATTAGCAGCCTTCTGGAGGAGACGTACATGGCCATGATGTAGTAACGTACATGACATATCAACCATTACCCTTTTCAATCTTCGTCCTCCCAGTTTTTGTAAGTCAATTTTTTTGTTTAACTCAGTGATAAACACTCATTAATTGTGCCTTTTGCATTGTTACCGAGATGAACCTCACCAAGGTGGCATACAACACTCTCATTGGGTTCCAATGTGCGCGGTGAATATAAGACCGCTTTAGGGTCATTGGATACGATTGTGCCCCTTATGCGAGTACATAAAAGAGGTTGCATCTCTCTTGGAAAGTAAAGATTTGTATCAAACTTACTCATGAAGTGTTCCTTACAGGTTTTGACCGCCACTTTAAAGTTTTTGTGATCTTCCAAAATCGAGTCCAAAGAGCAAATTGCATGGTATGGTCCTGTCATCTTTTTGCCAAGATGATTTTTAATAGAAAGGTTGAAAGAGGGAATTTCAAAATCTGGGAGTTCATTGAAGGCAACAAATGCAGCACCAGTCAGACCAAACAGGCCCTTACATGAACTATAGCTAACTGCGTCTGCAAGTTCATGATGATCTTCTAATCCGATAGACGCCGTGGCATCCAACATAAGTTTGGCGTTTAAGGTATCTGCAAACGCCCGAAGCTCTTTAATATCAAGCTTTAATCCAATGCTGGTTTCGGTAGAACAAGCAACCACCCAATCGTATTTGCCAGTTGTAGCTTTATAGCCTTGCCAGTCTATCGTTTCAACGTCTTTTATTTGTCCGTAGGCTTTCGATGAAACCTCAGCCATCATTAGTGCGCGTTGCGCATAGTAGCCAGAGTCAATGACCAGCACTTTACCATATGCGAGGTTACTAATCATTACCTCAAGGCCCGTACTCCCACTTCCTTGCAAACGAGCAATCTGATTATGACCACTTAAAGTTTTTAAATTTGATAAAACTCGGTTTTCAATTTGAGTATAATTATCATCACCACGTCCAAAGCATGGCTCTAAGCCTGCGATGTTTTCAGCGGTAAGTGAGGCTGGCCCAGCCGTAAACAGTTTTTTTGCTTTGTTTTTCGTTTCAATGAGCTCACTTAAAGTGTTGTCAGAAATCATTTTTTCGATCCTTTCAAAAATTGAATAAATTCGGTGAGGTTTTGCCTCGGCACTCTATCTGGACGACCCAAGTCTTTTCTATTTCCGCGTTTGCATCGGATCTCGAAGAAAGTACTTCCGGCCGAACAGTTATCAAAGGCCTCACTGATCTCTATAGCAGCGCAAGCCATCACAATATTTGAATAGCCAAAACCCTCTGCAATTTTTTGAAGATTTATGTTGAATGCAGCAGTCGACTGTCCTCCTACTGAGTCATGTGCTCCATTGTTGAGGATAATGTGAATCAAATTTGATCGAAGTGCACATTCAGCCATACCGCCAGTGTGCATTAGTAAAGCACCATCTCCATCAAGGCATATCACACGTCTTTTAGGCAGTACTGAAGCTATTCTGCAGGCTATCTGGGAGGCATGCCCCATTCCACCAACGGTTAAAAAGTCAGTGGCATGGGTTTGTCCGTACCGCTTGCGGATCTCAAAAAGCTCACGTCCAATCATTCCAGTTGACGCTACAAAAATATCACTTGGAAGAGAATTATCAACCACGTGTTGAATTGCTTCTTCCCGACTTAGATCAGGACTTCGCTCAGGCTGAGAGGATACTAGCAAGACATTATCAAATGTATTTTTGCGAAACACCGCAGCCACTGGGCGTTGTTCTGAGTTTGCCTTTAAGATTAGGCCCTTAATTTTTTGTTTCCAATTAAAAGAAGCGCCGTCAATCACCTCGAAGGGAATTCCCATAGTCTTGAGTGTCCTTAAGGTAATTTGACCTTGTTTTATGTGCTGTGGTTCATCTTTCAGTTGGATATCATCATCGGAAATTTCACCTCTCCATCCAACAAGTAAAATCATTGGAATACTATAAATGGCTGGATCTGCGAGTGAGATTAGTGGATTATAGGCATTGCCTAATCCTGAATTTTGCATGTAAACCGCTGCTAATTTCTCTGTTGCAGCAAAATAGCCGATAGCGTGTCCTACTGCGCTACCCTCGCTACTTGTGATCACATGTTCATCTGAGGAACAAGAGTTCGACATCTGATAGTTCAACCCCTTCATTAAAGAGTCGGGGACGCCTGCAAAAAAATTGACTCCTTGCGCTTTTAATTCATCTAAAAAAACAGCTGGTGGGATCATCATTCAGTTCCAGGTATTAGTTTCAATATTTCTTTAATACTTATTAGCTTATCTTCAATTTCCATTGAACGATCATTCTCAAGAATACCAATTGCTGTTTCATGCATCGCTTTATATGACGCTCTCATTAGATGGTTAGCATAAATGACGACGTCAAAACCTGCGTCTGCAAGCTCTTCAGCGGTAATCTCATTAAAACTACTCGGGACGCAGATCAAAGGGGTATCTGGAAATTCCATTTTGTGGAATTTTGCAAACTCCAATACTTCGGCTGGAGATTTTTGGCGGCTGTGGATCATAATGCCGTCGGCGCCTGCATTTATATATGCCCGGCCGCGAGCGCGTGCATCGTCCATGCCTTTTTCTAAGATAAGACTTTCAATACGGGCGATTATCATAAAGTCTTGGCTAACTTGTGCAGCTTTGCCAAGCTTAATTTTTTCTGCAAATTCATGTGCATCTGCCTGAGTTTGTATTACCTCGTTCCCGAATAAGGAGTTCTTTTTAAGTCCAGTTTTATCCTCAATAATCACAGCTGAAACACCCATACGGTCTAAGCGATTTACAGAGTGAACAAAGTGCTCAGGTATCCCACCGGTGTCCAAATCAATGATGAGTGGCTTCGTGGTTACATCGAAAATATCACCAATATTTTTAGTTCGGTGTGATAAATCTAAAACTTCAATGTCTGGTTTTCCCATCTCGGTTGAGTCGGTTAATGAACTTGACCAAAAGCCATCAAAATGACGGTTTGAATTCATATCCTCATAGACTACATTCTCTGAAATGAGCGCGGAAATAGGGCTGTGTGCCTCCATAATTCTGACGATTTTTTTACTATCAATGAGACGGCGTAATAACTTCTGGCGTTGTGAGGGGGATGCACGATTAGAGTGCAAATCATGGCTTAAAAGCGAAGCAGACACACCAGGTGTGTAAGGTATTTCAATGAGCTTACCGCCATATGAATTTAGTACTTCAATACAGTTATCACGTATATGGGACATGAAACCTTCTTGCCAATCGTCTCCATGGACCATGAAGTCAGGTTTTAGTGCCTTAAGATTGACTGAGTAGTCCCAATCCTCTTGTGCCATAACTTTGGAAACACCTTTGATATTTGCAAGAACTTTTTTTCTGTGTTCAAAGCTCAGAATTGGGAGAGGTTTAAATTCAGTAATGGCAGCATCCGTCAAACAGCCAATAATAACTTCGCCGTAGGTCGCTGCCTGTTCAATTATGTTGATTATACCGTGGTGAATAAAATCTCCAGAAATGCCTACATAAACTCTTTTGTCTACATTCATTTTTAAGTCCTCTCTGACAAATGCTACTCAAGCTATTTTACTAAGCCGTTTTCGTCTAAACAATGCTCTATACCAGGACTAGATAAATTTTCTACACTCTTCAAATTATCAACGTCCCGTACCTGCAAGTCTCCAAAAATTTTTGGAATCAATCTGCTCTTTCCTAGCACAGTCATGCAGAACTTGAGAAAAAAATTTGGAACAGAAAAAACTTTCGGAAACATATTATGCTCCTCTGCAACTAACTTAACTAGTTCTAAAGTGGAAAAATGTCCGTCAACTGGGCATATAATTTGGTTTTTCATCCAGGTTGGGTTTTTTAACTTATAAAGCAAAAGCGAGTTTAAAGTATTAACTTTCACAATTGCCCTAGAATTATTTGTGACATTCCCAAGAGGTATAGGAATTTTCTTTTTTAATAATGTTTCAAAAAACCCAAGATTTCCCCTAACTTCCTTACCAAAGACCAGTGGAGATCTTACAATTAAATAATTAAATCTATCGTTAACTGTGTTGTCTTTCAAATATAATTCAATAAACTTTTTACTTTCCGAATAACTATCACGGCCTTCATATGACGAAAATTTGTTAAAATATTCACCAACCTCAGTATTTTCACCACAAACTTTTATAGTGCTAAAAAAAATAAAATTATTGACATGAAATTTTATACATTGATCAATTAAATTTTTTGTTCCTAAGTAGTTAACATCATAAATTTCTTGATCGTCAACTTTGTACGAGTGTGTGATTCCTGAAGTATGAATGACCGTATCCACATATGGGAGAACATCTGACCAATCCGTTGTCTCAGAAAGATTTTTTTGAACAACATCTAATGCCGAACTTTCACCTCTAATGGATTGCACAACATCTACCCGGTTCTGTTTCAAATATCGAGTAAGATTGCTGCCAATAAAGCCATTAGCTCCAGTTATTAATACTTTTCGCTTTGATGGTTTCAATCTAATTTGCCTTTTCTAAATTAGTATTCATTATGTCTAGAGACATTTCAGACATTATTTTTAGGAGTGAATACTTCCTCGAAAATTTTGTTCTATCAACATTTTCCATAGTGAGTCCCTCGTAGGCGTTGACACAACCTTCTTGATCACATGGATCAAAAACCTTACAGTTCTCTATATTTTCCAATATAAAATGCCTTGAAAATCCTTTGACACCAGCCAATATCGGTTTTCCAGTAGCAGCGTATTCAAATAATTTAGAAGGAATTACTTCTTCAAATGCTTTTGTGTCATTTAGGTGAAGCATCAATATATCACATTTTTGATAATAATCGAGCAGTTGCCGCCTGCTGACAGGAGGAATTATTCGTACATTCATACACTTCTGTTCTTCAATTGCGTTAACTAAATTTTGTCTTTTCCCCCCATCACCTATCACAATTATTTCAACCTCATTTCCTAACTTTTTACTAAAACCTGGTAATATTTTATGTAGACCCTGTCCCTCTCCGATGTTGCCTGCATACAGTATCTGAATTTGACGTCTTTGATTGATACGTTTGCTAAAATTATGATTTAAAAATATATCGTCAATACCATTAGTATATGTCGAAGTTAAAGCATTTGGATATTTAGCTTCAATGTAAGGAATAAAACCAGGTGATACTAAGTTTATTCTTTTCGCTCGTGAGAAAGTATAATTTTCTATCATATCTATTATTACCCGTAAAAAAGTTAACTTTTTTTTTCTTAAAATGTCTGTTGTACTTTTAGAAAAAATATCGCGAATATCGAGATATAACGGTGTCTTAAGTCTTTTAGAAATTCTCGCAGCTAAAAATGCTGTGAAAAGTCGTGACGAGGTTGCAAACACTAGATCGTACTCTTTATTTTTTGCGAAAGATAAAGCAAGACGAAAGTAGTATAAAAAGGAAATCATTTGATCTAACAACCCACTTTGATGCTTTGGAATGTCAATGCGGTGCACACGTGTACGTTCGGTTAAGTTCTCGAAACTCGATGCTTTCTGTTTAAATTGAGCATATCTATTTGGTTTTGTCGTAACAATGTCTAATTTGACATCTTCAAATTTTTGTAATTCTTCAATAAGAGCAGCCGCTCTAAAAGAACCAGCGCAAAGATCTGGTGTAAAATAGAAGGTTAAAAATAAAATTCTCATTTTCTAAGAATGTTATCTAAAGAAATAGCTACCTCTGCTGTATGGCATATTTCCTCAAAATCTATTATTTGCTTATTTGAATTTCGTATACTTGTTACAAAATTCTTTATCATCATTTTCTGCCCTTTATCTTGCCTCCATTTATTTTTTCGTCTTTTGAAGTTACCTTTCCAAGTTACCATATTTAAAAAATTATTTATTTGGAAAATCTTTCCCTCAGAAAAAACTTCAATTCTTTCTTTTGGAAACAACTTTGATCCTCGAGTGAGGTAGTTTATTTGACACATTGATCCATTTTCAAATTTAAGAGTTATAATAAAATTATCGATAGGATCTGTGCTAGACGTCGGTTCGGTTCGAATGATTGTATAATCCACTATGTTATTGTTAGTGAGAAAAATTGCAAGATCGATGAAATGACAAGCTTCTCCGATTAACCTACCGCCTCCGACTTTTGGATCATGGATCCAGTGGCTACTATCGATGAAGCCAGCATTAATCGTCATGATAATAGTCATTGGTGAATTGTGCTGCCCTAATTCTTCTTTCAATGTAGTAATTAACGGAGCAAACCTTCTATTAAATCCAATCATCAGATTCAATTCAGGTTTTTGTTGCTTTATCTCTTTTATTTCATGCAACTGGTGCATCGATATACATAGAGGTTTCTCACAAAAGACATGTTTATTAGCTTTTAAAGCAGAAATTATATATGATGAATGGCTTTCATGCGTTGTTGTAATTATAATAGTATTTATATGTTCATTATTAAATATGGCTTCTAAATCATTGGTGGCATATGTAAACCCAAATTTTTTTGCATTATTTGCAGCAGTAATTCCCGAATTGGTGGTTATGATTTCCAGATTGCAAGCATTTTTTTTAAACGTAGGAATGAGAGTTTTATTTGCGTAGTTTCCAGCCCCAATCCAACCAAGACTAATAGAATCCTCCGTACGTGTACTAGTTTTTACCATCTCGTAAATAGGCACTTTGTTACTGCCAGGGTATTTGAGAATAATGCCAAGACTATAGTTTTTGTCATAAAGGGTCTGAAAAGCTTTTTCTCCATCTGCAATATTATACCGATGAGAAATGAGCTGTTTTGTATCGATCTTTCCCTCATCCATGAGATCTAATACTGCTTGAAAATTTCGTTGTTCTGTCCACCTGACATAAGGGTACGGATAATCGATGCCATTCTTTTCGTAACTTACATCATACCTTCCAGGTCCATATGAGCATGAAACTTGAAATGAGATCTCTTTTTCGTAAAAGCTCGCACGATTAATTGATAATCCTGAAGTACCTACTAAAACTATCCTTCCGCGCTTTCTGCATATCATCGTTGCAATATCTATTGGATCATTGCTGGATGTAGAAGTAGCAATTATTACACTATCAACCCCTAAGCCATTCGTTTGGTCATTTATCCTACTGTTTAGTTCGGCAGGTTCTAAACCATCTTGATATATTCCGATTGCTCCATATTCTTCAGCTATCGCTATTCTTTTTTGATTAATATCGGAGCAAATAACTTTACATCCATGTGCTTTCAATAATTGAACAGCAAGAAGTCCAACTAGACCTAAACCCATGACGAAGAAGGTTTCGCCCATTGTTGGGTTCGACAATCTTATGCCGTGTAGCGCTATTGAACCTAGTACCGTAAATACCGCTTTTTCATCTTCAAGATTCGTAGGTATTTTAGCTATCAAGTGTTTTGGAGCGGATACAATTTCAGCATGTGGGCCGTTTGACACCACTCTATCGCCCTCATTAAACTCCGGGCAATTACTTTTAATTACTATGCCAGAATTACAATAGCCTAATGGTATTGGCTCAGCAAGTTTTGCACTTATAGTTTCATAAGTTGATACGATTCCATCTGTCCGAATTTTATCAAAAGCTTGTTTGACTCGGTCTGGATTATTCAAGGCTTTGCTAAGGTAATTACTCTTACCGAAATCAATCAACATTTTTTCGGTGCCAGATGAAACCAAGGAAATATTTGAGGCAATAAGCACACCATTAGGCAAGCATTTAGGTGAGGGCGCATCTACAACAACTATGGATCCGTCACTCAGATTGTTTACTATTTGTTTCATTTTAATCCTGCAAAAATATATTGGCCACTCTATGTGATCCCACAAAAATCGATAAACTTTGAACGGTCAAAGTCTTTCGATAATGCTGCTTCCTTAAATTCGCGGTGCGCAACTAAACCGAATATTAAATGACAATTATTCATGACTTGATTAATTGTCATTAGCTTGAACTCTTTTGAGTCTTGGATATTAGGATCTGAGACGCACACATCACTATAGTTCTTTTGTACCTCGCGCACTATGGCCACAGCTGGTGACTCTCGTAAATCATCTATATCTGGTTTATAAGACAATCCAAGAAATCCAATACTGGGCTCAATTCCATGTTTTGTTTTACTGGAATGTATTTCTTTCAATGTTTTCTCGAGGATAAATTTAGTTTTGTACAAATTTCTTTCGCGGGCTAACCTTATTAATTGCGAGTTCTTTCTGTCATGTTCTACTATAAACCATGGGTCCACTGCGATACAATGTCCGCCAACACCAATCCCTGGTTGTAAAACACTTACCCTTGGGTGTTTATTAACTAATTCAATTAATTCGTAGACATCAATCCCTTGATTATCACAAATCATAGAAAGTTCATTAGCAAATGCGATATTCACATCACGATAACTATTTTCAATAAGCTTACTCAACTCAGCTGTTGGAAGATTCGTTTTATGTATTTTTCCAGATACAAATTTTTCATAGAACCTCTGAACTCTCTGAACCGTGTCGAAAGAATTGCCACCTATAATCCTATCGTTATTTTGTAATTCGTATAGCAAATTTCCAGGTAAAACCCTTTCAGGACAGTAAACGATGTCTACTCTGCTTAAATCTGGACGTTCTTGTCTTAAAATAGTTTCCAGTTTAGCGGAAGTACCAACGGGAACAGTTGACTCTAGAATTAACAAATCTCCTTCCCGGAAAACTTTTGCAATGTTATGGATTGCTGACTCCACAAATCTAATATCACTTTTATACCCGTTATCATCCAGCGAAAATGGTGTGGGTACACAAATGATATGCACATCAGCTTCTTTAGGCGTTTCTTGAGCAATCAGTCTTTTATTGAGCACAGCCGTTTTCAATAAAGTGTCTAACCCTTTTTCGGTAATATGGACATGGGCTTTATTTACAGATTCCACAACGGACAAATTCGTGTCCACTCCTATCACCTTAAAATTACTATCTGCCAACAAAAGTGCTGTCGGTAGTCCTATGTAGCCCAAGCCATACACACAAACTTTATTCATTATCGCTACCATCTTTTTGAAGAATGTCAAAAATCCTTTTACCAGCCTCTCCATCTCCATAAAGATTAGTGGTCTTTGCCATACTTTCATATTTTTCAGAGTTGGTCAGTAAACTATCAACCGCTTCTATTATCTTTTTTAAGTCCGTTCCCACTATCTCCATCAAACCTGCTTGTAACACCTCTGGTCTTTCAGTTTCGTCACGCATTAGAATTAATGGTTTTCCTAAGCTTGGAGCTTCTTCTTGTATGCCACCACTATCCGTCAAAATTAATTTTGCATTCATCATCAAGTAAACAAAATGGGGGTAGTCCTGAGGTTCTATCAGTTTTACATTCGTTAAGTCTTTTAAAATGGTATTAACAGGCTCTCGCACATTTGGGTTTAAGTGTACTGGATAAATAAAAATTACTTCGGGATGTAAAGTTGCTAATTCCTTAATTGCAACGCATATATTTTTGAAACCTTTCCCAAAGTTCTCACGCCGGTGACCAGTGATTAACACGTATTCGCGTTGCTTCAAATTGAACTCACAATAATCAATAAAGGAATTAGTAATTGCCTCGTATAAGTCTTGGTCTTTCATTATTTTTTCTACTGCAAACTTTAATGCGTCAATAACTGTATTGCCAACAAGGAATAATGAATTTTGTGGGATGCCTTCATTAATCAGATTATTAAATGCACTTTGCGTTGGCGCAAAGTGAATACTGGCTAAATTAGTAATTGTTCGACGATTAAATTCCTCTGGAAATGGTAGTTTCCGAGTATTTGTTCTAAGACCTGCTTCAACATGCAATACTTGCACGTTGTTCATAAATGCAGCCATTGCCGTCGAGACCGCAGAAAGTGTATCACCGTGGACAATTACTTTGTCGGGTTTGACTTCACTTAATTTGTCAGACATCTTAAAAATCAGTTCTGCATACTTTTTACTCAAAGACGGTTCTTTCATATTCACGTTCAGTTGAATATCCGGTTTAATGTCAAAAAAGGTCTCTACAGAACCTAACATATCTTTGTGCTGTCCAGTTGAACACACTATTAAATCATACGACGACTTATTCTCTTGAAACTTTTTTATAATGGGAGCCATTTTTATAGCTTCCGGGCGTGTGCCGTAGAGAAGCAAAACTTTTTTCATTTAACTTTTAAACCATTTTATAAGTACTGTAGCTGGAGCATCTCTCATATGATATTTTATGCATTTACTATCATATACTTTTCCAAAATCGGTACAAAACAAATAATCATGTATTTGCACATCACAATTATCGAAATAAACTTTAGCATGTCCAATTTCAGTTCCTTTCAAAACAATTTCATTGCCAACTAAGCTAGATACCATAATGTTTGGGTGGACATGTAAACTACCGCAAGCTTTTTTGAAATTACCATGAACGGTGTCAATTATTTTCAGTTTATCAATTTCATGTACATAATGTCTTTCATGAACAGGATTTCCAAAAATATTAGAATACCCATTATGTAATATGGTTATATCAGTTTTATTGGGCTCAAAGTGTACATTTTTCTTTATTATTTTTGCTCGGCGGCCAACACGAAAGCTAGCCCATACTTGTGAAGAGTTTCTATCATTTATTTCAACACTATTATGAGATGAGGTGCCGCGTTCTTTTAATCTTCTTGGACCCCTTTCGTAAGTAGAAATACCTGTATTTACAAATACTCGTTTTCCAAAAATACTAAGTTCAAAGCAGGCGGTATCTGCATGGGCATGACCGGGTTGATATGAAGCCCCAATGTCTCCTGCGTCGACAACAAGATAAGTTTCACCCAATGCTGATTTAACAAAACCGCTTGACGTAAGGATACATTGCGAATGGTCTGTTTTTGATGGGGAAACACCTAACCTTCTTGCATAATCCAGCAATTCGTGAGGTCTAATACTTGCGTCCATACTCGCATCGTTGAAATGAGAAATTTTCCCGTCTGGGTGCGTGAGGTTTAATAACCAGCCTAACATTTTACTGATGTATTCTTCTAAAAGTAGAATATTAGAAGTATCTTTTGAATTTGCTCTGTATAAATTTAATATGTCAATTAAATCCTCCAATAGTATAGACTGATACATCGGGCTCAACTCAAAGTGCGCTCCATCGTCAAGAATTTGCTGCTGAAGCTCTGCAAAAAGAATTGCATGACCCTTTTTTCTCCATCGATCTGCCTCAGAACCATTGAAACAAAAACCGGCAAAAATCAGTGCTTTTGCGTTTGCTAGTAAATGATTCCCGTCTATGTGCCACTCTATTTTTCTACTTAAGTATTGAATTTGATAAATTAAGTTATTCTTAACTTCAACCGGTAGATCATTACCTGACAAAACCCATTTAAGGATATTCACTATACGAATTGAAGTTGGGTACGGTTCCCATGGAATACCAAGTCCATCCTTATTCTTATAACCCCAATCAGTCAATAAATCTAGTACTTCTCGCTCCTCTACCTTTGTTAACCCCTGCAATAAAAAATCAAAATAATTTAAATTGTACATCCACAATTTTTCATACGTCTCATTATGCCATCCTGTTTTTTTTATATCGAGATCTTTGGACAAAAAGGTAAATTTTCCATCTCCCAAGAAACTTTTTCGCTTTTTTATAGGAGGTATAGCTAATGTTTTCCATCTATCTAATTGTAAACAACCTACCTCCTTTATCTTAGGTCTATAAATCATATATATGAAACGCCAAATAATTTGTCGAAATCGAAGGAACCTAACTGTATTAAGATATAATGAGAGCACGTCTAGCATTTTATTATTTTTTAGTTAGTTTCTTTTCTCGCAATATAAATATACATAGACGGGGCAAATAAATTAAAAATAAAAAATTTAGATTTGGGGGTGAAATTATACGTTGCCAAACAATTGAAAGAATTCTCTTCCAAAACTTTTTTGACAACATACTTTGTTTTACTGGTTACAGAGTATTCAAGATAATTAAATATCCTAATCCCAACTATAGCAAATATATCCCGGATGATACTTTGGAAAAATCTTATATTAATTCCTTTATTTGGAAGCGAGAATATCAAGATACCACCAGGACTGAGAACATTGTTGAACTCAATCAGAGGCAAACTTATATCTGAGACATACTCCAACACGCTAGAACAAACTATACCATCAATATTTTGGTTATACAGAGAGGATAAATCATTAATATCTTTATTGAAAACCGCTACGGAAGATATCTCTATATCTTTTCGAAGTTTAACTGATTTTGTCATATTTATCGAAGCATCGATCGCAATCACTTTAGCATCATGTTTAAGTAAAACCGCTGATAAATCACCAGAGCCGCACCCAGCGTCCAACCATGTTTGGCCACTTTTTACATGCTTATATAAAATTTTTTGCCACAGCAGTAGTCTTTGCTTGAAAATTCCAGACTTGTATCTAAGTGACCACGAGGAGGCCAGCTGGTCGTGAAACTCTATCGCATCAACAGAGCCTTCGTTAAATACAAATTTTTTCGACATTATTGCTCTAGTTCTGCGATTACTTTGTCTACTATTTCATCCTCTAAATCATACCAGATTGGTAAACATATGTGCCTGTTACTCACTTCCTCAGGGTCGGTACCCAGGTGATAGTCATATACTGGCGAAGTCCTAGTCTTTATTTTATTAAAAACCTGACCCGGGTCGATTTTTGAAGTCTTCAAAATAAATTTATAAAGATTTGCTTGTTGCCCATTCTTTGTTGGATGAATAAACTCCCAGTTATTTTCCTTACATGTCACAATATATTTCTCTGCGATATGATACTTATTGGCTATTATTTGATCGATTTCTTTACAGACCGAGTAACTTAAAAGTGCGCTAATTTCGGACATTCGAATATTTACTCCCAAATCTAGCTTCTGGTCAAAGCGATCATAAATAGAATATTTTTTTATTTCCTCATCAAGTTTTTCGTTGTTAGTAACAATCAGTCCGCCTTCACCCGCTGGTATCGCCTTTGTAGCATACAACGAGTAAACACCTGCAAACCCATACAAGCCACTATGCTTTCCATTTAACGTTGAACCCAGCGAATGTGCGCAATCTTCGATTAACGTAATACCTTTCTCGCAGCAATAAGCTGCTATGCTTTCAATTTCTGGATTAATCCATCCGCCAATATGTGTTAACAAAAATATACTGTTTTCTGGTTCTTTTAAGCCTATTGCAAAGTTTTGAAGTTGTTCTAAACTAGGCATCAAGTAATCCAGTTTACAATTTACGGCACCTACATACTTAAGACCAGAAGTGATTGCAGTAGTTTTAACACCGTACATTGTATTACTTTGGATAAAAATATTTGTTTTCCCATACTTTTGACGGAGTATATTAAGTATTGCTAATATACCTGCACCATTAGAATTGCATGCTGTTGCAAACTTCGCACTAGTATATTTCTCTGTCCACTTTTCTAAATTTTTATTCCAGTCACCCTCTGCTAGCAGACCTGATTCAAATATTTTTTGGTACTTGTTAGCAAAAAATTCTTCTGATGCCTGCGGTATTTTTATCATTCCCATAGTTTATTAGCTCCTTTCAATTTCTTCCCAGTAAGTTGGAGAGATCAGTCCATGATTATTTGAGGTGTTGTTATAGTCGATGAAATTACACGGATTCTCTCCATATGTGCGTCTATAAAATTCGGCGCACAGACTGGCGAACAATGAGAATTTACCGAGGACAACACTCCATTGTCTGTAACTATTTTGCTGAATATGGTACTGATAATTTCTGTTGTTAGAGCTTTCCACCAATTCTTTTTTTACTCCAACATATTGGTGTACAAGTCTGAGTTCGGGATTTATTTTCAAATGCTCTTTGTGAACATAATCGAAATAGCTACTTACAGCATCAAAATTACTCACAGTTATACCACCAGCGAGACCATAACCATCTCTTTTCTTTAGCAAATTAATACAGTTTTTTACATTAAAATCTAAACGAACAAAGCTCTCTTGTTCATCACGAACACCTTCAAACACGCCCATAGGTGCATAACCATATTTTATCCGCGCCCCAAATAATTTAGAAACTAAATCTGGGCTGCAAAATACAATATTTTTCGCACAAAAAATACTATTTTTTGTAACCACTTTGACATAATTTTTATGTTCCGAAATTTCTTTAAATTCATCATTACACGAAATTTCTAATCCATTTTTCGTAGCAGCTTTCAATAAATCAGACAACAAACTTCTTGAATTCATTGTAAAGTCTGAACTTTCTTTAGATATAAATGGCTCACGTTCACGATAAAGATTTAACATTTGATTGAAAATCGCACGGCCAGAGATTTGACCTGTAATTTCTGCACCACCCCCATGTCTGCGTAACCAGTCATGGCGTGTAATCTTTTCTGATAGCAAAATTGACTTAGCTAAAGAATACATCCATATCGGATTAGTAGGGCGATTTCGGTATTGGTAAACTATATGGTCATCATTAAACCATTTTTCTCCAATTACCTTTATACCAGTCTCTTGTTTTGAGATATTCATTCCCTTGAAACCAGAGTAATATTCTAATAAGTCATCCAGGGCACCCAACAAGTATCTGGCCGTTGCTAATTGATCTGAAACCAGCGAAAAAAGAACGCCGGTATGCCACCATTCGTGAAACTCTTTGGTTGTCTCAGAAGCAAGCTTTGGGTTTTTTTCAATTAGCAGAACTTTTTTCCCGTTACGGCACAGCATTTCCGAAAGGCTAATTCCTGCTATGCCTCCACCAACAACAACCCAATCATAATCAGGGTTTTTCATTTACCCAGCCTCACTTTTGCGCAAATTATATAAAGATTTTTGAGTCAGCACTGCTAGAAGACCGAAAGTAAAGTTTCCATAAACCGATGTATCGGTTAACATAAAAGTAAAAGCACCTACACAACAGAAAGCCACACTTCCCAATGCTGCATAGATAAAATTGTTTTTTTTCATCGCTTTAAATGACAACTTTAAAGAACTTCTTAGTATGCTTCCTACGAACAATAAATAGATCATTAAACCAACAAAACCATGTCTAAAAAGAAGAGACCCAATCTCAATGTGAATATGGTGCACTCCCCCATTTACTCTGTAATTCCCAACATCTAATCCTGTACCGAGATCTACCCCGGGTAAAAACCATACCGCTCCGGAGCCAAGACCTAATATGTATGTAAACGGAAAATAAAATGATTCTGCTATCCCCCGAAAAGCCCCTTGGAGCTCTGCTATCCTTGTGAACGTACTAAAATCTGTAATTTTATTACCAGCATCGAAGGTCAACACCAACACGATAGCCTGTTCTAATCTCATAATCAGTCCTAAATTGGTATTTATTTCGATTAAAATGTACACAAAAAAACAGATTAACAGCGCTAATATTATTTTTGTTCTAATACCTGCATAGAACAAAAAATAGATTATAAAAATAGCTACCATAACTAAAAACTTAGATTTTGACATTGATAGAATTGGTTCACTAATAAATAATACAATGAATAAACCAAAAAAAAGAAGATTGGCAATACTAATGCGCCTTGAATTAGCTAAATATAATAAGCAAAAACCAAATAAAAAAATCTCAATATCTACTCCCCCAGATGCGTACTTGATCAATGGTTCTTTAAATACAAACAATTCCACTAATCTACTTAAGAAATTTAGTAATCCAACGAATATCAAAAATCGCAAGATTCCCTTGATTACAATTTCCAAGTCCTTATCACTCGCGTTCTTAAGTAGTACTAACCCTAGAGAGAATGCTAAAAATGGCGCTATAAATCTTCCACTATCCCCAAAAATATCTCGTACCTCCCAGGAATTAATAAAACCTAGGCTCAAAGAAAGTAACATCCAAGCGCTTGCAACTATAAATACCCTATTATAACTGTTTCTTGCTTTCATAAAATGAAGTAATAAAAAAGTCGTAAAAACAAAAATAAAGTGGATGATCAGATAAAGTCCGTAGGTTTCTAACGGAACAAATTTCCCTAAAGCCTGCAGAAGATATATAAACATATAAAGAAACAAAAAAATTCTTATTTTACTTTTTTCAATTATGTCTAATGTCAAATAATTGGTCATAAATTAGGTTTTATTGGCTAAAAATTCACAGAATAAAGCAGTAGATTCAGAATAAGAAAGAAGACTTTTTTGCCTAATAATCGATTTCTTCTTTAAAGTATTTAGAGCAGATTCGTTCATATCCAGTTCCAGTATTTTCATGAATAAATCGTCATTGTTAAGAGCATCAAAGTAGCTCGCAGCCTCTCCGCAAGTAAACGGCATTGCCGTCAGCTTTGTAGTAATTATTGCCGCTCCACAAGACATCGCTTCTATTAATGTATATCCACTGCTTTCACACAAAGACGGAAAAACCATAAACCTGCACGTTGAGTATGCATAACGTAAATCTGCCTGACTAACGTTGCCAACAAATATTATATTATCACAACAGCCAGAAGACTCCACGTGTCCAAGAAGTTTTTGATAATACTCTTCAAATACTGGCATGCCACAAATAAATAATCTCACATGATCTTTCTTAGTAGCAGTTAGATAACTACTGAAAGCGGTAATTAATGTTTCCAAATTCTTATATGGATAAAGATGGGAAACACAAAGAAAGTCTGTGGAACGCATATCTTTAATAAACTTATTACTCACATCATTTCTTTCATAAACAGGAAAGAAAAAGTCACTTCTTCCACACTCAATTAAATAATTATTTTCTTTTTTTAATTTATATTCTTTAATGAAAAAATTCTGAGAGTACTTAGATTCATGAATGATAATATTTGATGTTCTCATTGAGGCTAGCATCAAAAGTTTATTTATTGCCAAAAAGATTCGACCCCAATAGCTCAATCCCTCGTAAACATTTTGATCAAAGGGACCTATTGTGGCTACCCATTGGGATTTTATTTTTGTCGATTTAATAATAGGGGCAATGTTACCAGGTGAAAATAAAACATCACAGTTTGATAATAATGCACTTATAGGTAAAATAAACTGAACCCAGAATAACCAAAAAAACTTATTTATTGACGCAAGCTTTGATTCTTTTACAGTGCAATTTATTAAAATCTCACGACCAATGATGTCAAAATTTTCTTTCTTAATAAAAACGATAACGTTATTTGGCCCCATTTGCTCGCATAAATTTATTATGAATTCACGTAAATGAATTAATGAGCCTCCATGTGGATTAAAAGTTGCGTCGATTGCTATTTTCAATCATTCAATTCCTATTTAACAAATCTTTAGTCAAGCGTATTATTAGGCAAAATAGCTCATATAACGAGTAAGCTACCGCTCGAGCAAATTCTGTCAAGTTTGGTTTGGCTTTTATTTTCAGTACGAAAGTTTGCCAGACAGCTTTATGGGATCGCGCATTATCGTATGTGTAATTTAGCAGAACTTCTGGAACATTGTGATAGTGTCCAATTTCTCGTCCTCTTAGCCAAAGGTCATAATCTTGCGCTCGCATTAAATTCTCGTCATAGCCCCCTGTAATTTCGAAAAAACTTCTGCGCATCATCACAGTTGGATGAATAAAAGGTGACGATTTAAACATAAACTTCATTATGTCCGCGTGACTTTCTGGCATTAAAACGGTCTGATCACTTCCGATTTCATCTTGGTTAACGTAATTAGCACCGGTGCCTAGAACGCATAACTCACCATTAGCATTAAAGTATTTGAGTTGGCGTGCAAATCGTTGTGAATGAGCTACATCATCGGCGTCCATTCTTACAAGGTAGGTGCCCACAGATCTTTCAAATGCCCGATTAATACTATATGACAAACCTCTATTTGTGGAGTTAGTTAAGATCTTTATTCTATGATCTCTAATAGCAATCTTCTGTAATATTTCTGGAGTGTGATCGGTCGACGCATCATCCACAATAATAAATTCAAAATCCTCATAAGATTGATTCAATATACTGTTTATACTCCTTTCAACCGAATTTTCAGTGTTAAAACACGCCATAAGAACTGATATCGTGGCTTGCATGACCTTAATATCCTTACAAATTAAGAAGTTATCATGTAAATCAAGAATTAAATATGCTGCTGCATGGATATAACAATAGCAAAAACTGCCCTCTAAATATTACAATTAACATAATAATTCTCCCGGTATTTTCTTTGTGATAATAAAGTTCAATACAGCGATTATCTAGAACTCAAAGAAGTTTCTTCAAAATATAGAATTTTATAAGATCAAGAAATTTGAAGAAAAAAGTTAATAAAAACAACCTTTTCTCTTTACGATCATCATATAACTCAGCATAATTGTCACCGACAGATGCTAATAAGTTTGATCGATAAAGAAAGGTATTGTTGTACTCTTCTTTATACTTTCCGAAGCTTGATTCCTGTT
>MDTG01347965.1_pt1 | contig 21530 bp, 21 predicted proteins | sample 811421 | NCBI WGS metagenome assembly MDTG01 (sample SAMN05326645, study PRJNA326480) | marine metagenome | isolation source: seawater | place: Pacific Ocean: South East | collected 2011 | reverse complement strand
TGTGCTAGTGTTCGTATTCGTATTGTTGCTCGTATTCGTATTTGTGCTAGTGTTTGTATTCGTATTGGTGTTTGTGTTCGTATTGGTGTTTGTATTTGTGCTAGTGCTAGTATTGTTGGTAGTAGTATTATTGTTGATGTTCGTATCTTCAGCAACCGCTAACCCACTAAACAGTATCGCTATAATAGCAACAACCGCCACATTTGTGACCGATTTTTTCATCCCTTGTTTACTCCTCGTTATTTAAGAAAAATAGCAACACCAAGAATTACTACAAGAATCACTGCAAGTCCTATACCAAATACCATTAGAATTTGTTTTATTTCTTGTTGATTCTTTCTTTTTTGTCTGGCAATTCTTTCTGCCTCTTCTCTCTCTTCTCGGATTCTTTGGGCCCTCAACTGCAAAATCTCTTGCCAAGTGCCAAACCCGAACCGATAGTCTATGAGATTTTTCATCTCTTCTATTTGCTCTTCTGCCAACTTTGCATCAATTACTGCGTTGGCGGCGTCCTTGTGTTGACCCAGAAGTGATTTGTTGCCCCACCTCGATTTGTTGATCTGGTCTCTTCCATTTAGAGCTGCGTCTACCATTCCAAAGATTTGCCCGATGTCTTGAGCGGTATTGATGTTCTTTTTGACGAAATCAACGCCCTGTTGGACTAAGGCAAGGCCAGTCAATGCGGTTGATATAGGTTCCACGGTAAAATTCCTCTCTATTGGCCCTTGACATTCGGCCCTCACTCATGATATATTTATAAATGAACGCTGGTTCTAGGTGTCATTTTTTTGACAGGAGTAAATATGTCCATTATCTACACAAATAACCGTTCTCGCAAAAAACAGCCCCGTGGAAAGGGTTGGCAAAATAAAGTCTACTATAAGAAAATGAAAAAACCAGAATTCAAACCTTATGTACCAGAACCGTCTATACAATCTCAACTGGCTGCTGAACATCGTGATAAATATCCTAGTATGGATAGTATGTCAGTGGGAAAAGGTTCTACTGCTAAGAAAGAACCAAACGTGTACACTGGTACATTGATCAAGGGTATCGCTACCATGCACAAATCAAACGCTGTTCCTGTTATCGATCAGAAACAGGCAGAGGAAATTTCTAAAATGGGTAGATAATGCGACACGCGGTCTTAAAACAAAATAAGTCTTGGGCTCCCATCACTTTGTTGGTGGGACAAGTTGTAGCACAGACATCAGCAGTATTGTCTTTGTTTCTGTTTGATTGGGAACTATCAACTGTTGTAACTGCTATGTGGGTTTATTGTAGTATCATGTTGGGGATAACAATGGGATATCACCGACTATACTCCCACAAGGCATGGAACTGTCCAAAACCGTTAGAATACTATTTGTTGTTTTTTGCTCACATCATGATGGTTGGCCCAGCAATAACTTGGGTGGCAAACCACAGAGAACATCACAAATATGCAGACACACCAAAAGACCCGCACTCGCCACACTACAGGGGAGTGATGCTTGCTTACTTTGGTCAGGTTTTGATTGATATCGATTTCAAACTAGTTCGTGATTTATTGAAACAGAGATTGCATCGATTACAAGTAAAGTATTACTGGCACATTATATTTGTTTGGGCTGCATTGTTGTTGTATCTTGACCCCGCTGCAATAATTTATGCGTGGTTGGTTCCAGCGGGATTCGCAAAATTAATTGGATCGCTGGTCTTCACTTATTCTCACAGAAATAAAAAGGCAAACAGTGATTTGTGGGTGGGACTGATTACACTCGGTGAGGGATTTCATGATATTCACCACAAAAGACCCAGTAAAAAAATATGGCACCCCCTTGATGTGGGTGGTAGACTGATAGGAATATTTGACAATGAACTTCCACGATGAGTTTGAACACAGGTTTGTAGATTTCACTAGAGAAAGATGGACTTATGAAACATGTGATAGTATTCCGTTTCAAAGTCAACTAGACAGCCATCCAAAACTGACCCCAGAGATATCGGAACAACTAAGAAAGATATTGCCAGAAGATGCACTCCGAGCGATTGAAGTGGAGGCGTGTTATTTTCTATTCGGTCAGGAGAATCAACAGGTAGACAAACCTACACTAGCAAAAGACGTAGACTTTCCAGATGAGATATACGGAAACGCAACTGACATCGTGGACGAATATCTCAACTCTGTCAAAGATTATTTTTCTTTCTTGGTTGGAAACAACGAATACAGAACATACTCTGATAGACTGATGAAACACTGTCATCCGATGTCTATTATCGACGGCAAAGAATATCGAAACACCTTTTCTATCATCTACCCCACCAGAGTCGTTGAAGAACAAAACGAGGTGTTTAAGATATTCTACACGGAAGAAACTCCGTGGGTGGATAGTCCAGACTTTTACAACTCCACCGTGTTGCCTTTGCAGACACCAGAAAAAGACGTATATGAAATTCCTATGCCAAAAGATGGCCAGGCTTTGTTGTTGTATTTTAATTCATGCAATGGTATACACTGGATAGAAAACCTTTGTGACAATAATTACATGTGTCACATATTTGATGCAGCTACTTTGAGAAAACCACTAAATGCTTAAAAAGAGAGACTTACCAATGTTAGCAGTGATACCAAATATCACTTTTGACATTGATAAAATAAAAAAAGAAATTTCTAAGATAGAGGATAAATGGACTGATATCTATGAGGCGAACCCAGGCATAACTAATTTGCACGAGGGGTCGTTTGTAGAAAATGCATACGAAAACTTAAAAGAAATTCCTCTCATGACTCTGAGTGATGAGGAAATGAAAAGAGCCAACGAGTACACGGTGAAAGACTTGGGGTCTAGTATACGAGACCGCATCCGTAACAAAAAGGCAAAGGGTACAAACTTGCCGGCCGCTGCAAATGAAATGTTGTGGGACGTACCCACCGATGTTGCTCGTGACACATATTTCATGGATTTGTTGTATAATAAATTTCAGGCTGAAACATGTCGTGCAAGACTTCACTATCTGGCCCCAGGCAAATCACTTGCACCACATATTGACTATGACCCCTCTTATGGGGTTAGGATTGTTTGTCCCATACAGGGTACAGAAAACACTGATAATAATTTTTGGCATGGTAAAGTCAAAAGAACTTACAATCTTCCTGCTGATGGTAGAGTATGGTTTTTGAATACAGGTTTCAAACACTCCGTTGTGAATAACGGAAGTGAACCCAGAATTGCTTTGTTAATGACTTTGAAATCACAGGAAGATATTGAGTGTCTATCGTTGAAGTAGTAGAATATAAACATTACCACAGAGCCCAAGTAGAAGATTTCCGATTGTTGTCCTTTGAAGAGGGCAATGATAGTTTGGCGCATGACAAATACGATCCAGATAATATCAACGGTGCATCTTGGTTGGTATATGTTGATGGAGAACTCGCGGCACTGAGTGTTGTGGAGGCGAGTCACTATACTGGTGATGAAGATATCGCCGCCAGAGTTTGTCGATTACACATTGCAAAAAAGTTTCGACCATCTTGGTTGGGCATGGTTGTTGGTGGGTATCAAATCAACTGGGCAAGAAAGAATGGATATAAGATACTTTACTTCACTCACGATATACACAATAGAGCAATCAATGCAATGTATCAACACAAAAGATACGGCGCACCTGTTACCGATTTACAAAAAGAACTTCATCATCTTTGGTATACCGATTGGTATCAGTCATTAGAAACAGACTACACTAGACTTTTTAGAGTTGATGAAAACAGTGACTTTCTTCAATATGTTTATTATTGGACACTAGAAAAAGATTATGTTTGGAATCCTAGAACAAATATGATTAATATAGAACATGATGGCAACATTGCAAAGAAAATGAGTAATGAGGAAATTTTAAATGCATGTAAGTGAAGACACACTCGTTCAGTGGATGAATTTTATTAGATATGGATTGTCTGGTGGTCTTGTACACACCAACCGTTTTTTAGAGTGTTTTTGGGACAGTCAATTAAAAAGTAAAAGATGGGTAGTTGATAATTTCCCAGATGAAGAACACGGCCCTGTTTTTATTTTCGGTGGGTGGTATGGAACAATGGCTCATTTGTTGGATGACAACAAAATGATCACTAATATTTTTTCTATTGACATTGATCCAGATTGTATCGCTGATGCAAGGATGCATTTTCCCAGAGAAAATATTGAATACGTTTTTTCTGATATGTGCGAATATGAATATGTCGAAAAACCGTCAGTTGTCATTAATACGTCAACAGAACATGTCAATGATTTGACGTACAAAAAATGGTGGGATAGAATTCCAGAAGGCACAACAGTAATATTACAGGGCAATGATCTAGTTATAGATGAACATGTGAGACCATTCAAGGATATTGATGATTTTGAAACTCGCAGTCTTTGCGAAAAGATAACTAAACAGAACATCACTCATTGTGACGGCCCAAACAATACCACTTACCAAAGATTTTCTTTGATTGGATATAAATGAAACCTGTAGAATATTATAAAGAAATCAAGGATAGGTATGATAAAATAGGTTCTGGGTTTTGTGTCTTAAAATGGCACTACTTGCAGATACACCTTGGATCTGCTCAGAGTCATTCTTGTTTCCATTGTCCACAGAGACATCTAAGTTTGGATGAAGATTTACATAACACCAAACAAAAGATGAAACAGAGAAAAACCATGTTGGAAGGTGGTAGACCAGAAGAGTGTTCCTATTGTTGGAATGCCGAAGACGTTGGGGCTCCTAGTTCCAGAATCACGATGGCACCCATCTACACGGAGATGCAACCTGATATAATAGAAACCACTGCTAAGTTGAAGTGGGACGAATCTGTCTACCCAAAATACTTAGAGATGAGTTTTAGTAATGTCTGTCAATTGAAGTGTAGTTATTGTTCCACGCAGAACAGTTCTGCATGGCATGATGAAATAAAAAAACATGGCGACTATCCATTGATTGACGTTGAAAACAAAAACCAATATGTTTCTCATGGTAGAGAGAATCTATATGAAGAAGACAGTCCCATGCATCAAAAGTTTTGGGAATGGTTTGATGAGGCGAAGAAACACCTCAAGGTTATGAGAATAACGGGCGGAGAACCGTTACTACATGAAAGCACGTTTCGATTAGCAGAAATCATAAAAGAGACGGGTATAGATTTTCATGTAAACAGCAATCTTTGTGTATCAAAGAGAAGAATAAAAAGATTGGTTACTTTGAACCCAGATGTAAAAATTTATGCTAGTGTTGATAGTATTGGAACTCAAGCTGAGTGGATACGACACGGATTGGATTGGGAAATGTTTGAGGACAATATTTCTAAACTAGTTCACAGTAATATAGAAGTGGGGTTGATGGTTACATTTAATCTTCTTTCTATACCCAAGTTTCATGAATTTTTACAATGGGTGTTGAGATACAAACAATTCGCATCTGATAAATTTAAACTCGACACACCATTCATGACTAACCCAAAACATTTATCTGCCTTGATACTTGATGATAATATGATGGATACTCTTTATTCTGCCAGACATTTTATGCAGAAGAATACGGATGACAATAATCCACATAAGTTCAACAGTGGTGAGTTTGCTAAGTTTGATAGAGTTGTTAAATTGGTTGAGTCAAATCGATTTGATGGGGAAGACCTAAATAGACATAGAAAAGATTTTAGATTATTTGTTGATGAACACGATAAGAGACGCGGTGTGAATTGGCATGAATGTTTTCCAGAACTAAAAAGTTTTTATGAGTCATGTAATGCCGCAGAGTAATGAGTATTGGATTGAACAACTAAAAGAAAAACGGATTAAGATAAACAACATTAGTCCGTCTTTCTGTTCTGCAAAATGGTTACAAACTACATTGTATCTACAAAATGGATACAACCATTCTTGTCACCATCCCTCACCGCACAAGATTCCTGTACAGGAAGTATTAGACAATCCTGCCGCGTTGCACAACAGCAACTTTAAAAAACAACAAAGAATAAAAATGCTCAATGGGGAAAGACCCAGTGAGTGTGATTATTGTTGGCGCATAGAAGATCAGGACAAGGATCATTTTTCTGATCGACACTATAAAACTTCTGATTGGTGGGCGTGGGATAAAGTTGACCTTATTGCAACCAGCAATCCAACTGATGATGTGTATCCAACTTACCTTGAGGTATCCTTCAGTAACGCATGTAACTTTGCCTGTTCTTATTGTTCTCCTGAGATTAGTTCAACTTGGATGAAAGACATTGAGAAGAATGGCCCGTATCCCGTAAATTTTGGTTCTCATGATTTGAACTATTTGAAAGAAACTGAAAAGTTTCCCTACAAACATTCTGACCCCAACCCGTATGTTGATGCGTTTTGGAATTGGTTTCCCGATGCACTTCCCCACTTAAAGGTTTTCCGTGTCACTGGCGGCGAGCCTACTATGAGTAAAGACGTATGGAAGGTGTTGGATTACATTTACGAAAACGCCCAACCAGATTTGTCTATTGCAATTAATAGCAATCTAGGAACTGATATCAAACTTATTGATAGATTGATTGAAAAGATAAACAAATTAAAAGGTAAAGTAAAACAAATAGAAATCTATACCAGTGCAGAGGCTGTTGGAAAACATGCAGAATATATCAGAGATGGTATGGACTATGGATATTGGATGAACAACGTCAAAAGAGTTTTAAGTGAGACTGATTGTAATGTTGCAATTATGACAACACTTAACATGTTGAGTTTGCCATCTTTCTGCAATTTTATTGAAGATGTTATGGAACTGAGAATTGAGTTCAACAAAGACCTAGCACACAACCGTGTTCCACTGAGTATAAATTATCTTAGATTCCGACCTCACTTACAATGCACACTATTAGACCTTGTGACTAGGATTTCTTATGCTTCTGATATTGAAAACCTTGCAGAGTCTTGGTTGAAGTATTCTTCACCAGATAAGTTTGCCAGAATTTATTTAGAAGAATTTGATCAGATACAGAGATTCTGTGAGTATTTGAGAACAACACCTAGTGCCGAAAAATACAGAGCAGACTTTGTAAAATTTGTAAATGAGTATGACGGACGCCGGGACAAAAACTTTAGCGAAACTTTTGTACAGTTTGCACATTTATTAGAGGATTGGAATGAGTAAAGAATTTGATTTGATAAAGTATCGTAAAGATATTCTTGATACAAAGTCAAAAAGTTTCTGTGGTGCGAAATGGTATAACGCCACCACTTGGTTGGGAAGTGGCACTACTGCTTCTTGTCATCACCCACCAGCGCACAAGATTCCACTGGAAGAAATCAAAGTAGACCCATCGGCCATTCACAATACTCGTCACAAGAAAGCGATGCGTAAGATGATGCAACGCGGTGAACGTCCACGGGAGTGTGAGTATTGTTGGAAGGTTGAAGACATGGAGACTGATGCTGTCTCTGACAGAGTATTCAAGTCCATCATCTATTCTGAACAAGACTTACAGAAAGCATACGAGATGGATCATAATGAAAGTGTCGATCTGAAAACCTTTGAGATTGCATTTGACCGCACTTGTCAGTTGGCATGTTCCTATTGTAATGCATCTTTCTCTACAACGTGGGCAAAAGATATTACAAAAAACGGTGCATATCAAAATATGGTATCTGATGGCGCGGCCGCATTTCAACAAGATGGTGCGTGGGCCGAACCGTATGCAAAGGACGAAGAAAATCCATATATCAAAGCGTTTTGGGATTGGTGGGAAGATGGTCTCTCTGAAAGTTTAGAGGAATTGCGTATCACTGGCGGCGAACCATTGATGTCGGATCAGGTGTGGAAATTGTTTGATTGGTTCAATGAGAATCCCAGCAAAATGAGGTTCGCAATCAATTCAAACCTCATGGCAAAAGATAGTTTGATTGATAGACTTATTGAACGTAGTCAGGGTGTCAATGACTTTCACTTATACACAAGTTGTGAAGCCACTGGATTGCAGGCTAATTATATTCGTGATGGATTAGATTATGATACATGGAAGAAAAACATGTATAAGGTTATGAACAATGCTAATCTGAAAGGTCTGAATATTATGATGACCATTAACAGTTTGTGTCTGTTTAGTATCACAGAGTTTCTTGATGATGTTTACGAGATGAAATTACACACTGGTACAAAGGCCCCCGTTGTAAGCGTCAACCTGTTACGTTTCCCAAGTTTCCAATCACCCCTAGCTCTCCCCGATCACATCAAGGATTATCTTAGGGAAAAACTTGAGACTTGGTACAACAGTGTCAAAGAACAACCGCTGTGGCACGACTTTGAGAAGGCGAGTATCGAAAGACTGATTGATTACCTTGTTACCGTTGATGCACCACACAGACGTACCAGTGACAAGATGACCCTGTGGAGAGACTTCAAAACCTTTTTCAAACAATATGACAAAAGACGAAATTGGACATTGGACATATTTCCAGATATACTAACTGATTGGGTTGATACTATTCCTGACACAGAGACAATTCCGATGCGGTTGGTGGACGGTGACAGCACTAGACAGTATGATGATGACCCCGATCTGAAAAAGATTGCAGATGAAGAGGGTTGGGTTTTAAATCCAGATAACGAAAATATTGATGAGCCACTATCGGAGTATTGACAATGATAGAAATAACAAAAGACAATCTTACTAAGTTTGCATACGGCCGCCCTAGAGAATTTGATCCTAGAAATATGAAAAGTCCATTTTTTCCCTATGATGAAGAGGAAAATGGTTGGACTGATCCCATTCTATATGAGACTAACTCATACGGATTTAGAACAAAGGAGTTTGAGGAGTGTCGAGATTCCATTATATTCCTTGGATGTAGTCATACCTATGGCATTGGATTGCCATCTGATAGAATTTGGTGTTATCTAGTAGCAAAAGAATTGGGACTTCCGTACTTTAACTTATCAGTTGCTGCTGGCAGTTTAGATACTGCTTTTCGCGTTTTATCGGAATGGATGCCCGTAGTTAAGTCTAAGATGGTGTTTCTTCAAATACCAGAGGCTAGAAGAGAAGTTGTCTGGGATGAATCTAATTTGATATTGAGAATTTTGGCAACAAATAAACATGTAAAGAATTTTCATATCATGTTGAATGATGTTGATTATGGTCTTAATAGAAAGAAGAATTTATTAGCAATGGAAAAAATCTGCGAGTTGCATGATAGTAAATTTATTACCTTAGAAAATACAAATTTCGTGGGTGAAATGAGAGCGAGAGACAAACTGCATTATGGATATGATTTCCACGAACATTTTGCAAAAGTTGCTTTAAGTGAATATAGACAATAAACCCTATTTTTGTACTGCACCTTGGACTCACACATACGTCTCCCCACAAGGAGAACGTAGACTTTGCTGTGCTAGCAGAGAAGAGGCCTCATTTCAAAAGCAGTATATTGATAGTGGAACCGCGCAGGGGAAGTTTGAACCTGTTACTTTAGAAGAACACTGGAACAGTGATTACATGAAAGACATTCGTAAGAGAATGTTGAACGGAGAAAAACTGTCACAGTGTGATGTATGCAACGATCAGATATTGAACTTGCACACATATAGAAAATATTTTACTGAGACATTGTTCCCACATAAGGTGGATGACATTGTTGCAAATACAAGAGAGGACGGACACTATGACCCCATGCCAATTTCATATGACTACAGGATATCAAACCTATGTAACTTCAAGTGCAGGATGTGTGGTGAACAATTGTCCAGCAGTTGGGAAGCAGAAAAAAAGAAACTTAATCTGATTGATGTAGTACAAGAACCTTGGTTGGAACCAAATACAAGGAAGTCTATTAGTGATTTTCAAGTTGAAGTATTAGAAGAGGAATTGCAACGAGCTGTTGATAATAAAACTATCGAAGAGATTTATTGGGTCGGTGGTGAACCTCTGATGTTTGAAAGACATTGGACTATCATGCAACAGTTGGTTGATAACGGACATGCAAAGAATGTCACGGTTCGATACAATACAAACTTGAGTCGAGTCAAATACAAGAACTATGATTTGTGGGAGATGTTACCTCATTTCAAAAACGTAAATATATGTGCCAGTATTGATGGTGCCTATGAAGTGGGGGAATACATACGAGACGGTTTAGTTTGGGATGAATGGATTGAGAATTTCAAATCTGGTATGTTTCTCATAGATCAGTTTGGTGATGATGCGATGGTGTTTGATGTTACACTTACAACGCCAGGCCTATTTCATCTCAAAGACCTCTTTGATGTTGCAAGAGAACTTGATGTAAAATCATACTTTAAATTCACATTTGCATTTGACCCTTCTGTTGTAATGAGTCCTATGTGTTTGCCGAAAGAGGTATCTAAACCGTGGTGTGAAGAATTGATTTCTTACTTTGACAAAAATCGCACATGGAAAAACAAAGTATACGCGGAGTCCTTGAGAAACCTAATAAGTAGACAGTCCTTTGATGAAGAGTGGCCAGATACATTTCGTGATGGACTAAAACGTGGAAAAGAATTTCAAGAATTCTTGGATGAAAAAAGGAACAGCAAAATTATGTTTAGGGATACATTGCGTGGTGATGCAATTGAATGGTGGGATAATTTATGATTACCATAGTTGCAAATTACAGAACTGGGTCGTCCACGTTTTATCGAAGTCTAGGTGGCGTAGACCACCGCGATCACGGCACTGAGTATTTGCACAATAATATTTGTGAGTACAGACCCCCATCTCCAGAATACAGTGTATATAAAGTTATGGCAGATCAATTTTATTATGAAAAATATTATGAAAATTTTAAAGAAGACTACCTTAGAAATTCTGATGAGATATACTATACTGTAAGAGAGAATATCTGTGATCAGATAAACTCTCATATCTATGCTGGAAAAACATCTGACTGGCATCCTTGGCAGGGAGTGGGAACTCCAAATTTAAGCGAAGAACAACATATTGTAGATGCCTGTAAAACCATGATTTTAAATTGTTTGAAATGGCAAGCAAAAATATACAAGGAGTGGGGCGGAACTCTTATTTGGTTAGAAGATCGCAATGATGGAAAAAAGTATTCAAGAAGAATTGACTACACGCCGCCACATATAAATATCGACATTGATGTAAAGAGTATGTTCTTGTGAGTAAAACATTTTGTTCTCTGCCTTGGAATCATTTGGCAACACACCCACACGGTGTTTGCACGTTGTGTTGCGAATCTGAACAACAAGACGGGATATCTCAAGCCTTTAATGACGGTAATCCCCGCAGACTTTTAACTTTAAAAAACGTCACGGATTTTTCTGAGATTACAAACTCGGATAGTTTTAGTCGTGTCAGAAAACAAATGTTAGAGGGAGAAAAACCAGTAGAGTGCCGCAAGTGTTGGGACTTAGAGAGTGCTGGTATGAAAAGCAAAAGGTACTACGAAAATCGTCGGGTGCCAGTGGACTTGGATTATGCGAAGTCAATTACAAACGATGACGGCACCCTAAAGAAAGTTGATTATGAATTCGTGGAACTGCGGCTGGGGAATCACTGCAATGTTCAGTGTAGAACCTGTAATCCATATTCTAGCTCTCGTTGGATGAAAGATTGGGACGTAATATATCCAGAGAGACCATCATTACCCAATATGATGTCACAGGACAATTTTAACTGGCCTTTAGAACAGGAGTTTTGGGATAAACTTATAACGCGATGCGATAAACTCAAGGTGTTGTATATCAATGGCGGAGAACCATTTATCGTTGATAAACACATGGAATTTTTATCAACACTGGTTGATCGTGGACTATCACAAAATGTTGAAATTGTTTATTCTACTAACTGTACCGTCATAAACAAATCTTATGAGGATATCTGGAAAAACTTTAGACACATTCAGTTTATGTTATCAATTGATGATGTTGGTGACAGGAATGAATATATTAGAACATTTACAAAATGGCAAAAAGTTTTGGAATTTGTAGATTGGATGATGAGTATGACTGCCAGATACAAAAATATTAATTATAATATTTTACAGACAGTATCAACATACAATGTATACTATATACCAGAGTTTTATGATTTCTTCAAAGATAAAGTTCCCCTAGTGGGACATCCATTGGAAGACTCTTCTCTTCACATTAGTCATAACTTTGTTAATGACCCAGAACACTTTGACTGTAGAATACTGCCCAAAGAAGTTCAAGACGTTATTGTCAAGAGATTAGAAGGATATCAGGGATATAATGATATTAAAAATTATCTTAGTGTTGATGGAGAAAGTAGGTGGGGAGGCGCTGTTCACGGGAATATGAAAACCTTTTTTGAAAAAACTAGGTCAATGGACGAATTGAGAAAACAGTCCTTTGAAAAAACTTTCCCAGAACTTTATGAATTGATAAAAGATTATGAGTAAAGGAAGAAATAATCCCACCAAGACAAAGATAAAGAATGACAATCTTTGTATCATACCTTGGATACATTTGCATACATGGCCTAACGGGTCAGTCTACCCCTGTTGCATTTCTCCAATGGAACATATCGTAGGCAATCTAAACGAAAAAAGTCTTCAGGAAATATTCAACGATGACAAGATGAAAAAGATTCGTCTTGAGATGTTGGATAATAAAAGACCCGAAAGTTGCCAGAGGTGTTACATACAAGAAGACTGTGGAGCTCACTCTTTTAGAATGAGTTCAAACAGAGATTTTAATCAACACGGTGATTTGATAGAATCTACCAACGAAGATGGTTCTGTTGATGAGATTAGGTTGTCTTATTGGGATTTTAGGTTTTCTAATATATGTAATTTCAAATGTCGTAGTTGCGGCCCTCAGTTGAGCACTGGATGGTATAGTGATACTAAGAAAATTGCAGAGATGGAAACTGGCAGAAAATTTTTGCCAGACGATATTCCCAGAGAAGTACACTTTGATTTGTGGGAAGACATACAACCATACTTTGAAGATGTAGAAATAATTTACTTTGCTGGTGGCGAACCGTTGATCATGGAAGAACACTATCGCATCTTGAAAAAACTTGATGAGATGGGTAGACACGATGTGCAGATTAGATACAACACTAATTTCAGTGAGATGCGATACAAGGACTTGCACGTTCTTGAATATTGGCCTAAATTCAAAAATGTTAGTGTTGGTGCTAGTATTGACGGGATGAACGAACAGGGTGAACTCATTCGCAGTGGTTTCAAGTGGGATCAGTTTGTTGAGAACAGAGAAAAGATGAAAGAACTTTGTCCTCATGTTGACTTCTATGTAAACTGTACGATCAGTGTTCAAAATGCATTTCATTGCATCAAGTTTCATCAAGCCTTGTTTGATCATGAATTCATATCTGGATTAGATAAGTTTCATGTCAATCCTGTTATGGAACCACCGTACCTGAGTTTACAAATTCTTCCGAAAGACACCAAGAAAATGTTGACAACTCAATATAGAATACATGTTGACATGCTGAAGAAATATGGGTATAATGCTGTTGCAAATGATTTTGAATCTCTGATTACATTCATGAATTCAGAGGATAGACAAGATTTGATAAAACTATTTTTACATAAAATGGAAACCTTGGATATTATCAGAAACGAAGACTTTTTTAAGACCTTCCCAGAACTAGAGGTTTTGCGTGGATAATATTTGTTTACTGCCTTGGATACACACCGAGTTTACTACAGAAGGTACTGCAAAACCATGTTGTCTATATCGTGGCGAACCAATGGGCAATCTAAAAGAAGAAAGTTTTCTTGATATTTGGCGTGGAGAAAAATATCAAAACTTGCGACAAGAGTTTCTGGATGGTAAACAACCAAAAGGATGTTCTATGTGTTGGCAAAATGAAGACGCTGGACATCAATCTAAAAGACTACAAGACAACAAAAGGTTTTCTCAATATAGGGACAGGGTTGGCGATCTAATAAAAAATCCAGTTTACATGGATTTAAAATTTGGAACCTTATGTAATCTTAAATGTCGTTCATGCGGCAGTGTAAATTCATCTAGTTGGAAGTCGGATGAGATAAAAGCATACGGCAGAATTCTTGATAATAAAGACGCACAGTGGATCAAAAAGAATCCTAATATCTGGGACGAATTGTTGGAAATTATGCCTACGGTGGAACAAATGGATTTCACAGGTGGCGAACCGTTTATGATAGAACAACATTTTGATTTATTGAAAAAGGTAGTTGAGTCTGGACATGCAAAACACATATCGATACACTACAACACTAATGGTACTATCAGACCTTCAGATGAAATCTTTGAATTGTGGAGCGAGTTCAAATTTTGTGAAGTGATGTTCAGTATTGATGGGTTGTTCAAGAAATTTGAATACATAAGACATGGCGCTGAGTGGGATGAAGTGTGGGATAACTTCAATTATTTCAAATCTCATGAAAATTTGCATGTTCAGATATGTCACACCGTAAGTATTTTTAATGTTTATGATATACCAGAGTTTATTGAAAAGTTCAAGAATACCCATGTATATTTTAACATACTACATTATCCAGCTCAATATTGTATTCGGAATATACCAGATATTGCAAAGAAAAAAGTTAAAGAAAAGATTATAAATACCGATGTCGATGTTGACTCTATCATAAATTTTATGATGCAAGATGCTGAGATGCACAGTTTGGATTTGGGGTTTATAACTGCTACTGAAAAGTTTGATAAAATTAGGAATGAAAACTTTCGTGATACTTTTAGTGAATGGTATGGAATTTTAAACGATGGTGGAATCAACGACAGACCTTGGAACCGTCAAGAAATTATTAGATCAAGTTCTTGAGGAAGTACGGTCATTAAAATCTATTATCCAATCAGAAGATTCTGTGGTTGGAAAAAAAGTTCCTGCCCCAGAAAATACTCATACTAATGTACCCGTTCTGTGGTATGATGAATTAAATTTCGGTTCAGAAAACCCCGATTACTATGATGATCAGTCATTGTGGCCAAATAAAAATTTATCTGGATATAATGAAGTCATAGACCCAGGCTATTCTAGGGAGGGTGATGAAAAATGGATTTCAAAACATTCACAGGTTTCCGAATTAATTCACTATATGAATCTCACAGGAGACCCCTATAGAATTAGAGCTATAGATTCTTGGGATGATAAAGAATTTCAACATGGCGATAATCTATATTTTATTGAAATCACACAAGTACACTCTCACCTCAGTAAGTTCTTAACCAAAATGCCAGAAAAGGTTAAGGAACTTATTCGCCACAGAAAACTAACTTGTGTCTTTTGGTTTCCTCATGAGGGATTTAGTTTCAATCAACAGTCAGATGGCAGACAAATAAAATCTTGGATGCATACTCTACATCAGTGCATTATTGATGAAGACCTCATCGATGGAATGTTTTTCATGGTGTATGGTGATCTTAGAGCAGAAAAAAACTACAATGATTGGTGGGCGATTGCAGAAGAGAAATATAGAAAAAGAACTGGTCTGATGACGTATCCGAAATTTTTGAGGGTTGTTGGTGTTGATTGGTTTAATCATTTATATTATCAAGAATGGTCTGCCAGAACTGCTATAAGAATTGATCCTAGAAATTACAGATTTCACAATGAGTGGAAAGATGCTGAATGGCAGTTGAAAATATTTGGTGTTAATAATCTGGCAAGAATTCCAGAGTGTTTTATACACCCGCACGATTTGCCAGAGGACATGGTAGATGTAAAAGTTTTGCACGGCAAACCCAGAGGTGCAGGAGAACATCAAAGAAATAAATTAGCAAGTGTAGATTTCGGTGGTACATATCAGACACTACATCACAACGAAATTTTAGAATCAATTCCAGACCCACAAGATAAAACTCATGATCTCGTCTGTTTAAATGCTAGAATAAGACCGCACAGACTTGCCATTGTTTCAGAACTTTTTAGGCTGGGATACAACAATAAAAACTCTTTCATTAGTTTTGTTGCTCGCGATGCTAAGTTTGATGAGAGTCAGGGGTGGGTGTGGCAAGACGAAGTTTTCCGAGACATAGATGAAACTAGTTCAACACAGGTTAATCATTGGATTGATCATGTAACTCATGATTCAACTGACCTCTTTACATTCAGATCACAGAAAGAATATTTTTGGAAACACTGGCATGAAAATGAAGTGATTGAACTTGAGGGTGAAAGTACGGAATTGGTTGATGATGATGATCGATTTATAACACTTGATCATTATAAAAAGTCATACTTTAGTCTTGTGTCAGAAACACTATTTGGCGCTGGCATGGTTGCTGATGATGCTCACTGTCTCCAACTTACAGAAAAGGTGTACAAACCTATTGCTTACTGTCATCCATTTATGGTTCTAGGTTCATGTGGGACTTTGCGGCATTTGAAGTCTATTGGTTACAGAACTTTTCCAGATATGTTTGATGAAAGGTACGATGATTGTGAAAACCCAGTGGATAGATTTAATTTGATTATGAGAAACCTTGAAATTTGGCGAGCACTCACAGGCAGAGAAAAAAAATACAAGTATGAAGCATCGTTGGGTGCGATACAACACAACTATGAATTGTGGAAAAATTCTACTGCATACAGAAGAGACATGTTGTGTGATGTTTTTTCAGCAGTAAGACCGAGTAATTATGGATTCTGATGAAAAATTATTGGTCAAAAAATGGAATTGGTAAATTTCTTGAAACTGGTAGTTATCTAATAACTAATTTTGAGATAGAGTTTACTAAAAAACTAGTATCAAGTGTTGCTGACGATAAGATAGTTGTAAACACTACATGGTTTAGCGACCCAGACTATTGTAAAAGATTGAAACAGTGGACGGGTAGACTGTCTGGGCAAACCTTATTGTTATATTCTGGTATGGATTGGCAAAATACAAATTGCACCGAAACAACCAAAGAAATCCATAAGTGGTTGTCAGACCATCACCCTATCAAACATATAGGTCACACTTCAGAAGGACACTACTTTAATTATTGGATGTCTTTTATAAAACATCACAACGAATATTTTTTTGATGAGATGTATACGGAAAGACCAAACATAAAATATCATTACATGTGTCTGAATAATAAATGTAATGATCACAGGGCATACCTGTTAAACAATATCATGTCGGAAGAACTTGACTTGGGTGGGTTGATATCTGTCAATCAAAAAGATAGTAGATATACTTTTGATCACCCCATACAGTTAAAAGAAAACCGATTGACTAAACTTGGGGAGATGTTTCATCCTTGGGAAAAAATGTCACCTAATCATATAGTAAATGACATTTTAACTTTAGGTGATCCAAAACACTGGTCTAGTCATTTCGCCACCGTTGTAACGGAAACCACGCATCACACCGATGTTTTTATCAGCGAGAAAACATTCAAACCGATTATAGGATTGAGACCTTTTATTGTTATTGGTGATAGCGGTATCTATAAAAAACTGAGAAGATGGAGAATAGATGTCTTTGATGATATTTTTCCAAATGCGACAAAAGAAGAGAACGATTGGCAGAAGAGATGTGATAATGTTATAACCGATCTAAGGGTTCTAACAGATATGACAGTAAATGAGATAAATATGTTGTACAAATCTCTTGTGCCTAGGCTTAATTACAACAGAGATCGTATGTTAGAATTGTTAGTTGAAAATGATAAATGGATTGAGGATTTAAATGAAGTATAAAATTGGATTTGTTGGTCTTGGTAAATTGGGATTGCCTTGTGCAGAAGCAATTGCAAAAAAAGGACACGAGGTTCGCGGATATGATATTGATAGAGTACAGAGCGATGTTGTAAAATTTGACTCTACTCTAAAGGAGTCTGTGGAAAACAGCGACATTGTATTTGTTGCGGTTCCAACTCCGCACGAAAAAGAATATGATGGCAGACAACCCTCATGTCACTTAGAACCAAAAGATTTTAATTATGACACTGTGAAAGAAGTGGTTAGTGAATGTGACAAGTACATGGATCGTTCACAGATTCTTGTTCTTATAAGTACAGTTTTGCCTGGTACTGTGAGAGAGTGGATAGCACCTAGAGTTTGGAATACTAGATTTGTTTATAATCCATATTTGATTGCTATGGGCACTGTTGCTTGGGACATGGTAAATCCTGAGATGGTAATGATTGGAACTTTTGATGGTAAAGCTTCAAAGGAAGCTCATGAGTTACAGTTGTTTTATCAGACCATAATGGAAAACAATCCTAGATATGTCATTGGTACATGGGATGAGTGCGAGTGTATCAAAGTATTCTATAATACGTTTATCAGTGCCAAGATTGGTCTTGTCAACATGATACAGGATGTCGCAGAGGCGCAGGGTAACATTAATGTTGATGTTGTAACAGATGCTCTGAGAGATAGCACGCAACGAATAATGGGCCCCTCGTACATGAAGGCTGGCATGGGAGACGGGGGTGCATGTCATCCACGGGACAACATTGCCTTGAGGTATATGTCAAATGAGTTAGACCTTGGATATGATTTATTTGATGCGGTTATGCACTCCAGAGAAAGACAAGCAGAAAATATGGCTATGAAAATTTTGGAGTTGGGTTCTAAAGCATATTTCACATCCGACACATACAAACCAAAAGTACCTTATGTTGAAGGTAGTTACAGTTTATTGGTTCAACATTTTTATGATTTTTGGGATGGGACTCTTTGTGACAATATAGAAGAAGCTGATGTTATTGTCAAGGTTCATGAGTCTGATGATCTATCTGATGTAGAAAGTCTCAAGGAATCCAAAATAATTTTTGATCCTTGGAGAACACATAAAAGCGATAAACACAAAGTTTATCAATACGGAAATAGGAGATCAACCTACGATGAAAATCCATTTTTTGAGTAAACTTTGGTATAAAATTACTACTCCCTATAGGAATTGGAAAGAACGCCGTCGAATCAAGAAAAAAATGGAAGAGATCAAAAAACGTGATCCTTTCATATATGATTAAATGATACATTGGGGAGTAAGTGCTGGAACACATGATGCATCGCTATCTGTTGTAAAAGATGGTGAGATATTGTTCGCCTCTCATAGCGAGAGATTCAGTGGTATAAAAAACGACAAAAACTTAAACCCGATGTTAGTTGATTATGCCAAAACCTTTTTTGGCGAACCTGATATTGTTCACTGGTATGAAAATCCATATCTAAAAGCAACTCGAAAAATTTTCGCTGGGCAGTCTGAAGTTTGGTTGAATCCCAAAAAGTATTTGAGTAATTATGATGTCGATGCAAAAATAAAATATGCCGGACACCACCAATCTCATGCGGCCGCTGGATATTACACTTCAAGATTCAAAGAGTCTGCCATTCTTGTTATTGACGCTATTGGAGAATGGACTACCACATCTATCTGGAAAGACATGAATAGACTCTGGGATATTGGATATCCAATGTCGTTGGGATTATTTTATTCTGCAATGACAGATAGGGTAGGACTCAAAGCAAACGAAGATGAATATATTCTTATGGGTATGGCTGCTTATGGAGACCCAGATAGATTCTATGATGAAATAAAAAACGATTTGTTGTGGTATAGAGTCAACCTTCACCGTGGGTGTAGGTGGTGGAAACCAGAACTCACCGAAGACGATTACTTTGATGTAGCTGCTGCTACTCAGAAAATTTATGAACAAGTGTTTGAAGCTTTGTTACAACAAACACAACAGATGACAAAATCTGGCAATTTAGTCCTCATGGGTGGTTGTGCCCTCAACTGTCTTGCAAACAGACTGATACCAAAATATTTTAATGAATACTGGATCATGCCAAACCCAGGCGATGCTGGTTCTAGTCTCGGTGCAATTGCTGCAAATACTAAACAAAAGTTAAAGTGGAAAACACCCTACACGGGTTACGATATTGGTGGTAAATATCCCGTCAAAGAATCTCTGAATGAGTTATTAGAAAATGGTATCGTTGGGGTTGCTTCTGGTAGGGCAGAGTTCGGGCCAAGAGCTCTAGGTAACCGATCTTTGTTTGCAGACCCGCGTGGACAAAAAATGAAAGATAAAGTGAATTCTATAAAACAACGGCAGGAGTTTAGACCGTTTGCGCCGGTAATTAGACAGGAAGACGTATCTAAATGGTTTGCTGTCCCAGAGGGATTCACTTCTCCGTACATGCAAGAGATTGTAAGATGTAAATTCCCCACTGACTTTCCTGCCATAGTTCACAAGGATGGCACCAGTAGAGTCCAAACAGTCACTAGAGCAGAAAATAATGGGTTATATTCTTTGTTGACTGAGTGGACAAATAATTCGGGGTGTCCTATTCTTTTGAACACGAGTTTGAATATAAAGGGCAAACCAATGGTAAATGATGAAAAAGATGCAAGAAGTTTTGCTGAAAGGTATGGAGTTAAAGTGTGCGTAAGTTAAAATATCTAGGTGATGTAGTAGATATTGATGTCCTGTGGTTTTACGGATGTTCTTTCACTGCTGGTGAAGAACTCTTTTGGCAAGAATATCATGACCTTATAAAAAATGAAAGGTCACCAAAAAGAAGAGTCATGCTAGAGAAGAAAAGAGAACGCCAAGAAAAAAATCATGCTTGGCCTAGTCATTTGTCTGCAAAATTAGGAGTAGAGTGTAAAAATAGAGCAAAGCCTGGCAACAGCATGGACAAAATGCGATCTGAGTTGGTAAGAGATTTTGTGAATGGTGAAATCCGCCCAAACAGCGGTGTTGTTTTTGGCACAACTGGTTTTATGAGAGAAACCCACTTCTTTAATTTTGATGGAGATTTAAGACCAACTGGTGAAGCATCTCATCTCGGCGGCAAAGCTTGGACTTCAGTTCTTGATATACACCATGATAGACTTTGGGAAAATCTATCGGAAACTCACCGCGATCAGAAAGCAGTAGAAATGATGCGATTATACTATAATCGTATAAAAAATCCATATTATCACCTTTACAATTATATGAATTGTTTTCATGATGTCATGTTATTTTGTCAACAACATGATCTGCCTCTTTATGTGGTACAGTCTATGGAAAACTTAAATATTAAACATTTATCGCACATGGTCTATAAATTGTCCGATGTGGGCAAATTTTCTTACAAAACTGTGTTTGAAAACCAAGAATTTTACGAAAATCTTACATATATAAGAGAAGAATTAGATAAGTATATTATAATGAAAGGTAGTTCTCTTGCCGATCTGAATAAACCTTATCAACAGATGCCTAGAGGACACCCTTGTTTAGAGACTCATATTGAGTTTGGTACAAAATTAGCGGAGTATTTTTAAAGGAACAGAAATGGGAGATGTTGTTAAATTCCCAAAGAAGAAGTATCAAGAACCAACTGGATACAGAATAAATCTTTATACAGAAGAAGAAATTTTGGTTGTTTTAACTTGTTTAAACTTGACCGATGACTTAGATGATAATCAACGATGGATTAGACAAGACTTGCGAACACTAGAACCAGAGTTTGTTATTGAACGTATGAAAACGTGTCTGGATAGTCACATACTATCTTCTGAATTCAAACGAGGCATACATCAGATTATTGGGTCTGTTGAAATCCT
>MDTG01017390.1_pt1 | contig 21533 bp, 14 predicted proteins | sample 811421 | NCBI WGS metagenome assembly MDTG01 (sample SAMN05326645, study PRJNA326480) | marine metagenome | isolation source: seawater | place: Pacific Ocean: South East | collected 2011 | reverse complement strand
GCACGTGGGACAAACGGGAAAACCTGTTGCCTCCAACCTGTACATCGCAATTGGTGTATCGGGTGCCATCCAGCATTTGGCAGGGATCAACTCCTCCAAAGTCAAGGTGGTGATTAACAATGATCCGGAAGCACCTTTCTTTAAAGCAGCAGATTATGGAGTGGTTGGAGATGCTTTTGAAGTGGTACCGGAACTTACAGAGAAATTAAAGGCCTATAAGAACTCCTAAACAGGAGGTTTTTTAAATCCAATCTTAACTTAATTTTTAATTTTTTTGTTAGTTAATTCTTAAACTAAAAATGTGAAATTGATTTGAGAAGTCGATTGTTAAAAATCACCAGACCCAAAAAAATCATTGACCCTAGGTCGTGTGGCTACAAAACAAAAAAGCAATAAAACCCAGACAGTATTTTTCATTTAGCAATATTAATTTCCAGTCTTCAAAATTAAAAAATAGTAAATTAAATATATTTTAGTTGTAGTCATTATCTTATTATTCAATAAAAAATAAATCGTTAATTTGAAGAGTATATATGATTGTAAAAAACTTGAATCTCTAATCCTACCTTTAAATTTCATTCTATTGAACAAATTTTTACCAAATGAAAAAACTTATCTTAATTCATCTATTCATTTTTTCTGTCCATTTAAGCGGTCAGCAGATTATCACCCTGGAATATGACAATAGTGGGCTAGACTACAGAGAACCCGAGATTAAAACCAAAGGTTATTCGAACGATGAATATAAATTTCAAAATATCTCCATTCCAACTATACAGGTTTTTTTACCTGAGCGAAGTTCCAAACCCACTACGGCCATGGTGGTATGTCCCGGTGGGGGGATGAAATCCAATGCGTTTTTCCACGAAGGCTTGGATGTCGCTAAAGCTTTAAATGAAAAAGGAATTGCTGCTTTTGTTTTAAAATACCGATTGGTTCCTGCTCATTTGATTGGTAAAAATGAAGGAATGAATGAATCCTACTTAAAAGAAAAAAAGCAGTTGACCTACGGGCATCTTGATGCATTGAATGCCATTGCTCATGTTAGGGAAAATGCCGCCAAATACAGTATTGACCCCAACAAAATAGGTATTATGGGATTCTCTGCCGGAGGTGCAGTGACCATTGAAGCGACCTATAAATCTGAAGAAAAAAACAGACCTAATTTTTTGGTTCCCATTTACCCATGGATGGTGATCGTAGAGGACCAAGAGCCTCCCGCTTATGGCCCTCCGCTATTTGTAGCTTGCACCACCGCCGATAAATTAAACCTCGCAATACCCAGCGCTAAACTCTATATCGATTGGGCGGAAAAAGGTTTTGTGTGCGAACTACACAATTATCATCATGGGGATCATGGTTTCGGGATAAGAAAAACAGGTCATCCCGTGGATAATTGGTTTAACAATATGATAGATTGGATAACGGCCATTGGGATGCTAAATTAATTACTTCTTCTTTTTTTCATTGCTTTTACCTCCTATGGCTGTCAGATCATAGGTAATTTGAAACACAACATACCTTGGCTGAATAATATATGAGTTGGTCGTAAAGGAAAATTGATTGAAACTATCCCTATTGATCTGGGTGTCATTGAGTAAATTATTAGCACTAATGCCAAACTCCCATTTGGAGCCTTGAGGTGTGTAAGATAAATCTGCTTCTAAAAAACGATATTCGTTAAGGGTTTGTTCCTGATTACGGTAAAAGTTGTAGGTGTATTTTGCATTAAATACAAATCCCTTTAAAAAATATGCATCAACGCGAACATAAGGCGCATCGGTATAAAATTTACTAGCAATATTTCCCGTTTTATAATCCCTCACACTATATGTATAACCGATTTCTATATTTGGTTTAGTTCTGAAATTAGTAGCTATATTCAATTGGTATCGCTGAGTAAAATTACTTGAGGCAGTTGGATTGTTATTGATTACATTATTAAAATCACTGTAATTATAATTGATACTCGCTCCACCTTTTACATTCTTTGATCTTTTGTCAATTCGACCTGAAGCAGTATAGGTCTCTTGAGGAAAGTTCGAATTAGAAGCAGACCTTACGCTATTAATACCTGCAACAGAGGTAGTACTTTGAATAGCATTGTCTCTTATCGAATAACTTAGGTTCCCAAATATATTAGTGAAATTAAAAATATTGATGCTTTGGTAATTCAGATTGACCACATTGAAAAAGGCTGCTTCCAAATTGGAATTTCCCTGAAAAAAGGAGTTGTAGTTTCTGAAAATATATCCTTCAGCCAATTGATTGATGTCCCTAAATTGTCGTGTAGAGCGATAAACAAGTCTTAAAGTCTCAGAATCTTTTAGTTTTAGTAAAATGCGTAAATCGGGTCGAAAAAAGGCAAAACTATTGTCAACAGAACTCTCTAATTGCCTGGCAACTGTCCTATAAGAATGTAAGGTAATACCTGGATCAAAAGTGAAAATTCCAGATATAAAACGGTAATGCATGGCTGTATAAGCATCCTGAAAATGAAAAGAAACATCATTATTCAGATTTGTTTGTGAAAAAAATTGATTGGAATTGCTGTCTAAAATCTGGAATATAGAGGAATTAAAATTTTGTTTTACATCGGTAACACCTAGCGTAAAATTAAGATTAGCTTTGGGGGAAAGAATGTAAAAATAGTCCAATTTAGCCTCAATTTTATCAGTTTTAGCTTGTCGATTCTGATTGATGTTGAAATTTTCTTGATCAACATTTAAATTCAATAAACCTCCAAAAGGTTCAAATTGTTTGATGGCGCGATAAAAAGGATCCTCTTCTTGGGTTAAATGTTGGAATTCAAACGAGAAGATGTTATCTTCATTTAAGGTGTAATACATACGAAACTCTTGATTTAGAGAATAAGGGGTCTGAATCCTATACTGTCCAATCTGTTCAGGAACCCTTAGTCCTTGTCTTCCAGAAATGGTAGTCAGATCAGAAAGTTCATTTTGATTCGAAGTTTTATAGAGCAAATTGTATTCTGTTTGAAGATTTTCATTGGGGTTAAATTCTGTGGTAAATTTATACAACTGTTGTTCGGTCTCTTGCGTTGTGTACTCCGAAGTTTCTTCAAGAGCATTAGAAACGGTGTATCTTCGAGTATTTCTTTCCTCCAATATATTCTCTGCCCGAGAATATATTGCAAAACCACTAAGCTCAAAAGCTTCTGAAGGAGTATAACTAAAGTTGTAGGCGCCAAACTGTGAGTCGATGGATTTGGCTCTATTGTTTTGCAAATCGGTAATTCCAGCGTCATCAGAACTGATATCTATAGAGGTTCCCGTTCTAGCGTTGAGATTGTTGAAGCCTCCTCCAAAACGATAAAAATCTCTTCGCGAAAGTGGCGGCTCTCCAATATTGTTGCTATTCCCCAATAGATTTACACTGAGGTCCTTGGAGTAATAAAATATTTTGGGAGCAGCAACGAACCTATCATTATTTCCAACTCCACCCCCTAACTCTCCAAACCAAAATTTATCCTTACCACTTTTTAAGCTTATGTTAATGGCTACATTATCTTCGTTGTTGGTAACACTTCTCAATTGATTAACCTCAGAAAAATTCCTTAAAACCTCCACTTTACCCACAACATTAGAGGGCAGATTTTGGGTGGCTAATTTTGAATCCCCATCAAAAAAATCTTTTCCCTCTACCGTGATTTTTGTCACTTCTTTTCCTTCCACTTCTATACGCCCCTCATCATTGACTTCAATTCCTGGCATATTTTTTAGAACATCTTCCAGCTTTCTTTCCGAGCCAGTATTGAATGAATCAGCATTATAAATAATCGTATCTCCTTTGATGGTTACAGGCATCTCATAAACCAATTCTACCTCATCCAAGGATTCTGGTTGATCTTCTAAAACAAAGTTTTTTTCTATATTATTTTTTTCATTGAATATAAATGCTATTTCTTTCAGCCCTATAAATGATATTTTGATTTCATAATCTGTTGCTTTTTTTAAGGTCAATCTGTAAAAGCCCATTTCATTTGAAATTCCAAAACCATCGAGAATTTGAGTTTCTTTTTCAATAGCAACAATATTGGCCCCCATAATAGGATTACCGTCAGCGTCTTTAATAACTCCCTCTAGATCAATATTTTGAGCAAAAGTATTCAAGGTGGTAATTAGAAAAAGTACTAATAGATATAATTTTCTCAAATTTTACTAGTTAAAATTAACGAGATCTGAAGCGTCCGCCACCTCCACCTTGTCCACGGTTTCTGCCATACATCTCACGCATTTCTGCGATCTTATCCGCACGGATTTTATTGTACTCTTCAGAGTTTACAACAGTTCCTTTATTCGGAACCTTGATTTTCATTTTTTCTTTAGGATTCATGACCACTTTGGTACAAAGTACGATGGTATTATTACTGTTAACCTCAAGAATAAGCCCTGGTAAACCACCGTGTTTAGCAGGACCTGTTGAAACAGGAATCTGAGGGGTAAACCAAGCAGTGATATTGACCTTCTTCATTTTAGGTTTACTTTCTTCAGCACTTTGCCTACCAAACTGAAAAACCTCTTGGATCACGTCCCTACTCATTGTCGCTTTATAAGCGGTATAATTACCTATTTTCTTTGAATCCCCTGAAAGCACCCACTTACTCTTTGGGAGACTGTCTTTAATCAAGAAGATTTTTCCAAAAAGCTCCAGTCGATTAGTAAAGGTTTTTGTCGCAAATTCTTTGTATAAAACACCTTGAAAAGGATTCATAAAGGACATAAAATTAAATCGCCCATTCCGTTCAGAGTTATCCAGACTTTCCTCCTCATAGAACACGGAAGCAGTACTGTTAAAATCCAATTCAAAATTCTTTTCCAAATTGGACTTCATACGATCCATGAACCTTTGTTTCCTCTCTGGCGGAATATTTTCCCAAATTTTTGGATCCATATTGGTTTTTGACAAATAGTACGCTTTACCTTGGAAATCTTGAGCAAATGTTGTTGTTATAGATAAAATGATAAGTGATAGGAACGTGAAAATTTTCATTAATTATTTTTATTTAACATTGTTTATGAATGGTTTTCAAAGTTATGATTTAATCTGATTTTTATTTAAAATTTTTAATTCTATATTAGATAACGATCAATTTGTTGAAAATGTTTCACAGGTCTTATAATAACCCGATTAAAAACTAGAAAACCCTACCTATCGAAAAATAAAATTTTATGAAAAAAATAAATAATAAAGAGAACAAAAACCGAAGAGACTTTATTAAAAAAACTGCTATATCCATTGGATCACTAATTGTTCTCCCTAGCAATGTTCTTTTTGCCAAGAAAGAAATTCGAGATTCCTCCGGAAAAGTTATTCAAAAGGCAGTAGTCCTTCCTAATGATAAAGTCAATTTGGCCTGTTGTGGTATTGGAAATAGGGGGACAAGTGTAGTGAGAGACCTTTATGCTACTGGTGCTGCGAATGTGATCGCACTTTGTGATATCAATATGGGAGGAAAAAAGACACTTAAAACGATGGGTATCCATAAAAAAGCAAATCGATATCAGGATTTTAGAGCAATGTTTAATGAAATGGGAGATCAGATTGATGCTGTAAGTGTTGCTACTCCAGATTTTTCACATTTTCCAATCACTATTCTTGCCATGTCTCTAGGAAAGCACGTATATGTTGAAAAGCCTCTAACTAGAACTTTTGATGAATCGGAAATGTTAATCAGTGCAGCCAAAAAATTCAATGTAGCTACCCAAATGGGTAATCAAGGGCATTGTCAAGACAATTATTACCAGTTTAAAACATGGGTTGAAAAGGGAGTGATTAAGGACGTTAAAAAAATCACTGCGCACATGAATGGGCGTCGCCGATGGCATGGATGGGACACTCAGATGAAGAAATTCCCAGTAGGAGGTAAAGTCCCAAAAACTTTGGATTGGGATGCTTGGCATGTGGCTTATCCCTATCATGATTTTCACAAGGATTTTATAGATGGCCAATGGAGATGTTGGTATGCCTTTGGAAACGGTGCCCTAGGTGATTGGGGTGCTCATATTATGGACGGCTTTCATCAGTTTCTCGATCTTGGACTCCCAGAAAAAATTCAACCCAAGCAATTATTAGGACACAACAATTTATTTTATCCCCAATCCTCTACATTGGCCTTTTATTTTCCCAAGAGGGGGGAAATGCCTAAGGTAAAAGTCACTTGGCATGACGGTGTGGAAAACCTGCCAGAAGTACCTGAGAATTACCAAGATATTGAGGTTGATACTGGAGCAAAAACCAATAAAGGAATGGTAATCCCCAAAAAACTCAAGCCTGGAAAAGTGATCTATGGTAAAGACCTTACCTTTAAGGGTGGCTCCCACAGTAGGACATTGAGCATACTTCCCGATGAAAATGCAAAAGACGTTCAAAATAACTTGCCGGAATACCACAAAAGTGAAACCAATCACTTTATGAATTTTCTAAATGCATGCCGTGGATTAGAAAACACATTATCTCCCTTCGAGGTGTCTGCTCCTTTAAGTCAAGTTTTTTGCCTTGGTACGATTGCCCAACAGCTCAACCAAACCATTCTGTTTGATAGAAAAACAAAAACCATCACAAATAACGCTTTAGCCAATCAACTTTTAAAAGGTTATCCCCCAAGAAATGGATGGGAAGAATTTTATAAATTGGCTTGATGCAAAAAAAACAATATTTAAAAAATCTAATTCAACTTAATTTTGCTGTCTTAATAATCAGCACATCGGGAACCTTAGGAAGGTATATCGACCTACCCGTTCCCTTGATCATTCTTCTAAGGGCGTTGATAGGAGGTGTTTTTTTATACCTTTTCTGTAGGTGGAAAAAATTGAGTTTTAAAATTCATAAAAAAGACCAGAGAACTATTTTTTTAAGTGGAGTTTTGATGGGAATCCATTGGATCGCCTATTTCATTTCCTTAAAACTATCGAGTGTGGCCATTGGAATGCTTTCTGTATTTACTTACCCAATTATTACTGCTTTTCTAGAACCCCTGATGCTAAATATTAAATTCAAAAAATCAAATCTTCTTTTGGGATTGATGGTTTTGACGGGTATTTATTTTTTGGTCCCAGAATTTAGTTTGAAAAACGATGAATTTAAAGCCATCGGTTTTGGAGTTTTTTCAGCATTATGTTATTCTATCCGAAACATCTACATGAAATCTAAGTCAACCGAATATGAGGGATCTATTTTGATGGTTTACCAATTGATCATTGTTTCTGTATTGCTCTCCCCTGTGTTTTTCGTATACGACATAACAGGCTTGAAGTCGTCTCTTCCTGCAATTTTAATTCTTGCATTGCTGACCACCGCTACAGGTCACACATTGTTTATTTACAGTTTTAGGAATTTTACAATTAGTACTGCTAGCATAATAAGTAGTATACAGCCAGTTTATGGGATCATCATAGGAATGATTGTCCTAGGAGAATATCCTGCTTTAAATACAATTTTTGGAGGTGTATTGATTTTAGGCACGGTATTAATCGAGAGCATCCGAAGCTTTAAAGAATAATTGACATATGAGATTTATAACTTTTATACTGGTTTTGTTTACTTTTTGGAGTTGTAAAAAAACTGCACCTCCTCCTAATTTTCTGTTCATTGTAGTAGATGATTTAGGCCATAAGGATTTGAGTGTTACGGGGAGTAGTTTTTATGAAACACCGAACATCGACAAAATCGCCTATGATGGAACGTACTTTACACAAGGACATGCCAATGCCTCGGTTTGCAGTCCCTCTAGAGCAAGCTTATTGACTGGCATGTACCCAACGGTTCATGGCATAACCGATTGGATTGGTGCAAAATACGGAACAGAATGGAGGGCAGTGGGACGTAAGACCAAATTGTTGCCCAGTGACTATATAAAACACCTCCCATTTGAGATGACAACACTAGCTGAAGTGTTTAAAACGCAGCAGTACAGAACTTTTTTTGCCGGCAAATGGCACCTGGGTTCTGAAGAACAGCAATCCCTTCCTACCGATCACGGTTTTGAAATCAACAAGGGGGGATACCACCGGGGGGGGCCCTATTCAGGTGGATACTTTTCTCCTTTTAACAACCCTTTTTTAGAAGATAAAACAGAGGAAAAAGGAATGACACTCTCCATGAAATTGGCCCAAGAGACAGCTGATTTTATAAAGGGAAGCAACGACAAACCTTTCTTTGCGTATTTGAGTTTTTATGCCGTTCACGCACCCATTCAAACCACCAAAGAAAAATGGATCAAATACCAAAAAAAGGCTGTAAGTCAAGGGGTTTTGGAAGAAGGGTTTGAAATGGAAAAAAGGTTACCTATTAGAATCAAACAAGATAATCCTGTTTATGCTGGTCTATTGGAGCAAACGGATGAAGCTGTGGGTCATGTTTTAAACACCTTGGATACACTGAACCTGGATAAAAATACGGTTATTGTTTTTGTATCCGACAATGGGGGTGTGTCGGCTGGCGATGATTATGCAACGAGTAATTTTCCATTGCGCGGTGGTAAAGGCTATCAGTGGGAAGCAGGCACCCGTATCCCATTCTTTATCAAAGCCCCCCAAATCCAAAATCCCGTAAAAATAGTGGATACACCTGTAACTGGAGCGGATTTGTTCCCCACATTACTGGAATTGGCGGGGATCGAAAACCCTACTAGTGTAGATGGAAAAAGTCTGGTACCACTTTTAAAGAATAAAGATTTTGAGGAACGTTCTATTTTTTGGCATTATCCTCATTACGGAAATCAGGGAGGGGATCCTAGTGCCATTATTCGAAAAGGAGGCTGGAAACTGATCCACTATTATGAAGATGGAAAAAACGAGTTATATCAACTTAATGACGACATGGGAGAAACAAAAAATGTTATTGATCAATTTCCGGAACATGGAATGGCTTTAAAAAGTGAATTGGAAAATTGGCTCAGCTCAACAGGGGCAAAAATTCCTAAGAAAGATCCACTTCACGATGATAAGCAGGAGAAAGAATGGCTCCTTCAACACAAACAAAAAATGAAATTAAAAGTTGAAAAAAGAAGGGCATTTCAACTTAATCCAAATTATCTTCCCAATGAGGACTGGTGGGGAAGTACCATTGACTAATTTGATTCGAAGTGCATATTAGCAAACTCAATGTATTGCTGCCAGTCGAAGTCAGTAACATCATGTTTTCCATTTCTCAAATGATACCCTATAGCTCCGTGAAAGGGGGTATTAACGGGTGGTAATTTTTCACTTTCAATACCCTTTTTTCCATAGAGTCGATAGATGGGTGATGCCGCCTTGGCCGCCAAAAATTCACCTTTCGGATCTGCCCATGCATCTTGACTTGCACTGGCCACATAGACTGGCCTTGGAGCTATTAGTGCAATGAGCATATGTTGGTCGACCGCCAATGCGGCTTCGTTTTCATTAAAGTTGTGAAAGTTTTTGGCAAACCAATGGGGATAGTTAGTATTGATGTCTGAAACCTTTTCACCAAATCTCCTTCTGGATAGTGCTGCCCCACCGCATCCGGAATTGTTCGAAATCACAATACTAAAACGCTGGTCATTTGCCCCTGCCCACAATGCAGTTTTTCCCAAACGCGAATGTCCGAAAAGTATCACTTTTTTGTGGTCTATCATTGATTCAGTCTCCAAAAAATCCATTATCCTAGACATTCCCCATGCCCATGCCGATAGCGAACCCCATTCATTTTTAGCAGGTGCCAATTGTCCAGATTTGTAAAAAAGCGAATGAATCCCATCGGAAAAATCATTTTGATCGGGATCTACATTGTTATAATCTACCGTCACCAAACCGAACCCAGCATCAATCATTTTCTCTATGGCCCATCTAGAGCTTCGCCCTCCTCTATCACTTACATTAAATTTTTTGAGTTCTTCTTTACTCAATTCAGTTTCTTTTTTTCCATTGATTAAAATAGCTGGGTCATTATTCACAGAATAATTTCCTTTAAAATTATAAGCCAAAAATACCGGCGATTTCATTTTTTTATTAGGTAGATAGATCAACAAGGATATGCTAATGGATTTATTTTCTTTTTTGAAATTTAAATTTACTTGCTTACGAATTGCCCTACCACCCAATGCATCTGGCTCATTATCTAAGACCTCTACCTCATAAAAATTAAGTTTCCCAGGAACTACTCCATAAACATGATTTGCAAAATAGGAAAGGATCTCAGGACGTCTAAGTCGCTCCCATTCCAAAGAAGTATCTATTTGTTTTTCATTCTCTGAAGTGAGTAGCTGGGGTAATACATATAAGGGAACATCTGCCTCATTTTTGATAGTAGGAGTAGTTTTTTGAGCAGAAAGATGATAAACAAATAAAAAAGCTATAACACCAAATAGGATTTTTTGAATCATGATAAAACTATTTATAATCCTAAATATACAAAAATGAAAAAGCAGTCTTTTTCTTCCCAACAAGAGGATGAAAAAAAACTTCTAGAATAAAAGGCAAGATGTATGGGAATTAATTGAGCTTTCCTCCTCAAAATACTAAAAAAATTGTATTTTTTGTATGAATAGTTATGTCAAGATTGATAGTCTTGCGACTTCTAACTTTCAGAAAATTATTAGATATGAATTTTTTGAATGTTTATGCTGTGAGAGGATTTGTCAAACCTTAAATAAAAAAATGAAGCAGAAATTTAAATTAAGTATGTTATTTGTAAGTATTCTGTTACTTATGAACTGCAAAATTACCGAAACAAAGAAACCTCTAAATATTCTATGGTTGGTAGCAGAAGACTTAAGCCCCTATTACCTTAATGCTTATGGAGACTCTAGGGCCCATACCCCCAACTTGGACCGCTTGGCCAGAGAGGGTGTCGTTTATACTCACAATTTCTCTGTATCGGGAGTTTGTTCCCCCAGCCGTGCTACTTTGGCCACTGGGTTATATCCGAACTCCTTTGGGGCTCAAAATATGCGCACCCTTAATCAACAACCTGCTGCCAGAGAAGCTGGAATTATAGACTATCAAGCTGTCCCACCTCCAGAGGTGAAAATGGTCAGTGAAATCATGCGAGAAAATGGATATTACACCACTAATAATGCCAAAGAAGATTATCAGTTTTTCAAATCAGAGTTAGCATGGGACGAGTCTAGTATCTATGCACATTGGAGGAATAGACCCAACAAAGAAACCCCCTTTTTTTCCATATTTAATTTTGGAGTAAGTCACGAATCAAGAATGTGGAATTTTAAACAGCAAATTTTTGATGGAGTTGAATTTCCCCCTCAAAGAAGTGTTGAGATATCGAATTCAAAATACGAAAATTCCCATGTACCTATTATGGTTCCAAAGGATTTAAAGGTTGAAGTACCTCCCTACCTACCACAAAACGAAATCGGGCAGAACGCTATGAGGCGGATGTACACTAATATTATAAGAATGGACAAAGGGGTTGGAAAAATTCTAGACCAATTGGAAGAGGATGGTCTTTTAGACCAAACTATTATTGTTTGGTACTCAGATCACGGAGGACCACTTCCAAGACAAAAAAGATTGCTGTATGATTCTGGACTTCATGTTCCTCTCATTATCCGCTACCCTGAAAGCTCTAGGGCCGGTGAAAGGGACAGTCGATTGATCAGTTTTGTTGATTTCCCTCCCACCCTTTTGTCAATGGCAGGAATTCAAATACCAAGCTACATGCAAGGACAAGCTTTTGAAGGTGTATTTATTTCCAAAACCCCTAGAACTTTTATTCACGGTCATGCCGATCGCTTTGATGAAAGCGTAGATATGATTCGTGCGGTAAGGACCAAGCGGTTTAAATATTTGAAAAACTTTCACCCAGACCGCCCTTACTATCTTCCACTGGCTTATCGTGAGAAAATGGAAGTCATGCAAGAGCTCCTTCGTATGCGAAATGCCGGAATCTTGGATGAGAACCAAGCCCAATGGTTTAGAAAATCAAAAGTGGAAGAAGAACTTTTTGATATAGAAAATGATCCTCACGAATTGAACAATATTGCAGATATCCCTTTCTATGCTGATATTTTATCCTCACTAAGAACAGAATGTGATCGTTGGATAAAAGCCATTGATGACAAAGGATTTATAAAAGAAGTAGATTTGATCAAGACTTTTTATCCAAATGGCAAAGCCCAATTGACTAAAGCCCCCACAATTGTTATCAAAAAGGGTAAAGTAACCTTAAGTTGTCCAACTCCAGGAGGACGAATTGGTTACCGCTATTCTTCAGAAAAGGCTCCCTACAAGGGTTGGAAGATTTATACTGGACCCATAGAAGAAAAGCCAAATGATACTTTAGAAATTATCACCCACCGTTTGGGTTATAAATATGGAATAACATCTCTAGCGAATGGAATTATAGGGAAAACCTTTTACCCTCCCAACAGACATGACAAAAAAAGAAAATAAGTTGGTTTTTAAGGGTAATTACTATTTTAAATTGGGGTAATTCTAAGTATTATATTATTTATTTTTGGAATCTATGTTTTTTTTAGAAATTTAAACTCTAATTTTTTTTTAAAAACCAGATAATCATGATCCGACTTTTATTGATTTTGACCCTTGCATTATTTCAACAGACTGAAACAATCAAAGCAATTTCCTATAATATACGCTACAACAATCCAAAGGATGGAATGAATGTCTGGGAAAACCGAAAGGAGACTGTGGTTTCTTTATTGAAGGATGAAAATGCTGATTTTATGGGGTTGCAAGAAGTGGTTTACCCCCAATTGCAAGATTTGATTGGAGCATTAAAAAGCTATAAACATATCGGTGTAGGCAGAAAAGATGGAAAAACAAAAGGTGAATACAGTCCAATTTTCTACAAAAAAGAAAAATACAAGCTTTTGGAATCCAATACTTTTTGGTTGTCCGAAACTCCAGATAGTGTCTCTAAAGGTTGGGACGCCTCTTTGGAACGGATCTGCACTTACGGTCTGTTTCAAAACAGAGTGACCCAAGATAAAATATGGGTTTTCAATACTCATTTTGACCATCGAGGTGTATTGGCTAGAGCAAAATCAATTGATTTAATCACCAAAAAGGTAAAAGCACTGAATCAAGAAAATTTGCCACTTATAATCACGGGAGATTTCAACTTGACCCCAAATCAAGCTCCCATCCAAAAAATGCAATCTGATTTTGAAGATGTACAAAAAAATCTTGCAGTATCAGACCCTTATTATGGTACCTCCAATGGCTTTAATGTCGAAAAAATAAGTGAAAGGAGAATTGATTATATCTTCATTAAGGGTTTAAAAGCCCTACAAGCCCGGCACCTTTACAAGAAAACCCCCATGGGAGGCTGGGCCTCCGACCATCATCCTGTGATCGTTCTTCTCAAGAAATGAAAATTCATAAATAGATTTATCTGAATTGAGATATTTTATAAGCACAGACAAACCAATTGGGGAATTAGTGTAGAGAATTTAAATATTTTGACTGGGCCCTTCTTCAAAAACAAGAAATTTATTTTTGGTTGCTTTGAAAGCTCCTAAATTAATTATTTTTGGGTTCTGAGTGAATTGTTTTAGGCTCAAACCATTCTTTAGCATTTTCAAATTGTCTTCCCAACCCTATTGGTTTGGCCCTGGCATCTGATATACGTTGCTTGATTACAATACTTAATGAATCTTTAATTTGGTTGTAATTTTTATTGTCAGCCAAATTGCGAAGTTCCTCCTTATCATATTTATGATCGTATAATTCATAGCCTAAAATACCATTCTCACCCCATTGAGTCAACCGGTAACGGTCAGTTTTTATAGAATAACCTTGAACTTTTGATTTCCCCCCAATGTTAACACCAAGTTCGGTGAGTGCACTACTCCTCACCCTTGCTTTTGAGTCTTTAAGTAATGGAGCAAAGCTCTTTCCTGAAACAAATTCAGGAGTATCCATTTCAAGTATTTCCATAAGTGTAGGGTAAAGATCAACCAATTCTACAGGGGCATCCATTATTATTTCATTATTATTAATTCCTGGTCCTGCAAAAATCAGGGGGACTCTAGTTGCGTTATTAAAAAGGGTTCGTTTCTGCCAATGACCGTGTTCACCAAGGTGGTATCCATGATCCGATGTAAAAACTACTATGGTGTTTTTGTCTAAGCCTGTGGCTTTTAATTTATCTAATACACGACCCACTTGAGCATCAACAAAGCTGTTTGTGGCATAATAAGCTTCCTTGATCGTCTTGGCTAAACCTTTATCAAGGTTATTTTGCTCTTTTTTCTCGCGAATAGATATGGCTGCAGGTTTTGGAAGAGTTTTTAAATAGTCATCTGAACTCTCAGAAATTTCCATTTCGTTAGTTTCATAGAGATCATAATATTTTTTAGGAGCCACATAGGGTGTATGGGGTCTGTAGAGACCAAAAGCAAGAAAAAAATTCTCACCACTCTTAGCAAAGCGGTCTAAAAACTTAATGGTTTCTGAGGCTCCAATACCGTCTGTTTGTTCTTCATCACTGCCCTGTGCAGCTAGCCAACTCAAAGTGCCTCCATAGGACCTAGGTTTGAGGGTGTTGATTTTGTACTCCTCAATTTTATCCCTTCCATATGGATTTACGGTTTGATCCCATGTGTAATTATCATCATGGCCGGCAGTTCCAATATCTCTTGGATTATGATAGTGAAAGATCTTGCCCACTCTAACAGAGTGATAGTTTTCCTGTCTGAATTTTTGTCCTAGGGTAGTCACATCAGGAATAGCCTGTCTTAAATATACTCTCAGGGATTTTATTTTGGTTTGATCCGGATACATTCCAGTCATAAAAGAAGCCCTAGAGGGAGCGCACCAAGGATATTGGTTATGGGCATTGCCAAAAAGCACACCTCTTTCTGCAAGTTTATCAATATTTGGAGTGATGGCTTTGAAATCACCATAGGCACCTAGATCACAGTTTAAATCATCAGCGATGATAAATAAAACATTAAGCTTTGGTTTTTTAGGATTGGAATTCGAACCCATCAGAATCATACTGAACAATACCCATAAAATAGATCTATATTTCATTTTATTTTTTGTTTTTATTTAAACTAAAAAGGACCTTTGTTATTGATTTTTATTGCATTTTTTGAGGCCCCCGCAAACTCCCCCCTTAATCCATGATACTCTGTCTTTAGGGAGTTGGGTGCTTTGTCAGGCCCCGGTCTTTTCTCATACCAATCTCTAGTGATTTCATCCGGTTGTGAATCTCCCGTTTCTAATTTCCACTTTTCAAGGATCAATTCCAAAGCCTTAATTTCCTCCTTATGACTTTTTTCTCCAATCAAATTTTCTCTCTGGAATACATCTTTTTCCATGTCATAAAATTCTCTCTTAGGTCTGGGACTGAGGAATATCTCTTTTTGAATTTTAGAAATTTCTCCCGCTTCCAGTCGGCTTAGAAGACTGGCATAGGAATCGCTATTGATGGCATCCAACGGCCCTCTTTGAGCAAATTGATTTCTATTGTTTTCAATGTACATAAAGTCTTTACTTCTCACCATTCGCTCATGAGCCTCATAGTCGTGCCAATTGTGTTCTGCAAAAACATAGCTTCTAAAGGGGTTGTCGGGATTATCCAATACTTTTTTAAAGCTTTTGCCTTGATAATTATCACCTATTTCTAACTGGGCATACTCCAGTATTGTTGGGGCAATATCAATGGCACTAATCAAGCTTTCGGTTTCGCCCGATATCTTGTCTTTTTTATAGGTCAGAATGAATGGTGTCTTCACACCTTGATCATTTAGGCGTGTTTTACTGTGAGGAAAGGGCCTACCATTGTCTGCCATCACTATGATGAATGTGTTTTCATAAACCTTTTGTTTTTTGAGAATTGCTATCACTTCACCAATAAAATGATCAAATCTTCTGATCTCGTCATAATAGTTTACCAAATCTAGTTTTGTAGGATCGTCATTAACCAAATATTCGGGTGGGGTCAAACCATCTGGGTCATGGGTTCCAGAAAAATTGTTTTCACCCCATGACCGGTGGGCATCAATAGAAGCATACCACATAAAAAATGGTTGGTCCTTTGGTCTGTTCTCTAAGGTTTTCACCCATTGTTGTTCTCCTCCCGGGCCATTTAATTTTCTATCTTCATTTATTAAATCAAATCCTCTTCTGGCGTAATTTCCCATATGAAATTTACCGGATAGTGCGGTATAGTATCCCCCCTTGTTCAAGGCTTCGGCTACAGTTGTCATTTCAATTGGAGGCTGACTATGAAGCTCAGGGGCTCCAGTATTATGAGGATATCTTCCGGTGATAATTGAATTTCTACTTGGGCTACACGAACTGGTTGTCAAATACATGTTTTTAAAAACCAACCCCTCAGCGGAAAGTCTTTCAATGTTTGGTGTTTTTACAAATTCATTTCCATAAACACTGAGATCATCCCAACTTACATCATCGGCGATAAAGACTATAAAATTGGGTCTAATTTCTGCTTTTTTCACAAACGGAAGGCATGAATTGTTTATAAAAAGAGATAACGAAAAAAGAAAAAAAATTGTCCTCATAAATTTAAATTTTGAGTTTTAAATGATTATTCAGAGTAAAACGAATTTGCTTTAGAAATCCTTCCCAAATTATAAAAAAAAAGACTATTAGTTTTATTTTATCTATTTTTAAAAGATGAAAGATTTAAAGTACCTTTTTGCCTATACTGTACCCCTTTCAGCATTCATCTCTTTTGAATCCACAGGTGTTTGGACTTATTCTTCAGTAATTTATGCTTTTATAATACTCCCTTTCCTAGATCTAATAGCTGGTACGGGTTCTGAAAATCTATCCAAAGAAGAAGAAAATAACAAAAAAACAAAATGGGTTTTTGATGTAATGTTATATTTAAATCTTCCCATAGTTTTTGGTCTTTTATATCTTATTTTTTCAAAAGTTGAAACACAAGAATATGCTGTTTATGAACTAATTGGACTAGGCCTTTCCGCTGGTATTTTATTGGCAACCAACGGAATTAATGTTGCGCACGAACTCGGACACAGACCCCCTTACTTCGTGAGGTTCATGGGTAAATGCCTTTACATGCCTTGCCTGTACATGCATTTTTATATAGAGCACAACTTTGGTCATCATTTTAATGTTGCAACACCAAACGACGGTGCAACAGCAAATTACAATCAGACAGTTTTTTCGTTTTGGCTGACCTCAGTTACAAAACAATATGTAGATTCTTGGAAACATCAAATAAAAATTTTAAAAACTGAAAAACGTTCGTTCTTTTCTGTAAAAAATGATATTCTTTGGTATCATTTGATTCAACCAACTTATGTTTTTGGAGTATTCTATTTCTTTTCATTTCATGTTATGCTATTTGCCATTGCTATTGGGATTGTGTCCTTTTTATTTTTAGAAACCATCAATTACATTGAGCATTATGGATTGAGACGTTTTAAAACACCTTCTGGAAGATATGAGCGCGTACAACCAATTCATTCATGGAATTCTAATTTTAATATAGGAAGAATTGTTTTGTATGAGTTGACTAGGCATAGCGACCATCACTATAAGTCATCCAAAAAATATCAACTGCTAAATAGCCATGACCAAAGTCCTACTTTACCTCTGGGCTATCCTGCTTCTATTCTCTTAAGTTTTGTCCCACCACTATGGTTCAAAATCATGAATCCATTAGTGCCAAACGAAATGAAGAAGGATTAAAATAGTATTTAAAGGCGAAAATTATCCTGAAAAAGCTTGTTATCAAAGGCTGATACATTAATTTTGTTAATGAGTTCTAAAATGACTTATATTTTATGAGCAAATACATAAAATACCTGCAAGAGATAAAGGAAAGGAAAGTTGAAGGCCTTAATCCAAAGCCTATAGATTCTGATGATTTATTGAGTGAAATTATCTCCCAGATTAAAGATAAAAAAAGTGAACACCGCTCAAGTTCTATTAATTTTTTTATCTATAATGTGCTTCCAGGTACTACTAGTGCTGCTAAGGTAAAAGCAAAATTTCTAAAGGAAATTATTCTACAAGAATTCGTAGTTGAAGAAATTTCCCCTGTTTTTGCTTTTGAGCAATTATCTCACATGAAAGGTGGACCCTCTATTGAAGTACTATTAGATTTAGCTCTCGGTTCTGATAAATATATTTCGAAAGAAGCCTGTAAGGTTTTAAAAACACAAGTGTTTCTATATGAAGCAGATATGGAACGTTTGGAAAAAGCCTATAAAGATGGTGTTAAAATTGCTGAAGAACTTCTCGAAAGTTATTCAAAAGCAGAATTCTTTACTAAATTACCTGAACTTCCTGAAACAATTGAGCTTGTTTCATTTGTCGCAGGTATAGGAGATATCTCAACTGATTTACTTTCTCCTGGTGGTGATGCCCACTCTAGGTCAGATAGAGAACTACATGGTCAGTGCATGTTTGAGCACAATAAAAAACAACAACAATCTTTATTAGCTCTACAAGAACAACATCCTAAAAAAAGGATTATGTTAGTTGCAGAGAAAGGAACCATGGGCGTTGGTTCTTCAAGGATGTCAGGTGTTAATAATGTAGCTCTTTGGATTGGCAGTCAGGCAAGTCCATATATCCCTTTTATTAATATTGCCCCTGTGGTAGCCGGGACTAATGGTATTTCTCCAATATTCCAAACAACAGTTGGTGTAACAGGAGGTATAGGTTTAGACCTTAAGAACTGGATAAAAACCTACGACGCAGAAGGAAACCTTATTGTAAATGAAGAAGGGGAGCCCGTTTTAGAAAAAACCTATTCGGTAGATACAGGTACCCTATTTACAATAAATACAAAAACTAAAAAACTATATGATGGGGATAAGGAGTTAATGGATGTTTCTTCTGCTTTTAGTCCTCAAAAAATCGAATTTATGAAGGCGGGAGGGTCATATGCGATTGTATTTGGTAAAAAACTTCAAACTTTTGCTGCAAATACAATTGGTAAAGAAATGCCCAAAGTATTTGCCCCTTCTAAAGAGATATCCCATAATGGGCAGGGCCTAACAGCTGTAGAGAAAATTTTCAATAGAAATGCCGTAGGAACTTCTGGAGCAATATTACATGCTGGTTCTTATGTTCGTGTAAAAGTTAACATTGTTGGATCTCAAGACACAACTGGTTTAATGACTTCTCAGGAATTAGAGATGATGGCAGCAACTGTAATTTCTCCTATTCTCGACGGTGGATATCAATCAGGATGTCATACAGCTTCTGTATGGGATTTAAAATCTCAAAAAAACATTCCTAAGTTGATGAATTTTATGAGTGATTTTGGTCTAATTACAGCACGTCATCCACAGCATAAATACCATCCGATGACAGATGTAATTCACAAAGTACTTAATGATATTACCATTGACGATTGGGCCATAATTATTGGAGGAGATTCTCATACAAGAATGTCTAAGGGCGTTGCATTCGGAGCTGACTCCGGAACAGTAGCTCTTGCTTTGGCAACAGGTGAAGCGTCTATGCCAATTCCGGAATCAGTAAAGGTTACTTTCAAAGGGAAAATGCAAGATCACATGGATTTCCGAGATGTCGTCCATGCTACTCAATCTCAGATGCTTAAGGAGTTTGATGGAGAAAATGTATTTCAAGGAAGAATTATAGAAGTTCATATCGGGACTTTACCATCGGATCAAGCCTTTACTTTTACTGATTGGACTGCTGAAATGAAAGCAAAAGCTTCGATTTGTATTTCTCAGGATGATACACTAATTGAGTCCCTAGAAATAGCAAAAGGTAGAATCCAAATAATGATTAACAAAGGAATGGACAATGACAAACAGGTTCTTCAAGGCCTTATTGATAAAGCAAAAAAGCGAATCAATGAAATTAGATCAGGTGATAAACCTCCACTAACTCCTGATGACAATGCCAAATATTATGCGGAATTTGTTGTTGATTTAGAAGTCATCGATGAGCCAATGATAGCCGACCCAGATGTTCACAATCAGGATGTTTCAAAACGCTATACACATGATACTATTCGTGAGCTTTCATTTTACGGTGGAGTAAAAAAAGTTGATCTTGGTTTTGTAGGGTCTTGTATGGTTCACAAAGGAGATATCAAAATTGTAGCTAAAATGTTGAGAAACCTTGAGAAATTTTATGGAAAAGTTGAGTTTAAAGCTCCTTTAGTAGTTACTGCTCCTACCTATAATATTATTGACGAGCTTAAAGAAGAGGGTGATTGGGAAATTTTGCAAAAATACTCTGGTTTTGAATTTGACGACAAAACTCCTAAAAGTACAGCTCGAACCAAATACGAAAATATTTTATATCTCGAACGTCCAGGCTGTAACCTTTGTATGGGTAACCAAGAGAAGGCTGAAAAGGGAGATACTGTTATGGCTACCTCAACACGTTTATTTCAAGGAAGAGTGGTAAAAGACTCTGATCGGAAGAAAGGTGAATCATTACTGGGATCTACTCCTGTTGTTGTGCTATCTGCAATTCTTGGAAGAACACCTACTCTTGAAGAATATAAGGTTTCCGTTAACGACATTAAACTTACTCGATTTGCACCTCCAAAAAATAAAATGACATCAAAACCTGGTCACTTACTTTCCTATTAAACCAATATACTTAATCAACTTATGTATGTAAATAATATGAATTTACTTAATCTCATTAAATCTCGTAGATCTATAATGCCAAGTCAATATAATAATTTGACTGTTAACGAAGAGGAAATAAATTTAATACTCGAAGCAGCTAATTGGGCTCCAACCCACAAGAAAACTGAACCTTGGAGATTCAAGATTTTAAAAAATAACTCTAAAAATAAACTAGGTGAATTTTTAGCAAAAAAATATAAAGAGACTACCTCAAATTTCTCCAAATTTAAATACAATAATTTGATCGAAAAGGCTAAAAAATCCTCAACAATAATATTAATATGTATGCAGCGCGATCCCATTGAGTCAATCCCAGTTTGGGAGGAAATAGCAGCTGTTTCAATGTCGGTCCAAAATATGTGGCTAATGGCAACAAAACTTAACATTGGAGCATATTGGAGCTCTCCAAAACTTATAGATTTTATTAATGAATTCACACCCCTTAAACAGGGAGAAACTTGCCTTGGCATATTCTACATGGGTAAATATGACGGAGAAATTCTTTTGAGAAATCCTTCCCCTATAAAAAACAAAGTTTCATGGTTTAATTAAATGATAAGTCTAGCTAAATTAATTTTTTAGATTAAGTCATAACTCCAGTGCTTTAATTTCTATATATTTTCCAGCAAGTGATTACATGGTTAATAAGAAATTGGCACTTTTCAATAGATGTAGGATATTTAGGGTTTAATAGAGAGGCAGGACTGTTAATTAAACTTTTTCCTTATGTTTTCTTAAAGCACGAAATGTTTATTCAAAAGATGGAGAATCTATAAAGAAAAGTTGGTTAAATGATTTTCAATAATAAAATGTAAATCGAAGAAAAAAAGGGAGACAATCTTTCTAACATCTCCCCTTCAGTACTCGGAGCGGGACTTGAACCCGCACGACCGCAATGGTCATTGGATTTTAAGTCCAACGTGTCTACCAATTCCACCAT
>MDTG01123220.1_pt1 | contig 21535 bp, 15 predicted proteins | sample 811421 | NCBI WGS metagenome assembly MDTG01 (sample SAMN05326645, study PRJNA326480) | marine metagenome | isolation source: seawater | place: Pacific Ocean: South East | collected 2011 | reverse complement strand
GGCGAACCTCTGGCCGGAAGGCGACCTGAATGCGGAAACCGAGGTGATGTCCTGGCTGTCCTTCGCCGCCTCGACCCTGCACGGTTCGCGCGGCAAGGGCGCGGAGGCCATGGACCACGCCTTTTCCGTGGTCGATCAGAAACTGAGCGACCGGGACTGGCTGACCGGGCGCTATACGATCGCCGATATCCACGTCTTCCGGATTTATTGGAAGTTCAAGACCGCGCTGGAGGCCCCGGCCGGAACCTATCCGGCGTTGGAAGCTTACCACGACCGCATGCTCGCCCGCCCGGCCGTTGCCCAGGCGTTGGACGTCGAAGACGGGTTCAAACCCTAGCCGGATTTTCCGGCGGCGATGGCATGAGCGAGGGGAAGGTCATCATGGTCACGACGAAGCGCATCACTTACCCGAGCGCCGAGGGCGGGGTTGACCTCGGCGGTCTCGTCGCGGTCCCGGATGGGCCCGGCCCGCATCCGGCGGTCCTGATCCTGCGCGGCGTCGCCGGGCCCGAGGACGGCTATTCGGAAATCGCCGAACGGCTTGCCGGTTGGGGCTACCTCGCGTTTCTGCACGGGTGGAAGGTGCGCGGCGACGATCCCCCGGACGGGCCGGTGCTGGCCGATCTCGCAGGCGCCATGAACCATGTGCGGGCACGGCCCGACGTCGACCCCGGCCGCATCGCCGTGTTCGGATTCTGCCGGGGCGGTGTCCATGCGCTGATGGCGGCGGCGGCCCATTCCGATATCCGGCTGCTTGCCATTTTCCATGGTTTCGCCTTTCGCCGGGAAGAGGCGCAGCCCGGATTGCAGCCCTATGACCTGATCGCCGACATTTCCGTTCCGACCTTGATCATGCATGGGACAGAGGATGAGCGCGCGCCGATCGACGGCATGCGCCGCCTGGAGGATCGGGCGCGCAGCCTGAACCGGCCGATCGAATTCGACTATTACGTCGGCATTCCCCACGGCTTCGCCGTGCGCACCCATCCCGGGTACGACGCGGCGGCGGCGGATGAGAGTTTCCGGGCCGCGCGCGCTTTCATCGAGGCCCATATGCCGGTGAGCCCGGCATGACCGGCCCGGCGGCGGGCGGCGTGATGGCGGATATCTAGGCCGCCAGGTCGCGGTCGAAGCGGTCTTTCAGAAAGGCCGAAATCTGATCGAACCGGCAGCCCGCCCGGACCACGTTGAAATTGCGGAAATCGATGATCGTCGAAGACAGGCCCGCGTCGTTGGCATCGCGGCAGCGGCCGTGGTCGATGACGATATCGGCGGCGGCCAGAACCTCGGGCTCGATATCCTGCACCGTGTATTTGGAGCCCGACAGCGATTGGTTGGCGCTGGACCCGAACACCGGCGTGCCTTGGGCGTGGCTCAACTCGGCCAGCGCGTTATGCATCGGGCCCGCGTTCAACAGCATGTCCATGGTCGGTCCCTTGGTGCTGGTCTCCAGCACGAACGGCTCGACCTTGGCCAGCAGGGGATGGTCCTTGCGGTAGTCGGCGACGATGGAAAAGGGCAGGTCGGCATCCTCGATCAGAGCCTTCCGAATGGCCTGGGCCTCGTCGTCCATGATGTGCAGGTCGGCCGAGGCGGCGGCGCAGCCGAACATGCCCGACGGTTTGTCGTAGCTGCGTTTCTTGACCTCGAAGATACGGCGAATGGCGCCCTCGGTACGGGCCAGGATGGCATAGGCCACGTTCAGCGGAATGATTGCGATGCCGCCGCCGTCCAGGACCTTCAGGACGTCGCGGGCTTCCTGTTCGACGTCATGGCCGATGGGGTTGTCGGTGGTGGGCTGGGCGTCGGGTGAGGGCGGCATGGATGTTCCTTCTCGGGTTCGGCATTTTGTTGTTCGTCATGGCCGCGTGCGGCGGCACCGCAGTCCACCACGGGCCGACTGATAGGACAATTAGAAAGATGTGATCGATTGATCGCGGATGCCGGATATCGTCAGAGCGGTTCTAAGCGGAGAGCATCCGATAAACCTCACCGCCTAGAAGCTGACTAGATTGGCGCATCTTCCAGACTCCTGGGACGAACAGAGGCAAATTCTTGAACGCCTCTCACGCCGGTTATTCCCAGCCTGGACGGATATCCGTGCGATCACCTTCTAGCCAAATGCGGACGGACAGCAGGATCAATTGAGTCAATATTGGACGCAAGGACTTCGAAGCGTTCTCCCGTCGCGGAACATGTCGGAGCAGGCTTGGTTCGCCGGGGCGGCTGGCTGATCGAAGGCGGGGGCCTGAACTACCTATCACGGTGTGAAATCAGACATATCTGCGATGTTGCGCGCCTGGGACGCTGCGCCAAGAAAGTTGGGATGGAAAGACATGGCCAAAAAACCGGACATGTGGCCTCGTGGCGTGGGAAGTAATTTATTTGCGCCTGGGCGACGTGCCGGAGAAGCACGCGTAGCTCGATTGCGCTTTACAGGAGTGAATAATGACTGAAAGCAACACGTCCCTGGACAATGTCCTGAAGTTTCGCGCCCTTGTCGAAAGCGACGACGCCCTGCAGACGGAAGTCAGCCGGCATGTCGGCGACAACCGGTGGGATGCCGCCGCGATCGTCCAGCTCGGCGCGGACCGGGGCCTGACCTTTTCCGCCGACGATATCGTCGAGGCGTTCACGAACGACGACGAACTGTCGGATTTCGAGCTCGAGATGGTCGCGGCCGCCGTTCCGCAGACGTGCATCGGCGGCGGAGTCTGACGCGGATACAGCGCCCGGGCGCCAAGCCTCGGAAATTTCGACGTCGATTAGAATCGCGCGCACACCGTCCGTCGATGGTTCGTCGGGCGGTGTGCGCGTGTCGTTTTCGGCGGGCATTCGTCCATCCGCGGCGGTGTCCTGACCGCCCCGCCCGCGTACGGATGAGGCGACCATGATCCACGTGCCCCATCATGTTCAGACCCAATCCACCGAATGCGGGCTGGGGTCGATGGGCATGATCCTGGCCCACCACGGCAAGCACGTGACCATGGCGGACTTGCGCCGTGTTTCGGGGGTTTCCCGCGATTGCGTCGATGCCGCGGATCTTGTCCGCATTGCCCGTCATTACGGGCTTCTGCCCCGTGTTCTAAAGCGTGAGCCCGATGCCTTGCCGGCGCTCGGCTTTCCCCTGGTCATCTATACGGATTTCATTCACTTCACCGTCGTCGTCGACATGACGGCGGAATACGTCTGGCTGGCCGACCCCGGCCTCGGGCGCTATCGGATGCCGCGCGAAGAGTTTGATGAGAGTTACACCGGCATCGCACTGACCTTCACCAAGGGCCCGGAGTTCGAGCCCGGTGGGCGGCATGTCCCGCTGACACAGCGGTTTTGGCGGCAGATTGCCTTTCACCCCGCCCTGCGAACGGGGGCGGCGGTGCTGGCGGGGGCGGCGGCGCTCGCCGTGCCGGGGCTCGCCGCCATTGTGCTCCCCACCGTCGGCGATACGCTGCCGGAAAATGCATTGGCGCCAGTCCTTGCCGGAGGCGTCCTTTTGATCTGCCTTTTAAGCGCGGGGGCGCTGGCGGCGGCGGAAAGCGGCCGGCACGCCTACCTGAGCCAGAGGCTGCCCGGATTGGCGCGCCACATCCTGGCGCAATCCCAGGATTTCTTCGTCTATCGCGTCCTGCCGATTTTGACCCGGCGCATCCTCGGCCAGGAAGAAATCGCCCGCACCATCGCCGAAACACTGATCCCCGCCGCGGGAGCCGTGGTTGGGCTGGTGGGGCTGCTGGCCGGCCTGTGGGTTCTTCATCCCATGACGGGGGTGCTGATGAGCGTCGCGGTGATCGCCTATCTGGGCCTGTTGGCTGGCCTGACGTGCCTTGGCGGGCGCGACGGGCGTGCCCGCCAGGACAACAGCGATCTTCACTGGTCCAAGCTGACGCATCTGCTGGAAAATTTTGAATCCTTCAAGACCGGCAGCGGCGACAGTGAGTTCTTCAACGCCTCCATGGGCTTGTGCGCAGAGCGTCTGAACGTCAAACAGCGGTCCGGGCTGTTCGCGGTCCTGGCCGAAGCCTCTGCCGATTATCTGCTTTGGGTCTTGCTCGTGCTCGGCCTGTTCGGTATCTGGCAAGGGATCGGGGCCGGTGCGCTCGGCCCGGTCCAAGCCGTCGCCATCTTGTTCCTCGCGGCCGCCACGCAAAAACCGCTGCGGGCGCTGGCGACCTTGCATGGAAAGGTCGAACCTCTTGGTCTTTCCCTGCCGCCGCTGGACGATCTGATCGATAGTGCGCCCGACGTCGCCGCCGGGCAGGCGGATGCGCCGGACCCCGGGGGGACGGACATCCCGCATCTGCAGGCGGAGAGTGTCGGCTTCGGCTTCACACCGGTGAAGCCCGCCTTATTGACGGACGTTTCTCTGACCATCCGACGGGGTGAGTTCATCGGTATCACCGGACCTTCCGGCGGCGGCAAGTCGACCCTGGCCGGGCTTCTGATCGGCGTGCACCGCGCCTGGCAGGGGCGGGTGCTGCTGAATGGCACGCCTCTTTCGGCGCTATCCGAAGATCACCTTGCCGCTCGCATCGCCTGGGTCAACAAGCATCCTTATTTCTTCCCCGGGACGCTGCGCCAGAACGTCTGCCTTTGGCGGGACGACGTCGACCCCGCGGTCTTTGACGCCGCCATCCGCGACGCCTGTCTCGACGATGTCGTGGCCGCCTTTCCGGGCGGTGCCGACATGGTTCTGGCGCCGCAGGCGCTGAACCTCAGCGGCGGACAGCGCCAGCGCCTGGAAATCGCCCGCGCCTTGCTTCGCGGGCCGGAAATCCTGTTGCTGGACGAAGCCACCGACGGACTGGACCACGAGACAGAACAACGCCTGTTCCGCAATTTGGCGGTTCGCGGCATCACCGTCATCGTGGTCAGCCACCGCGCCAGCACGCTTGCCGCCTGCGCCCGGGTCCTGCGCCTTGAGGGTGGACGGGTGGTGACAGAGGCGGTGGGCGGCGAGGGCGCGGCCCCGGCGAAAAAAGCGCCCGCCCTGTCACCGTTCCTGGAGCAGGAACAGGTGATGCAGGACGTGCCGGCGACACCGCGGGACCGCGAGGCCCTGGTCCGCGCCTTCGATCTGGTCGCCCTGTCGATGGGGCTGCAGGCCGACCCGGTCGCCGCCGCAATCCCCCCGGACGCGGCGGACCATTGGCCCGTAGGCGTCCTGGACGCGCTTGCCCGACGGCGTGGCCTGTGGTTACGGCCTGTCCGCTTCAAAGTGCAGGAATGGTGGCGGCGGGACCATGGGCCTCTGATCGCCCTTCTTGATACGTCGCGGCGGCCGGTCGCGGTCCTGCCCGACGGGCGCGGCGGGTATGTGGTCCATGATCCGACCGACGGCCGCCGCCGTCCCCTGACGCCGGAAACGGCGCGGGGGATCGACCCGCAGGCCTACGCCCTCTACCCGGGGTTCCGCGACGGTCCCGTCGGCGTCTGGGATTTCATCCGTCACGATGCGGCCAGGGCTGTGCTGGATCTCTGCGCCGTTGGGCTGGGCAGCCTTGGGGCGGCCTTGGTGCCGGTCGGCTTGGCCATGGCGGCGTATTTCCTCTTTACCGGCGTTCATCCCGGCAACGGTCCGCGCGCGCTGGGGCTCTGGTTCGGCGGTTTGGGATTGCTGTTGTTCGGGATCGTCACCTTCGAATCCTATCGTCTGCCGGCGTATCATCGCCTTATCGGGCGGCTGGAAATTTCACTTCATGCGGCGCTTTACCAGCATCTCACCCGGTTCCAGCCGCTGGCGGTTCAAGGCCGCACGCCCCAACACATCACCCGCACCCTGCATGGTGTTCCTGAAATCCTCAGCCTGTTACGGCGCGGCGCGGCGCGGCGGCTGCTCGGCGGCTTGGGTGGTCTCGCCGGTATCGGGGTAATCGCCTGGTTTTCGCCGCCGCTCGCGGGGGCGGCGGCGATAATGCTGTTGGCCTACTGTTCCGTACCGGCGGTTTTGTACCGCCTGCGCGAGGGCGGTGTGGATCGCTGGATGAAAGACCGCGCCGAAGGACGGGAGTTCCTGTTCGACTTGATCCGAAGCGCCGCCCGGTTGAAGCAGTGCGGCCAGGCGGGCAGGGCGCTCGACGCCTGGCAGGACAAAGTGTCCCGGGACATGGAAGGCGCCCATCGTCTGCGCCGTTCCGACGCCGTCGCGGCGGTGCTGGCCGAGGGATATTTTTGGGCGGCTGCCCTGGGTTTCTGCGTTCTCGCCATCGGCCAGACCGGCGGCTGGGAAACGCCCGAGACCCGGGCGTCGCTGGGCGCGATCCTGGTCGGGTTTGTCACGGCCCTTTTGGCCGTGCGCGGTGCGGTCGAGGCATTGTGCGAAATCGTCGGAACGATCCCCCTGTTCAAAGGGCTGCAGATGCTGGCCGCGACCCCGACCGATATCGCGAGGCCGGAAGCGGCGCGGATCGATATGGATACGCCCGCGAGCCTGACGCTCCACGATGTGGGGTTTCGCTATGCCGGCAGCCCGACGCCGGCGCTCGACGGGGTGTTGCTGGAGGTGCGCCCCGGCGAGATCGTCGTTTTGACCGGGCCGTCAGGCTGCGGAAAGACGACCTTGCTGCGCCTGATCCTGGGATTCTATCCGCTTGCGCAAGGGGACATCCTGCGTGACGGCCGCACGGCTGATCAGATAGACATCTCGGCTTGGCGCAAAGGTGTCGGCACGGTGACGCAGGACGATCAACTCGATCTGGCGCAGAGCGTTCGCGGACATATCGGTGGGGGCGCCGCCTATTCCCTGGGCCAGATTCGAGAGGCCGCGCGCCTGGCGCAACTGGAAGCCGATATCGACGCCATGCCGATGGGCATCCAAAGCATTGTCGATACGGAGCGCGTCTCGACCGGGCAGAAGCAACGCCTGCTGATCGCCCGCCGATTGCTGCGCCGGCCTCGGCTCCTGATTTTGGACGAGGCGACGAATGCGTTACCGGAAAACATGCAGGCGGATTTTCTCGCCACCCTGCGCGGGCTTGGGATCACCTGCCTGATCGCCTCGCACCGGCCAAGCGTCATCGCCGCCGCGGATCGCGTTTACCGCATGGATGCCGGGCGTGTCGTGTGGTCCGGGCCGCCTGACGCGGTCGACCCGCCATCCCCACAACCTGAAAAACAGAGCAAAGGAGCGGACATTCATGGACCCGCTTAAGTTCAGAAAGCGGCAATTGTTTCGCCAACAATCGATCGACGCGTTCGTCGGCATGTATGGCGACGGCATGATGCCCGACCTTCTGACCCCGCAACCGAAGAAGTTTCAGCGCATCGTGGCTGTCGCTTTCGTCGTGGCATGCTTGGCCTGGTTGGGCACGTTCCTTGCGGGACTGGAAGACATCAGTTTCCGAGGCTTTTGATCCAGGCGGTAAAGGCGGGCAAGTCCCGGCCCTCCATCGCCGCGCCCGCGGGCCCGAAGGCGCCGGCATCCTTGCCCATGGCGCGGGCCTCGCTGGCCGTGATGCCGAAGCGGTGTTTGAAGGATTTGCTGAACTGCGACTCGCTGGAAAAACCGCACATGAAGGCAATCGCGCCGATCTTCATCGCGTCGTTTGACGGCGTCGACAGCAATTGCAGGCTCCGGCGCAACCGTCGTTCGAGGATATATCGCGCGACGCCGTCGTGGGGCGCGAATATCCGGTAGAGTTGCGAGCGTGATATGCGGAAGGTCTTCGCCAAAAACTCGGGACTCAACGATTCTCCGAGATGTCCGTCGATGTAGCGGAAGATCGATTTGCTGACCGCGACAGATACCTCACGTGGCATATCGTCGGTCAGGGCCGCCTCATGGGTCAGCCAACCCTCCAGAAGGCCAAGCGCTCCCTTCAGCGCCACTTGGGCATATCCCGCATCCATTTCGGGAACATGCTTCCACAGACTGCACAGGTGGTCGGTCATGAATGGGACCATCGGATGATCCCGGCCGAGGCGTTTTCCGTGAAATCCCGCAAGAAGGTCGGATAGCTTGGGGTGCAGGGCGCGGGGCAGGACCATCGTCAGGTTCGCGAAGTCGGTGTTCAGCATTTCGTGAGGTTGATCAAGGTCGATGATCAACATGTCGCCGGCCTCGATCCGGTCGTCGCTGCTGGCAAGGCCGCCGCCTTCGATGAAGACCTGGACGAGGATATGGTCCATGCCGTCCCGGGCGACGCGGAGGTCGTCGCGGCTGAACAATTGCGATTGCGCGCGGGTCACGCCGAAGACCGCGTCGCCCAGATTGCAGACGTCGATCTGCGCGTTCATTTCGTGCGTTGGCACACTGCCGTCGGGGCCCCGAAGATCGAACAGGACGCCCATGTTTTCGTTCCAGGCATCGAAACGGTCCTTGTCGTCGAAAAAGTTCGTATCGAAATGCGCGATTTCGATGCGGGGGAGCGGTTTTCTTGACGCCATGTGCCTTATCCAGATCTTCGCAATGGTGCCGGTCTGCCGGCCGGCAATCCGAATTGTTCGGCGGGGTCTGCGACGGCCAGAAATACACGAAAAGTCTTCAAGGCCGGCTAAGAATACGACCCGCCCCGAAATAGTATACTTCCGAGACCAAAACGTGTCGTTCGACGGTAAGGAGCAATGAACGCATAGGCAATTGTTTTGAGACGGTTAGACAAGTTTCATGCGGCCCCGCAAGGGTACACTCCGCCCAGGTGCGCATGCGCGCGCAGCAACCTGGTGGCCGCCTTTGTCCAGCTCACCCAAGCGTCAAATATTCCGCCAGGCGGCTCTCGACCGATTGTCATCGCCGGAGCAACTGGACAGGCTTGCGATCGTCACAGACGGCGCGGGGTGGCTGGCGCTCGGGACCATCGCATTTCTTGTCACCGTGATCGTGACCTGGGGCTTCGTCGGGAAAATTCCCGATCAGGTCGAAGGCAAAGGCATTCTCGTCAGCGCGGGCGGGCGGGTTACCGACGCCATGGCGATTTCAGACGGCAATGTCGCCGAGCTTTTCGTCCAGCAGAACGCCCTGGTCGAGAAAGGCCAGGAAATCGCCGTGATCGAACAGTCGACGTTGCGCCAAGAGCGCCGGAGCGCTGTCGAGACGCTAGATGAGCGCCGGGCCGAAAGGCAACAGATCGTCACCAATTTCGAACGCGAGTTTCGTCTGAAGCAGAAAAATTTCACCGAGCAGACCGCGACGCAGAGACAGATCATCGCGGCCGCGGAACAACGCGCGCGCTACTTGAAATCGACCCTCGCGGGGCGTGAGGAATTGGCCGCCAAAGGTTTCTTGCCGCGCGACAAGATCGAGGAAATCAGGACGGACTACAACAAGGCTCTGCAGGACATGAGCGAGGGCCGGAACAAGATTCTCGAGTTGGAGTCCGATACCCTCACCTTGCAGTCCGACCATGCGAAGGAAGTGACGAAGATCGATCAGCGGATCTCGGACGCCGAGCGGGGAATCCGTGAGATCGATACGAAGCTCCGGCTCAACGGCTCGGTCCGCGCACCCGTGAGTGGGCGGGTGACCGAGTTGAAAACCTTCGAAGGAGCGTTCATCAGGGCCGGCGCGCCGGTGATCAGCATCGCCACGTCGGGCAGTAACCTGCAGGCCGTGGTCTATATTCAAACCAAGGACGGCAAGCGGGTCCTGCCGGGGATGACCGTCCGTATCGCGCCGTCCATCGTGAAGAAGGAAGAACACGGGACCATCGTCGGCAAGGTGCAAAGCGTTTCGGAATTCCCGGCATCGAAACCCGGCATGCGCGCCGTTCTGCAAAACGACCGGCTTGTCGAAGAGTATTCGAAAGCCGGCGCGCCCTATGAAGCGCGCGTCAATCTCGTCGCCGACGGATCGACAACCAGCGGTTTCAAGTGGACCTCGGGCGCCGGGCCGGATGCGGCGATCACGACAGGCACCACCATCGAAGCCGAGGTGACGGTGAAGGAAGATCCGCCCGCGAACCTGATCATTCCGTTCGTGCGCAAGCACACCGGCATAGTTTTCTGGTCCGGCTCGGCAGCGCAGTAAGGCTGCATGCTCGTGTTTTCGCTCGATACTCTGAAAAAAGGAAACCGGGTACGCACACCGACCATCTTGCAGATGGAAGCCGTCGAATGCGGCGTCGCGTCGCTGGCAATGGTCATGGCGCGCTACGGCCTATGGGTGCCGCTGGAAGAATTGCGCATCGCCTGCGGGGTGACGCGCGACGGCAGCAAGGCATCCAATCTTCTTAAGGGCGCGCGGACATACGGATTTTCGGCAAAGGGGTTCAAGAAGGAACCGCAAGACCTCGCCAGCCTGCCGATACCGTCGATCATCCATTGGAATTTCAACCACTATGTCGTGTTCGAGGGGATCAAGGGCGATCGGGTCTACATCAACGACCCGGCCGGCGGCCCGCGCAGCGTATCCATGGATGAACTGGATACGTCATACACCGGGGTCGTTCTCGCGTTCGAGCCGACATCCGAGTTCACGCAGCGGGGGCGCGCGCCGTCGCTTGTCGCGGCGATGGGCGCGCGTCTGGAAAACGCGGGGGCGGCGGTCGCCTTCGTCGTCGTCGCCAGTCTGCTGTTGGTCGTGCCCGGGATCGCCATTGCCGGCTTCTCGCGGATATTCGTCGACGAAATCCTGGTCTCCCAGAAAGAAGATTGGCTGGTGCCCCTGACCTTAGGGGTGCTGGTGGCCGCGTTGTTTCGCGGCGGTCTGACCTGGCTGCAGCAGAAATACCTGCTTCGTATGGAAACGCGGCTGTCGCTCAAGATGGCCTCGGGTTTTCTCTGGCACATGATCCAGCTGCCGATGGCGTTTTTTCATCAACGTCACGCCGGCGACCTGAGCGACAGGATGGCGGCGAACGACCGCGTCGCGACCCTGCTGTCGGGTGAGCTTGCGACGAACGTCCTGAACCTGGCGTCCGTCGTGTTCTACGGTGTGGCGATCGCGGTTTTCGATGTTTGGCTCGCCGTTATCGCAATGGGGCTGGCGCTCTTGAATCTGTTGGCGCTTCGCCTGGTAGACCGAAGCCGCGAAGACAACAGCCGCGCTTTGCTCACGGACGGCGGCAAGCTCGCGGCGACGACGGTCGCCGCGATCCGTTCCGCCGAGACGCTCAAGGCATCGGGGATGGAGGACGATATGTTCGCCAAATGGGCGGGCTATCAGGCCAAGATGCTGGAAAGTCAACGGAACCTCGGGTTCTCGACCGCCGTTTTGACGGCTTTCCCGGCGCTGATGTCGTCCCTTACGACGGCGGCGATCCTGGGTGTCGGAGGGTTTCAGGTGATGAACGGGCTGCTGTCCGTCGGCGCCCTTGTCGCGATCCAATCGCTGATGGCGAGCCTGACCAAACCCATCGCCGGTCTGGTCGATCTGGGCGGCAAGTTCCAGAAAATCAAAGGCGACCTGGCCCGGATCGACGATATTCGCTCCCACAAACGCGACGACGCGCGCGATGACGATGCCGCCGATGCGTGGTCCGGCCCCCCCGTGCTCAGTGGGCAGGTCGTGCTGGAAAACCTGCGGTTCGGCTTTAGTCCTTTGGACCCGCCGCTCATCGACGATGTCTCCATGTCGGTCGCGCCAGGCGCGCGGGTGGCCATCGTCGGGGCGTCCGGCAGCGGCAAGTCGACCCTTGGGCGGCTGATCGCGGGGACGCTCAAACCCTGGGACGGACAGGTGCGGATCGATGGCCATGGCCTTGGAACGATCCCCCGTCAAGTGTTCGCCGATACCGTTGCCTATGTCGACCAGGATATTTTTCTGTTTGCCGGCACCATCCACGAGAACCTTACGCTATGGGACAGCCAGATCCCGGATCACGTTTTGACGCAGGCGCTCAAGGACGCCCTGATCCACGATGACGTGATGTCCCGTTCCGGACGCTATGAAGGCCGGGTCGAAGAAGGCGGTATCAATTTTTCCGGCGGACAGCGCCAGCGGCTGGAACTGGCCCGCGCCCTGGTCGGTCAGCCGGCGGTGCTTGTTCTCGACGAAGCCACGGCGGCGCTCGACCCGGTGACGGAGAAGGGCATCGACGACAATCTGCGCCGCCGCGGGTGCACCTGTTTCATCATCGCGCACCGGCTTTCGACGATACGTGACTGCGACGAAATCATCGTGTTGAAGCAGGGAAAAATCGTCGAGCGTGGAACGCACGAACAGCTGTTGGCGGAGGGGCAGGAGTATCCCCTTCTGATCGGCGGGGAGGGGTGACGAGCATGCAGCGCCGCAGGCTTGAAATGCTTCTGGGTTCGGTTGACGAGGCGGTACTCGCGGGCAACGTCCAGCGGATCGCCGGCAACCAGCCCATCCTGCTGACCGATCCGGACCAGTCGTTGCTGGTGCTTGACGGGCATGTCGACGTGTTCGCGGTCCTGCCCGCCGGAGACGGCGCCGGCGGGCAGAGGCATTCACTGTTTCGGGCGGCTGCGGGCGAACTGGTTTTCGGCCCGGTCAGTAGCGCCAGGCACAAGTTTCTTGTTGTCGGCGCCGAGAACACGCAGGTCCTGTTCGATCGGGAAGGGGCGGTGCCGGCGCGGCTCGCTCCGGATCATCTGGCGGCCATGTTGGATCGCTACACCTTCGGCCTGATGAAATGCGTCGCCCGGCATCGTCCGAAAGACGAGGCCGTGGTTTTGGATGCCGGGTCCCGAGTGGAGATTTTCCGTAACGTTCCCGCCTTCGGCGCCGGCCGGCGGCCGACCTGGGTGCGCGCCGTCGACGGCGGTGGCATGCGCTTTCTCGGCAAGCCTGCGGATGCGGCCCCAAGCCCGGTGCTCCCGGTTTCATCGACCGCCTGGCTCGAAGTGCCCGACACGACGAAGGTCGAGACGCTGACGTCGAAGGAACTGGTCGCGAGCGGTGAATGGCGCCGGGCCTTTATCGATTTCCTCGCCGTTTTCGATGCCTGCCTGGCGGATACCCTCGCGGAGTTGGAAACCGCAACGGCAGAACGGCAGGCGGCCCGTCAGTCCGACGAAGTGAACGTTCTTTCCGCCTCGATCGAAGAGATGGCGCGGACAGTGGGGCCGCATGGCCGCAATCGGTCGGGATATGCGTCCGGCGGCGATCCGCTGCATGCGGCATTTCTATTGGTTGCGCAGGAACTCGGAACGGATTCCGCCGCGAAACCGAAACGGGTCGTCCAGCAAGATGACCGATCTTCCATCGATACGTTGGCGCAGACCTATCGGTTGCGGACCAGAAAAGTCATGCTGCGGGACCGCTGGTGGCAGAGGAACGCGGGGCCGCTGCTGGCATACTTGGAGGACGGCGAAGATCCGGTGGCACTCATCCCCGCCGGAAACGGCAAGTATGACCTCGTCGATCCCCGAGACGGCGCAAGGCGCAGGTGCACGGGTGACGTTGCCGCCACGCTGAAGCCCGAAGCCGTCATGCTGTACCGTCCCTTGCCGCAGGGCCTCAATTCGCTTCGGGGATTGATCGACTTTATCGTTCCCGACGTTCGCCGCGATCTTCGCTCTGTCGCCATGACGGGGCTGGCGGGCGGCCTTTTGGCGGCGTTCACGCCGATCATGACCGCCGTCATCATTGAACAGGTCCTGCCGCGCGCCGATGCCGTCCAGCACATCCACATCATTCTCGGCCTGATCGCCGCCGCCTTCGGCATGGCCAGTTTCGAGGTCGTGAAGGCCTTTGCCCTGTTGCGGGTCGAAGGGCGGGCGGATCTGCACCTACAGTCGTCACTGTTCGACCGCCTATTGCGCCTGCCGGCCGGATTCTTTCGCCGCTTCACCGCGGGCGACCTGAGCGACCGGACACTCGGCATTCAGGTCATCCGGCAAACCCTCAGCGGCACGACGATTCAAAGCCTGCTTGGCGTGACCTTCGCGTGCTTCAGCCTAGGAGTCCTCGTCTACTACAACTGGCGTCTCTCGCTCGTGGCGTTGTTGCTGGTGCTGGGCGCCATCGCCGCGACATACGTGTTGGGCCGATTGCAGCTGCGCGAAGAGCGGCTTCGGATCGCGCACCAGGGAATCGCGGAAGGCTTCGTCCTTCAGCTTATCGCCGGGCTGGCCAAGCTCCGCATTTCCGCGGCCGAGGGGCGGGCCTATGCGAAATGGGCGGGCTATTTCACGCAGCAGAAGCAACGTTTCGTCCGGGCGCAATCTTTCGCCAATTGGCAGGAGGTTTTCCACAACACCTATCCGGTGCTGGCGACGGCCGTCATTTTCGCCGCGGCGTCGCTGCTGCTCGAGATGGAGGCAACGGATATTCAACTCGAAGGCATGGTCGAGGCCAATCCGGATGATATCCGCCAAGCGATGTCGACCGGCGAGTTCGTTGCGTTCAATACCGCCTTCGGTCAATTCCTTGCGGCCATGACAGGGCTGGCAACCGCGCTGACGAAAAGCCTTGCGGTCGTTCCGCTGTTCGAGCGTCTGCAACCGATCGTCCAGGCGGAACCCGAGGTCGCGGATCGGAATAAGATCGCCGAAACATTGCGTGGCGGCATCGAACTCAGTCATGTGTCCTTCCGGTACGACCCGGCGGGGGAACTGGTTTTGGACGATCTTTCAATCACCATCGAAGAAAACGAGTTCGTCGCCGTCGTCGGCCCCTCGGGCAGCGGCAAGTCGACGTTGATCAGGCTGCTTCTCGGGTTCGAGACCTGCGAAGGCGGCGACATTTATTTTGATCAGACGCCGATCGGGGCCCTCGATCTGGCTTCCTTGCGTCAACAGGTCCAGGTCGTGATGCAGCACGGGCATCTGGCGACGGGCAGTATTTTTTCAAACATCGCCGGGGGCGCCGCGCTGACCCAGGATGACGCCTGGGCCGCGGCAAGACAGGCAGGCCTTGCCGACGATATCGAAGCCATGCCCATGGGCATGCACACGATGCTGATGGAGGGGGTGAACACGTTATCCGGCGGCCAGCGTCAGCGGCTGATGGTCGCCCGTGCCCTTGCGCGCCGCCCGCGTGTGTTGCTGCTGGACGAGCCGACCAGCGCGCTCGACAACAAGACGCAGGCGACCGTCATGGCGTCAATTTCGCACCTGGGCGCAACCCGCGTGGTGATCGCGCATCGGCTTTCGACCGTTCGGGCCGCCGATCGCATCATCGTTCTCGACCAGGGCCGGGTGGTGGAGCAGGGGACGTTTGAGGAATTGATGGCGGCGGAAGGGGCATTCGCCGACATGGCGCGGCGCCAACTGACGTAGCAACAGACAGGGGACAGGATATGAGAAAGGTTCTGGTGATCTTGGGGCAGTTGAAAGACCCCGACGTCGAATGGATGGCGCAGGCCGGCATCAAACGGTCGGTCGGCGACGGCGCCAGGATTATCGAAGAAGGCGTCAGAAGCCAAAGTCTCTACATCTTGTTGGATGGGAGACTTCGGATCGAGGATTCGAAGATCGGCACGATCGCCACGCTCGGCACGGGCGAGATCGTCGGCGAGATGTCTTTTGTCGATGATGCGCCGCCGTCGGCCAGCGTGATCGCCGAGGGTGAATGCAGCGTCCTGGAGCTTTCCCATTCCTCGCTGGAATCGCGGATGGACGCGGATCCGGCTTTCGGAAAGCGGCTCTACAGGGCCTTGTGCTTCTTCCTTGCAGACCGCCTTCGGGGAACGGTGCAACGGTTCGGTTACGGCGACACGGGAAGCCTTGATGGCGACGATGTGTTGGCGGACGAACTGGACGAGCGCCTTCTGGACTCGGTTTCCATCGCCGGCGAGCGCTTTGACCGGATGCTCCGTACCCTTGCGACGGCGCCGTCCGAATAATCACCGGTATTCCGAACGACCCGAGGCATCGAATGACGGACAACGACCACGAGGAAGCGAAAACGGATGCCGGGCGCCTGACGGTTGCCCGGCTGACGCAGCCGGCGGAGCCGTTCGCACCCTTTACCTATCCGCGGTTCCGGCCGGTCCTGTCGCACTTGTCGGACGGGCCGGTGCGCGTGCCGGATATGCCCGGAACCTATGAAGCGGTTGGTGCCTTCGACGGAGGCAGGCCGGTCGGCCTGGCCCTGCTGCAGTACCCCCCTGACAATGTGCAGGGCGAAAACGACGCGACCCGTCTTCTTTCGATCATGGTCGACATTCGCCTGCGGCGAAAAGGGGTTGGCTCTTCGATCCTGGCAGTCGCCGAAGACCAAGCCCGCAGGGCAGGCGTCGGCCTTTTGGTCGCGCAACACTCGGCACAGACGAAAGGGCGCGCGGCGTTCGAAGGCTTACTCGCGTCCCGCGACTGGTCGGCGCCGACGCTTCTGGAATTCAGGCTGAGCGGTCATGCCGATTGGACCGAACGCGTCGCCGATCAGTGGCGGCCGATGTTGAACCGCTTTCGCAGGCAGGGGTACAGCTCGACCCCTTGGGCAGAGATTTCCGAAACGGATCGCCGAGATGCGCAAGCCCTGGTGGATGAAGGCTTGGCCTATCCGTTGCTCGATTTTTCCATTTTCGAACCGGAAATGGATCCGGCCTTGTCGATCGCCCTGCGCCAGCACGGGAAACTGGTCGGTTGGGTCATTGGCGAGAGTTTGCCGACGACGGGGTACCACCATTACACCTGCGGATATGTCTGCCCTGCCTTGCAGCCAAGCGGATGGTTGATCGCCGGCGTCTACGATGTTTGCGTGCTTCAGCTTGCGGCCTACGGCGCCAAATCGGTCGCGGCCTACGAAACCTACGGTGCCAATACGCGAATGATCAATTTCATGCGCCGCAAGCTGAGCGACGTAACGCTGTGGATGGACGAGAGATACCAATCGAGCAAAGCACTCGGTTGAGCGCGGAGAGACTGAGCCGGGCCGCCAACAACCTCCCCCGGAACTGGGATAACCAGATCGCGTTCCTGGGCGGGTGACGTGAGGGGGATGGCGGTTGCTCCATCCCCCTTGGTCAATCTCCGAAATCGTCATCGAAGAAGCCCAGGTTGCCGCCGAAGCTTGACGTGAACGCGTCCGCGCCGACGGCGGGCAACAATTGGCTGAAGGCGGTCTCGGTCTTGGGGCCGATCCAGCCGTCCTCCTTGATGGGCTTGAAGGTATCTCTGAGCGACGTGCGGCCCAGGTCGTTGATGGTCGCCTGCAGGCCGAAGCCTTCCTCGGTGCGCTTCGGCTGGGGAGCGATCGGCGGCGTGGTCGTCGGAAAACCCGTTGCCGACGGCTTCGGGACCTTGACCGGCTGAGCCGGGGAACTTCCCTGTTTGCGGAACAGGGAACCGAAGGCGCTTTCCGCGATGCGGTTCAGGTCGCCCGCAGCTGAACCGGATGTCCTGTTTTGCGCGAATCGCCGGAAACGCCCGAGCGCCAGGCCTTCCTTGACCTTGGCCGGACCCAGCCTGGCGGTCGCCGTCTTGAACGCCGCGCGGGTTTTGGGGCCGGGCTCGCCGTCGTCCTTTAGGTCGCGGAACAGGGGGGACACGTCGGGCTTTTTCCCGGCCAGCTTGTCGGTGCGCATGCGGTTCAGGACGTTCAGCCCGGTCTGCAACGCCTTCACGGTCTCCACGGCGCCTTCGCTGTCGATCCCCGAGGTCACGGCCTTCGCCAGCTTGCCCAGGGTCTCGGCCAGCGGCTTGCCGTCGCGGTCGCGCGCCGGCAGCGACGTCTCGCGGGTCGGGCGGATGGGGGCGGTCTCGACCATGCGCCCGGTGGCGTCGGTCTCCACCGGGGCCGTGCCGAACTTGTCCTCGAAGTGGGCGGTCTCGATCTTGAACAGGCGGTCTCGATCCTCGTCCATGGCCGCGGACTGGCGGGCTTCCATGACCTGGGCCAGTTCCTTCCGGGTCAGGTCCGCCGGGTTCTTCAACAGGATGTCGTCCAACGGGCCGTCCGTTTTGGTCAAATCCGCGACCAGGGCGCTGCGTTCCGGCGACAGAGCGGCCAGGTCGCCGGTCGTGGCGCCGTCATTGTTCATGGGGATTTGCATGGGGGGCGGGTTGGCCGGCGCGGGCGAAGACTTGGGGGCGGGCGCCGGAGTCGGCGATGGAACCGGCTGGGAACCCTGGGGGCGCTGGGGCGGCAGGGGCAGGGGCGCGGCCGCCCGTTGGCCTGTGGTGGATTTCTGGAAAGCCGGGCCGAAGGCCTTTTGGTAGGCATTGACCTCCGCCTGGTTGGCCTTGATCAGGCGGCCCAACGCGGCCTTGTCCTTGTCCGTCATGGCCTCGCTCAGGAACTTGGCGTCCTCGACCCGTCGGTTGGCGATGCCGTTGTCCTTACCGGCGTTGGTGCGGATCTCGATCTCGTAGACCGCCCGCGCCCGGTCGCCGGTGACGATGGCGTCAGCCGTCTTCGGGATCGGCTCGTACTCGCCCATGTTGAACTTGAGCGAGGCGAGCCCGGCCATTTCGTTGGAATCGTAGAACTGCTTCTTGTAGGCGGCGGTTTCCTGGGACGTCCAGCCGTTCTTTGCGGCGGCCCGCTCGACCTCGCTCCAGGCGGCCTTTCGCGCCTTTTCCATCTCTGGCTTGATGACGTCGATCCGCCGATTTGGGTCGAGGGCGAAGGAGAAACGATTATTTTGTTGTTCTTGAGGTCCTCCCGCTCGTTCGCCATTCGCTGACGGGATCAGTTTCTGGGCTCCAGCGATGTTGCCCGCGTTGGCCGCGTTCACGGTGTCCCGCAGCAGTTTCAGTTCTTGAGGGTTGAGCTTGAAGTTGGGATTTCCCGTGCCGCGCCGGACGGCGTCTTCCATTTCCGGGACAGGTCGAAGCTTCAGGTTGCCTTTTTCCCGGTGGCAAGGGCGTCGCCGGGGCCAAGGGTCGGGATGCCGACCGGATCTGTATGAACCCGAAGGGACTCTCCTTCATTCGCCAACAGATAGTCGCCGAGCGCCTTTTGGTATTGGTCCGGGGTCCGGGGTTCGACGCTGATGGGATTGGTCTTCATGGTCGTTTCCTTTCATCAAGGGAAAATTTGCACTGGGGGTGGAGCAATGAAAAACCCGCCCCCAAATGCGGGAGCGGGCCGGAAAAACCGCCGATTGTTCGGCGGAAATCAGATATTAGAGGGTCGTCTATTCAGGCTTTTTGGCGGGACCGTTGCGATCCATGTCATAGCTGTACCAAGTCAATCGGCTGCATTCGTCCGAAAACGCGCCAGTCTTTTCGTCGAAGTGGAAGTAGAAGATGACATGGGCATTCACGGCGAGGGGCGGCGCGTGGTGCACTGATGGGACGAGATGGAGTTCCGCGAATGGGCAATCGGCGGGCACGCCCTCAGCCCCCGGACTGGTGCTTATCCGGTCGATTGTCAGGACATAGCGATTGGTTTGGGAGAGAGGCTTGAACCGGCCTGCGAATTGTATCCAGCCGCTTTTTTCGCCGATGGCCGGATCGCTGTCCCATTCCTCGTAAATGCGTTTTTCGGACAGGTGCATCCGCAGCTTGTCGGGCCAACGGCCGGAATAATACCAACCGTAGGCGACGCTAAGCGGCACCGTCTCCTCGTCCGCGTCCGCTATGGCGTCGGTAGGGGACAGCAACATGCCGATACCAAGCGCCGCGACGATGGCTGTGACGGACAAGGGGCGAAATCGCATGGATGGTTCTCCGATGAGGGGGGTGCAGCCTAAGGCTGCGCGGCGAAAATGTCATCCCCGGGGCGAAGCGCACACGTACAGCAAGCGCGGGAGCCGAAAACCCGCAGGAACCATCTGCCACGGGCTGCTTGCCGCCCGGCCCGAATTTCAGGCGCGCTTGTCCCTGTTCGTTGAAAGAACATATGTAGAACATTTGAGTGGGCGTCAAGCGAATTCGTTGGCGCGGAGCATCCTCATGCGTACCGAATCCCGGGCCTCGAGAGACGTTTTGCCGAAACCGCCTCGTAAGCCAAGGGGCACCGGAAATTCCGGCGAAGAGAGACGCCCATTGGTGCCCCAAGTCTTTGAATTCCGGGAAAGTAACTAAGGGATCACGCGAACCGCCGTTTGATGGCGGACGGAATGGCGGAGAGGGAGTCCGCGTCCGCCATGTTGCGCCTTGTAGCAATCAGTAAAAATATGTTCGTAATTTCAAATAGATAATAGGTTCCACGCAAAAACTCCGTAGTTCCGTGTTGCGTGATGTTGCATTCGATGGCATATTTTATGGCGGGTAGGATGGTGGAATATCAAAATTCCTGATGGCGGGTAGGGTTCGAATTCCGCTTGTGACAAATCGTTGGCGGGTAGGATGGCGTCGAGACGCCTAACCGATTGACGAATAACAGAGTAGGAATCCGGAGTTCGAATCCCATGCCGAAAATAGCCAAGGAACTGAGCGCAACCGAAGTGCGCCGACTGACGCAACAAGGCGTTCATGCCGTTGGGGGTGTGTCGGGGTTGCTGCTACAGGTGACGGACACAGGGGCGAGGTCGTGGATACTACGCACCAAGATCGGGCCGCGCCGGCGTGAGATTGGCCTCGGGGGCTTTCCCGAGGTTCCGCTTGCAACGGCGCGGGACAAGGCGCGGGAAGCAAAAGAACTGATCCGCAATGGCGTCGATCCGATTGCCCAACGCCGCGCTGCACGGGTTGCGTTGATAGCTGCTGACGGCAAGGCGATCACATTTAAAGAGGCGGCGGAAAAGTTTCTCGGGTCAAAAACAGCCGAATTTAAGAACGCGAAACACGCGGCCCAATGGGGATCGACGTTGGCGACGTATGCCTATCCGACAATCGGCAAGCTACCCGTCGATGCGGTCGAACTAGCACATGTGGTCAAGGTGCTGGAGCCGATATGGGCGAACAAGACGGAGACGGCCACAAGGTTGCGGGGACGCATTGAAGCGGTGCTTTCATGGGCGACCGTCTCGGGTTTCCGTTCCGGCGACAACCCCGCCCGCTGGCGCGGCAACCTAGACGCCGTACTCCCCAAACCGACCAAGCTTAAGAACGTAAAGCACCATGCAGCGGTGCCGTGGCGTGACGTGGCGGCATTCATGGTGAAGCTGCGGAAGCGTGATGGTATGGCGGCGCGGGCGCTGGAATTTCTGATCCTAACTGCCGCACGGTCGGGAGAGGTTCGCGGCGCGACGTGGGCCGAGATCGACCTTGAACGGAAGGTCTGGACGGTGCCGGGTGATCGTATGAAGGCGGGCAAGGAACACGTTGTCCCGTTGTGCGACGACGCGGTGGCGTTACTCAAGGAACTGCCGAGGATGGAAGATAGCAACCTCGTATTCCCTGCGCCGCGCGGCGGGCAGTTGTCGGATATGACCTTGGCCGCTGTGATGCGCCGCATGAAGGTCGCCGCAACAGTACACGGCTTCCGCAGCACGTTTAGAGACTGGACGGCAGAGGCGACGGCGTATCCGCATGAAGTGTGCGAAATGGCGCTGGCGCACACGGTCGGAAGTACAGTCGAGCGAGCGTATCGGCGAGGCGACATGTTCGCCAAGCGGGCGCGGCTGATGGCGGACTGGTGCAAATTTGTGAACACGCCTGCCGCCAAGAGCGGCGACGTGGTGGCGATGCGGAAGGGGCGGGGCTGATGTCAGACAATCAAAAAACTCCGACGATCAATGTGCGATACGAGTTACCGAACGATGCAACAGAAGCGGAAAAGCGGCAGGCGGCTCGCGCGGCCATTTATACCCTGTTTCAAAAAGAACTGGCCGCGTTGCGTGAACTGCGTGCGGCATCATCG
>MDTG01363733.1_pt1 | contig 21537 bp, 19 predicted proteins | sample 811421 | NCBI WGS metagenome assembly MDTG01 (sample SAMN05326645, study PRJNA326480) | marine metagenome | isolation source: seawater | place: Pacific Ocean: South East | collected 2011 | reverse complement strand
GTTATTTTTTATTAAATTTAAAATTTTTTCTTTGTCTAAAATAGTAAATAAAGGAGTTGTTTTTATAGGATAATAATAAATTTTCTTATATTTTTTCTTTATTATTGCAACAGTTTTTCCATTAGATACGATGACTTTTTGTTTTACATTTTTGTAGTTACATTTCATCAATAAAGGATATTTTATATAACAATCTCCTGTTTCCTCCTTTTCTGATATTGTTTGTTTAAAATTAAAGGTTAAAGTTTTAGTAGAAATCAAATTATTTATTAAATTTTCTTGTGTATTTGCAAAGGAAATATTTGTTATTGAAAAAAAAATTAAAAAGGTACTGAAAGCTAATAATAATTTTCTGTTCAAAAATATCCTATAATATTTCTCTTTTGCCAACGTGATTTGCTTGACCTACTATACCTTCTTTTTCCATCATTTCCATTATTCTTGCTGCCCTATTATAACCAATTTGTAATTTTCTTTGTAAAAAACTTGTTGAAGCTTTTTTTTCAGTTTTTATGATTTCAAGAGCTTTAAAATACAGTTCGTCCTTTTCAGATTCGTTGCTATCATTTTGATATTTTTCACTTTCCTTAATAATTGTAATTTCGTCTATATAATCTGGTTTACCTTGTGATCTTAGAAAACCATTTACTTTTTCTATTTCAGACTCAGAAACATATGTGCCATGAATTCTTATAATTCTGTTTGCTGATGACATAAATAGCATATCACCTTTTCCAAGCAATTGTTCAGCTCCTTGTTCACCTAAAATCGTTCTACTATCAATTTTTGAACTTACTTGAAAAGAAATACGTGTAGGAAAATTAGCTTTAATTGTTCCTGTAATTACATCAACACTTGGTCTTTGTGTCGCCATGATTATATGTATTCCGGCTGCTCGAGCCATTTGTGATAATCTTTGGATGTAATTTTCAATTTCCTTACCAGCTATAAGCATTAAATCTGACATTTCATCTACTACAACAACTATGTAAGGCATATGTTTTTTATTTTTTAAATTATAACCATCTATATTTTTTACTCCTACACTTGTCATCAACTTATATCTATTTTCCATTTCTCTAACCGTCCATCCTAATGCTGCTGTGGCTTTTTTTGCTTCAGTTATTACAGGACATAATAAATGAGGTATTCCTTCATAGGTCGAGAGCTCGAGCATTTTAGGATCAATTAAAATTAAATTACATTTTTCTGGAGAGTGTCTGTACAACAAAGATAGTATAATACTATTTATGCAAACAGATTTTCCAGATCCAGTTGTGCCAGCAACTAATAAATGAGGCATTGAGGAAAGATCTCCAACTATAGGATTTCCAGAAATACTTTTTCCCAAAGCTATCGGTAATTTTATTTCTCTTTTTCTAAATTTTTCATCAGAAATAATTTCTTTTAAAAATACATTTTCTCTTTTAGAATTTGGTATTTCAATTCCAATTGTATTTTTTCCAGGTATTGTTGCTACTCTGGTTGATACAGAGCTTGTATTTCTTGCAATATCGTCAGCCAAATTAACAATTTTTGATACTTTTATACCAGAAGCTGGCTCAAATTCATTTAAAGTTACAACGGGGCCCGAGCTAATCCTTTTAATTTTACCCTCTACTCCATAATCAAGTAATATCTTTTCTAGAAATTCTGAATTTTTACTTAATTCTTCCTGATTAATAGTTTTTTTATTTTTTGTTTCAGTATTCTCTTCTAAGAAATTTATTGGGGGAAGTTTAAAATTATTTGTAGAACTTTTTACCTCTTTTTTCTTCATAGAAAAGGGTAATATAGGTTGACTAATTTCAGTATTATTATCCGTAGTTTCTTTTAATTCTTCTTCTAAATTAATATTTTTATCAACATCGATATTTGTGTTATTTTTTTTAAACACATTTATAATTGTTTTTAAAAATATAATTGGTGAAATTAAAATTTTATTAATTTGATTTATTTTTAAGTCTAAACTTAATGTAAAAAATATTAATGTAAGTAGAATTAGTAAATAGGATACATATTGATTTTCTATAAAAGGAAATAAATTATAAATTTTTTCTTTTATTATATTACCAACAAAACCGCCATTGCCATTATCAACCAACAAATAAGAATTGTTAAAAAGAATATTAGTAAATAAAGTTCCAAAAATAATATAAACAATTATAAAAAATGTTTTAAGTGGTAAATTATTAATTGATTGTTTTATTAATAATTTATAACTCCAAGACAATAATGTCATGATTAAGAGTAAGGTTATTAAGCCTATTGACTGTAAAAAAAAGTCTGAAATTACACTCCCATAGAAACCTCCTATATTTTTTATTTCTGTATTTTCAGGGGTATATATGAAATTTGGATCAGTAGGCGAATAAGTAAAAATTGACGCAATTAAAAATAAATTTGATGCAATTAAAACGATACCGGCTATTTCATACAGTCTTTTTTTTGTAAAGCTGTTTAATTTGTTTAAAATTTGAGTATCCATAATTTTATCTAAATCGACTAATTAACTTTGTATCATTTATTAATAATTGTTAAAATTAATTTATAAAATAAATAAAACATGAAAAAACAAAAGATTTGCATTATCGGTGGTGGCTTAACAGGGTTAGTAACAGCGCTTGCTTTGTCTGATTTAGATATAAATATAGACCTAGTAAGTGATAAAATGAATCAAAAACTTCTTTCTAACAGAACAGTAGCTATATCTGAAAATAATTCAATTTTTTTTGATTTTTTAAAAAATAAATTATGGCCGTGCTCTAAAATGGAATTATTTTCACAGAATAAAAATGGCAATTTTTTACGAGTTTTTGATTTACAAAAAGATAATAAAAAAATTTTCTATATGATAGAAAATTCAAAATTAATAAAATATGTTTTTGAAAAGATTAAAGAAAAAAAAAATATAAATTTTAAAAATAATGAAAAAGTCTCAAAAATTGATTTTTCGAGTACACTAAAAAAAGTAACATTTAAAAACCATTCATCAAAATATAATTTAATAATATTGTGTGTTGGAAAAAATTCGAATTTAACAAAAAATGTATTTCAAGATAATTCTTTAAAATCTTCTTATAAAGAAGTTTCTTTTACTACAATTTTAAATCACAATAAGTTTAAAAATGATACAGCAAGGCAAATCTTTTTAGATAAAGGTATTTTAGCTTTGCTTCCACTCTCTAATATCAAAACATCAATTGTTTGGACAGTAGATAAAAATTTAAATCAAAATAATGCTTCATCTATAAAAGAAAATATTAATATTGTTGCAAATAAATTTTTAAAAAATATTAAATTTAAAAATAGTATTGAAAGAAATGATTTAAAATTTTTTGTAAGAGAAAAATATTTTGAGGATAGAATTCTTTTGTTTGGTGATGCTTTACATACTGTACATCCTTTTGCAGGACAAGGTTTTAATATGATATTACGAGATTTAAAAAATTTAAAAAAAATTTTGTTTGATAGAATTAGTTGTGGTTTAGATATTGGCTTATCAGATTCTTTGTCTGAGTTTTCAGATCAAACAAAGCCAAGAAATTTTGTTTATTCTATGGGTTTAGATTTTTTAAGAAATTGTTTTAAACCAAATAATAAATCACTAAAAGATTTAAGAAATATAATGATATTAAATATAAATAAAAGCGATTATGCAAAAAATAAAATTTATGAAATTGCTGATCCGTATATAGAATTTAATTCTATTGAATAGTTTTGTTATTTTGGGTGTCTAACAAGTTAAAATTTATTATGTCATCAAGCGCTTTAAACTTATCTTCTATTTCTATAGTCTCAATTAACTTTTGTTTTTCTTCAATAGAAAAAGGCGATACCATTGATATTGTACTTATAAGTTGGTCAAAACTTAATTTTTTAAATTCTTTAAGCTCAACATAGCAATCCATTTTATTAAAAAGTAGTTCAACTTTTTTTAATAAATTATTTTTTTCATATTTTTTTTCTTCAATTTCATTTTTTTTCAGATCTTTTAAGTATTCTGAATAATCTACAATAAATTCCCTATATAATTTGTTATTATTTACTTCCTCAGTTATTTTAAATCTCGTAATTCCTGATAAGGCTATTATAAATCTATTATCTTTTGTTTCATTAAAACTTATGATTTTGCCCAGGCATCCAACTTTATAAAGTCCCATGTTTTTATTTTTTTGGATTTTCGGCTGCACCATTCCAAATAATTTATTTTCCTTCATGCTATCACTAACCATTTGTAGATATCTTTTTTCAAAAATGTTTAAAGGTAGAATAGTTCTAGGGAAAAAAATAGCGTTTGAAAGTGGGAAAACAGATATTTTTTTTGGTAGTTCTTTTTCTAACATTACTTTCATGATAAATATAATAACTTAGAAAAACAAATTAAATTTTAATTAAATTAAAATTGATCTTCTTCGGTCGAATCCTTCATTGCAGTTGTTGAACTTTTTCCAGAAGAAATAGTATTTGAAATGGCATCAAAGTATGAAGTTCCAACTTCTTTCTGATGTTTTGTGGCAGTATAACCTTCTTTTTCACTATCGAATTCTCGTTGTTGCAATCTTGAGTAAGCAGTCATTCCATATTGTTTATATTTTTTAGCTAAATCAAAAATAGCATAATTTTGCGCATGGAAACCAGCTAAAGTAATAAATTGAAATTTATATCCCATTTTACCAATTTCTTTTTGGAAAATTTCAATTTCTTTATCTGATAAGTTTTTCTTCCAATTGAAGGATGGTGAGCAATTATAAGCCAATAATTTTCCAGGGTATTTTTCATGAATAGCTGAAGCAAAATTTTTAGCTTCTTCTAAATTTGGCTTTGCTGTTTCACACCAAATTAAGTCACTATAAGGTGCGTATGCAAGACCTCTAGAGATAGCTTGATCTAAACCATCTTTAACATAATAAAATCCCTCGGGAGATCTTTTGCCTGTTAAAAATGGTTTATCGTTTTCGTCAACGTTATTAGTAATTAGTTTTGCAGCATTCGCATCTGTTCTTGCCAAAATGATTAATGGTACCCCCATTATATCTGATGCTAGTCGAGCTGATTTAAGATTTCTTATCATTGTTTGAGTGGGAACCAATACTTTACCTCCCATATGTCCGCATTTTTTTTCAGATGCTAATTGGTCTTCAAAATGAACTCCAGCTGCCCCTGCTTTTATAAATTTTTTAGTCAATTCAAAAACATTTAATGGACCACCAAACCCAGCTTCTCCATCAGCTATTATTGGCATTTTGTAATCAACTTGATCTTTGGCATCAATTTTTCCATCTGATATTTCCATATGTTGAATTTGATCAGCTCTAATTAAAGCATTATTCATTGCTTCGACTAATTTTGGGGCACTATCATAAGGATATAAACTTTGGTCAGGATACATTTCGCCAGCACTATTAGCATCAGCCGCTACTTGCCACCCACTTAAATAAATCGCTTTTAAACCAGCTTTTGCATGCTGCACAGCTTGATTTCCTGAAAGTGAGCCTAATGTATTAACGTAAGGTTCGGTATTTAATAAATTCCAAAGTTTTTCTGATTGCGATTTACAAAGTGAATATTCTATATTAAATGAACCTTTTAATTTTTCGACTTCTTCTTTAGTGTAATCTCTTTTTATTCCTGCAAATCTTTTAAGATCAAAAGATACTTTTCCTGATTTAATTTTTGAGGTCATTATAATTCAAATCTTTATCAGAAGATTTATATTAATAAAAGTAGAATTTCGATATAAGTAAATAATTAACTTTCGAACTTAAGTAATTTTTTTTTTAGTTTAATACCACCCCTAGCTGTAAAACCACCCAAAGACCCATCTGATCTAATTACTCTGTGACAAGGTATTGCCATTGGAATTTTATTTTGAGCACATATTTTCCCGACATGTCTAGGTGATATTTTGAATTTCTTCGCTATTTCACCATATGATTTTGTTTTACCAAATGGTATTTTTTTCAATTCACCCCAGACTTTTTTTTGAATCTTATTTCCCCTAATTTTATAATTAAAAACAATAGACTTTTTTTTTTTAAAATAATTATTCAAACTTTTTTTAAATTTAATAAGACTTTTTGTTTTTGAATTTTTATTGTTTTTATCAAACTTAACTCTTATGATCTTACCGTTTGCTTCGATAGCAGTGATCCAGCCAAACTTAGTTTTTACTGATAATGAATTCATCAAAAAATATTATTTCATTTAGTCTTTATTTCAAGTTATATTAGTTTTATGACTATATATGCATTATCCTCTGGCCCTGGTATTTCGGGAATAGCAGTTATACGCGTTTCAGGCAAACATACAGCTGAGGTAATAAAAAAATTAACAAATGAGAAATTACCAGATCCAAGAGTCGCTACACTCAGAAAGTTCAATAAAAATGGGTCAAAAGAGATGATCGATGAAGGAGTAATTTTATGGTTCCCTGCTCCAAACAGCTATACTGGTGAAGATTTAGCAGAATTTCATGTTCATGGCAGTAGAGCAGTAATTAATGCTATGCATAATGCTATATCGAAAATAAAAAATTGTCGCTTAGCTGAACCAGGAGAGTTTACTAAGAGATCTTTTCAAAATGGACGCATAAATTTACTAAAAGCAGAGAGTATTGCTGATCTTATTTCATCAGAGACCGAGATACAGAGAAAGCAAGCTGTAAAAATTATGAGCGGCAAATCATCAGAAAAGTTTAATATGTGGAGAGAAAAACTGCTTAAAATTTTATCACATATTGAGGCAAAAATAGATTTTCCAGATGAAGACTTGCCTAAAAATATATTATCCAAAATACATGAAACCTCAAAACAAATTGAAAAAGAAATTAAAAAAACATTAAATGATCATAGAGTAGGAGAACGGATTAGGGAGGGTTTTAAAATAGCAATTGTGGGGCCACCAAATTCTGGTAAATCGAGTTTACTAAATTATCTATCAAAAAGGGATGCAGCGATCGTTTCTGAAATTGCTGGGACAACTAGAGATGTAATAGAAACTCATCTAAACCTTGATGGGTACCCTGTAATAATTTCTGACACTGCAGGGATTAGAAGTTCAAAAAATGAAATAGAAAAAAAAGGGATTAAAATTGCATTAAAAAGAGCTCAAGATGCTGATTTAAAGCTAGTAATCATATCAGCTAAAAACCCCAATTTTACTAGTGTTTTGAAAGGTTTATTAACAAAAAAATCTATTTTAGTAGTCAATAAAAGCGATTTAATAAAAGGAAAATTTAAAAATAAATTAAAAAAATATAAACCAATTTTAGTATCAATAAAAAAAGGATCTAATTTAAATAAATTAATTTATAAAATTAAAGGTAAATTAAAAAATCAATTTACAACGTCTGAGGACATTTTAATTACAAGAGAAAGGCACAGACAGAACTTAATTAATTGCGTAAATCACCTAGAGAAATTTCAACAAAAAAAGTCTGCTGATGAATTTGATAAAGCTGCAGAAGATTTAAGACTTGCTACTAGACATCTTGGTATGATTGTTGGAAAGGTAGATGTAGAGGAGCTATTAGGCAGTATTTTCAATGATTTTTGCATCGGCAAATAAGCCTGTTATCGACTTGTAAATTTGCAGATGATCTGTAAATTCGGAGGTATGAGCGATGATGTATCTTTTGACGTTGTAGTAATTGGAGGTGGACATGCCGGATGTGAAGCCGCAGCCGCAGCTGCTCGCATGGGTGCCAATACAGGATTGTTTACCCACAAGATAGAAACAATAGGAGAAATGTCCTGCAATCCCGCAATAGGAGGTTTAGGCAAGGGACATTTAGTTAAAGAAATTGATGCCCTTGATGGAGTGATGGGTGTTGTAGCAGACAAATCTGGAATTCAATATAGATTACTAAATAGAAGTAGAGGCCCGGCAGTAAGAGGTCCACGAACACAATCAGATAGAGCTTTGTACAAAAAATACATGCAAGAGTTGCTTCTAAGCTATTGTAATTTAAAGGTTTTTTCTGATCCAGTTGTGGAGTTTATTTTTCATAAAAACCGGGCAATAGGATTCAAAACAAAGTCTGAAAAAAAAATAAATTGCAAAAAAATGATTTTAACTACCGGAACTTTTCTTAACGGTTTAATTCATATTGGTGATGAACGAACTCCAGCCGGTAGGCATAATGAAAAACCATCTACTGGTCTTAGCGAGCAGTTAGAAAAATTTAAGATGAAAATTGGTAGATTAAAAACAGGAACGCCGCCACGCCTTGATGGTTCAACAATCGATTACGAAGGTTTGGAAAAGCAGGATGCAGATTCTACTCCAGAATATTTTTCTTTTTTAACTACTAAAACTTATAATAAGCAAATTGCATGTAGCGTAACCTACACAAATAAAAAAGTTCATCAAATTATTGAAAAAAATTTAAAAAAAAGCGCAATGTATTCAGGTAGTATTAAAGGTGTGGGCCCAAGATACTGTCCGTCTATAGAAGACAAGATTGTAAAATTTTCTAATAAGACTCGACATCAAATTTTTTTAGAACCTGAAGGATTAAATGATACCACTGTCTACCCAAATGGAATTTCTACGTCACTTCCGGCAGAAGTGCAGTCTGAAATATTAAGTAAAATCAATGGTTTAGAGCAAACTCGTATAATTAGACCTGGATATGCAATTGAGTACGATTATGTTGATCCTAGAGAGCTTCATCCCACTTTAGAAACAAAAAAAATTAATTCGCTTTATCTTGCTGGACAAATTAATGGAACTACTGGTTACGAGGAAGCTGCTGCTCAAGGGCTTATGGCCGGAGTTAATGCAGCGTTGTCAATTCAGAAACAAGAACCATTAATTTTGGATCGAGCTCAAGCATACATAGGAGTAATGATTGATGACTTAGTTACTAAGGGAGTCGCTGAACCTTATAGAATGTTCACCTCAAGAGCTGAGTATAGGTTAAGTCTTAGAGCGGATAATGCAGATCTTAGATTAACTCAAATCGGAATAAATATTGGACTTGTTTTAAAAGATAGAAGCAGGACGTTTACTAAAAAAGTTAATAAAATCAATGAGTTAAATAACACCCTTAAAACGCTTAAAATAACTCCTAATGAAGCTGAAAAAAATGGAATAAAAATCGCTAAGGATGGTATTAAAAGATCCGCTTTTGAAATACTATCTAGAAAAGGTGTATCTTTTCCAAAATTAAGAGAGATATGGAAAAATATACCTATAGCTACAAATGCTGAAGAGGAGCAAATTGAGATTAGTGCACATTACTCAGGATATTTAAATAAACAGGAAGCAGATATTATTGCCTTTAGACGAGATGAAGGTTTAAAAATACCTGATAATATTAATTATAACGTTTTAAGCGGTCTTTCTAACGAGGTTAAAAGTAAATTTAAACTAATTAGGCCTAAAACTTTGGGTCAGGCACTTAGAATTGATGGTATAACCCCTGCTGCTGCTTATATTCTTCTTTCGCACGTGAAAAAAGGTATAAAAAGTGATAAAACGGCATAAATGGTGGGCACTAGCCAAATTGATACATTTAGTAGATTAACTCAAGTTTCACGTGAAACAATCATTAGTTTAAATAAGTATGAAGAAATACTTAAACAATGGAACAAGAACCTTAATCTCATAGGAAATTCTACAATAAATGACATTTGGATAAGACATTTTTTAGATTCATTCCAACTTATTGATTTTATTGATAAAAATTGTAAAACCGCAATAGATCTTGGTTCGGGAGCCGGATTCCCTGGTCTTGTCGTATCTCTTGCAGCAAAAGAGAAGAAATATCCATTAAAAATTCGACTGATTGAGAAAAGTCCAAAAAAAACAAAATTTCTTAACGAAATTATTGAGAAACTCGAATTAAAAGCTGAAGTAGTTTTAGTAAATGCTTTTGAGGGATCATTTGAAATTAATGAAGAAGTTATAATGGCTAGAGCATTTAAACCCATTAAAAATATTTTCGAACTTATACACAACAAGGCAATAAATTGGAAAAAAATTTTAATTTATCTAGGAAAAAACGGTAAATCAGAATTACATCAAGCTTCAAAAATCTGGGATATCGAGTATAAGCAAACTATGAGTGTAACTAGCAAAGATTCGTTAATAATTGATATTAACAGATTGAAGAAAAAATAAATTGAACAAAAGCCAAATTATTTCAGTAATAAATCAAAAGGGAGGAGTAGGAAAGACTACGACTGTAATTAATTTAGCTACAGCACTTGCTTTACGTAAAAAAAAAGTTTTGGTAATTGACTTAGATCCACAAGGTAACGCAACAACTGGTTTTGGTTTATCAAATTTAGATAATTCAAAAACTATATATGATTTATTAAATGGAAATTGCAGTGTTGAGGAATCTATAAAAGATACAAAAATTGATAATTTAAAGTTAATATCATCTAACGTAGATCTGTCTGGTTTGGAAGTTGAAACTGCCAGTGAAAATAGAAGAGCTTTTTTACTTAAAGACAAAATAGAAAATTTCATTAATAGTTCTAATAATGATTTTTCCTACATTTTGATTGATTGTCCACCTTCCTTAAGTTTGCTAACTGTTATGTCTTTAGTAATAGCCAAATCCATAATTGTACCCTTGCAAGCAGAATTTTTCGCCTTGGAAGGATTGAGTCAATTATTAAAAACTATAGATCGTATAAAAATTAAATTAAATCCTGAATTACAGATAAGAGGCGTATTATTAACAATGTTTGATAAAAGGAATAAACTTTCAAGTGAAGTTGATAAGGAAGCTAGAAAATATTTTAATGAAAAGGTTTACCAAACAGTAATACCAAGAAATGTAAGACTATCCGAGGCCCCTTCTCATGGAGTGCCAGTTTTAATTTATGATAAAACTTGTTCTGGAAGTCAATCCTACTTGAGTTTTACAGAGGAGTTTTTGAAACAAGAAAATGTAATGGAATCAGCTGCTTAATGATTGATAGCAAATTAAAAAAAGGATTGGGAAGGGGTCTATCGTCTCTATTAGGAGATAGCTCAAAAAAGGTAGAAACTAATAAAGTTCCAATCAAAGATATTAATAGAAGTAAATTTCAACCAAGAAAAAATTTTAATAAAGACAATCTAAAGGAATTGACTGACTCAATAAAAGAACAAGGAGTTATTCAGCCAATAGTTGTTAGGCCCGATAAAAACAATGATGGAAAATACGAAATAATTGCTGGAGAAAGAAGATGGTTAGCGTCTCAACATGCTGGTCTTCATGAAGTGCCAGTAGTAATTCTGAATGTTGATGATATTAAATCTTTAGAATTTGCGATTGTTGAAAATGTTCAGAGACAAGATCTTAATTCAGTTGAAGAAGCAAGAGGCTATCAAAGATTAGTTGATGAATTTAATTATAATCAAGAAAAACTGTCTAAGTTTATTGGCAAAAGCAGAAGTTATATTGCGAACTCCCTAAGATTATTATCTCTTCCTAATGAAATATTATTAATGATTGAACAAGGTGATATATCTGCGGGACATGCAAGGTCATTGATTGGAATACAAAATCCAATTTTTATTGCAAAAAAAATCATACAAAAAAAATTATCTGTTAGGCAAGCAGAGGCTTTAACAAGGCAATTTAGAAATAAAAAAATTCAATTAGTTCATAAAAAAGATTCTAACATTTTAAGTTTACAACAATCATTAGAGGAAAAAACCGGGCTCAATGTATCAATTTCCAACAAAAAAAATAATACAGGAACTATTACTTTTGAGTATAAAGATTTAGATCAGTTGGACAAAATTATTAGTTCTATTAAGAATAATTATTAGCTTTTTTACAAATTTCATTAAAAAAATTAAAAAAAATAATTTTAGATGAATTAGGATTTTTCTTACACATTAGCTCAATATTATTTATTTCATTTAATACTTTTCTTAAGTCATTTAGTTTCCATATTTTTAACTGTTTTTTTATAACTGGTTTGTCTTTCCAAAAAATTGCAGGTTTAGTTGAATTTATTAAACTATCTATATCTCCGTAGTCTTTTTCAGTTTCTTTCATGTTAAGAAGTTTTTCAATTTTGTTGCTTAATATTCTCAAGAAAAATATTTGATTAATTGTATTTGTATATATTTCTTCTAAAATTTTTTTGTAACCCAACTTATTTCCGCACAAACATTCATTAACAAGCGCATCTGATTTATATTCGCCAGTAAAATTTATTAGTAATTTAATTTCTTCAATACTAAGTTGTTTTTTATTAATAGAGTAATTTTTTATTTTTTCTATTTCATTTAATAAATTACCTCTATCGTTATTAGATTTATCTATTAATAAATTTATTGCTTCTTTTGATATTGATATTTTTTGTTCTCTGAAATTTTTTATTATTATATTTTCTAAGTCTCTTTCATTATCTAAATAGCATGGCATACAGGCGCCATTATCATCTTTTTCAAAAAAAATTCTTAACTTTGATCTTTTATCCAAAACATCAGCCAATAGAATTATAAATAGATTTTCTGGATTTTTTTCTTTTATATTTTCTATCTGTTTTATTATTTTGTCAGTGCTATTGTTTATTATTATTATTTTTTCATTACTAAACAAAGAACCTGAATAAATTGATTCATAAAAATTTTCTTCATTTTCTGTTACATCATTTTCATATATTGAATTGACTTCTATATTATTATTTTTTTTCTTTTTATTTGTTACTACTGTTTCCTTAATTTCTTTTTTTAAACCATAATTTTCTCCATACAATAAAAGCATATTACATTTTAAAATATTTGATAAATTTTTTTGTATTTCGAAAGATCTAAATATCATCACAATGAAATATTTTCTGAAAGACGTATAAGCAATTCTTCATAGATTTTGGAAATTAAACTTTCCATCGATCTATTTTCTAATTTTATAGTTTCAGAATATTGATCCTGTACTTTATAAGTAATCGAAGAATTAAATGTTTGGTTTAAAACTTGTTCATCGTTTAAATAATCTAATACATTAATTTTGGCAGTGACGGTAAGCCTGTATTCTAAAATTTTTCCAGTTGTAGCTTTTGATGTAGCTTCTTTGACTTTAGAACAATTAATTAAAATATTTAAAGTTTTTATATTATTTTCAGCATCATTTGTTTGAGATAGATTGTGTAATTTTGAATAAATTTTATTTCCAATAATTCTGTCGCCTTCTATTGAATGTTCAGAAATTTTAAATGGTATCTTATTTGAGCCAAAAATAGGCGTATAACCTGCGCATCCATTTAAAAATAATAACATAGCTACAGATAAAATTAGAAAATTATATTTTTTCATTTTTTTGTTATGAAATTTACAAGCTTATTTTTTATATAAATATTTTTTATTATTTTTGTATTTTCAATATATTTTACAACATTAGAAACTTCTTTAGAATTTTTTATAACATCCTTCTCTTTAGAATTTATTGGCATTTCTAATATTCCTCTTTTTCTTCCATCTACTTGTATAACTATTTTACAATTTTCATCTTTTAACATTTCTAAGTTAAATTTTGGCCAATAAAATTTGTTATCAATTTTTTCAATGCACTCATGCGCAAGGTGTGGTGTAATAGGAGTTAATAGCATAATTATTTTTTTCCATTCCTCTTTTAGAGTTTTACCTGAAGTACTATTATTATTAATATGAGAACAAAGTAAATTATATATTTCATGTATATTGGCAATTACTACGTTGTACTGAAAATTATCTAAATTTTTTGTTACGTTATAAACCGTTTTATTCACAGCTTTTTTTAAATTGATATCATCAGCTTTTGGAGTTACGTCTTTTTTTTCTAAAATTTGATTATTTAGACTCCAAAGTTTCTGTATAAATTTAAATGCGGCTGATACCCCTTCCTGAGACCATTGAACATCTCTTTCAGGTGGGCTATCTGATAGCATAAACCACCTAACTGAATCAGCTCCGTAAATATCGATCATTTTTTCTGGATCAACTATATTTTTTTTTGATTTAGACATTGATTCAGATGGGCCTACGATCACTTTTTTTTCATCATTTTTTGTTACAAAATTTCCATTTACATCTTTTTTTATTTCATCAGGATATAACCATTTATTATTTTTATCTTTATATGTTTCGTGACAAACCATACCTTGTGTAAATAAACTTTCAAATGGCTCTGTATAATTGAAGTTTTTATTTTTATAAGCTAAAGCTCTCATAAAAAATCTTGAATAAAGTAAATGCAAGATTGCATGCTCGACGCCCCCAATATATTGATCAACGGGCATCCAATAATTAATATCACTTATTTCGTATCCATATTTTTTGTGTTTAGGAGAGCAAAACCTTAAAAAATACCATGAGGAATCTACGAAGGTATCAAGTGTGTCAGTTTCTCTGGTTACCTTTTTACCTGAGGAAAGCTTAGTAAATTTCCATTTAGGATGTTTTTCTAAAGGGTTTCCTTTTGCATTTAAATCAACATCTTCTGGTAATAAAATTGGTAAATCTTTTTTATCTACCGCTATAGCTTTACCATTTTGATCATATACAATTGGAATAGGACAACCCCAATATCTTTGTCTTGAAACACCCCAATCTTTAAGTCGAAATGTTATTTTTTTTTCACCAAATTTTTTTTTAGTTATAATTTCTATTGCTTTGTTAATGGCTTGACTTACCGTTAAATCGTTTAAAAATTCTGAATTAAATAAAACTCCATCTTCAGTAAAAGCTTCATTATTAACTTTAAATTTTTCAGGATCGGATTCAGCAGGCCTAACTACAGGCAAAACTTTTAGTTTATATTTATTAGCAAAATCTAAATCTCTTTGATCATGTGCTGGACATCCAAATATAGCTCCTGTTCCGTAATCCATCAAAACAAAATTTGCAATATAAATTGGAAGTTTGAGTTCTTTTTTGAAAGGATGTTTTGCAAATAAGTTGGTATTAAAGCCAATTTTTTCAGCAACTGCTAAAGCTTCTTCTGTAGTACCAGTTTTTGAACAATCTAGTTTAAAACTTTGAAAATTTTTATCATTTTCAAAATTTTTTGCAACAGGATGATCTATAGAAAGTGCAATAAATGAAGCACCAAATATAGTATCTGGTCTTGTAGTAAAAACCTTTATTTTTTCTTTTTTATCTTTTTTATCAATTTCAAAATTTATTTCACATCCAAAAGATTTTCCAATCCAATTTTTTTGCATTAATTTAACTTTATCAGGCCAATTTTTTAACTTTTCTAATTCATCAAGTAAATCCTGAGAAAATTTTTTGATATTAAAAAACCATTGCGAAAGTTTTTTTCTTTCAACCGGAACTCCAGAACGCCAACCTTTTCCATCAATCACTTGTTCATTAGCTAAAACAGTTTGTTCCTTGGGATCCCAATTCACATAAGTATCCTTTTTGTAAACCAAATCTTTTTTGAAAAGCTCTATAAAAAACTCTTGTTGATGTTTATAATATTCTGGTTCGCACGTTGATATTTCTCTCTCCCAATCAAGTGATAAACCAAGTAGTTTCAATTGTTTTTTCATTGTTTCAATATTTTTTTTAGTCCAATCTTTTGGGTGCAAATTGTTTTCACGGGCAGCATTTTCAGCAGGCAAACCAAAAGAATCCCAACCCATAGGGTGCAAAACGTTATATCCTTGGAGTTTTTTGTATCGAGCTAAAACATCACCAATGGCGTAGTTTCTTACGTGACCCATGTGTATTTTACCAGAAGGGTAAGGAAACATTTCCAGGCAATAAAACTTTTTCTTTTTTTTATCTATAGATACAGAATTAACTTTTTTTTTTGACCAAATATCTTGCCACTTTTTTTCTACGTTTTTTATATTATATCTTTCCATAAATTTTAAAATTAAACGTTCATCATTTTGAAAGCTATAATTTTATTATTATCTAAGATCGGGTCTTTTTTTTCTATTTAAAAGTGTATCTTGTTTTGCAAAAATTACTGCTTTTTTTAATATTGCTACTTGTAATTCATTCTCCAATGCTGAAGAAACTTTCTTTACAGTACACGTTTGTTGAATTCCGCACCTTTTTTTATGTATAATTACTTTAATTCCATCAGCTCTTACTTCATTTGATAAAAATCTTATAGTAATTTTTATAGATTCATTTGATGATGTCCCTTCATTATACCAATCTGTTGTAACTATTCCTCCTGAATAATCTACATTTGATAAAGGTAAAAAATCTAAAATTTCTAATGTCGCTCGCCACATTGGATTCGAACTGGCAAACTGAAATGCTCCTCCACCTTTGTTACCATCTGTCATTCCCATGATGCTAAAACCTTTCCCCTCTTCAAGATTTTTTTTAACTCTTTCATCCGCACTTGGTGGAACTTTTCTTGCATCTGCAGGGTCCCAAAACCCACAAGAATTTGTTACTGTAAATAAAAATACTGAAGCCAATAAAAATATGAATTTCTTATGAATTTTTTTCAATAAAATCATCAGGATGAATTATTACATTAAATTGGTTGTAAATTACTAATAAAAGCTATAATTTTCTTTTGTAGTCACTAGGCCTAATTTAAGCATAAAAAACTGTGATAATTATGCAACAAAGGCTAAAAAACTTATATAAATAGGTACTTTTCTAATGTTTTTGCATTAATGGGTGATAATTTTACATCATTCATATGAATACAAACAAAAGGAGTTAACTATGAATAAATTAAAACTAGTCGGAGTATCTGCATTGTGCGGATCTCTAGCTGCATTCTCTGCTCACGCAGGTGAAATGACAGTTAAGGGTGGTGCCACGGCTACTTATACTACAAAGGAAGGCGCAACAACTGGTCAACCTTTGGGTATGGCAACGGGTTTAACGTTTACAGGTTCAGGAGAGCTTGATAACGGAAACACGTTCACTGTTAATATCGCGCATGACGACCAAAATACTTGGTCAGCTGCAGATTTAGCAATGACAGTAGCAGGAATAGGTACCTTCACATTTGACCAAGGCGGTGGAACTGGTATGGATCGTTTAGACGATAAAATGCCAACTGCTTGGGAAGAATCTTTTGACGCTGGTCTAGGTTCTAATATAGTAACTGTAACTGGTGTTGGTGGTGGAACTGACATCGAATGGGCTGTTGATAGCGGAATGCTACCTGATGGTCTTTCAGCTTACATATCATACTCTCCAGAAGCTGACGGCACTAAAGTAAATGACAAAGCTGTAGGCGGTGGAGATAACGGTGTTGGTTATGGATATGACATCGTGCTTGAACACAGTGCATTAGCTGATGGTCTTAACGTATTTGCTGGTTTGACAAATATCAAATCAGATTTCGGTAACGATCAATCTGTTAAAGCAATGGGTGCAACGTATGCAGTAGGTATGGTTACACTTGGTTACCAATATACTAAGGACGAATTAGGCCGTGTTGGCGTTGACTATTACGAAAACAACGCTTACGGAATCTCGTTTGCAATAAATGATGATCTATCTTTAAGTTATGGAGTACACGAGTCTGAACAAAATACAGACCCAGGTAAATCTAGAACTTTAGAAACTTCATCTTTGCAAGTAGCATATTCTATGGGTGGAATGTCGATTAAGGCTGCAATGTCAGATGTAAGTAACGCAAGTTACTCTACGGCAGCTGCGAACGACTATGACGTTAATACTATAGCTGTATCGCTAGCATTTTAAGGAGGGCACATGAAAAAGATATCTAAATTAGGATTATCTGCACTGTGTGGCTCTCTTGCTGCTGTTTCAGTAGCAAAAGCTGGCGAAATGACTGTAACTGGTAATGCTCACTTAACTTATACTGAGTTAGCAAATTCCACTACTGGTCAACCACTAGGTATGAAGACTAACTTATCATTCGTTGGAAACGGCGAACTTGATGGTGGTCAAACATTTAGTGTAACTATAGCACATAACGATCAGAACGCGTTCTCATCGGCTAATATTACGTTGAACACAAACAGCATGGGTACATTAAAACTTTCAGCAGCTGAAGGTGGCGGTGGTATCGGCGGATACGACGATAACATGCCAAGAGCAGCTGAAGAAGTTTGGGATGCTGGTGCTGCAACTAATATTAATCTGCAAAAAGGTGTTGGATCTTCTATGAATATACAATGGGAGTCTCCAAGAATAGCAGCGACTACACTTAGACTTGCTTGGTCTCCAGATAATGCTGGAACACAAGTAAACGATAAATCTACAGGTGGTCCAACTGCTTCTGACCTTGGCGTAGGTTACGACGCTGTTATAAGAATAAACCCTTCATTCGGTGCCTTTGGTGCTGATTTGTTTGTTGGTTATTCTGAAACAGAAAAAGACAACAGCGCGACAGCTACAGGTGAAAAGCACGACGACAGACACAGAGAAGGTGTTGGTGGTTTAACTTTAGATCTTGGACCGTTATCAGTTGGTGGTCAAATATCTGGAGAATACATGCCATCTATTGGCGTAGGCGACAACGAATACTATGCTAATACGTCGTACGGATTGGCGTTCAATGTTAATGATGACCTATCAGTAAGTTATGGTGAAATACGTTCAATGGTAGCAAGCAATGCTGACGTTCAACAATATACACCAAAAACTGAAATGACAGGTGAATCATGGCAGGTCGCTTATACTATGGGCGGTATTTCATTTAAGTATGCAGATACTGAAATAACTAACGCTAAATATAGTAAAGGATCTAACGCAGATGCACAGTTGTTTATAATGTCAATGGCATTCTAACAATTTAAAATTTAAAAGAATTTATTCTTTATAAAACCGGCCTTTTATAGGCCGGTTTTTTTTTGAAAATATTAATACCACCAAATCCTTTAATATTAATAAGTTTAAGTTTATTTATATTATTTTCATTTATTCCGCCTAAAGCATAAAAAGTAACTTTATTTACTCTAGCTAATGAATTGAATTTATAAATTCCTAGAAAATTATTTCTTTTATTAACAAAAAAAATCGGTGATAAAAATAGATGAGTGCACTTTTGCTTAATTTTTTCTTTAATTTCCTTTTGGTTATGAGCTGAACCTATTATTTTTAAATTAGTTTTGGATAAATTATTGAATCTTTCTGTTCTGTTAAATGAGGGAATATATATACCCTCTGCCTTTACTTTTAAGGCTAATTTTATGTCATTAGAAACAAAAAGTTTAAATCTTTTTTTTTTGCATGCTTCTGCAATCTTTATTAATTCTGTCTCTCTTTTTTTACTGTGGTAATTTCTGTAAATTACTCCTAAATTTGATTTATTGTTTTTGAAAATTGAACTATTATATTGGTCTAAAAAAACAAATTGTTTTAGTATATTTTTATGCATAAATCTGTTCAGAATTTAAATATTATTAAAAATAAAGCTAATGAAATTATTAATAGAACTCAACAAAAAACTAATACTGAAGTAATTGCTATTAGTAAAACTTTTAAAGCAGATAAAATATTACCTTTATTAGAAGCTGGGCATTTACATTTTGGTGAAAATAAAATCCAAGAAGCTGAAGAGAAATGGGTAGATTTAAAAAAAAAATATACCAATATAAAATTGCATTTAGTTGGCAAATTGCAATCTAATAAAGCTAAAAAAGCAGTTATGTTATTCGATTATATTCATTCTTTAGATAACATAAAATTAGCAACAAAAATTAATCAGTATGAAAAACAACTTAACAAAAAAACCAAAATTTTTATTCAAGTAAATGTTGCTAACGAAAATCAAAAATCTGGCGTTTTATTAAATGAACTAGATAGTTTTTATAATTACTGTAAAAAAAATTTAGCTCTAAATATTATTGGCTTAATGGTTTTGCCACCATTAGATGATGATCCTAGTAAGTATTTTAAAATTTTAAGAGATAAGTCTATAGAGCTTAATTTAAAAGATTTAAGTATGGGTATGAGCTCGGATTATGAAAAAGCTTTATCATTTAATTCTACATTTATTAGATTAGGTACCGCAATTTTTGGTAATCGAAATGTTTAACTAACTATAATTTTTGTTTTTTTGTTAATTAGCGGAAGTATTTTCAGGAAATCATTTTTTTTTATAGCTATACATCCTTTTGTTGGTTTATATTTTTTTTTTGCAATATGTAAAAAAATTGCACTGCCCTTGCCTTTAATTATCGGTTTTTGATTGTATTTGATATTTATTATTAGATCATAAATATTATTTTTTATATATAATTTTTCAGCTTTATATTTAAATGGGAATCTAATTTCTTTGTTATATAGTTTACTTTTGACGTCATCACACCATCCCATATTCTTCTTAATAATCTTCTTTATTAATTTACATTTAGGAAGTTGGATACGATCTTTCCTATAATATAGAGCACCAATATCAAAAATTCCTTTAGGAGTAGCTAAATCTCCTTCTTTTTTTGAGCTAGTCGTACCAAATTTACCCAAACTACATTTTAATTTATAGCCTTTATATATTAGTATTTTTTTTTTAATATAAATATTCATAAAATAATATTAATGAACAGTTTAACTATATCAATTTTTGGAAATCAAACCTTTTTAAATATTGTAAATGAATTGACGCTTTTTGCGGATTATAAATTTGTAAATTTTACTGATTTACAGCTATGTATAAAAGAATCAAAAAAAAATAATTATTTAATCATTTTCTTTAAAAATATTGAAAATCAAAAGATGTATAACGAGATTATAAAAGAAAATTTACCTTTAATTATAATTAATAGCGGTAAGAAAAAACAAGTTAAAGTTTCAAGTGAACTTGTTGATAATCTTTATATGCCATTTAGGGTAGCAAATTTACAAAATAAAATTATTTCTCTTTCTGCAAAAAACGAATTTAATAAAGCATCTATTATAAATTTAGGATCTTATATAATTGATAAAAATCAACGTAAAATTAAAAAGGAAAATTTAGAATTAAAATTAACTGAAAAAGAAATTGATTTTCTTATTTTATTTACTAAAAATAAAAAGCCACTAGATAGAGATTTTGTTTTACAAAAAGTATGGAAATATTCTGCTGATACAGATACACATACTATTGAAACACACATACATAGATTAAGGAAAAAAATTTTACAAAAATTTAAAGATAATAATTTTATTAAAAATAATCAAAAAGGTTATTACATTTGAAAAAAAAATCACGAAATTATATAGCTAGAGATTTATATTCATCAAAATATAGAAAACGTGTTGTCAAACCCAAAAAGGGAAAAGGAAGTTTTAAAAGAAAAAAAAAAGTTAATTTAGTCTAGCTCCAATTTTTTGTATTATTTTTGAAGACATTTCTGTTCCTTTTTTTAAACTCTCTTTTAATGATAGTTTATTAACATGACCGTGTAAAAAACCGGCAGCAAAAAGATCGCCAGCTCCAGTCAAATCTACAATTTTTAAATTTTTTCTGCTATCACATTCAACAATTTCATTTTTTAGAATTGCGATACTTCCTTTTTCACCCCGAGTAATAACAAGAAGTTTTCCTAGTTCTTTACCAAACGAAATAACTTCATCGAAATTTTTAGTATTAATTAAAGACAAAATTTCTTGTTCATTAGCAAAAGTAATATTTAAATTATTTTTTACTAAATTTAAAAAATG
>MDTG01417113.1_pt1 | contig 21542 bp, 23 predicted proteins | sample 811421 | NCBI WGS metagenome assembly MDTG01 (sample SAMN05326645, study PRJNA326480) | marine metagenome | isolation source: seawater | place: Pacific Ocean: South East | collected 2011 | reverse complement strand
TGTCCTAATCTAGTTGGTCCTTCATTTCTAATTGCTTTAAAATTAGAATCTTTCTTCATCATTTTTTGACACCAATCCCATGTACCATCATTTGAAAAATCATCTGCTACGCAAATTTCTACTTCATGATTGCCTTGGTTTTTTCTTATTGAATTGTAAGACCACTTAAGATATTTTAAGTTATTCCTACCTGGTTGTATTAAACTTATTTTCATAATGTTCCTAATGTTTCTCCGGGTGTTTCATCTGATACTACTATTTCTTTTTTAGGTACAGCACATATCATGTCACCACATTGTCTAATTCCTTTTCCATATTGATCTGTATAATAATCTTCAAAATATTTTGATGTATTTTGTGCTAATCTAGCATTTGGCGAATATGGTTTAAGACCATATTTATAAACCATTTCTTCAAGTTTATTAATTAAAAAATCTGTTTTATATATAGCATCAGCTGAAAAACTAGTCATTTTTACTGGTGCATTTTTGGCTTCAAATAAAAATAATTCTTTACCACTATCTTTATATTGTTTTATACACGTTTTACCATGCACAGGAGTTGGTTTTAATAAATCTTCTACTGTACTATATCTTGTACCTACTGTAAGGTGGTCTAATTTTCCTATGGGCATATAATAAACATTATTATCTATAATATCTTGCATTACTTTTTCAAATTCTTCAGTTGTTGTTTTATGAAACATTCTATCTTCAGTTGCTAGCATTACATAAGGAGTGTTAGCTTCTTTTACTAACATTAAAGTAATAGCAGTCCAGTTAAAATCAGGTCCTTCAAGATTATTATATATATGAACATTTTTTATATGTTTTTCATATGTTTCTACTATATCATTTAAAAAAACTTTTGTTTTATAATTTACATATAAATGACAATTAGGAAAAACTTTACCAATTGAAGGTATACCTTTATAAGATTTTTGATGTTCTAAACGTTTTTTACCTCGTTCATCATTAAAAAGAATGTGATTTTGAATTATACTAAGGTTTTTTTCAAGCATATTAATTTATTTTCCATTTATAGTCTATATCTACTAGGTATATTTTATTATTTACTTCTATACAATTTTTAGGTACACAATCATTTTCAATAGACCAATCACCATCTCTTGTAATATTATTTTCTTTACAAAAGTTAACTAAACTGTTTATCCATTCTTGGTTAGGTTGGACAAATTTACCTTTAAGATTTTCCATTTTTATTGTATGATAAAATGTTTGAGTATCATGACAAGTAATTATTTCATAAGGTTTAGGTGCAAATTCACCTTCACTTAATACTTTTTGAATATTAAATATATTTTGTGTATGCTTTATTTTATCATTTAAATTAGTAATAGATGGATCATAATTTATAATTTTATAACCATAATCATGGTCAAAATCTGCTATATAACAACTATACTTTCCATTAAAATTATATTTATCTTCACCATATGATTCTTTCCCTTCAAGGTGTCTTCCTCCTGGTTTTTTATCTTTATAATCATGATTTGCTTCTTTAACAGTATTAAAGATATCTCCGTCAAAATAAACAAATTCATCTTTATTACTTATATCTATTCTTAATGTTCTACTTAATTTATAATTTTGTCTAATACTTCTATCTTTTGTTTCTCCTATATATTCATGGTAAGGTAAATCTAATAATCTTTCTAATTCTATATCCATTTTAGATTTAGTATCACCATATGTTACTGTATTATGGCCTTCAAACCAACAAATTTTATCTGTGTAGTGATTAATCATTTGAGCTAATTTATTTTCATCACAATGAGCCCAAATAGATAAAGCAAATACATGATCAAATTTATCTTCACCTATTAATAATTTTAAATTATCTAAACCATTATCAATATTAAATGTATAAAACTCTATATCTAAATTATATTCTTTTGCTACTTCTTTAGCTACGTTAATAGTTTCTTCTTTATAATCTAATCCAACTACTCTTTTAGCCCCTCTTCTTTTAGCTTCTAAACATACAGCTCCTACACTACATCCAAAATCTATAACAGTTTCACCATCAAATGATTTTGGAAAGTTCATTATTTCATATCTATGGTCCATATTTCTAATTCCAGGATTACCATCAATAGACTGATATGCTCTATCTCTTTTACCATAAGGAAATTGACCTTTTGCTTTTAATTCTTCTTTTAGTTTTTCTGATATCATATTTTAAATATATTTAAATCCTGCTTTTTTAACATTATCATGTGTTTGTGACGATATACCCCAACCTGGAAATCTAGATTGAACTATAGGATTATCTGTTAATTTATCTTTTATAATTTTAGCATTTTCTATATTAAAATCTCCTTCAACATACACAGGATTTTCATATAAAGCTCTTACTATTTCACATTGCATTATATTATGTCCTGCTTTTGATGCATAAGGATCATACCCATAAAAGGCGAAATCAAGTTTATTTGCTATTCCTTCTCTTTCTAACTGCATATAACATTCATCATGTGGACTTAAATTACCAAATGGTACGTTATTTTCTTGATGCCATTCATATACGGATGTAAATTTGTCCATATTTTTAGAATTAGAAAATGTAAACATATCCATTAATCTTATACCATGTTTTCCTTTTTTACCATAACATAGACATTTTTCTCTTCCCGGATATCCGTGTGAAAAGTTTGATGGTGATCTCATTCCATTTGAATGTCTAAAATAAATTTTTTCATTGTCAAATTCTTTGAAATTTAAATCTACTAAAAATACATGATCAAATCTATATAACATAACCCAATCATATTCAAAGTTATTTTCTTTTTCATATTGACGTTTTAAATCCATTACAACGGCATTTGACCACCATCTACTAGGAATAGAATTTCTTCCTGCTGATTCTTGATCAAAAGATATTTGTGGTTCTATTACGTGTTTTTTAGGCTGATATAAATCAACTAATAAATCTGTAAATTCTGTACTCCAACTATGGATAAAGACATCTGCATTATTAGGTTTAATAATATGTTTTAAATGGTGATAATGGCCTATTCTAGGATCTATAGCTTTACCTAAACCATAACCAAAATCAACTGCTCCAGTTAACCCATATAAACATAATGCTACTTTCATTTTATAATACTTCCTATTATTTTATGTATGTTAGGCCCAACAGATAATCTTATCCAAGTTTCTCTAGCATCACCTGGTATTTTTACAGGTGTACCTGTTTTCATATTCCCACTTTTAAAAGCTAATCCTACTTCTGTTAGTTTTTTTATTGTTTGTGAATTATCTCCTTCTTTTTCATGAAAATGAATTGAATTAGTATGAGATCTAATAACATCATAATTTTTACTTTCTAAATAATCGCATAAAAGATCTCTATCTTTTATAGTATCTTCAACATAATATTTTACTACATCTTTATTATCAAGTAAAAAAGAAGCAAATTTTACAGAAACAGAACTTAATGGGTATGTTAATTGAACTTTTGTAATTGTTTCAATAAGTTTATTATTACCTAATAAATATCCCACTCTAATTCCAGCTGCTCCAAACGCCTTTGAAAAAGTCCTTGATATAACAACATTATCATATTCATGAATTAAAGGTAAAACTGTTTCGGGGCAAAAATCTACATAAGCTTCATCAATTAAAAATATAATGTTTTTCTTTTTTAATACCTTACAAACTTCTCTTAATTCATCAATTGTTTTATAATCACCAATAGGGCTAAAAGGATTAGATATTATTACTAATCTAGTTTTATTATTAACTGCTTTTAATAAATTTTTTAATGGATAAGTCTGTAAATTAATCTGTGGATTAATTCGGCCGCTAAATTCGGGATAGGGGACTTCTATATGATCTCCGCCAAAAATTTTACCATATATTCCATACATAGGATAACTTGGTGATGGAGATACTACATTATATCCAGGATTCATAGTTACTTCAAGTACTGCTTTTATACATGCTCCTGAACCTGTTGATAAAAATACATTATCTCTATTAACACCATTATATCTTGCTATTTTATCTTTTAAATTATCATATTCTGCATATGAAGGATATGTTATAAAATCTTCTTGTTTTAATTCATCTCTTAAAAATGAAGAGTACAATGGTAAAGGATAATTTATAGTCCTCTCAGCCATATCAAATCTTCTTTGTTGTGATTTTGTTAAACGTGGATTAAATATTCTATGAATAGAATTAATCCATTTATTTATTTTTAGATTCATCTTTATTAAAATCTTTATAAAAGTTTTTATCTTGTAGTTTTTTTACTATTTTTGATAAATAATCAACTACAAATTTTACTCTAAAATTATTAAATTCTTCAAAAACATCATTATTCTTTTCAAAAATAGAACTAGCCTGTAGTACTATTGCTCTTCGAGGCATATGGGTTAAATTAGAAGTTGAACTATGTGCTAATAAATGATTGAAAAATAAAATATCTCCAGGTTCCATTAATACATTTTCAACACTATATTTTTTATGAAGTAAATCCATAGATTTACTAGATAATCTTCTTTTATGTCCCCAAGTATAATTGCCTATACAATCTTCAAATTCTAACTCTCCTTCTTTATGAGAAGAAGGAACAATTTTAAGACATCCATTTTCTACTACGTGTTTATCTAATGCAATATATATTTGCATAAAATTCCTATAATCTTTAGCTGTACAACCAGGACCATAAGTATCTATATGAAAAGTTTCTTGGTGCCATTCTGTAGTTCCTCCTATCCAAGGTGCTTTGCTGTTTATTACAAGGTGATTAAATCTATGTTTTTTTCCAGGTAAAAGAGTATGACAAAATTTATTTATTATATCATTTTTAGTTACTTTTTTAAAAGGACCTTCATCTACTAAATTCCCATAACCATAAGGGATATTACTAAATGGTATATTAACTTTAGGTTTTAAACTATCTAAATAATCTTTTAATTCATTACAAAAATCAGTTGTAAAAACTGATTTAGCTAAATGATAACCTTTTTCTTCATATTGAGAAATTGTTTTAATCATATCAAGTGGGGGTGCATTCATTTTTATATTTTGTTCCATGGGAATTTAAATTTATGTTGTGTGTATAAGTTAAATTGGTGGGACGCTTGCATAGTAGCTAATTTACGACCTGTATTTGTAGTAACAATACAATCTATAAAAACATTACTATCCATTACTAAATCATTTACAGGAGTACAATTATATATTAGACTATTTTTTATATTTGAAAGTATATCCCAATTATCTCTAGTAATATTTATAAATTCAATATCAAGTTTTTTAGCGGCTGCTTTAACTGCTGAAGCATAACCACCATTACCTAATATATAAAATTTATCCCACCCTCTAGCGGTATATTTATAATAACGTAAATATTCTAATGCTGCTAACCAGTCTGTGTTATAAGCTTTAAGTATTCCATTATTATTAATTACTGTATTAGCTGCTCCTATTTCTTTTACATTATCATCCATTTCGTCAACAAATTCTAATACTTCTTTTTTATAGGGCATTGTAATAGCAAAACCCTTTATATTTAGTGTTTTAACAGCATTTACAGCGTCTTTAATGTTATCAACTGAAAACGACTTATATATTTTATTTAATCCATAATAGTAAAATGCTGTATTCATCATCTGACAACCTGTGTTGCCTGCATTTTTAGCAAAAGAACAATATATTTCTGTGTCTTTATTTACCCAACTCATTCGATATTCTTTCTCTTAATTTATTAACACTTAAACCATATTTTTCATATAAATCAGCAGGGGCCCCAGATTCAGGAAATGTATCATTTAAACCAATTCTTATTAATTTAGATCCAACTCCATAAGTTGTTATTTCTTCAGAAATACAAGATCCAAGACCACCAATTATAGAATGATCCTCAACAGTAAACACAGTTTTATGTTTTAAAATTTGATTATAAACTAAATTATGATCAATTGGTTTTATACTAGGTATATCTATAATTGTTATATCTAAATCTTTTGTTGCTTCTAAAACATCTGGTAAAACACAACCTGTAGAGAATATAACTGCATCTCTTCCTTCTTTATGGATTATACCTTTTTGAGTAAAATGATAATTTTCATCATAAATTTCTTTTACTGGTTGTCTTCCTAATCTTAAATAATAAGGACTATCTAATTCAGTTTCACAAAGCCATTTTACTATAGCTTTAGTTTGATTATATGTTGATGGAACTAATACTTTCATATTAGGCAAAGATCTCATTATGCTAATATCTTCTAACCCCATTTGGGTAACACCATCTTTACCAATAGCCATACCACTATGAGTACCAACTATAACACAAGGTGCATTTGAATAAGCTATTGAACATCTAATAGTATCATATTTACCTGTTAAAAATGAAGCAAATGAAGCTAGAAATACTTTATAACCATATTCAGACATTCCTGAAGCTACACCTATCATGTTATTTTCTGCTATACCCATTTCAAATAATCTATCTGGGTATGCTGCTCCAAATTTATCTATTTTTGTTGCTTTACCTAAATCGGCACTTAATCCTATTATATTGGGATTGTTTTTTCCTGATGTAACTAATTGTTCACCAAAACCATCACGAGTTGCTTTCATAACCTAATTCTTTTAATGCATTATTATATTCTTCTTTATTTGGGGCTTTTGCATGCCATTCTGGTTGTTCCATAAAAGAAACACCTTTACCTTTAGTTGTATTTAAAATTATACATACGGGATAATCCCATTGACCTAAATCTTTAATACTATTATTTATTTCTTCAATATTATGACCATCAACAACTTTTGTTTCCCAACCAAATGAATTAATTTTTGTTTTTAAATCACCTAAATCTAAAATATCTTTTACATATCCATCATTTTGAGATTTATTATAATCTATAAAACATACTAAATTATTTAATTTATATTTAGGTGCTAACATAAATCCTTCCCAAATTTGACCTTCTTGTAATTCACCATCACCTAATATACAAAATATTTTATTATTTAATTTTTTTGTTTTACTAGCTAAAGCATGACCAATTGCAATACTTAATCCTTGTCCTAAAGCACCTGTAGTTGCATGCATAAGGTTTAATCTTTCTTTATCAGGATGACCTTGTAAAGGTGAGTTAACTTCTCTAAAGTTATCAAGTGTATTTATAGCTCCCAATTCATATAAAACAGCATATAAAATAGGTACTGCATGACCTTTAGATAATATTACTTTATCTTTACCTTTAATTAAATCATAGTTACTATAAAGACAAGCTGTAAGTTCAGCTATTGAAAAACTACCACCAATATGGCCTGATTGTTTTTCATAAACCATGTCTAAGACATGTTTTCTTAAATTATTTGGATTTATTTTCATTTTCAACGTATTGTTTTAATATTCCTACTGCTATATGTGATATTTTAGAAATACAATCTTCATAATGAAAATTGTTATTATTTCCTCCTGTTTGTCCAGGAAAAGTTGAAGGTGCAGAAACTATTCTTAGCATTAAATCTGCATGTTCATCTGATTTTGTATTAAGATTTCTTGTCATAACCACACAAATCATGCCTATTTCTTTAGCTGCTTTTAAGGCTTGTATTACATTTCCTGAATTCCCTGAACCTGACATTGCAAATAATATATCCCCTTTACTTGCTTGGTATTTTAATTGTTCTGCAAATATATTTTCAAAACCTATATCATTAGTCATTCCTGTTATTGCTGCAGCTGAGTCACATAAGCTTATTGCTTGAAATTTATTTCGTCCTCCTTTTCTAGCTGATTTATCTTCAGATACAAAGGGATGCATATTTAAATCTAATACTAAATTTTGTACTGATGCTACGTTACCTCCATTACCACAAGCAAATACTTTATTTTCATTTTTATATGCTTTAATAATTAGATTTACAAAATCTGCTATTGATGCATCTGATATAGATTTAAAAGCTGCATCAGATTCTGATTTATAAAGATTAATTAATTCTTTCATTATTTAATTTTTTTGTTAATAAATACTTTCCTAATAAAAATAAAAATTCTCCATACTTACCGTCATGATATTCTTCATATAAAGAACATATTCCTATATATTGTAATATACTTAAAAGTTCTATATTATCCCAATTTAATTTATTTTCTTTGCAAAACATTTCAAAATAATTAATTAGAAATAACAAATTGCTTTTAACATTATAATCTATATATGCTTTATTATCTTTAATTGTATAATTATACCCTTTTGATAATACAACTTGACCATTAATTAATAAGGCATGATGTAATTTCCCTAAATCATAATATAAATCACCTACATCTAAACTTTTACCAAATGATTCTCTCCAATCTATTAATTTAAAATCATTATTATCATAAATTATGTTTTCAGGTTGAAAATCACCATGAAATCTTGAAGGTATTGCATTATCATAGATAGAATCCCAGTTAATACTATCTAATAACTTATTTATGCCTTTAACTTTAACTCCATTAATATATTTAATTTTATCTAATGGTGTATTTGCAAAAAATTTAATTCTATTATAAGTTTTAGTATAATACATACTTTTACAATCATCTAAAAATTTATTTGTTTTACTAAATCTTTCTGTTGCAAATTTATTTTTAAAAAAACTTAATATATCTTTTAAAATATTATCATCTAATACATTAGATAAAACATTACCATTAACACGATCATACGAATACATGTTATCATTTAGTTGCACAACAGTAGGTGCATGACCATTCAAATATTTAGTTCTTTTTACTCTTTTTTGTGCTTTTTCTCCATTATCATAATATTTTATAACTTTTCCTTCTTCAAGAAAAATAGCTTCTTTATTTTTTACAGCTACAACTTCATTTGAAAAATGTTTTCTTGTTTTTTCATATGCTTCATTATTGCCTGTATCAAACCAAGTAAAATCTATTAATCTTATTTTACTTAAACCATCAAAACCATGAACTACTTGATATTCATCTTTAATTATTTTATGGTCTTCTAAACTTTTCCAGAAATCTTTATAATCATATATTCCAGCCATTCCCACATATGCTCTATTTCCGGTACCATAATATAATCTATCTAAATATTTACTTCCTTTTACTAAACAATATTTTAGTGATTCTTCCATGTTTACATGAGATACTCCTAACCAATTTTCTTCTAATTCTTCAAATACAAACGACTCTTTAACAAGAGTATCAGCTGATGTAAATATAAAAGGAGATTGTAAATGTTTTTTACATTTTAATAAACTTAATCCAGGTCCTGAACCAGGTCCCTCATAATTTTTTATATTAACAAATGTTATATCTCTACGTGGAAATATTTCTGTTACATAAGATTTAACTTGTTCTGCTTTATACCCAACTGCTATTATTATTTCTATAGTGTCAGGGACACTTTTTATTATATGTGATATAACTGCTTTATTTTCTAAAGGTAATAAAGCTTTATGTAAACCTTCTACAGACGTGTTACGTGTACCTTTACCTGCTGCTAGTATACAAAGTTTATATTTTTCTTCTATTCTTTTATCACATTTAAGACAATATTTAGCTAGTGATTTTTTATCAGCAACCCAGTCAGTTGTCCATTTGACTAATTTTTTACATGGAGAACAATATATTTTTTTATTATTTGACATGTTCACTATCTATTTTACCTGATTCTCTATTTGTATCATCCTCAAATCTTACTACATCATTAAGATGTGGAGTAGATACTTCTAAAGCTGTATAATCTGTTTTTGCTATTACTCTGTGTTTTCTATTTAAGGGTACTGTCCAACCTGAGCCTGCTTTAAATACTCTTGATTCTAAAATACCTTTATCATTTTCTAGAAGTACTTCAGCTTCACCTTCAATTACATAATTTGCTTCAATTTTATGATCATGTGATTGTAAACTACTTTTATTACCTTTATTCATATGGATAACTTTATAAGCATAAAATTCATTTAATTCTAACCATAATTCATATCCCCAAGGTTTTTCAACTCTGTAGTTACTAACAGATAAGGTGTCTGGTTTTGCATTATCAATAACTTCTTTGTAGTCTTCTAATGCTTCTTTAATAAATGGATCTTTAATGTGTTTAAATTTTGACATATTTTTAAATTTTTATATTATTTATTCCTTCGTTTCTAGTTAAATTAATTGCATGGGCATAATTTTTAGTCCCATTAGGTTTTCTATCATTTATTAGATATCTTTTACCACCTCCAATTCCCATAAGTAACTGATCATATATTATACCAACTTCAGCTAGTTGTCTTTCTGTTTCTTTTCTCATACTTTCTCTTCTACCTGTTGTTAATATAATGTTATAACCTGCTCTGTCCCAATCTTCTAACTTTTGTAAAGTACCTGGTAATAATTCCATATGAAAATCAGGTTGGGTAGCCACAAAGGGGGCTTGATGTTTTACTAAAGTTCCATCAATATCACAAAATATAGTTATAGGTCTTTTTTCTTTTTTCATTTTAAAATCCTTTTTTTTCACCTCTATTAAAAGGGTAATTGTTTTCTACAAAATAATTATCTATTACTGATTTATATTGGCTATTTTTTAAATTATGATCTAACCATAAAAATTCTTGAACTACTTTTTTATCTAAAAAAGGATATCTTGTTTCTACCCCATGCATTCCAGACACATATTCTTCTTTAGCTAAATAAGATTCCATAGTACTATAATAAAAGCTATTCCAAGGGAATATAGTACTTAAATCTTGAGGAAATAATCCTCCAAAATTGCTATGTTGTGTTTTTTTAACTCCATTAAATCCATAATCTGAAAGTATTTCATCTGCTCCTAAACCAGATAAATATAATTTTCTATTTTCTTTTTTTGCATGAGTACATACTAAAGATAACCAAGCTGAAGCTCTATCATCTATCAATTTTCTTCTTTCTTTATAGTTACTTGAAGATGATTCAATAGTATAAATAAACTCTTCAGTACCTCTTTGTACTAAATCTCTGTGAGCATTATATAATTCTGTTTTTTTCCATAGTCTTTCATATGATGCTTTTTTAGATTTAGAAATTAAATCATGTCTAGAATCTATAATAGCAGTATTTTCATGTATTATTCTTGGGTCACAAGCACCTAAAACACTATAAGCTTTAAAAGATATATTATGTTTAAGTAACTCACAACAAATAGCACCACTATCATATCCTGAACTTAATCCTATAAATATTTTTTGAGGACTATTACTTGTTCTTTTAATTATAGATTCTTCAAAAGCTTTATTCCAATCATTAAATGATGTTTTATGTTGATTTAAATCAAATTCACATATAGTAAATTCATTTATTAAAGTAGCATCTGATAACTTATATATTGAAGCTGTATTTGGTTTAGCTTTTTGTATATTGTTATAACCTAACATATTTAAGGGTGTACTGTATGTTGAACACCCAAAATCTGAATTATGTGTTGAATAAAATAAGGGTTTTGTTTTAAATGGATCTGTTGCTATTAATGCTAAGTCTTTTTCAAAATCTAAAATTAATATAGCAAATTCTCCATCTAATTTTTTAACAAAATCAACTCCATATTCTTTATATAAATCTATCAAACACAAACCGTCACTTTCATAATTTCCAAAATCCTTATAATTATAAATTTCTCCATTATATAAACAAATTATATTACCATCTATAAAAGGTTGTTGTGTTATTTTGCCTGTCATACTTAACAGGTTATGAATAAACATAAAACCATTAGTTTCATCTATATGAACACATGTATCATCTGGGCCTCTAAATTGGTTATAATAATTTAGATTATCTATATTAATGCCATTAGGCTGTTTTGTTGAAAAAAGTATACTACACATTTAAATCTTTGAATTTTTCTATAAATATTTTTTCACTATAATGTTGTTCGTAGTTAAATTTAGCTACTTTACTACAATGTAAATAAAAATCTTTATCTACCCTAAGCCTTTCTGCTAATTTTCTAGCTTCTTCTATATCTCCATCTGATACTGATAAATCAGGATGTAAATATTTTTGTGTATTTACATTATCATATGCAATACAAGGTATACCTAAATATGCACAATTTAAATTAAAAGTACCTGCTGCTGCTGTTCCTAATTGTACTCCATATTTGTGTTTTGATAATTCATACATCCAATCTAACCATTGTATCCAAGATAAATGATTTATATCTAACATTTTTTCATCTGGTTTCATCCTACCCGTTGTAGGAGAGGATATATTATCACTTAATATTTTTCCAACTATATATGAATCAAAACCTCTATATGCTGTAACCCAATTACCCCCAACCATAACTCCTTTTCTTTCACCTTCATATGTTTTTATATAATCAGTTATCATTAAAGTTGGTAATAATTCGCATCTAACGTCTGTAATACCTCTATAATATTTTAAATCCATATCATTATGACAAAATATTATGTCCATAGATTGTAATATATTGTGATACCATAATTGGGATTGTATAGTTCCTCCTTGCCAGTACCAATATGTACTTTCTTGCATAGTTCCTATCTTCTTACATATTTTTTTCATATTATCTATAAGAGGATAATCATATAATGCTTCTTTATGTTTAGGAATTATTACAATCCCTAAATCAAATTCCTCATTCAGTTCATGTATTTTATTTACAGGATAATGTGTAGCATTTAAAGCACATATCCAAGCAACATCAGTTCTCATGTTAGGATGATTTCTTGGAATTTTTCCTGCGTATTGTCCTTCTGTAAAAAATGCTATTTTCATTTTATGAATAATTGTTTTAAATTAAATCTTTCAACCATATTGTAACCTTTCTTTGAACATTGAAAATTAGTATGAAAACCATCTATAGTTTCTCTAGAAAAGTAAGATCTATGTTGTTGTGATTTAAATTGTTTTAACATATTTAATTTTGTATCATATATATTAGTTATATCAATAAACATATTAGGAGTCCATTTTTCTAATGTACTAGGTGAATAATATTCTATTAATGATATTCCTTTTATTCTTGTTAAAGGCCAACTAAAACTTGAAACTATTCTATGTTCAAAATGACTATCAAATTCTGAAGGTGTTATAATACAGTCATATGTTTTTTTATTTGTGTAATGAGTTTCAATATAATTAATCCACTCGTCATCACCTAAATCTTTTAAAAATTTATATTTAGAAAAATATAATTCATAATTATTTTGGTTTGTAACATCCCAACTATTTTTAACTTCTTTTAATCTACTACTTGATGTAGTTTCATCACAATCACCTCCTTGAGTCAAACATAATATATCAAAATGTGTATCTGTATATTTTATTACTGTTCCACCCATACTATACTCTACATCGTCTGGATGTGGGGATAGACATAATACTTTATTAAAATTTAAAAACTTCATATTGATTTAAAATTTTTACCTGTGAATATTTTTATACCTCTACGTCTTAGATAATCTCTTAAATCTTCACTAAGTTTATCTTCATATCCTACAATTGTTCTATCTTTTAAATTAAAAACAGTTTGTTTACCATTTTTCCTATTTAGTGTTAATTGATCAGGTTCAACTCCTATACCTACTTGTAATTTTTTAAATGCTGACAGTTCAATATAATCTTTTACAATATCTTCTAATATATTAAATTTTTCTTTATCTGTAAGTTTTTTAGGGTAACAATTTTCTTTTAAAACTTTACATGGTGAACCTGCTGCAAAACATCCTTCAGGTATATTTCTATTAATAATAGAACCTATTCCTATTACCGTATTATTACCAATTTCTACGTTAGGTAAAACTATACTTCTTGCAGGTAACCAAACATCATTTCCTATTTTAACAGGCCCAAAATCAGCAGGGAATCCTTGCATTACATCTAACCATGCTCCATGAGTCCATATCATTACTTCACCTCCAATTCCTACATTATCTCCTATATAAACTTCATCTGAAGGATTGATTATAGTTCTTTCAAAAATACCAACATTTGATCCTATATAAACATTTGAATTAGGACCAAAACAACCACCACGACCTATTTCAACACCTTCACACATATATAATCCTTCTTTAGCTACAAATTTGCTACATCTAATTATACAATTGTCTTTTATAATTGAATTTGCTCCTAAAGTAAAATCATCACACTCTATAGTAACATTTTTACCTATAATTGCTGTTTCATGTATGTTTTTATTTTTTCTTTCCATCTAGTACACTAGGATTTTGTTTTATAGTTTGTTTTGTAATTAAATCTTTTAGTTTAGTAGTTGACCAACCATGTGCTCTACTAGTATATATAATTTTAGGGGGTAAATCATCTCCAGTACATGGTTTTCCTATATAATCCTCACCTAAAATTCTTACATCTGGTTTAAAATATTTAATTAATTCATATAATTCTTCTTCAGTTTGATAAATAAATACTTCATCAATATACTGTATTGCCATTAATGCCCTATATCTTTCATATAAAGGTATTACTGGTTTGTATTTTGTGTTTCTAGTAGCTGAAGGGTCTTTTTGTAAAAAAACAATAAAATAATCACAATGTTTTTTTGCATCTTCAAATGTATAAATGTAACCAGGATGTAATAAATCAAAGTTACCTGCTGTAAAGCCTATTATTTCTTTATTTTTATTTCTCATTGTACAATTCTTTATAAGTTCTTTCCATCCAATAACTTACATGTCTGTCATTTTTAGGTATTGCATTAAAATGATATACCCATCCTGCTTCTAAAAATCTTAATTCATCTGGAAACCAAGAATGTCCTGGAATATGTAATAAATTTTTTCTAAACAAATCTTGTAAATTATAAGATTCAGACATGTATGTTGTATGAATAGAATTTTGTTGAACCAAATAATTAATTATTGTTTGGTCAGTACCTGCTTTAATTTGTTCACTTAATCTGTTTATGGTATCTATATTAGTAGTATAGTATTCTTTTACTTTATCATAAAAAGGTATATGTTTTTTATTTGTAATTTGAAATCCTCCATTAAAGTATTTCCAAGGTTTAACTTTATGTTCTTTTGGAAATAGGGCATCACCCCATTGTTTTATACTTCTAGTAACCCATTCATAACATCCATTATTAATAGTAACACCAAATTTACCATTTGTTTCATTAAAAAAATTAGGACAATTTGGGTGTATAATAGTATCAGCATCTACTACTAATACTTGATTATATTTTATTTCATTATGTTTTAGTATATCATGAACCCAATAACGTTGTAATGTTATTTTAAATTCATTAGGATCCATTATAGCTTCATCCCATTCTATAACTTTTACATCGTCATATTGTTTAGACCATTTTTTCCAACTTTTAATAGAATAATGGTAAGGAGTATTTCTACTATTTCCTAAATCAATATTTGGGATAAATACTATATTCATGATTGATTTTTAATTAATTCTAAAAGATTAGAAGGTTTAATTGTAGCATTATGTTTAATCATTTGAGACAGTGCAAAATCATCTATATTGTAAACACTTTCTAAATCAATCAAACTATACTGTCCATTAGCTAATTTAACTATATTTTGTGGTACAAAATCATAATATATTTTTTTATATTTTTTACAATTTTTTAATAATGTAATTAAAAAGTCTTGGGAAATTTCTTTGCATATTTCACCTTCTTGACAAATATAACCTATTAAATTATTACCATTATAAATTAAATCAGTTAGTGCAGGACATAAACCATTTAAAAAGCCTGAATCTAAAGCGCTTTTAAAGTTAGATAATCTACAATACTCAGGATTAAATAATTTTATATAACGTCTATTTGATTTATCATAAAATACACTTCTTCCATGGTTAATTTCTCCTATTTTTCTATTAAATTTATTTATTATAGTTTTTAACTCCCCTAACTTTAAATCTTGTAATTGTACTTTATTAACATAAGTAACTCCCCATTTATAAAAATCAAAATTAAAAGGATATCCTTTATGGCAATCTGCGAGGAAAAATAATTTAATTTTTTCCCAATCATCAATATCTCTTTGTGTGTTATTTCTATTTTTACGAGCAAAATAAAATCTAGGTTCTAAAAATTTATAACCATCAATTTTAATACAATAATTTTCTAATAAATCGTCATCTCCTTTAGCTCCAAAATAATTAAATTTACCTCTATTAGCTGCAAATACATCTACACCCGTGGGGAATTGGATATTTTGGTTTCTTAATTTACTTGAAATAATAATATCTAAATCATCATTATTTCTAATACCCATAATGTTTAAAATAGAACTTTGAGCTAAACAATAATCATCTCTACTTATTCCTTTTCTATCCATTTCTTCTAATAATTTAATTCTATTAGTTAAAGGTTTAATTCTGTGTAGTCCATCTTTTTTTCTAGGTTCACTATATATTTGAGAAGTTTTCATGTAAAATGGAATATAAGGTTTACCACTAATAATTCTACCTATCATTGCACATGCTCTATGGTAATTATGTCTAATAAATCCATTATCAAATTCAACAGGTTTATCTTTTAAAAATTGTTTTATTTCTTCATCAGACATAGATTTTAAACTATTATAATATTCTTCTGTCATATTTTCCCAACCTAATTCATGATGATCTCCTACATTATGTTTGAATTCTGCTATCATACAATTAAAATACTGCCAATTAGAGGGTTTTAATGTTTTTTTAACATTACTTATATTAGTTCTAAAAAATTTAACTATATCTCTTACAGTTTTTAATTTACCATTTTGTTTTATAATTTCTTTTCCTCCTCCCCCATTAGCTAATTCCATATTTAAAAAATAATCTAAACTAATAGGTTGAAATTCTTTTTGAAATTCTATTGCTTTTTGTTTTTCTTTTTTACGATGTTGTCTCCACCTTTTCATTAATTTAAACCATTTATTATCATCTATATCTTCTTGAATATATTTAAAAGATAAATTATTTTTCCAAGCACTATAATTAAAACTTAATTGGTCTCTTCTACTTCCATATTTCATTTCTTCCCACCAACGTTCCATGGTTTTAATTACTTGAGGGTCATTATGTTTTCTAAAAACTACACTAGTTCTAGCCAATCCATTATTAGCGGGATAACCTTCTTTATAATACCTTTCCATTTGAGATAAAATAACATTTATGTTATCTTTATAAGATTTTCTTGGGTGATTATCTCCTGCCCATTTTATGAATTTTGCTTCGTCATAAACACAACTTCTTCTATTTAAATTTCCTGTTGTAGTCATTCCACATAAAGAATGATCTAATAAAGCTAATTTATTTTCTTTTAAATGTTCTTGAGTTAATAAATCTATATTGTCTGTAATTTTTAAGTCACCATCCATCCAAATACTAATATCATATTCTTTAAGATATCTATGAGGTAAAGATTTATATTTTCTAGCATTTCTAGTAAGGGCACCATCTGCTTCTTTATATATAGTAGTTACTTGTCTAACATCCCATACATCTGATTTAAGATTAGGGTCATTAGTAAAACAAATAAAATCATAACCTTCAATAGGTATTTCAGGTTCATGTAAATAATACTCTGTCCCAAATATAGCGGTGTAAATAACTTTTTTATTCATTTTATTTTTTAGGTTTTAAAATTGCTAAACTATCTACTTGTTCTACCATATCACAATACTGCAAAATTCCATCATATATTCCTCTAGAAAAATCATGAAATAATATATAGCCGTTTTCATTTAATATGTTTTTAGCTTTATAAGCACAAAATTCTCGAGCAACTCCATCAACTAATACAACATCAAATTTTACACTTAACCCATTATTAGGATTTTTTATAAATTCTAAGGGTTTATTAATATAATCAATAGCATAATGCCATTCAATAGGACTTGATTTATCATCTTTTTCTTTACGACAAATATTTTCATATACCCAATGTAATTCGTGATCTTTAGTTTTTATTTTTGTTTTTTGGAGTGGTATAATTTTTCCATTTTTTTTATTTAAAGGTCTTCCTGATAATAAATTTTTTGATACTTTTTCTAATTCTTCATCTATTTTAGGAAAAAGTAAACCTTTATCAATTAATGGTAAATTCTTAGAAAGAGTACCATTTGCTCTAGAACCTATTCCATAAACTTTAGAATGATAAAGTTTTAAATTTTTAAAAAATCCTTTATCTTTACCTAATTGTATTGATACTTTTATTTTATTATACCATTTAGTATGATGTTCTATAGTTATCCATTCTTTTACAAACTGAGAATAATAAAGGGTACTACCCCCACACCCATATTCTAAAACTCTAGAATTAGCGTCTATATATTGTTTAAAAAGAATTATCTCATTAGGAGTCATCATAGGGATAGATGATACATTTCCAGGAAAAAATACTCCTTTATTAATAAAGTTTTGTTTAGATTCTTGTGACGTTACTTTTATATTTAGTGGTATATGTTCTGCCATTATATTATATTATTTAGTTTAGTAGTATCTAATTTAATAGATGTTACTTGAGAATTATTACCTTTATATTTTAACGACTCTACATCCTGATATTTTTTAACAAAATCATAAACAGTTTGTACTGGACCCCCTATATTTATTATTCCTATTTCATCTTTAACTTTTAAAATTAATTTCGCTGCATCTTTGTGTGTTATAGAAGTTCTATAAATATTATTAAATGCTGCTTTATGTCTAAAAGGGATATCACACAACGAACATCTTAATATTAATGAATTAGGTACTACATGTGCAACACATTCTCCTCCTAATTTAGACCATCCATAACTGTTTATAGGTTTTAAACTACTTTCTTCATCACAAAGACCATTATTATATACAAAATCTGTTGAAATATATATAAATTTTATGCCATATTTGTGGCATATCTTGGCTATATTTGCAGTACCTACTATATTCACATCAACGCTCGTTATTGGATTTTTATCGTTAATATCCATGGGTTTTGTTAATGCTGCTGTATGGATGATGTACTTAGGAAAATCAGGCATCATCATATATTTTTTTATAACATTAGATACTTGTTCTTCATTAGTAATATCCATTTCTCTTTTTGATAAAGAAATTGTAGGTATTTTAGAATTTTTAATTAATTCTTGTGCTAAAGTTCCATTACCTGTTATTAGTATCATACTTCTACGTGGAGTAATTGTTTATTTCTTATTGTAATTAACTGAACTGTAGGTATATGTGTTATAAAAGTTCCACCACTTCGTAAAAATTGGGATTCTTTAGTTATTATTTCATCCTTATAATTCCATGCTCCTAAAAAACAATAACCTATATCATCCATTTTTTCTTTTTTATAGGGTAATATTTTTATTTTACTTTTAGGGATATATTTATTTTGCTTATCTGGAGTTGTGTCTAAAGCATAATCAATTAAATCACTATTTAATTCACACATATTAGTTATTTGAGTAAATTTAGCAGTAGCACCATATCCTGCTATGGTGGCTCCTTTTTCTTTCAAAGATGTTATGACTGCTTTAATTTTATTCATATTATAAACCATAACATTTATTCTCTTTTTTAATGTTTTATAATCATCTAAACCATAAACATTTTCTTGTTCTATAAAATTTGTAACATTAGGTGAAAGAGTATGGCCTAAATAATTGTCTTTAGTTATAAAAAATCTATAAGTTCCTCCATGTACTGGGTATAATTCTAAATCGAATATTTTTAAATTATGTTTTTCTAAAATGTTATTTAATGCTATACAGCTAAAATATGATTGATGTTCATGATAAAATTGATCAAAAGCATTACCCTTTAATAATTCTAAGAATGATGGAGATTCTATTACAAATACACCATTATCATCTAAACATTTATAAACATTTTCAAAACATTCATTTAAATTTTGAATATGAGATATAGTGTTAGCTGAATATATTAAATCTCTTTTACCATGTTCTTTAATAATCTTATTAGCCACTTTATCTCCCCAATATTCTCCATATGTTTTTATACCATTTTTTTCTGTGATTTCAGCAAAATTAGTACAAGGTTCTACAGCTACAGATGTATTTTTAGAAAAATGTTTTATAAATATTCCACTATTAGATCCTATTTCTAATGGTTTAGAACATTTAAATCTATCTTGTAAAGAAATTGCTGCTTGTTTAAAATGATCTATCATTGTTTTTGATTGTGAAGAATCATAAACATAAGTTTCATTAAACATTTTTTCTGAAGAAACATTATCATATAAGGATACTAGTTTTGTTTCTGTGTCAAATCCTACTTTTAAATCATAATAATTTGTCTTATCTTCTTTATTATATAATAATTCATTTGATAGAGGTATATTTTTAAATGTAATTAATTCTTTATGCATAGTTTAATATATCATTATAATTTTCTTTGTTAATATAATAGTTATTTTCAATATTATTATGGTTTAAAGGAAAAACTCTTTGCACTTGGAATATTTTTGTATATCGTGATAAACAATCAAGAAATCCACAATGAGTTCCTATATTTAATTTAGCTTTAGATCTTATATATAGTTGAATTCTTACATCTATATGTCTCATGTCTAGAGCACTTTTAAAAGATAATGGTAGTTGGTTTTTTGGTTTATAAGTCCAATAAAAAAATGGTAAATTTTTATTCTTTTCTAATAAAAGAGAAATTAATTTTTTATTACTTTCTTCATCATATCTTCCTCCTTTACTTTCAAAACGATTTGTAATTAATAATCCTCCAAATTCTTTATCACCTACATGCTCTTTTATTATTTTATCTCCTAGTTTTTTTTCTTCATCTGAAAAATATAATTCAGGAGTATAATCTTTATAGTCTTTTTTATTAAATTGCCAAAATTTTAGCATTTGTTTAATTAAAGGTATACTTTTATTATTTTTATTATAAACTCTATAATGGTCATGGAATATTTCACCTTCTATATTATCTTTAAATCCATCAATATAAGGATTATTTTTAAAAACACTTGTTACTGTTTTAAAAGGATTATCCCATGATGACCAACTATTTTGGATATCTTTAAATAATTCTGAAAGTAACTTTTCTGATGGAAGATATATTTTACAATTAGGATATTTTTGTTTTAGTAATCGAGGCATTGCAGATATAATACCCCAATCACCTATACCAAAACATGTACGCATAATTGTAAATTGTTGTTTATCTAAGTATTCGTCTGGAATTCTTAAACCTTCTGATTCTTCAAATCCTAATCTTTTTACTTCATTTATTTGGTATAAATTATTATCTACTATTCTCCAAAAAATCATAATGTACTATAAAGTTGATTTTGTACTTCTTGTCTTTTAATATTTTTAGGGTGATATAAACACCATTCTTCCTCCATTGGTAATGCTCCTCTTGTAGAAAACCCAACTATTTGCTCATGAACTTTATTTTGCCATTTAATTTTTGGAGAATTTTGTATAATTCGTGTTTGATAATCTGGCCAATTAACCCAACCTTTTTCATTCACATTCCAACGCCATTTATTAATATGTTCTTGAGTTAAACCATCTACAGTATTAACTCTAGGAACTAAAAATAAT
>MDTG01214993.1_pt1 | contig 21542 bp, 18 predicted proteins | sample 811421 | NCBI WGS metagenome assembly MDTG01 (sample SAMN05326645, study PRJNA326480) | marine metagenome | isolation source: seawater | place: Pacific Ocean: South East | collected 2011 | reverse complement strand
GAACTAGACTTTTCCTGGCCTTTATTCTCAGCGGGCTATATTGGGTGGCGCTCCGACTTTACGGTTGCAGGTACAGCCAATGAATTACACATTGATTTCCCACCATGCATTTCAGTACAATTAATTTATAAATGCCTGCAAGTTTAATGTCAACCTCAATTACTTTTAGCAGTTAAGTTAATATAGGAGGGAACGTTCTTGTTATTTAGTTGCTTAAAATTTTTTTAATTAAATCTTTCGATAACCTTGGACTCATATCATGTAATGGCTTTCCAAATTCAATTTTTGGACTCACCCTAGACTTGGGATCAATTCTTACATCAATCAGCATTGGTTCTTTAGATTTATAAATTTTCTTCAATTTTGAATTTAAATCTTTATTGTTTTTAATAATAATACTTTTTATACCGTAGGATTTAGCTATTTTACAATTATCAGGTAAACTTAGTCCACTTTTTTTATCAACACCAGCATAATTAGATTTTAACCATGTTTCTTGGGTTTGCTTTATTAAACCATAACCTTGGTTATTTAAAACAAATATTTTAACATTTACGTTATAATGTTTTATTGTCTCTAATTCTTGAACATTCATAGGGACAGATCCATCACCAATTGTTGCTGTAATTAATTTACTTTTATCTCCAAAATATGCTCCCACACTTGCTGCCATAGAATAACCCATAGGTGAGTGGTTAAAAGCTGTAAAAACTTTTATATTGCTATGTATTTTAAATGATTGATAAGCCCAAATTAAATTTGCACTAGCATCTGGAATTAAAATTGAGTTCTTTTTAATATGATTTGAAAGTTGATCAAAAAATAAATATGGATCGACATAATTATTATTCAAAAAATTTTTTTTAGACAACATTGGAAATTGATTTTTTAAATCTGTTGTTATTTTTTGCCATTTTAAGATTTTATGTTTATCTAGATTTAAATTGATTTTATTTAGTTCAGTTAAATAGTCATTTATATTTGCTCTTATTTTAACATTAATTTTTGGTATTCTGTGGCTTTTAAATTCGTTACTATCTATATCAATTAATATTTTTTTTGCATTAGGTGCAAAATTTTTAGGATTTCCTCCAGCTAATTGAGTGTTAAATCTTATACCCATGCATATTAAAAGATCCGCTTTTTGAAGTACAAAATTTCCATTCCTTGTAGCAGCTACCCCAATGCTTCCCACATTAAGTTCATCGTTTGTTGAAAAAATATCTGCAGCTCCCCAACTACAAGTATAGGGTATACGATTTTTTTTTATAAATTTGGTTATTAATTTTTCAGAACCCGATAATTTTACACCATTCCCTACTAAAACTAGAGGTCTCTGAGCTTTTTTAATTAAATCTATTGATCTGGAAATTTTTAAATTTTTTTTATTTTCTTTTCGTTTTTTTATAATTTTAAATTTTTTTAATTTTTTTGGCATGTCTGTTCTCTGGATATCATCTGGTAATTCTAATAAAACAGGGCCCATTCTTTTATCAAATGCAATTGAAATTGCTTTTTCAAATTCATAATCTAAATCTTTTAAATTACGGATGATTGAATAATGTTTTGTTATCGGCTTCACCAAATTTTGAACCTCCATTTCCTGAAATCCAATTTGCCTAATAGACATATTTTTTCTAAGGTGCGAAACAACAGGAGCACCAGCAATATATAACGAGGGTATGGAATCAAAGTAAGAACAGGCCATACCTTGTAAAAAATTGATAATACCTGGCCCACATGTACCAAGTGTTACTCCAATTTTTCCTGAGGTTCTATAATAAGCATCAGCAGCAAGAGACGATCCTTGCTCACTTTGACCTGGAATAAATTGAAGTTTTTTATTTTTTTTTATACTATCTATCAAGTGTATTACACTACTTCCTTGTCCACCAAAAATAATTGAAGTATGTTTTGATAAAATATTAGCGATGTAATCGGATGCTTTCATTTGACGTATTCATATCTTAATTTGTTATTAAATCAACAAATACGTTTTTAAAAATCAATGACTAAAAGTTTCAATATATCTCTCTATAATATTTTTAGTCGACGTTGGTTTGTACTTGAATACTTTAAGCACCTTTTCATTAGATATTACAAAATGTGTTGTTTTGTTTTTTTTTATAATTATTTTTGACCTAGATTTGATAGTTCTTTTGATCATACCGATCATTTTTTTTAAATTAATTGGTTTTGATGCGGCTAAATTTATTGTTTGATTATTTAATTTTTTTTTTTTAATAAAATTAATAAAATTATATATTTCCAAAGTATCTAAAATATTATTAAATTTTTTATCGCTATTGTACAAATAAACTTCTTTGTTATTTTTTAAATTAGACAAAATTCTAGAAAACCATGGATATCTTGGATCGTTGACCTGGTATCCAACAACTCCAGGAACTCTAATATTTAAAAAATCAATTTTCTTCATAGAAATCATTTTTTCCATTATTATTTTTGTACTCCCTAGCAATCCAGGGTTTTTACTTTGATTTTTTTCGTCAAGGATTTTTTTATTAATTTCTCCATAAATATCCACTGAGGAAATATGAATAATTTTTTTAAAATTTCTTTTACCAGCAAACTCAAGTAAATTTCTCAAACCAATAATATTTGAAGTTATATAGCTATCAAAGTTATTATTTTTACTAAATGAATGTATACCAGCACAATGAATTATTAATTTTGAATTTATTTTTTTTTTTAATTTGTTTTTTAAATCGTGTTTAATCCATGTGATATTTTTATTTTTCAATCTTCTATTAATTTTGTTGCTATTTCTGTAAAGTGCATAAACTTTAGTTTTAACAGAAAAGAATTTGACCAAGTCTGATCCTATTCTACCATTGGCCCCTGTTATCAACATTTTATACTCTGATCTTTCTTAAAATTAAATTTAGATCTTTTTCCAATAAGTTGATAATATTTTGAGGATGAAATTCCTTTATTAGATCTCTTAGTAGTCAAATTTAATTTAGAAAACAAATCACCTTTTTTAATTTTAGAATTAGCTACAATGTATTTTCTAAAAACTTTTTTATTTTTTAATTCTACAGTAGTTAATATTTTTTTTTCGACTCCTAAAGAAAGTTCTGTATTTCTTACAAATTCAATAGTTTTTTTTAGTTCATTAGGATTTAATGACATATGATGATCGGGTCCTTTAAGTTTGTTGTCTAGTGTAAAATGTTTTTCAATAATTGAGGAGCCTAATGCGACTGCTATTGACGGAGCAATTATACTTTTGCTATGGTCAGAAAAACCTATATCACACGGAAATTTTTTTTTTAATTTTCTAATGAATTTTAAATTTAAATTATACAAAGGTACAGGATATTCACTTACACAATGAAGTATAGAAATTTTTTTATTAAATTTTTTTAATAATATTATTTTTTTTTTAATTAAATTATCAATTTTTTTAGATTCATTTTCTTTGGATGTAAAAAAATTAAACACGGATGTTATTTCGTTCAAATTTGATGCACCCGTTGAGATAATTACTGGCAAATTTTTGGATTTTATTTTTGATAGAAATTGAAAATTATTAATTTCGCCAGACGGAACTTTCAAAATCGATACTTTTACTTCGTTAACTAAAAAATCTAAGCTTTCATCATCAAAAGGAGTTGACAAAAATTTTAGTTGACTGCTTTTTGCATGATCTGCTAAATCTTTAAATGAATTTAGAGGTAATTCAATTTTCTTTAACATCTCAATTTGATTTAAATAATAAGATTTTTTTTTTTGATAGTTTGCTAGTTTTGATGATTTAGTTGATAGTAACTTTGAATTGAAAGTTTGAAATTTTACAGCATCAGCCCCAGCCTTTTTTGCTATATCTATTAATTTGTGAGCTTTTGATAAGCTTCCGTTATGATTTACCCCAGCCTCAGCAATTATAAATGTTTTTTTATTCAAAAAAGATAACAATTAATATTTTATTTTGTCTATGGTCCAAAAGTTAAGCTTCTTAATGTTTTTTCTGTTGCAGTTGGTTCAATATCAGCTAATCTTTTTTTGACAATTGATCTTAATGATCTCTCAATTTGTCTTGTTTTTGTAAAATCAACTTCATCATTTTTAATTCTGATAGCTTTATTTACTTTTGCATTTATAAATCTATGTAAGTTGTTTTCGTCTTTAAAAATTTTTTTCTGAATTAAATATTCTATAAACAATGAGTACCTCACAAAAGGATCTAAAATAAACCTTGGTATTTTTGTCATCCATTTTTCAAATACATGTTTTTTGATAAAGTTTGTAATAAAATATGGGTCAGTTTGAGAATGCGTTTTATCATCTCCACTTCCACCACCAAAAAGCCCAGTTCCCTCTTGATATTTAGCTTTAGTATGTGGATTATTAGCTTGAATTACTCTCTGTTTGTCATATTTCTTTTTCCAATAACTGTTATTTTTTTTGTTACCTCTCAACTCATAATAAGTTCTTGTAGCTTCCATAAAAACTAAGATATCCCAAAAAACAACCTCAGACATTGGAGCCCCATTAAAATTTATGTAATATCTTTTATAAGCACCAACATTTGAAACCATTTCTAAATATTTTTCTTCTTCCTCAACTGAATTTCCAATCAATCCCAGTTTTCTTCCGTATTCATACAAGGGTGTTCCAACAAGTGGAATAGCATAAAGAATATCTGTCTTAGAAAAAATTATATTCGGAGGGACACCAATATGTGCTGCTAGCTCACCCATTAATTTCCCTGAAGCCCTGCATGTGTCTAAAGTTTCACCTGGCATTCCTAGCATGAAACCCATTGGAGGGGAATAAAGACCTATATCAAAGCAGGCAAATACGGCTTTTTTAACATCATCAACAGTAAATCTTTTTTCCATCACATCCAGCATTAATTGAGAGCCAGACTCAATTCCAAATTTTAAAGCAGTACACCCATGATCATAGAAAAATTTTATATCTTCTGGTGAAACACTAGTACATCTAACCCCCATTGCTTGCCACAAAAAATCATGTTTATGAAATAGTTGAGCAACTTGTTTTGTATATTCTACGTTAGAGGCAAAATTTTCATCATCTACAGATATAAAGCCAACATCATAGTCTTTAAGCATTATAATATAGTCTTCTAATTTCCTTAAATCGTAAGTTGTATATCCTTTAGCGCCTCTTTGACAAAAAGTACATCTAGCTACACAACCTTTTGAAGTATTTATTCCAGACACCATAGGTCTTCTACCAGGTTCAAATGATCTGTCGTCCATTATAAAATTTTCATTTAAAGAAAAATGTCTGAAGTGATTTTTGTGAGCTTCATCATCACCAAGCAATCCTGATTTCAAATAATCAAAATCAGGAAAAGTCATATCACAAGTTGACAATCTTTTTCCATATCCGCTAAATTTCAATTCTGGTTCACTGGATGAGTTTTTGTCTAAAACAGCTATACCTTTAATTTCTAAAAGTTTGTCTAAATCAAATTCATTTCTTCCACTTTCAATATGATTTTTTGTGAATTCTAAGAGCCCTACCCATGCAACCTCTCCATCTCCCACAACACAAATGTCAACGTCAGTTTTTCTTAACACAGTGTTAGCAGCTGCAGTAAGATATCCACCACATACAACTAAGGTTCCTGGATTTACTTTTTTAATTATTTTAGCAAGCCTTTTAACTTGCATATAAGACGTTGAAACTACAGCACTTAATCCAACTATATCTGTTTTATTTTCTTTGAAATAATTCTCTATAAACTCATCATCAGGATAGAGCATATCGATATCAAAAAATTTTGTATTTTTAAATCCATGTTTTTTAGACCAAGCGTGCAAAGAGGATATGGCAAGTTTGGGTTGAATAGGTGAACTTCCCTCAGATCTTTTTCGTCTTAATTTTCCACCTGGAGTTTCAACAGGCACACTGCACAGAGTTATTTCCATAATGATATATTTAATATAAGTTTTACTTAATTCAATGAAATATATATTCCTAATTTACTAATAATTATTCATATTAATTGCGACAATTTTAAACAAAATTGTGATTTTTTAATAATTTAATGTATATAAATTTTACCTAAATGAATAAAAAAAAACTAAAAATTTTTTTATGTGACCTTACATACGATACTATAATTTTGGTATCAGATACAATACCTATAAATATTGGTTTTGTTGGCTCTTATTTAAAAAAGTCTTTTGGAGATCAAGTCGATATTAGTCTATACAAATATCCAAAATCAGTAATTGATGAAATTAAAAAAAATCCACCAGATATAATAGCTCTAAGTAATTACTCTTGGAATAGTAATTTATCAGAGTATGTCGCCTCTTTTGCGAAAAATTTAAATCCTGACGTTATTACTGTACAGGGAGGAACAAATTTTCCACATGAAGCTCATTTACAAAAAATTTTTTTAGAAAATAGACCAGCTACAGATTTTTACACAATATTAGAGGGAGAGAAATCGTGCTCAAATATTGTAAAAAAGGTTTTAGAGTCTAATGGAGATAGAAAAAAAATATTTGAAAATCCAATAGATGGATGTGCTTTTATTCATCCGGACTCTCGGAGAGAAAAAGATAAAGTTTTTGTGAAGGGAAAATATTTAGATAGAATAAAAGATTTAGATGAAATTCCATCTCCATACTTAAATGGTATGCTTGATAAATTTTTTGATGGTAGATTGACACCCTTTATAGAAACTAATAGAGGTTGTCCATTTACTTGTTCTTTTTGTCATACTGGAGCTGATTATTTTCATAAACTAAATAAATTTTCCGAGCAAAGAGTAAAAGATGAAATTGAATATATTGGAAAAAAAGCAGGAAATTTAGGTATTACAAATTTACATATGGCTGATGTGAATTTTGGAATGTACCCCCAAGATAGAATTACTTGTGAATTTTTACTTGAAAGTAATAAAAAAAATAATTGGCCTTTAGAAATAATGGCAACAACTGGAAAAAATAGTAAAAAAAGGGTGATGGAAATTACTAATATTTTAGGAAATATGTTTTCAATAAATATGTCAATGCAATCAATGGATGAACAAGTGCTGCGAAATATTAAAAGATCTAATATTAAATTAGATCATATGATTGAAGTAAATAATCACTTAATAGAACAAGGGAGATCAACTAAAGCTGAACTAATTATGCCTCTCCCTGGCGAAACAAAAGAAACTTTCGTTAAAGGTTTAAACAATGTTTTGAATTCAAGTGCATCATCTGTAACTATTTATACTTTAATGATGCTAAACGGTACCGAATTTAAAAACCCAGATTTTAGAAAAAAATACGATTACATTGGAAAATTTAGGATAGTGCCATTAAATTTTGGAGAATATAACAACGAGAGGATTTTTGATTTCGAAGAAGTTGGTATTTCAACTAAAGATATGTCATTTGATGAGTATTTGTCATTAAGAGGATTAGCATTACTGGTTGAGTCTTTAGTAAATGGCAAACCATTTTATGAATTTTTTAAATATTCAAAAATTTTTAAAATTGAAGCAGCAGATTTATTAAAATCCATGTATGATAATATAAAACAAGCATCACCAAATATTCAAAAAATTATTAGTGGATTTATTGAGGAGACCAAAGGAGAGCTATGGGAAAGTGAGGAAGAGTTAGTAGCATATTATAAAATAGATAAGAATTATGAAAAACTTAAAAGAGGCGAGGTTGGTGGAAATTTGATTTATAAATATAAATCGAAAAATTTAGTCGAGGCTGGGCTTGAGTGGGTGGATTTTTTTGAAAACCAAGTTTTTAATGAAATAAAAAAGAAGCAAGTCAGCGCAAAAAGCTTTGATAAAGTTAAAGATGAATTGTCTGAAATTTCAAAGTTTTGTAAATTAAAAATTAATGGTCTTTTAAATCCTAATATAAATATTGCACCAGTAGAGAGTGAATTTAAGTATGATATTTTAAAGTGGATAGATAGCGAAAATATTAAAATTAATCTTAGTGAATATAAATTTTTAGAAAATAAAACCATAAAATTTGAATACACAGAGGATCAAATTAGAATTAGAGAAGATATTTTCAAAAGATACGGGAAAGATATTAATGCTCTTTCAAAAATAGTAACTAGAATAAGCAATTTGGAGAGTCAATTTAGAAAAGTTAGATATAAAGAAGAAAATTTCTTAAGAGATATATATAAAAAAACTGGTGATAATTTTGTAAAATATGCTCTATCAAATTAAGATAAAACTAAGCTAAAATATAATATCAAATGAAAATAATAATTACTGGTGGCGCAGGATTTATAGGTTCACATGTTGCAGAGAAATTATGTCAAAAAAACAAAGTCATAATAATAGATAATCTTTCAACTGGAAGATTACAAAACATAGAAACATTTAAAAATAAAGTTTCATTTATAAAAGCAGATATTTCAAAAAAAACGTTAAATTGGGTAAAATATTTTAAAGATGCAGATAAAGTGTTTCATTTTGCTGCTCTTGCAGACATTGTTCCATCTATTCAAAAACCAGAAGATTATTTTAAATCTAATGTTACTGGTTCATTAAATATTTTAGAGACTTGCAGAAAATATAAAATAAAAAAAATAGTTTATGCTGCATCATCCTCTTGTTACGGTATTACCAAGGAAGTGCCTACTACTGAAAAAGCAAAAATTGATACACAGTATCCTTATGCACTCACCAAGTATTTAGGAGAAAAATTAATAATCCATTGGTCTAAAGTTTATAAAATAAACTGTACTTCTTTAAGATTATTTAATGTTTATGGCCCAAGGTCTAGAACCTCAGGAACATATGGTGCAATGTTTGGAGTATTTTTAGCTCAAAAAATTGCAAATAAACCTTTCACAATAGTGGGAACTGGAAATCAGAAGAGGGATTTTACATTTGTATCAGATGTTGTGGATGCCTTTATTAAGGCATCTAATTATAAATTTACTGGTGAAATTTTTAATGTAGGAAGTGGAAGATCAGTGAGTGTTAATTATATTGTAAAAAAATTAAAAGGTCCCAAAGTATTTATAAAAAAAAGACCTGGAGAACCAAATATTACTTTTGCAAATATAACCAAAATCAAAAAAAAATTAAATTGGAAACCAAAAGTATCAATAGAGAAAGGTATTAAGATAATTCTAAACAATTATATTGATTATTGGAAAAAAGCTCCTGTATGGACACCAAAAAAGATAAGTAAAGCAACTACGTTGTGGTTTAAATATCTAAAATAAAAAAATTTAATATTTTTTTTTTAAATAAATTAAAATACTATTTAATTATGAATTTTTTAACAAAAAATGAAAACAAAGTATCAAAGAAGTTTTTTCAAGATGGTTACATTGTAGCAAAAATTATTAGTCAAAAAGAATTACATATTATTGAAAAATTAGTAATAAAATATTTAAAAAATAATGTTAAGAAAATAGATAAATTTTCAGATCAATATATTTTAAACAACACTCATAAATTTATTAACAAAAGCCATTTAAATAATGTGAGGTTAGGTATTATTAATTATCTAAATAATAAAAAAGAATTCCTTAAAAGTTATTACTTATTGTCAAAGCCAATTTTAGATGTGTTAGTTGGGAATGAGCTAAGTATGCAAAAGAGAATCAATTTAAGCATACAATTCCCAAAGGATAATAGTTCATTATTAGCTTTACACTCTGACGTGTGGTCTGGAGACTCTCCATTTGAGGTAGTTGCTTGGCTTCCTTTGGTTAATTGTTATGGAACAAAGTCGATGTATATTTTGCCGCCAAAAAAATATAAAAAATTTGAAAAAATTTTTAAAAATAAAAAAAATAATGATAGTGAAACTATATATAAAAAAATTAAAAAAGATCTTAGATGGATAAAAGTAAATTTTGGGGAAGTATTAATTTTTAATCAATGCTTACCACACGGAAATATTGTGAATCAAACAAATGAAACTAGATGGACTTTTAATTGTAGATTTAAAGGTTTATTTACGCCTTACAACGATAAAAAGATTGGAGAGTTTTTTCAACCAATCACTATGAGACCAATTTCCCAACAGGCATTAAAATATAAGCTTCCCAAAATAAAATGAAAAAATTAAGAGGCTATATATTTAGCAGACCTTTCATGGGTGAAAGAGTTCCTCAACATATTCAAAATTTAGTAATCAGAGAATTTTGTCAAAGAAATAACTATCAATATTTATTAAGTGCTGCAGAATACGCTATGAATGATTGTTCTTCAGTTTTAAAAGGAATTGTTAATAATACAAGAGGAATTAATGGTATAATTTCTTACAGTTTGTTTCAGCTACCAGCTGATAAAGAAATAAGAACTAGCTTATTAAAAAAAATAATATACAAAAAAAAATTTTTCATATCAGCAGTAGAGCAAGTTTTTGTAAAAAATCAAAAGGACATAGAAGATATAAACACACTATGGAATATTAAAGAAACATTAAAATATTGTCCAAGAAATTTATAATGAGTAGAGAAAAAAACTTTATTACTAAACTGCATATTTCTACAAAAAGAAATTATTTGCAAAGAATGTTAGACGATAAAGTTGAGTGCATGAAAATTGCATCAAAGTTTGAAAAAGATTATTGGGATGGTGATAGAAAATATGGTTACGGAGGATATAAATATATTGAGGGTCGATGGACAAAAGTAGCAAGAAAAATTATTAAAACATATAAATTAACAAATAAGTCTAAATTATTAGATTTAGGATGTGGTAAAGGTTTTTTATTATATGAGATAAAAAAAATCCTAGAGGGTATTGATATCGTTGGTCTAGATATCTCAAAACATGCTTTAAAAAATGCACATCCAAAAATTAAAAACCATCTTCGTAGATATGATATGAGAAAAAAACTCAAATTTAAAAAAAATGAATTTGATCTGGTTTTGGCAATTGGGTCCTTACATAATTTTGAAATATATGATTTGACATTTGCACTTAACGAAATATCTAGAGTGGGAAAAAAATCTTACATAATGGTAGAAAGCTATAGAAATTGGCAAGAATTATTTAATTTGCAGTGTTGGGCGCTAGTATTAAATGCATGCCATAGTAAAAAGGAATGGGAGTGGATATTTAAAGAAAATAGTTTTAAGGGTGATTATGAATTTATTTACTTCGAATAAGCTAAAGTAGTATAAAAAATAAGTTTGATATCAAAATCAATAATGATCATAAATTTTTTGAAAACAAAAATAAATAATCAATTTTTACAATTAAAAGAAGGAGGTATAAAGTTATTTTTTAAAAAAATTTTAATATTAATTTCGTATCTGTCACAAATACCTTTTTATATTTTTGCAATTTTTAATTTATTAATTATCCATATTTTATCGCCAATATTTTTGATAAGAATAGGAAGGTTAAGATCAGCAAAACTTGGACATCTTTCCGAAGAGTATGAGATATTTATCTGTGAGAAAAAATTAGGTATTAATCAGCCAACAAAAAAATTTATAGATATTTTTTTTAGAGAAAAATCAATTTGCAATAAATATTATTATAAACTTAGAAAAAAAGATTTTATAGTTTTACCTCGAATAATAATTTATCCTTTATATAATTTATTTATTTTACTTTATAAAAAAAAAAAATTTATTTGTGATAGAGAACATGCTGCCATGGATACTTTTCACTCTCTTGATAAAACAAACAGCACCATTCAAATTAGTGAGGATCTAAAGAAACAATCATATAAAACTTTAGAAAAAATAGGGTTAAAAAAAAACCAAAAAATTATTTGTTTGCATCTTAGAGACAGTTCATACAGAGGACCAAATAATTCCACAGATTTCAGAAATATTAAGAACGTTGATAGATATGTTAAAGGAATAGATTATTTGACTAAAAAAGGATATTTTGTAATTAGAACTGGTGTTATTACAAAAAATAGACTTAATTTTAATAGTTCAAATTATTTTGATTACTCAAAATCTGATATAAAAAGTGAAAAATTGGATGTATTTTTGGCATCTACCTGCTTTTTTTGCATTGCAAATGGTTCTGGGTTTGAACCAATGGTAAGAAGCTTTAGAAATCCTGTTCTTTACACAAATTTTAATAAGTACGGTCTTTACAAGAGTCAACATGAAAAAGATATGACAATTTTTATTCATTATAAAGATTTAAATACCCATAAAAAACTTTCACTTAGGGAAATATATGAAAGAAAACTTTTTAATATTTATAGTGATAGTGAGATTGATCAAAAAAATATTTTTTTAGAGGAAAATTCTGAAGATGAAATTTTAGATTCTATAATTGAAATGATTGATAGAATTGAAGGTAGGTGGAAAGTTTCAGATGACGTAAAAGATTTGAATCTGAAATTCAAAAATTTTTATAGCACTAATATACGTTTAGAAAATGGATTTAACCCATTTATTAATATTAAGTCACAAATTCCAAGTAGTTTTTTGAGAAGAAATAACCATTTAATTGATTAAATCAAAACTTTGTGATTAAAACCATAAAAATAAAATGCAAAAAATAAAATCTCTAAAAGAACTTAAAAAAATAACTTCTTCACTGAAGTTAAGTGGAAAAAAAATAGTTTTATGTCATGGAGTTTTTGATTTAACTCATCTTGGTCATATTAAATACCTCAACGAAGCAAAAAAATATGGGGATATTTTAATTGTATCAATTACAATAGATGAATTTGTTAATAAAGGAATAGGAAGACCTTTTTTTAACCATATAAATAGGGCTGAAGTGCTTGCTTCTTTAGAGGTAGTTGATTTTGTAACATTTAGCGAGCACCCTTCTTCCATAAATGTAATTAAATCAATAAAACCCAATTATTATGCAAAAGGAATTGAGTATAAAGATATTAAAAATGATAGTACTAAAAAAATTATATCTGAAACAAAAGAAATAAAAAAATTCAATGGCCAAGTTATTTTTATTGACGAAAAAGTTTTTAGTTCATCAACTCTTATAAATAAATCAAGTCAAATTTTTAATGAGGACCAAAAAAAATTTTTACAAAAAATATCAAAAAAATATACTTTTGATGTAATAAAAAAATATTTACATGAACTAAAAAATTTAAAAACACTCGTCATTGGTGAGACAATAATAGATGAATACGTTTATTGTAATCCACTTGGAAAATCTGGTAAAGAACCTTATTTAGCTTTTAAAGAACTTTATAAAGAATTTTATCTTGGAGGTGCATCAGCAATTTCACGCCAAATTAAAGAATTTGGTGGTAGAATTGATATGATAAGTATGATTGGCGAAAAAAATGATCACTTATCATTTATAAAAAAAAATTTATCAAATGAAATTAAATATTATTTTATTAAAAAAAAAAAATCACCAACAATACTCAAAAAAAGATATATTGATCAAATTTCAGGACATAAGATATTTGGATCATATATAATTAATGATATGGATTTAAGTCTGACAGAAGATGATAAATTAATTAGATTAATTAAGAATAAATCAAAAACAAATGATTTAATATTAGTATCAGACTATGGTCATGGTTTTATTTCGAAACGTGTTGCGAATGAAATTTGTAAGCTTAGATCGTTTGTATCTTTAAATGCACAAATAAATGCTGCTAATGTTGCTCATCACACTCTTCAGAAATATAAAAAAGTCGATGCGATGATAATTAACAGACAAGAACTAATTCATGAGATGAGAGACAAAAATACACCAATAATTAAATTAGCTAAAATCTTTATAAAAAAAATGAAAATTAAAAATTTAGTTATTACAATGGGTAAAGTGGGTGCAGTATTGGTTACTGAAAAGGGAAAACATATTTATTGTCCTGCTTTTGCAAAAAATGTTGTTGATAAAGTTGGCGCAGGTGACGCAATGCTAAGTTTGCTTTCATTATGTCTTATGAATAATGTTCCAAAGGATTTATCTTTGTTTTTAGGTTCTATAGTAGGTGGTCTTTCTGTAGAAATAATAGCAAATAAAAAATCCGTTAATTTTGATGAATTAATTAGAACTGTAGAATTTGCCATAAAATGAAAAGAATATTTATTACTGGTGGTGGAGGTTATGTTGGGTCGGCACTATGTGATTATTTAATCGAAAAAGGTTATTACGTCACTGCCTTTGATCTGTTTATTTATGGTAAGGATGTATTTAACAGTAAAAAAAATTTAAATATAATAGAGGGTGATATTAGAAATATTGATTTAATAAGAAAATCTTTAAAAGATCATGATATAGTGATTCATTTAGCATGTATTTCAAATGATCCAAGTTTTGAATTGAATCCAAAATTAGGAAAATCAATAAACTTAGACGCTTTCGAGCCTCTAGTGAAAGCAAGTAAAAACGCAGGTATAAAAAGATTTATTTATGCTTCTTCATCCAGTGTTTATGGAATCAAAGAAGAAAAGAATGTTCACGAAAATATGAAGTTAGAACCCATAACTGATTATTCAAAATTTAAAATGGAATGTGAGAATATACTTAGTAAATATAATAATGAAGATTTTGTAACAACAACTATTAGGCCTGCAACAGTATGTGGCTATTCCAAAAGACAAAGACTCGATGTAATTGTGAATATTTTATCAAATATTGGTTTTCATAAAAGAGAAATTACAATATTTGGTGGGGATCAATTGAGACCAAACATTCATATTAAAGATATGATTAGAGCATATCACTCAATTATAGAGGCTGATCCAGATAAAATTAATGGAGAAGTATTTAATGCTGGTTGGGAAAATAAATCTGTAAAAAGTATTGCATTTACCGTTAAGAATGTTTTAGGTGAGGATATTAAGTTATCTGTTACCCCAACTGATGATAATAGATCATATCATATTTCATCAGAAAAAATTAATAAAAAATTAAATTTTTTTACCAAGTTTACAATTGAGGATGCTGTAAAAGATATGAGAAAAGCATTTATTGAAAAAAAATTTCATGATCCACTAAATAATCCTAATTATTTTAATATTAAAAAAATGCAATTAATTAAACTAAACTAGTTATGAAAGTTAGATATTCCTATTTGAAACAGCAATTTTCAAATTGTCCAGATTTATGGAAAAAACTAAAAAAATTTGTTGCCACAGAAGACTTTACTTTAGGAAAACCATTAAAAGTATTTGAAAATAATTTTGCAAAGTTAATCGGTACAAAATATGCAGTTGGTGTCAATTCAGGGACTGACGCAATTAAGCTATCTTTAAAGGCCATAGGAGTAAAACAAGGTGACGAGATCATTACTGCTGCAAATACATTCGTTGCTACAGTAGGTGCAATAACAGAATTAAATGCCAAACCTGTTTTTGTGGACTGTGATGATAGTTTTTGTATGAATGTTGACTTATTAGAAAAAAAAATAACTAAAAAAACTAAAGCAATTGTTCCTGTCCATTTTACCGGTTACATGACTAATATGAAAAAATTAATGAAAATTTCAAAGAAATACAAAATACCGATAATAGAAGATGCATGCCAGTCAATCTTAGCAGAAATGGATAACAAAAAAGCTGGTACTTTTGGTTTGACAGGAGCATTTTCTTTGCATCCATTAAAAAATATAAATGTTTGGTCTGATGGTGGGATAATTACTACAAATAATAAAAAAATTTACAACAAATTGTTATTACTTAGAAATCACGGGTTAATTAACAGAGACACGGTAAAGATTAATGGTTATAATTCACGACTTGATACATTTCAATCTGTCGTAGGAAATTGGTTATTACCACAAGCAAAAAAAATTGCTAATCAAAGAATAAAAAATGCAAATCTATATGATAAAAAATTTAATAAAATTCAAGAAATCTCAATTCCTGAAAGACTCAAAAAATTTAAAATTGTCTATCATCTATATATTGTTTTTGCAGAAAAAAGAGACGAACTTTATAAGTATTGCTTAAAAAAAGGTATAGAAGCAAAGATACATTATCCAACACCCATATATTTACAGGAAGCATATAAATATTTAAATCATAAAAAAGGAGATTTTCCTGTTGCGGATGAACATGTAAAGAAAATTATTTCTTTTCCTTGTGATCAACATTTATCGATGAAACAAATTAATTACGTAACTAAAACAGTGAACGATTTTTATAAAAAATGAAAATTCCATATGTTGATCTCTCAATAAAAAATAAAAAAAATTATATTTCTATTTTTAAAAAAATTTTGAAAAGAGGAGAATTTGTCGGTGGATCAGAAATACTTAAATTTGAAAAAAAAATTAGCAATATTTGTAAAACAAGATATGCAGTAGCACTTAATAGTGGAACAGATGCACTTACTTTTGCACTTCTTTGTCTTGGTGTAAAAAAAGGGGATGAAGTAATTACTACTCCAAACTCATTTATAGCTACAGTAGCTACGATAATCCATTTAGGTGCTAAACCAGTTTTTGTTGATGTATTGCCTGATCAAAATATTGATCCAAATCAAATCGAAAAAGCAATTACAAAAAAAACTAAAGTTATTATGCCAGTTCATTTAACAGGAAGAATGTCAAAAATGACAGAAATAGAAAATATTGCAAAAAAATACAAATTGAAAATTATTGAAGATGCGGCACAGGCTGTTTCTGCAAAAATAGATGGAAGAGTTGCTGGCTCAATTGGTGATATAGGTTGTTTCTCTGCTCATCCATTAAAAAATCTTAATGCAATAGGTGATAGCGGTTATCTAACAACAAATAATAAAAATATTTATTCAATGGTAAAAAAGCTAAGCAATCATGGAATTGAAAATAGAAATATTGTGAAAAAGTTTGGTTATGTATCTAGGATGGATAATCTTCAAGCTGCAATTTTAAATTATAGATTAAAAAACTTAAGTAAGGTTATAACAAGGAGAAGATCAAATGCTAAAGTTTATTTTAAAAATTTAAATCAAAATTATATCTTTATTCCACCTGAAAATAATAATGAGTTTAACACATACCATACATTTGTAATTCAAGTTGAAAAAGATAGAGAAAAATTGATTAAATATCTAGATAGAAATAAGATTGGTAGCAGTATTCACTACCCCATACCAATTCATTTACAACCTGCCTCTAAATCTTTAGGTTATAAAAAAGGAGATTTTAAAATGGTTGAGAAACAAGCAAATAAAATTTTAACATTACCAATTAATGAAAATTTAGATAAAAAACATATTAATTATATTTGTAAAACGGTTAATAATTTTTTTAAATAATTAAAAACATAAGATGTTTTATAAATTCCTTGATTATTTAAACCACGTTTCTTTTTGCCCATTTTACTTTGTTACTCCTCTAGTATACGGTTATGGAACTTCAGCAGACCATATTCTTCTTTCAATTTGCAAAAAAGATAAAAATAAAAAGTTAATAATACTTTACCCAAGTATTTTTCAATCCTATTTCAATTATAATATTCCAAACAAATATTTACTTAACAATCTTGTGATTAATGGAATACCTCAAAAAAATTTTAAATTTTTAAAATTTATTTTAAATATTTTTATTAATATAGAATTTATTATAAGGAGGTTTATTTTATTTTTTTTTGATTTGTTTAAAATAAAGCTATCAGAACAGTTTAGGTTTCCATTAGTTGGTGTAATTCCTATCTTTTCTAATAATAAGAATTTTGAAAAAAATAGATTTAATACTAATTGTAATTTTTCAATTGATCTTGAAGATGAAAAAAAAATAGAGTCAAAAAATTATTTAAAATTATTCGGTATTTCAGAAAATGACAAATTTGTTTGTATTCATGTGAGAGACAGCTTGTATTATAACGATAAAGAGAGGAGATCTTATAGGAATAGTAATTTAGAAAATTACACCAGTTTAATTAATTATTTGATAGAAAATAACTATTATGTAATTAGATTAGGCGTAAAAAATAAGCCTTATGAATTCAAACATAAAAAATTCTTAGATTATTCAAAATTTAAATTTAAAAAAGACTTTTTAGAACTATATTTAATTAAAAATTGTAGTTTTTTTATTGGAACTCAATCTGGTCCACTAAGTGTTGCGACGCTGTTCAACAAACCAATACTATTTACCAATGCGGTACGTATTTTTGAGTCCTTTTTTCCTTTAAGAAAAAATAAAGATGTTGTGATCTTTAAAAATATGAAGTGGAAAAAAAATGGAAAAAAAATAAATTTAATTGATTACATCAAGTTACCAGCTGAATATCATCATTTTAGATTTATAAATGAAGAAATCATTTTTGAAGAAAATTCATCTGATGAATTAAAATTATCTATATCAAATTTTTTGAAGAATTTAGAAACAACTAATTATCAATTAAGTGATCTTCAACTAAAATTTAATACTTTTGTTAAAACAGAATATTTTAAAAAAAATCTAATTTTAAATAAAAATGATGATTTAGATAAATATTTTTACTTTAAAACCAAATGTCTTTTAGAAAATTTTAAAGGAAGTTTTTGTCAAATATATTTAGAAAATAATTTTGATGAAGACAAATGTTAAAATGAATATAATAAATTATGAATAAACTTTGTATAGTCTCTACTTGTAGATCTGATTTTGGTATTATTTCAAACTTAATAAAAAAATTAAGTCTCGACAGAAAAATTAAATCATCACTCATAGTATATGATATTCACAAAAGTAAAAATTCAGGTCAAAGCATTAATGAAATTATTAAACACAAAATAAAAATAAACTATTTAGTAAAATCATCAGAAAAAATTTTTAAAAACAGAGAAATTCAACTTTCAAATAAGCTTGGATCAATAATTTTAAAAATTTCAAAAATCTTAAACAAAGTAAAACCTAAACTTTTAATTTTATATGGTGACAGAGTTGAGTTAATGTCATTTGCCTTATCCTCGATATTAATGAAAATTCCTGTAGTTCATATTAATGGTGGTGAAATAACCACAGGAGCTTATGATGAACTTGTAAGACACTCTATTACAAAAATATCAAGTTATCACTTTGTTTCATCAGAGAAAAATAAAAATATACTAATTCAAATGGGTGAAGAAAAAAAAAATATTTTCAATGTAGGTCATTTGGTTTACGAAAATGTAAAAAATACAGATATTTTAAATAAAGAAACTTTAGAAAAAAAATTATCGATTAAATTTTCAAAAAAAAATGCTCTATTATCCTTTCACCCAGTTACTTTTTTGGGAGATTATGGATTGAATGAATTAAAAATACTTTTAAAGTGTTTGGAAAAAAAAAAAGAAATACAGTTTTTTATATCTTATCCTAACAACGATGTTGGAAATGAAAAAATGGTTAAAATAATAGATAAATATGTAAAAAAAAATAACCATTTTATTTTACGAAAATCTTTTGGGCATGTATATTTTTTATCTATGCTTAAAAATGTTGACTTTATAATAGGAAATTCATCAAGCGGAATACTTGAGGCTCCTATATTTAAAACTGCATCTATTAATATAGGAAAAAGACAAAAAGGAAGAAATAGAACAAAATCAATCATAGATTGTAACTGCACCTCTAAAGAAATTTATGAGTCTATCGATACTATTTATTCGTCTAGATTTGTAAAAGAATTAAAAAAAACTAAACTTCAATATTCAAAAAAAAATTCAGTGGAAGAAATCATAAAAAACATAAAACAAATTATTAAAAAACCAAAAATGGAAAAACATTTTCAAATAAGATCTAAATGATTAAATTTTTAGTTGATCAAGATTGCTCATTGATATCGGCTATGAAAAAGGTTGATAGTAGTGGATCAAGAAGTCTTGTGGTGGTAGATAAGAAAAAAAAATTATTAGGTACTTTGACTGATGGTGACATAAGACGATCAATATTGAAAACAAATAACTTATCAAAAACGATCAAAAATATATTTAATAAAAAACCTGCGTTTGTATTTGAAAATAATTTTTCAATTAAAAAAACTAAAGAAATTTTTGAAAAAAAAAATTGTGATATTATTCCAGTTATAAATGTAAATAAGATTGTTAAAGATGTTATTTTATCAAAAAATTTTAGTGGCAAGAAAATTAGTACTCAAGAAAAAAATCTACCTGTAGTTATTATGGCTGGAGGGTATGGAATTAGATTGAAGCCTTTCACAAATATATTGCCCAAACCCTTAATACCTGTAAAGGGTAAGGCAGTCTTGGAGCATATTATAGATTTTTTCTCATTTTATGGTTATAATAATTTTAACCTTATTGTTCATTATAAGTATGATATTATTAAATCTTTTTTAAAAAGTATTAAATCAAATTTAAAATTTAATTTTTTTGAAGAAAAAATTCCTCTAGGTACTGCAGGAGGACTTAAATTTATAAAAAAAAAAATATCTGGTAATTTTATTCTTATAAATAGTGATACTATTTTTGATTTAAATATTAATAATTTTGTAAATTTTCACAAAAAAAATAATTTTCAATTTTCAATGATAGTTACAAAAAAAAATTATCAAATCCCTTATGGAATATGTGAAATAAATCAAAAGGGAATAATTAAAAAATTGAGTGAAAAACCAAGTATGCACTTTAATATAAATTCAGGATTGTATATTTTAAATTCAAAATGTTTAAAATATATTCCAAAAACAGGTAGATTTGATATTACCGAATTAATAAATAAATTACTTAAAAACAACATAAAAATTGGGGCTTATTTTGTACCAGACAGCTCTGTGATTGACGTTGGAAAATGGAGTGATTTTAACAAGTTAAATATTGAAAAAGAATAAATTAAAATCTAATGAAAAAAAAAATTATTTATGTTGTTGGTGGATCGGGATTAATTGGATCAGAAGTTGTAAGTCAGATCGACAAAAACATTTTTAAAGTAGTTGTTTTAGATACTAAACAAAATTTAAAACTAAACTCAAAGATTATTTTTCAAAAGTTTGATTGCACAAAACTACAATTAATTAAAAAAAAAATTGTCAAGTTTATCAAAAAATTTGGTAAGCCAGATGTTTTTATTAATTGTTCTTATCCTAAAACTAAAGAATGGGAAAATTTAGAATTTAAAAAAGAAAATATTAAAATTTTAAGAGAAAATGTTGATTATCATTTAAACTCTTATACAATATTAACTCAAGTTATCTGTAATAATATTAAGAGAACAGGCGGATCAATAATAAATGTTTCTTCAATATATGGTGAAGTTGCACAAGATGAAACAATTTACAAGGGTACAAAAATAAAAGCTAATTTTGCATATAGTTTAATTAAAAGTGGAATTATTGGAATTACAAAATCATTTGCCTCACATTATGGAAAGTATAATATTAGAGTAAATAGTGTATCCCCAGGTGGAATTAAAGATAAAAAAAATAAAAAACAAAATTCTAAATTTATCAAAAATTATTCTTATAAAGTACCTCTAAAAAGAATGGCTAATCCAGAAGAGGTTGCTGCACCAATATTATTTTTAGCTTCAGATAAATCTAGTTATATTACGGGTATAAATTTAATGGTTGATGGTGGATGGACTTGTACTTAATAGACATCAATTAAATGAAAAAAAAAGTATTAATTATTGGAAAAGGTTCATCAGGACTAAGATTTAAACAAAAGTTAAAAAAAAAATATGAAATTTTAAATTTATCATCAAAAAAATTTAATAAAAATT
>MDTG01172095.1_pt1 | contig 21549 bp, 15 predicted proteins | sample 811421 | NCBI WGS metagenome assembly MDTG01 (sample SAMN05326645, study PRJNA326480) | marine metagenome | isolation source: seawater | place: Pacific Ocean: South East | collected 2011 | reverse complement strand
GATCGAGAGCAGGTCGCCATCGCCCGACACCACCACGACCTTGAGGTCCGGGTTGCTGATCTTGATACCCGTCGCGACCGCGAGCGATCGGCCGTGGATCGTGTGCATCCCGTAGGTGTCCATGTAGTACGGGAACCGCGCCGCGCACCCGATGCCGGACACGAAGACATAGTCTTCCTTCTTGTGTCCCAGCCTAGGCAGCGCCTTCCGCATCGCCGCGAGGACCGCGTAATCCCCGCACCCGGGGCACCACCGCACATCCTGGTCGCTCGCGAAGTCCTTCGCGGAGAGCTTGACTTCCGAGACCGTTGCGTCGCCGTTCTCGCTCACGCCGCACCCCCTTCGCCGTCCATCAGCTCGGTGACCCGCTCGATCAGCGTGTCCACATTCAGGGGCCTGCCCCGCACGATGTTGATCCCCGCGGCGTCGATCAGGAAACGCGAGCGGATCAGCATGCGCAGCTGCCCCGAGTTGATCTCCGGGACCACCACGCGATCGAAGGAACGCAGCACCGCCTCCGTGTTCGAGGGCATCGGGTTCAGATACCGCAGGTGGGCGCTGCTCACCGAACGCCCCCGTGCGCGGAGCGCGTCCGCCGCCGTCGTGATCGCGCCGTAAGTGCCCCCCCACCCCAGCATCAGCACCTCGCCCGATTCGGGGCCTCGCACCTCCAGCGGCGGGATCACCTCCGCGGCTTTCGCGATCTTCTCGGCACGCAGACGCGTCATCCGATCGTGGTTGTCGGGGTCGTAGGAGACATTCCCGTCCTCGCCCTTCTCGAGACCCCCGATGCGGTGCTCCAGCCCGGGCGTGCCCGGGAGCACCCACGCCGGCGCGCCGGTCGAGGCGTCCCGCGTGTACCGCAACCAGTCCTCTCCCACCTCCGCCCGCGACGGGTGCCTCACCTCGATCGCGGGCACATCGTCAAGGTCCGGCACGCGCCAGGGCTCGGCGCCGTTCGCGACATACGCATCGCTCAGCACGATCACCGGGCAGCACTGACGGACCGCGAGGCGGACCGCCTCGACCGCCATCCCGAAGCAATCCCCGGGGCTCCGCGGCGCGAGCACGATGCAGGGGCACTCGCCCGAACGACCGTGCATCGCCATCATCAGGTCCGCCTGCTCGGTCTTCGTGGGCATGCCCGTCGAGGGGCCCGCGCGCTGCACATCGATCACCACCAGCGGGAGCTCGAACATCACCGCGAGCCCGAGCGCCTCCGCCTTGAGCGCGAGCCCCGGACCGCTCGTCCCCGTCACCCCGATGTTGCCCGCGTAACTCGCCCCGATCGCGGCGCACACCGCCGCGATCTCGTCCTCCGCCTGGAAGGTCTTCGCCCCGAGCCGCTTGAGGTTCGCGAGCCCCTGGATGATGTTCGACGCCGGGGTGATCGGGTAGCTCGCGTACACGATCCGCTTGCCCGCCTTGTGCCCCGCCGTCACGAGCCCGAGCACCATCGCCTCGCTGCCGCTGATGCGTCGGTAGGTCCCCGCCTCCAGCTTCGCCGGGGGCACCCGCATCTTCGCGGGGAACACCTCCGCCGTCTCCCCGAAGTAGTACCCCGCCTTGAGCGCGCGGATGTTGATCTCCGCGATCTCGGGCTTGCCCTTCGCACCCCCGAACTTGCGATTCAGGTGCGCGATCGTCGGGTCCAGCGGGCGGTCGTACATCCAGTAGACCATCCCCAGCGCATACATGTTCCGGCACCGGTCGATCGCCTTCGCGCCCATCTCCGAATCCGCCAGCGACTCGCGCGTCAGCCGGCTCATCGGGATCGGCAGAATCTCGTACCGCGCCAGCAGGTCGTCGTCCTGCAAGGGGTTGTACCCGTCCGGGTAGCCGCACTTCTTCAGCTGCGACGCGGTGAACTCGTCCTCGTTGACGATCACGATCCCTCCGGGGTGAACATCCCGGATGTTCGTCCTGAACCCCGCCGGGTTCATCGCGACCAGCACATTCACATCGTCCCCGTGCGTGTGGATGTCCCGGCTCGAGAAGTGCACCTGGAAGCCCGACACGCCGTAGGTCGTCCCCTTGGGCGCCCGGATCTCAGCGGGGTAGTCCGGGAAGGTCGCGAAGTCGTTCCCGAAGACCGCCGCCGTTTCCGTGAACTGCGAGCCCGTCAGCTGCATCCCGTCCCCGGAGTCCCCGCAGAACCGGATGACGACCGAGTCGATCGTCGTGGGGTGCGCAGCGTGCTCAGCGACCGGTGTCGTCGTCATGGTGTCAAGCCTCCCGTCAGGCGGGCACGCGGCGCGGGCCCGAGCCACGGAACGCGGGGAGAAGCCCGCGTCTGAGAGCCTACTCGAAGAGGGACGAAAATCGAGCGAAGCCGTGGGATTCTAGGGAGACACCGGGCGCGACCCGGTCAAGGGCAGCCGGCAGTGAACGACCCGACAAACGCCACGATGTCGCCGAGATCGCTGACCCCGTCGAAGTTCACATCCGCGATCGAACTCCGCCGCACCAACGCGTCGGCGAGCGCCCCGACATCCGCAAAATCGAGCACGCCCGCCGGCTCGGCGAGATCGGCGGCGCACGGGGGATCGAGGCGGAACACATAGACGGATCCGGCGTCGGGGACACCGCCGTGATCATCGCCAGTCGCGCTAAGAACGGCTGTCGTCCCGTCGATGGCAACGGAGAACCCGAACCGATCCCGGGCCGCCGCATCGGACGCGACGAGCTTCGAAACCTGTCGGCCGGTCGCGAGGTCGAACACATATGCAACGCCAGAATTGGACACGCCGCCGTGATCACCCTGGTACGCCGTGATCACCGCGAGCCTCCCCGAGATCGCAACAGACCACCCGAAGAAATCCGCCTCACTCGCGTCCGGCGCGGTGAACTTCGCGACGAACCGATCAGCCGCCAGGTCGAACACATACGCCGCCCCCGCATTCTCGAGCCCGCTGTGGTCGTGGAGACGCGCCCCGACGATCGCCGTGGTACCCGAGATCGCGACCGAACTGCCCCAGTACTCGCCCACAATAGGCTCGGGCGAAGTCAGCTTCGCGACCTCATCCCCGGTCATCAGATCAAACACGAACACGGCGCCGGCATCCTCGAAGCCGCTGTGATCGTGAGCGTTCACAGCGATCAGCGCGCTCCTGCCCGAGATCGCGACCGCACCACCGAGTTGATCATCATCACCGGGTTCGTCCCGCGTGAGTTTCTTGACTTCAGAGCGTGTTCTCAGATCGAAGACATACGCGGAGCCCGCGTCCGTGCTTCCGCTGTGATCGTCGAACGACGCCCTAACCAGAGCGGTTCTCCCAGAAACCGCGATCGCGGAACCGAAAGCATCACCAGATTCGGCGTCGGACGCGACGAGCTTGTCGACCTCCATGCCCGTTGTGAGATCGAAGACATACACGGCGCCGGCCGCGATGAGCCCGCTGTGATTGTTGAACCGCGCTCCGATCAACGCGTTCGTCCCATCAACCGCCACGGCACTCCCGAACCAATCGCGGCGAGCCGCATCCGATGCGGTAAGCTCAGAAACCTGCTCGCCCGTCGTGAGATCGAAGATGTAAGCGGCGCCGGCTTCAGAGACCCCGCTGTGATCGGCGAATTTCGCCCCGACGACGACGGTCGATCCCGATATCGCCAACCTCTCCCCGAATGTGTCGTCCTCGTTTGGAGCAGATCTCGTGAGCTTCAAGTCTTCGGTCTGCACCGGCACACCGCCAGAGCAGACGCCGGCACCGACCAACAGAACCACCGCAAAGGCGCCCGGCCTCACCGTCTTCATCGGCATGTCCTTTCCGCAGCATCCCCGTCGAGCAACTCAATCAGAGGTGCCTACCGGGTGCGCGCAGACAGGCTGCACCCGTCGGGCGGCGGCCCTTCGTGAAACGCGCGCCGGAGAGAAAAGAGCATGACGATTCGATCCGGCCGCACACGACGCGAGACCGCGACGAGTTCGCATAGCCTCAGCAATGCCGAGTGTTCGTCAAGACCGAACCTCGAAATGGAGCCGGGGGGAATCGAACCCCCGGATTTTCGAGGTTTTTGGTATCGCCAGTGGGGTTGCGCTCCCCTCTGCGCTCCCCTCGATTCCGGCTCGACTGTGTGCCCGAGCCAGACTCCGAATCCATCGGGTCCACGCTCGAAACCTTACTCCTTCCGGCGTCCCCGGACGAGGGCACGCCGCCCGAATCGCCGCCCGTCTCGCCGTTCGGGGACACCGTCGCCGTGCTGGCAACATCGGGGAGTCGGTCGACGACCTCGTGGAGGTTGAGCGCTAGCCGATCCGTGTAGACCTTGTCGGTCAGGTACTCCGTGACGTGCCTCGCGAGCTTCTGGCGGACGGCCGGTGATTCGGTGATCCCGTGCGTCCACGTGATGTAGGTCCGCCGGAGCGCGTGTTTGGTGATCCTCGCGCCGTGCGACCTTTCCGCCTCGATCCCCGCCGATCGGAGGTCTCGCTGGAACGTCTTCCGCGTCGGCTGCCCCTTCGAAATCAGACGAGCCTCCGGTGCCCGACCGGTGGTCAGCCGCCCGATGGTGTGCCCCATGAAATCCGGCACTTCCTGCCATTCCAGACGCTTCGCCTTGGACTGCTCCGGATCCAGCCTGATGAACAGCTTGCCGTCACGCGAGAGGATGTTGGCGACCTTCAGCCGCCCCACTTCGATCGCACGCAGGCCCGTGTAGAGCATGATCGAGTAGAAGTCTCGCCGGTACCTCGGCACAGCCGACAGCAGCCGGGCCGCCTCGTCCTCGGTCAGTGCGACCGCCGGCGCCTGAGACGCGGCAATCCCCTTCACCCTCGGGAGACCGTCGAGCGGGCTCTCAGGGAGCATGCCCTCTTCGTTCAACCATCTGGAGAACGCGACCGCCGCGGACTGGTAGTGTTGCCTGGTCTTCGGCTTCAAATTCGACGCCCTGATCCAGGCGCGGAACTCCGACTTCGAGATGTCGGCCAGCTTCTTCCAGCAGAGCTCGTTAAACGCCGTGTGCAGACGCTGGATGACCTTGCGGTAATGATCACGCTTGCGGCCATCGTCCTTGAGTGTTTGCCCGTACTCGTCGACGAGGTCCAGCAACTTTTGACCGGCCGCGATTGTCTCCGCCTCGTTGACCCAGAGTCCCTGACGCCGGCGCTCTTCTTTGAGGACGATCTCCCGCGCCCTGGTGAGCGCAACCTCTTTGTCGGTCACACCGAGGGAACGCTCGGTCGGTTTGTCATCCCCCGCAAACCGGTGCTTGAAGTAGTACGACCGCGAGAGCTCGACTTTGCCGGTCTTCGGGTTGCGACGGCGCTTCTTGAAGACGTTCATGCCGCACCCCCTCTCCACGACGACCCGCCGAGCATCCGATCGAGCTCGTTGACGGGGATCAATCGGCGCCCTCCTAGCCTGATCGATCTGAGAGTCCCGTCGGCGATCCGACGGTGAATGGTCCGGCGGCAGACGCCAAAGATGTGCGCTGCTTCAGCTACACTGAACACCCCCTTCTTGGTTGACGGTGCCCGATTGTGAATGTCCATACGACAACTCCTTGTTCTATATATCGTCTCCCAAAAGAATTGCGGACTGTGCCCGCCGACGATCCGCGAGCATGAACTTCCATCTTATCAAGTATTACATTAGATGTCAATACCTAACCCTATCTTTTGGTATGCCACTTAGGCAGTCTTGGCGCGATTTCGGAAGACCCGATGGCCATTTCGGTCGCCCCAGACCGAGACTGGCGCTCGCGGCAACACGCCGCGGAACGATGTTTGTTTTTTGTTTTACTTCTCGACTCTCGTATCTATGTGCTTTTTACGAATCCTGATTGCGTTTATTGGAGTCCTCAGACCGTCGTGACGTCTCCCAGAGATGTTCTCCAAGGCTCGCCCACGGTTTGCCCGTCGATGACGCCTTGCGCGGCTCGACAATTTTTTTCGTCATCTTGTTTGCCGATATACCGGTATTGATCTATGATGCCGGCTATGAGTTCTGGCGACCTGGATCTCGAGACGATGAGCGAAACGACCGGGATCCCCGCTCGGACCATCCGTTCATACATCTCTCGGGGGCTAGTGCCGAAGCCGATTCGGCCGGGTCGGGGCGCGACCTATCCGCCCGAAGCCCTGAACCGGCTGAGGTTTGTCCAGATCCTGCTTTCACGCGGCTTGGGCCTTGATCTGGTCGAGCAGGCTATGAGATCGGTCACGGATGAGGACATCGCGTCGGTGGTCGAAGATGGGGAAGAACTCCGCATCGGCTTTCTCGACAACCTGAGCCCGACGACCAAGCGCCGGGGGAGTCGCTCGGCCGAGACCGAGTCTGAGACCCTCTCCCGTCTGATTCACGCCCTCCGACCGCTGGCGAGCCCCCGAACGCCGCGTCGGAACTCAGAGGCGTGGATCCGGGCTCGGGTGACGGATGACCTTGAGATTTCGGTGCGTGCCCACCCAACCGGGCACGTCCCGCTTCAACTCGAAGAGGTCGCATCGCTGTTGCGACGGATGATCGACTCGGGAACTCGATAACCGAATCACCTGATCTCTATTTGTCTCCATCTCGCGTGGGATTTTTCTGTCCATGCGCGATGAGGCATTTTGATGCTCTTTGACAAGTGCATAGCTGTCTCACGCCGTCGCGGTACCAAACGGTGCCCACACGGCGCTGTCCTGCGCCTTCCCCATGTCCGAATCGAGGCACATCGGATGTCCGAGATCATCCCTGCAAGTTCCAGAAGCAGCACGAGTGCAACAGCGACACCGAAGACTGAGAGAATGGCGACAGCCACCGGGTCCTACTGCTGCGAGAAACGAGGCGCAACGTAGTAGGCCTGGATCCGTTGCCCACATTCCGGGCACAACTCCCCGACGCAGTGGCTTTGGAGATCGTATTTGCAGTTTGAGCAGTGCGTTGGTGCTTTGTACATGTTGCGACGGAGAAGCGGTAAAGTGTGAGATGGGCTCGGTGACTGTCCCGAGAGAAGATGTGCTCAATCGAGAAGCTCGCGATACGCCGGGTCGGCCTTGATCTGATCCAGGACACTCGGCTCACCAACCGCGGCTGCTCGCCTGGCCCACTCAAGAGCAGTGAGCTGGAGATCCTCGATTCCGACCCGAAGCATGAATCGCTGGATCCCGGCTGGGGTCGGCTCAAGCTCAGCAGCCTTGTAGAGCGTGCTCGCATGCAACGCGACAAACTTCGGCTTGTCCGACAGCCGGGTAATCTGATACGTCGATTGGAGGTCCGCTGCTCCAACCCGGTTCCCGTCGGGACTCATGAGAGACAGATAGGTGTCGATCAGTCGCTGGACCTCTTCCTTCGCCCACTCATCTCCGGCTCGTTCCGCGGCCCGCAGATAGCTCATGGCCCGCTGTTCGTCCTTTTCGATGCCGAGACCAGCGGCGAGAGACCGGTACGCGAGAGTCATCGATGACGCCAGTCCCGAATCGGCTGCCCGGATGAACCACGCCGTGGCCTGCTCGTCGTCCTGTGCAACTCCCTCCCCGCGTCCATACATCTTCCCGATCAATTCCATCGCCTCCGGAACGCCGATTTCTGCTGCTTCGAGAAGGTATGCGTGCGCATTGGATGGATCGAAAAACGCACTGGATTGATCAAGGTGGATCTGCCCGACAAGGAAGAGGGCGTGCGGATCTCCCTGATCCGCGGCATACTTAAGCCACCGGTGTGCTGTCTTGAGATCGCGATCCACGCCATCGCCGGTCAGGTATATCAGTCCGATTTGGCGCATGCCGTCGATACTTCCGGCTTTGGCGGCTCGGGTGATCCACTGCCTCGCAACCTCCTGATCCTCGGGAATCTCAGTCCCTTTTGCGTACATGGATCCGAGGATGAGCATCGCATTGGGATCACCGAGCTCGCTGGCACGCTCCAGCCAATCCACACCTTTGAGCGGATCGATGTCGACGCCATCTCCTTGTCGGTATAGTTGGGCGATCGCGACCATCGCAGCCGCATTGCCCTGCTCGGCGGCGTATAGCCAGAGCCGTCGAGCCTCGGTGTAATCGACATCGATCCCTTGCCCGTTTGCATATGCGAAACCGAGCGTGTATGCAGCAGCTTCGCTGCCGTCTGCAACGGCTCGTTTCAGTACGTGGACCGCGCCGGCGAGATCGACCGGCCCCCCGATGCCATTCTCCAGCAGGCTAGCTAGCATCAGAGACGCGTCCTCGTCTCCAGCTTTGGACGCAGACTCCAGCAGTTCACGTGCCCGCTTTAGATGGGAGGCGTCTTCGCTGCGAAGACAGAGCCCGATCAGGAGCCTCTGGGCATACTCCCGAGGAAGCTCTCCGAAGCCGGTAACCGCGAACGGCTCAAGCCACTGGATCGCCTGTCGGATGTCGGTCTGGTCGCCGTAACCGTTCGCAACGAAATGCGCGAATTCGAATCGCGCGTCCCCGTCGCCGAGCAGCGCAGCCTGCTTGATGTCCTGAATCGCGGCATCAGTTGATTCGGGGGAATCTGCCCGCGACAGTTGAAAGTGCCCGAACTCCGCGCCCGCCATATCCAAGCCGGCAGCGGCAGCTTCGTCGAGCCATCGTCCACCGGCTTCCTCATCAACATCTCCTCCCTCTCCCTGGAGCATCATCACAGCCAAGTTGTACATGCAGCGGGGGTCACCCGCTTCCGCGCCACGCCGAAACCAAACTCGGGCGGCAGGATGGTCTCTCGGGACTCCATTTCCGAGGTAATACGAAAGCCCAACCGCATAATTCGCGCGAGAAAGACCCGCCTCGGCAGCGGCGAGTAACCAAGAAAAACCCCGCTCCATATCGGCTTCGCCGTATTCCTCCCCCATCAGCGAATTTCCGGTGACGTACATGCAGTTCGGATGCCGAGACTGCGCGCCCTTCTCCCACACCGAGAGGGCTTTCGGTCGATCGACATCAACGCCGACACCGTAGTTGTAACTCATGCCCAGGAGAAAACAGGCATCCGCGTTTCCCTCCTCGGCGAGTTGTGTCCAGGTCGCGATACTGGACTCGGCGCCGATCGCCTTGAGACGATCAACGATTTCAGGTACGTCACTTAGAAAGTTCTGCCCCAACAACCTCTCATACTCGGCGAGCTGCCCACGAACCATCGCCGCGGGGTCCGTTGCAGCCTGCGCCGAGCCGACGGGCTCGTCGAGTGTTCCGCCGGTTGCGAGTCCCGCGATCAGGCCGGATGCCATCAGCGCTGCGACCGCGTTCGAGATCCATTTCATGATGTCTGTTCCTCGTCTTCCCTGCTTCGACATGACTCGGGCGGGTCCTGCCTGATCGGCGTGTGAGGCTCGTTGTGATCTCGCACGAACCCCTACAGACCTCGCCAGTCCCTCCACCTTACGAACTTCCCCATTGAATCTGAAGTCATTCCGATTCGCAATTTCGCCCCGAATTTCATCGGGACACCCGTATTCGACAGGGCGACCGCTCCAGGCCCATGCCCAGAGAGCCCGCTACCGCTCCCGCGCGTCCCTCACGGTGACGCCATCTTGGCAGTGCTCTCCAGGTTCCTCAGCAAGCCCCCCATCCCCATAGAAGAAAGGAAACTCATGCCCACATCCAGCCCAGCAGCCCATCAGCGACGCCTCGCCCGCCGGGGTCGCATGGAAGCACCCTCGATGCCCGCTCCAGCCGGGAGCGAGATGTCCGGGGCTCTCCGTGCCAGGATCGCCATCCACAATGTCGGCGAGTTCGATCAGCGCCTGATCCGCGATTGGGTCGGTCAGGCGACCCAGGCCCAGCAGCTGTCTCTTGGTGGTGCGGTGGCGACCTGCATGCTCCCCGTGATTCCGCGGTTCATTGCCGAGGGCGACCTCGAACTCCACGGCCAGATCGGCGAGAAGCAGGCCCCACCGCGTTTCACGACGATCAAGCTTGCCGGCACGAACTTCGACGTCCCCGCGGAAGTCCAGTTCTTCCTCGAAGACAGGGTGACGAACGAGCGGTTTGTCCTCCAGGTCGAGGACTACCACGACGGTGACTACCGGATCAGTGTGCACGGGAGGTCGACAACCAGCAAGCTCGACGAGCTTCGGGAGTACGCGAACTGCCACAATCCGCTGCGGGGACAGACCTTCGATCTTCGGGGCAAGGTATTGAATCTGGACGCCGCGGAAACACGCCAAGTCATCCTGACTCCCGAGCAGAGCACCGCGATCGACCGTCACATCCTGGGATTCGCCACCCGGTTCGACCAGCTTAAGACCCGACGGGCCCGCCTTTCTCGCGGTGTGCTTCTGGAAGGCGTTCCGGGTTGCGGCAAGAGCCTCCTGCTCCGCACCCTGCCCCACCGCCTCCCTGGGTTTTCCGCATGCCTCGCCACTCCCGAGCAGATCGCCCGCCATGGATCCTTGGAGACCCTGCAGCAACTCATCGAGATGACCGCACCGTGTGCCGTGTTCCTCGAAGAGATCGACCTGTTCGGATCCGATCGAAATCTCGGGGGCGGACCGAGCATGGCGGAGTTGATGCAGATGATGGACGGTCTCCGGCATATCCCGGGAGTGCTCTGGATCGCCACGACGAACCGCCCGGAGACCGTCGAAGCCGCACTGGCAGACAGGCCCGGAAGGTTCGATCGCCGCATCGCTTTCGGCCCGCTCGATATGGAGACTCGAACCCGCCTTATCACTGAACTGATTAAACCACAGGAGATCGAATCGGAGGCACTGCAGCAGTTCGTCCAGAACTCCGACGGGTGGACCGGCGCCCAAGTCCGCGAGCTTTGCGAAACCCTACGCCTTCTCTCGGATGGAGAGGTTTTTACCTCAGCCGAGCTCGACGAAGCTCTCGCGGATTGCGACTTCTACGGCCTTGGCACGTTTGGCTTCCGACAAGGCTGACACCTTTGTGTCAGTTGGCTCTGACCAAAACCTGATTTCCATTCAGACCCTCAACCCAGCCTCGTATGGGGGTGGGATGCTGTCCTCAAAGCCACAGCGTTCTGGCGAATATTTAATTGATTGAGAGAAGCGATGAACCGAGAACGACCCAAACCATTTCCGATTCTCCAAGCCGCCCTGGCAGGCTTCGTGGTCCTCGCGGTTGCCTACGCCGTGAGTGCACCGTTCAGGTCAAAGATCGACCGAAGCGTAGAGCAGGCCACGAGTTGGACGCCAAAAAACATTCAGGCCGATCCTGTGGGGTATCTTCACGACGCGAAAAGGAAAATCCAGACCGCCCTAGACACGATCGATGCGGCGAAGATCGAGCTCGCCCAGAAGAAGGCTTCGACCACAACGCTGCTGATCGAGCAGGTTGCCGAACGTGATGCCGTCGCAACGGTGTTGACAGAGCTCAAGCAGGCGTACAAGCAGTCTCGAGACACCGATTCCTGGCCGGCTGCGGTCGCCGGACAGATGATCTCCGAGCCCACCCTCCGAAATCGAATCGTCGAAGCCCACGCCCGGCTTGAGGATCTCAGTGAACAGACGGCACTCGTCGAATCTGCCGTGCAGCGACTCGATCAGCGGGAAAGCGTGCTGGCCTATGAGGAGAACAATCTGAAGCGGACGATACGGAAGATCGATGCAGATCTTGAAGTCGTCCGTACGACTGACACACTCGAAGCAATCGATGCCATCACGGTGGATCTGGCCAGTATCGAGGCCGTCTCCTCGTCGCTCGCCGCTCAGCCCCAGGCCGGCAGCCTGGAGTCCATGATTGCTCAGCGGAGGGCTGAATCGGGGCGTGCTTCTTTCGAGGAGATCCTCGATGCGGATTAAGGCAACGATCACCCTGCTTGCTCTGGCTGGGCTGCTTCTTCTATCCGCAACTTCGGGCTGCGATGAGCGTGACAAGCTCATCGGAGACCTCCAGGACAGGAACGACGACCTGACATTGGAGGTCAGTCAACTCCGTGCTTCGCTGGCTGAAGCGAATCGAGATCTCGGTATTCTCGAAGAACGCCGCCAACAGACGGAAAGAGACATCTCGCGACTCTCCCGCGAAGCCCAGAACCTCCGGAACCGACAGAGCGAGGTTGAACGTCTGCGGTCGCAAGCCGAACGCGAAAAGGCCTCCGTCGAGCGCCAGCTCGCGACTGTCCGCTCGTTCATCAACGAGAAGGACAACCTGTACGGCGAGATCGAGGACCTCAAAGCCGCTGCCTCCCGCGCTCGGACCCTCGCGGTCGAGTTGGAGCAGGCGAACTCTCGCTACGAGAATCTCAGAGACAACGCTGCCCGAGAGATCGATCAGCTTCGCGACACCGTCACCAAGTTAACGATCTCGATCGAGGCCAAGGAAGCGGAAGCAGAAGAAGGTCGCCGTGCGTCCGACAGGATCCAGCAAGTCGAGCAGACTATTGCGGTCATGGCTCGCAGCCACCCCGAGTACTTCGTCTCACTGCTGGAGGAGTACAAATCCACTCCCGATGCTGACTTGATCGTCTGGAACGATGTCGCCCTCTCGTACACCGGCGGCATCCGCAGCCTTGGTGCCGAACTCGCTCTGACGCTTCCTCTTGCCGTTCTCGACTATCGTGGGCCAATCCGCCTCACCTACGGCTCGCTTGAGGTCACGGCGATCTCCATGACGATCGACCTCGATCGAGGTATGGCAAAAATCGGGTTCCCCGATGACAGGAAGCTTCGCGATTCAATGGCGCTGAACTCCAGCACATCGGTGCTGGTCTCATTCGGACCAGAGGACAACCGTTCCGTGCTCGCCTTCGCCATCGGTGAAGAAGAGGAGAAGCTCGGAATGACGACCGTCCCGTTTCTGTTGAATGAGATCCGACTCGGTGACCTGCCTGTGGCCCGGAAAGACGCGAGCAACAGATGGGCACTCCTCCAGTGACACTCTCAATCACCGCACTCCCGGGACGGGAAGAGAGGCCCGGGAGTGCGGCTTTTTCACTAATCCGCCTCAGCACAAAGGCGATCAAATGTCTCTCGGATTTGCTTGCTGATCTGACTCTTGGCCTTGTAGACGCTGGCGGTCGACATCCCAAGCATCGACGCGACCTCCTTCGCGGGCATATCGCGTTCGGCCGTCATCTCGAACGCCTGATAGTGCTCTGGCGCGACAGCCGACGCGACTTCGGTCATTGCCGCCTTCATCAAGCCCTCTCGCCAAGCACGCTCGAAGATCTCGTCGGGACCGTCGACAACCGCCTCGACGCTCTGCTCGACGAGGTGATCCATCGCGTCTCGGTCCCTCCTGACCACGCGCAGAGCGTCGGTCACCCGCCAGCGAACCAGGCGGCGCAGCACCGTTCTGAATGTTCCGCGTTCCTTGTCGACCTCGAAATCCGGGAGCTTTTCGACGAGCTCGGTGAGCACAACCTGCGTGAGGTCTTCGGCATCTCCCGGCGGAAGGCCGCACGCGATGGCGTACCCATGGATCACCCGCCAGTAGCGATGGACAAATCGCTCCCAGGCCTCAGGTCCGCCGTCTTCCTTAATGTGCCTCAAGACGGTGGATGTCCCCGTCTTCTCATTCCAGCGACGCGACACACGGAATCCTCCGCTGAAGTAGAAGTATGTAGGATAGCTCACGCGGGAGAATTGGACGTTCCGGCAAGGCAGATTCCCTCACGATGACCGCCATAGACAACAATTCCGATGAGACTCGATCCATCGGCGGCATCCGACTCCACCGCCTCATCGGTTCCGGTGGATACGGCGACGTCTGGCTCGGTACGGATGGCGTAGACCGCGAACTCGCGGTGAAGCTCATCGATCACCGTGTCTCACGGGGCGGTGCCACGCAACGCGAAGAGCGGGCACTCCGTCTGATCAGCGAGAATCTCTCCGAACACCCGAACCTCGTACGGATCAAGCACATCGGTGTGGAGGACGGTGTCTTCTTCTACTCAATGGAGCTTGCCGATCCGGTTGACCCGAAAACGTCATATCAATCGCCGGCTTACGAACCCTCAACGCTTCAGTCCCTGCTCGCCCCAGGAGAGCCTCTCGGCATCGATCTCTGCGTCAGAGTGACGCTGGAGGTCCTCGATGGCCTCGGACACCTGCACAGATCTGGGATCATTCACCGTGACCTCAAGCCCGCGAACATCTTGCGGATCGATGGCAAATGGAAACTCGCGGACTTCGGGCTCGCGACCAATGACCTCACCGAGGTCACGACTGCTGGCACGATCGGCTATCTCGCGCCGAACGGACCCCTGGGGCAGAGCGCCGATCTGTACGCCATCGGGAAGATTCTCTACTCGATGCTGACCGGCCAGGGCGTCTCCAAATTCCCCTCGATTGGTGATTCCCTCGAAGCAGTCTCTGACCGCGAGCGATTCGGTCGCATCCTGCGAGTCGTCAACAGGGCCTGTCACCATCTGCCTGAGCAACGCTTTGACTCGGTGCCAGAGTTTCGAGCCGCACTCACCGTCGCTGCGGATCACGCGCAGATCCGTCGCCGACAACAGATTCGCTGGGGCACAATCACCGCCACACTCGTCGCGGCTGCGTTCCTGCTCGGATATCAACTCACTCGCCCGGAACCAATTGGTGTCGGAACTGTGATCGAGCACACAACACTGCCGCACGACATCCCGGAGGACCCAGAGACTGGCAACGGCAGTGAATACCTGGAGAAACCTGGTGGACAGCCGATGCGTGCGGTCGTGATGCACGACAAGACGTGGCCCGAATCGGTGGGAGGAACCGGCCATCGGTACCTGGCATTGTTGGTGACGCCCGACGCGGACAACTGGGCTGTAGACGATGCAGAGGCGATCGCGTCTGAGCTGGGCGGCTACCTCGTCAGTCTGAACACTCCTGAGGAGAACATGTGGGTGTTCATGAACCTCGCAAACGACCGTGCGCTCTGGCGCAGCTATGTCACGCCCGCGTCCGGGCGATTCGTCGATGGTGAGTTCGAGACCGATGATGCGCTTCAGATTCCCGAACTGGATCAGGAAGCCCGCGAGTACTACAAGCTCTACGCGAAACCCGAGTGGCGGGAGTTGGAGTCGCAGGGCCGCCCCATGCTGCCGAGCATCAAAGGCCCACTCATCGGACTCAGGTACTGGAACGGAGAATTCCGTTGGTCGGATGGGAGCCCATTGGAGTACTCCGCATGGCTCCCGGTTCAGCCGTATGTCACTCGGTACTCGTACGTCGGTTTTCTGTACGCGAATGAGGAGTCTCTTGCGTTGACACCTCAATGGGCCCGCACCTCGTCCTACGGAAATCCACATCTCGACGAACAACGGAATCGCTACATCTCGTTCATCGTCGAGATACCGCGGTGACCACTCAGCCGCCCGATCTCCGCTCTGTCGAGAAATGTCCCCGATTTCGTCAGATCCCTCCAGCTGGCCCGTACTCCCTTAAGACACAAGGAGTGCAGCCATGAACCGAATCGTCACCCTGATCGTCCTTCCCGCCGTTTCCTCCAGCCTGATCGCCCAACCGGTCCAATGGTCGGCCTCCAGTGGCGGGAATGGCCATTGGTATGAAGCCGTCCAGCTCGATGAAGAGATCAGTTGGGAGGACGCCGCGGGGCGTGCGAATGACCTCGGCGGCTACTTGGTGACGCTGACCAGCCAGGAAGAGAACACCTGGGTCGGGCTCAACATCGCTCAGCCGCTCGGCCCTCAGCCGAGACATGGACCCTGGATCGGGCTCTATCAGGATCGAACGAGCCCGGATTACAGCGAGCCCGCCGGTGCGTGGATATGGGTGACGGGCGAACCGCTCGGCTACACCAACTGGGACGATTTCCGCCCTGAGCCCAACAACGATGCGAATCAGGAACACTGGGCGAGCATGTCCCACATCGAGTTCCACTGGAACGACGTCCCGAGCTTCACCGGAAACGGACAGGGCGTCTTCTCGTTCATCGTCGAGTACGACTCGGACCCATTCTGCGACGCCGACCTGAATCGAGACGGCCTGCTTGATCTAACGGATGTCTCGCTCTTCGTCGGTGCATTCATCCTGAATCAACCGGCCGCCGATCTAGACGAGACCGGTGTCTTCGATCTGCGTGATATCAATGACTTCATCGATGCCTTTTCAAATGGCTGCGAGGCGTGAACGCTGACACAGATGCGCGAAACACCTCTGGGCGTGCCGCTTTGTCTGAATAACCACGGCAGTCCCTCACCATTGATCAACCTACTTTGCTCGTACGAGTCAGTGCCGTATGATCTACGCGCGGGAAGAAAGACCGTTCAGCAGTGGAGACATCATGAGTCCAGAACAGTCGATCTGGTCGCCTTCGGCGACGCGTATCCGGACTGCCGCGAAATCTGCGTCGCCCATCATCGGTGCCACCCTTGTGGGTCTAGCGACTCCGATCGTGCAGGGCGATCCTTGCGTGCTCCACCGGGCGTTCGGAAGGGTTCGCATCCCGGTCGAAGGAAGCCCGATTGCCATTCTCCAAGCCGAGGTCAATTCATCACCCGGCACTGACCTGATCGTTCTCTCTCGACTCCAGACGAATAGCCCATCGGATCTCGGCGCCAGGCCACTGCTCAACGAGGGAAACGGCCGTTTCTCATTCACAGCAAGAAATCTCGGGCGGTGTGGCTCCGCCCCTGCTGCATTCACCAAGGCCGACTTCAACAACGACGGGTGGATTGACCTCGCATCCACTTGCCCAGAGGACGGATCCGTGTGGGTGCTCCGAGGCTTCGGTGATGGAGAATTTGTTTCATTCCCCGTCGAGGCCGTGGCGATCGGCGGGATGCCAGCCGAGATCGCCGCTGGCGACCTTGATGGTGATGGCCTTACTGACCTCGCTGTCTTTGACGCAAGCGATAACAGCCTCGCCCTGATCTTGCAGAATCTCGACGGGCACTTCACCGAGTCGGTTCGGCTGCCACTCGGTGCTGAAGTGGTCGAGATTGAAGTCGCCGATCTCGACAACGATCAAAATGATGACATTCTCCTTCTGATGGGTCAGAGCGGCCAGGTTCTCGTCCTGAACAACCTCGGCTCGTTGCAGTTCGACGCGGACGTTTTCGATGTTGGCGCAAACCCATCTGGCATGCACATCGCGGACATCGACCTCGACGGAACGCCCGATGTTGTGACGGCGAATTATGGAGAAGACGACATCAGCGTGCTTCTCAATCAGGGCAACGGATCATTTTCACCCCAGATTCGCACGGCCTGCGGTACTGGACCGACCACTCTCGCATCGTCTGATTTCAATGGCGACGGATTTCCCGATCTCTGCGTCTCTCTGAGCACCCCTTCGATCGGAGTACTTCTCGGAAATGCGGACGGGTCCTTTGGCCTTCGCCACGCGATCGAACTCAATGATCCGGCCAACGGTGTGGCCGCACTAGATGTCGACCAAGATGGTTCGGTCGACATCGCAGCCCTGAACCCGACTGGACATGTCGAGGTGCTCTTCGGCTTTGGCAGCGGAGACTTTGCCCCGGACTCCACCTCTCTCATCGACACCAACCCCCGACCGGAAGATCTCGTTCTTACGCACCTTGATGGGGATGACTACCCCGATCTTCTGGTCGTCAACAGCTCGAATCCGGCACGACTCTCGTCGTTCACTGGAACAAGAGCCGGTGAGTTCTTGCCGCGATCCACATCCGCAGTGAACGGGAAGCCACCCGCCCTCGCGGTGGGCGATCTGAACGATGACGGATATGTTGATGCCGTCACGATCGAAACGGCGATTCTCAATGGTTCCTTCACCGAGGCCGCCAGTGTCTATCTAGCAGATGGCGACTCGGGATTCCATCCACAGGTGCGCTATCCGACTTCGATTGACTGCAACGATATCGCGATCGCCGATCTCAATGGTGACAGCCTACTCGATGTCATAACGCTCAATGGTCCGCAGGACGGTTTCAGTGTTCTCCTTGGGGACGGTTCCGGTAGCCTTGGCCCAGCCAGCAATGTCGCCCACGCCGGATCTCTGGGCGCCAACTTCGTCGTTACCGATCTGAATAACGACGGATTGCTGGACCTTGCGTTTGCAGAGTACAACGGCTTTGGAACCAGGCTCGGAAACGGTGATGGAACTTTCACCACGTACTCATTCAGAGATGTGATCAGTGGCCCAAAACGCATCGCAGTTGGCGATGTGGATCGCGATGGATTCGTTGATCTCGCGGTAGCCCACAGCATCGCTGTCAACATTTATCGCGGTCTGGGTGACGGTACATTTTCAGAACCCGAGGTGTATCCTCTCGCAGAGGGGGCGTGGACACTCGACATCGCGGATCTGACAGGGGACGCCAGTCCTGAAATCGTCGTAGGACACTACTTCGGTGGAGAGGGCCTCTCCATTCTGGAGAACAACGGCCTGGGCGATTTCGCTGCCCCCCTCTACTTCACTGCCGGCGGGGGAACGATGACCGCTCTCGCAATTGGCGACGTCAACGACGATGAGAAGGCCGATGTGCTGGCGACGGACAGGCAGAATGATCGAGTCGTCGTCATGACACAGATGTGTGGCGAAAATCCGTGCGCCTCATGGGATTCGGCAAGACCATTCGGCGTCCTCGATCTCGCGGACATCAGCGCATTCATCACCGGGTTCGCCGAAGCAGATCCAGCGGCGGACCTTGCCGTTCCATTCGGGACCTGGGATCTCGCCGACCTTGTCAGGTTTGTCACGGGATTCTCGGATGGATGCCCGTAGCAGTGGCTGATCGGCCACAGGTGGCAATCAATCTTCGCACAAGCTCGCGAGCCAATACTTGAGTGGTAATGCCGTCGAGATCAAGAGTTTCCTGCCCAACTAGCTCCGTGCCCAATGTAGCTTGTTGACGAACTGTTCCGCCGAGTACCTGGTCGTTGCCATCTCTGGCCTGGCTTTGATCTTTCCCCGGTAAGCAGCCCAGAGTCTTTGTGAGTGTTCCGGCGGCTGCAGGTCGCTGCTGGGCCGTCCGGAGCGAAGCGGAGAGCGGCCCCGCAGCGGAGGGCGGGTCGGCTGCTACAGTGTTGATCATCATCACAAGCACTTGGGGCAGGTCAGGTCGGTATCGGAGTTTGACCGCTCCGAGCGACCCGCAAAGCACGGGGACGCCGTTACCGGCATCTCCGCAAACGCTTCTGCGCTCAATCGCAACCATTCGTGAACGAGTTTATGAACTCATTGATGTCACTCAGGTCGAGCTGCCCCAGTGGATCAGCCAGGTCTGCGTTGCAGACGTGGGTCACCGTCACGCTCGCATCGCCGCCGGCGACGCCATTGTTGTCGCCGTCGATCGGGGCGTTGTTGGCCGAGGCACGGGCGGTATCGCGGACAGTGATCTCGTAGTCGCCGAGGCGGAGGGGGACGGGCAAGCCGGTGTCGGGTTCGCTGGGCAAGCCGGTGAAGGTGATAGTCGTGACCTGTGTGCCCGAGCCGTCGACAGTGAACGGGACGGGCTGGGCCGTGCCGTCGGCGGTGATGACGTTGATGTCCGACGTCGAGATAGTGACTGGCTCGGACCAGTAGAGCTTGGCCTGCTGCACACCAGCAGCGTCGTTAACGGAAAGATCGGGCTGGTGGGTCAGCAGGCGTGGGCCTGGTACTGCGTTTTCAACGCTGAAGTTGTTGAATGCGAAACCTTGATCGGAACCAACGATGCCAATGAACAGAATCTCTACCTTTGTGATTGGTTCGTCTGACTGGAGGCTGTACACCCACGGAAGAGCGTCGAGAGAATCTGCCCCAAACGAAAAGAAAAAGGGACTTGTCGCCGAAGCGAGTTCATTGCCGGAGTCGTCGTAAGCTACAAGTCGCCACTGATCATAAGCGGACGGACTCCCGTCAATGTCCCAGATCTCTCCGCTGATCGAGTTCACGGGTTCCGAATACTCGATAATGAGAGCCCAGTCGCCCTCCCAATCTGACGGCTTGCGGAGAAGCCACTGACCGAGTTGGCCATCGAATCCAGCACGTGCTTCGTCCCAATGGCCGGTTTGATTGTTTCGAAAACCATCATCTGCACCGTTTAGCCCGGCTTCATCGAATACGGCATTCGTGTCTGCGACTTTGTCCCCGTCGGTATCGAAGCCCACGGTAATGAGTCTTCCACCGAAGGAATACGATGTCGTACGGTCGAGTTCAAGGTCGTCGACGGGCACTGACCCATCCGGCAGCGTCTCAAAGTCGATCACCTTCCCGCATGCCGCTCCGGTCGCCAGTATCATTCCGCTCACCGCGATCATCTTCATCATTGTCCTCCTCTCGATGGGATTGACTGAAGCTGCTACGGTGTGGTGCGTTGGGCGCATGAGCTCTACCAGAAAATATTCGTTATCGGGATGGGTCTCTGTGGAGGATTTCTCGCGGAGGTGACGCCTGCGGGTGCTACGACTCGCTGCGCAGTAACGCAGCCGTGTTTTTCCGACGTCTCCGAAGGGAACACTGCTGCGCCGAAGACGGCGAGCAGTGGCATCATCGAACTCGTTGCTCTTCAAGAACTTCGAGTGTGATTGGCGCTCCCTTTGCGAGAAATCCTCCTGTGCCAGTGCGCAGATTGCCCCACATTGAAGAAGGTACTCCTGAACTTCATACTCAAGTTCGAGTCATGGATTCGGATCAAAAAACGGAGCTTCAGCAAACTCGACGCGGCCCAGTATCTGTTGGAAGCGAGGATCGAGAGACGCTCGATCAGTGCGGGCCAGTCCGCCCAGTTGGTTGAGTTGTCCATCCACATAGACGCTGGCGATGGTTCCATAATCCCTGCCGCCGATCATGCCCGTCATCACGATTCGGCATTGCGTGTCGGTCGATCGACCCGACGGTGGTGTCTGGGGTCGGAGGTACACCATCGTGTCATCATTTGTCGCTTCACGAGTCTGACCGGTGAGCGGCTGCTCCAACACGATGCACCGACCAACCGCGTCGGATGGCGCTCCACCCGGAGAGGTGATCCACCGATCGGATATGTAGCCGAGCTTCGGCTCCAAGGTCATGACGACCTGCGCGTGGTGCGTCGAAACTGCTGAGCCACTGTTCTCAGCGGTCAAGAAATCAAGCCGGTTGTGTGAGCCTGCCACGATGAAGACACCTGCGGAATCGAGCCAACGAGCGTCAAGGTGCCCAGGCAGCCAAGCTCTCCAGAGCTCGTTGACCCGCCAATCAGTGGTGATACCGAAGACTCGAATACAGCTCGGGAAGTTTGGGTGACCCCAGTTCAGACAGACAAACTCAAGACCATCGAGTTCAGAAAAGACGTCTGCGACAAAGATGGTCTTGATGGTGTAAGCGTGGTTCTCACGGTCGATCGGCGATTCATAAGCGATCGTTTGAAGCGGTGGGTACGGACCTGGATCAGGGCAAGTCCACACTGACTCCTCCGGATGCCATGGATCGATGATCTGAAGAGCATCGGACGCAAGCCCCCGCTCGCCCGGAGCAACCAGCAGCGCTGCCCATCTCGCTTCAGTCCATCCCAGCGGAATCCGCTCAGCTTTAACGCCCCGCGAGGCACGGGAGACAAGCGTGGTCAGCGGTCGCCCGGACCGCGAAGCGATCCAGGCTGTTGTTCCGGCCCCATCCGTCTCCACGGTGAAAGGCTGGAGTGTGTAGTGACGGACTGTCCCCCATATGCCGAGCGCCGTCGACGCAACGATCGCGAGACAAACAGAACCGGTAGACAGAATCGGGTGACGTCCGATCCAACGCGTCGTCCGCACCCACGCCCCGGCAACCTG